>Ga0190361_1000723_pt1 | contig 13004 bp, 11 predicted proteins | sample 48721845_MG_FD_161273 | JGI IMG/M metagenome (GOLD analysis project Ga0190361, IMG submission 161273) | Hydrothermal vent microbial mat bacterial communities from Southern Trench, Guaymas Basin, Mexico - 4872-18-4-5_MG | ecosystem: Environmental > Aquatic > Marine > Hydrothermal vents >...
CTTTGGCAAACCACAGGTTCATCATCTACTACCAGAACTTTTCCTATTTCCATGAGATTCTCCTTTACTTCATCCTTTCACAGGCAATTTTATGATGACTGTAGTTCCTTTTCTTTCCTGGCTTTCTACCTCGATGTTTCCTCTGTGTCTTTTAATAAGTCCATAGCTTATAGCAAGTCCCAGCCCTGTCCCCTTTCCTGTTTTTTTAGTGGTAAAGAAAGGGTCAAATATTTTCCCCATATGTTCTTCAGGAATTCCACATCCCGTATCTGTAAATTTTATTTCTATAGATCTTCCATCCTCACTAAAATCACTACTTATACTTAAAAAACCCCCTTGAGGCATGGCTTCTTGGGCATTAAGGATAATATTCATAAACACCTGTTTGATTTGATTTGGGTCTACCATTACCAGAGGTAAGACCAAATTTAAATCCTCAATTATCTTTATATTTTGGAAAGATGCCTGATTCTTAACTAAGGCTACAGTATCTTTTATAAGCCGATTTATATTAACAGGAACTCTCCGCGGTTCAGTTTGCCGGGCAAAATCCAGAAGGCCTTGAGTGATTAATTTGCACCGGTTTGCTTCTTTAACGATAATTTCCAGGTCTTTATGAATAGGATCATCGGGAGGAACATCTCTGAGGAGCAGATGGGCAAATGTTAAAATTCCTGTTAAAGGGTTATTTATTTCATGAGCTATACCGGCTGCCAGTCTTCCAATAGAAGCTAACTTTTCCGAGTGAACGAGTTGATTTTGGAGATTTTTGATCTCCCTCATATCCCGGGCAACCACAATTATTCCTTCTACTTCACCTTCTTTACTCAACATCAGGGACCCGTTAAAGCTCATCGGGATTTTTTCACCTTTCCTGGTTCGATAATCCATTTCAAAGTTATGAATAGACCCCTCCTCTATAAGTTGCTTAAGAAAATGATTCCTAAACAGAAGAGTGCTTTTTCTCCTCCCAAGCAAAACCTTCATTTTTTTCCCCACTATTTCCCTCTCACTATACCCAAGAAGTTCTAAAGTAGCTCTGTTAACTCTCTTTATGATTCCACTTCGATCTATAACCACTACTGAATCGATCATGCTGTTTAGCACATTTTCAATAAATTCCTTAGTCCGGGAAAGTTCTCTGTTTTTTCTCTCCAATTCTGCCTGATTATCCGCAAGTTCCGCATAAAGATGTTCCATTCCTTCAATTATCTCAATCCACATAGTTTCCTGAAGCTTATCAGAGTTTTTATCTGTCAGCCGCATGTTTACCTACCTTACTTCTATCATATGCACACTGCAGAAAAGACAAGGGTCATAAGATCTTATAATATGAAAAATTTCAAGTGGCTGTTCAGGATTTTTTAAACGAGTTCCTACAAGAGCCTGCTCACAAGCTCCTGGATTGCCATAGGAGTCACGAGGAGAAAAATTCCAGGTGGTGGGGGTTATTATCTGGTAATTTTTGATTTTACCATTTTCAACCTTTATCCAGTGCCCAAGCATTCCTCTTGCTGCTTCTACAAGTGCCCTCGCTTTTTTATTTACCACCTTGTCCGGTTTATGATAAAAAGGCTTCTCCCAGTCAATCTGTTCTATCCAGAAAGATATTCTGGGAATAAGCTTTATAGCCTCTTGCATCCGGGCAAGCACTCTGGTATATACATTTGCCCCCCATCTGGAAAAAAGAGAAGTGACCAGGGGTTCCTGATTGATTACAAGCCTTGCCAGGGGACCAACCTCCACCACCTTCCCCTCATAACGAGGAGACTTTGACCAGCTGTAGGCGGTTTTTTTGTCTATATCTGGCCTGGTTGATCCTTCAAAGGGATGATGTTCTCCATTTTCTAACCAACTAAATGTATGATCTTCACGGATCTTTCCGGTATCAAGAGGGTGGAGATTGCCGTCATAGAATCCCTCCTTATACCAGCTCTTTCCTTCTGGAAGCTCAAATCCGGCCGAGGATAAGAATCTAACAGGACCTTTTCCCAGTTCAGGTAATCCAATTTCTCTGCCAAATAACAAAAAAATACCAAGATCACTTTCCACAGCCTCTTTTTTCTTTAACCATAACTCAATTTCTTCAAAGCTTCTTTTTTCTAACCATTGCTCAATTTCACAACCCAGGAAAACACTTTCAACAAAATCTTGAAATTCCTTTAAACTTCCCATACATCTTATCTTCTCACTTTTATTTATTGGTTTGGTAGTTCCACCTGGATGCAGAGCAAGGGTGTTGGGCCATTTACCGGCAAATATTCCCATGATAGTTAAAAGAGCTTTTCTTGCTTCAACCATCTTTCGATAGGAAAGACCTGAAAAGGGAGAAAATCTTTTTACCACTTCCGGATATAAAGGATGTCCCGAATATCTTGGATTTACTAAGTCTGGTGTAAATAAGATGTAAAAGTGGGTAAATTGATTAAGAAGTATCTCGGTAGCCAGAACAATACCGGTGGCAAGGTATCCATTGACAGGAATATCTATCCCAAAGATTTTTCTCAGTGCTTTAGCAGCAGCCACTGATTGAGAGACCCCGCATACCCCGCAAATCCGACAGACAAATACCAGTGCATCCATCAAATCTCTTCCTGTAAGAAGATTTTCAAATCCCCTGAACATGATTCCCGAACAACAACAATCTACAATTTCCTCTTTTTTAAATCTGACTTCAATTTCCAGGTCTCCTTCCAGACGAGAAAAAGGTCTTAAGGTTAACTTTTTTTCCATTTTTCTCTATTTTCCTCGATTTTTACGGGTTTAAAAGAGGTGGCGTTTACAAGTAGTCGTTCAGGACAGGCAAGTTTGGCCAGTCCACTTATCCCAACATACCAGGCTTTGGGAACATCCAGAGGCAGGGTGGTAGGTATGTTACCTATTTTTTCTGTTTCAAAGAAGGGAACAAATCCATCGGGAAAACGGGGAGATGTGCAGGATATACAGGGAAAACCTCCTCGGGTACAACTTCCAGTCCGATTCAACCACAATCTTTCGTTACAATCAGATTCACACTGGGTACCCTTACATCCCAGATTTTCAAATAGACATCCTTGCTGGGAGTAACTCTCAGCTGAGGCTTTGAATTCGTAGTATTCGTTGCGAGGACAGGCATGATGAGCTAATTTTTCGTAAAACATGCGAGGACGATTAAATCGATCCAGATCAGCCAGTTGGAGTTTGCTTTCAGATAAATTGAGTAAGGTTTCAACTATCCAGTCAGGATGTGCCGGGCAACCGGCAATATTAATCACCGGGAACTTCTTTCGCGAAGTGTAATTTTTTCCCAGCAGCCCTCCTTTAGTTTCCCTGAAAAATTGAAGTCCAGTAGCTTCCATAGGATTTTTTCCGGCAGCAGGAATACCCCCAAAGGAAGAACAGGTTCCTACAGCTATGGTATAATCACTAATTCTGGAAAGCTGGATAACCCAATCTTTAAAAGGTCTCCCGCAGAACAGGTTGTACTTTCCGGTTCCCCGAGGACCCTGGTAGATAGCACCTTCTACCATCAGTATGTGTAATTTCAATTTTCCGGTAAGAAGATTATTAAGAAGTTGGGGTATCTCTCTGTTTCCCTGTAAGCTAAAAGAGGGATGCCAGAGAAGATTGAGGTTGAAATTAGTGACGGTGGTGAGAAAACCGGGTTGCTCTGAGTTCAACAAAGATACACTTTCCCCTCCACAACATCCACCCTGCAGCCACAAAACATTGAGCTTTGAAGCTCCTCTTTTTTTTATCTTTTCTATCCTCTTGGTTCTTTCCGGTATACTATGCCCTGAGCCTGGGCTATAAGTTCTTGAGCAGAATTTTTTACTTTTATCTCATAAAATCCGATTTTATTGCTTAAACTTTTTTCTTCAGCCTCGGCAATTAAAGTGTCACCTATGGAGGGGGCCTTTAGGAAATTAATATTCATCTGGAGGGCAACTGAGACTTTCTCTCTGGAATTGGAGGCAACTGCAAAAGCCTGATCAGCCAGGGAAAAGATAAGTCCTCCATGAACGTAACCCAGAAAATTTAAAAATTCCTCTTTCAACTCAAGACTTACCCTGGCATACCCTTCTTCCACCTTTTCCAGTTTCACCCCAAGAAGCTTTGCATAGGGATCATGGGCCAGTTTCTCCCTGTAAGTTTTTAGATCGGTTCTTTGCATTGGCTTAAATTCTCTCCTTTTATTTTGCCTTTACCTGTAATATTTTAAATTGTACATGAAGAGATGTCAAATTTCCAGGATCTAAAATTGAGACAGTTTTTCTGATGAGAAAAAGTGTCCCAACTTCAGAGCCATATATGATTGACAAGTTTAGTAATCTAAAGTAAAATAAATATTAAGTAAAAGATAAGTATGAGTGGGTGCAAAAATCTGAGTAAAGGGGGTGGTGAAAAGAAGAAGAGATAAGATAAGAGCAAAAAGGAAATTGAAAAAGGAGGCAATGTATGAAAAAGGTAGCTATAGTTTTAGTTATGGGGTTTTTCCTGTTAGGAGTTATTGGACAAATAGCTCTTGCTCAAAAGGATGTAACCCTTACAGTTACCTGGGCTGCCTGGTATCCTGCCGACTATCTGATAAAACTTGCCGATGAGTTTACCAAGAAAAATCCCAACATAAAAGTGAAAGGAGCATTCATCCCCTGGCCTCAGTACCATGATCGAGTCTTCACCGAATTTGCCTCTGGGAAACCAAGTTTTGATATAGTGGTACCGGATAGTCAATGGATAGGAGAGGCCGTTGAAGGAGGACATTTGCTGGAACTCAGTGATTGGATGAAGAAAAACATAAATTTTGATGAATGGTACGAATTTCCGCTCCGTTCTTATGGGGAATATCCTGACTATTCGGACCACTGGTATGGTGTTCCTCTTCTCCTGGACTTCGTTTTATGTGCTTATCGTAAGGATCTTTTTAATGATCCGAACGAAAAAGCTGCATTCAAAAAACAGTACGGGTATGACCTTGATATTCCAAAAACCTGGCAGGAACTTCTGGATATTGCGCGCTTTTTTACCCGACCTGACAAAAATTTATACGGATTTGCCACCTGGGAGGCTCCCATTGCCACAGCAGGACTTGCTGATGTGTTCTTAGGACCTTTCTGGTCCATGGGTGGTAATCTCTGGGATCCCAGAACAAAAAGAGTTCAGGGAATTATTAACAACTGGGACGGAATTGAAGCGGCTAAACTCTGGGTTGAGCTTTACAAAACTCATCCTCCTGGAGCAGCAAACTACAGCATAGACGAAGTAATGACTGCCTTTCAACAGGGCCTTATAGCCATGGCAGCTATGTATGCCATGTTTTACCCCGGACTTCTTGATCCTAACCTGTCCCTGTATGCAGATCAAACTGGATTTTTCACTGAACCTGGTGGTATAGGACGTGATGGTATTTTCAGACATTTTGTCCAGCTTGGAGGTCAGGGACTTGCAGTTTCAGCTTACAGTCCTTACAAAGAAGAAGCTCTTAAGTTTATCAAATGGACAACAAGTGATGAGTTCCAGTGGAAATGGACAGAGGGCGGTAACTATACAGCAAAGAAAACCATTATTGAAGATCCTGCTTACTTAGAGAGATTTCCTAATGCTGAAATTGCTCAGGTTGTTAGAGAAAGCGCTCCTTTACTTCGTGATTTCTGGGAAATTCCTCAGTATAATGAGATGGGCGAGTATCTTTCCATCCAGCTGAACCAGGCCATTCTCGGTAAGATAACTCCGGAACAGGCCATGGATAACATAGCCAAGCGACATGAAGAGATTTTAAGAAGAGCTGGCTACTACGATTAAATAAGCTACATGTGACCAGCACCTTTTAAAGGTGCTGGTCCCTGAGGAAAGGAAGGTGAAAGAAAGGAAAATTAGAGGCGGATTTGGTAGAAGGGTAAGCGATAACGCTTTAAAGATCTATTTTCTTGTTCCTACTTTTGCACTTCTTCTTTTCATGATAATTTTCCCCCTTATATGGTCCTTATACTTAAGCTTTACTCGTTATAATGCAGTAGCTCAGGCTCCACCCCAATTTGTAGGACTTAAAAACTATGCCCGACTTTTATCTGATCCTGAAGTCTGGGCACGATTTGTCATTACCGGTAAATTTGTGGCTCTTGCTGTGCTTATTGAATTTGCTCTGGGATTTGTCCTTGCTCTTCTTTTAAATAGAGAATTTAAAGGGAAAGGAATTATTACTACTCTTTATCTTTTACCTATGATGTTTTCTCCAGTTGTTATTGGTAAATTCTTTGCTTTTATTCTGGATACCAACTGGGGGATATTAAACTACATTTTAGGCATCCTGTTTGGAATACCTAAAATAGCCTGGACAACCAGTTATAAGTGGGCTCTTTATTCACTGGTAATAGCTGATGTGTGGATCTGGACACCTTTTATGCTACTTTTAACTTTAGCGGGACTTTCTACGGTTCCCCGCTACCTTTATGAAGCTGCTGAAGTAGACAGAGCTTCAGGGTGGTTTAAATTTCGTTATATTACGCTTCCTCACATCTTTCCGCTTTTAATTTTAGCTTTACTTTTCCGCACTATGGATGCCTTCAGATTTTTTGATATAGTCTATGTTTTAACAGGTGGAGGACCGGGTTACTCCACCCAGATTCTTCCTTATTATCTGTATAAACTGGCTTTTCAGTACTGGTACACGGGTGAATCCTGTGCTTTGGCTTACATTTTCTTGATCATAATTATTGCCTTAAGCAACATTTATGTTAATTATCTTAACAAGTTAAGAGCAGTTTAATGTGGGAAGATGAATTACCTGAAAAAACAGAAATATAAAAATTACATTATTATTGGTATTTTGATCTTTATTCTGTGTATCTATCTTTTTCCCGTTTACTGGATGTTTGCTACAGCCACCAAGACCAAGCTGGATGCTTTCTCTCTACCTCCCAAGTGGGTTTATAGACCTATTATGGACAATTTTAAAAATATATTTATTGCGGGTGCCGGTGGAGCTGTGGGAAGAGTTGAGATCAAGGGAGAATTTAAATGGTCAGCATTCCCTCATCAACTCTTTAATTCCATAATTGTATCCTTTATCAGTACAGGTCTTGCGGTATTCATAGGTTCTTTTTCTGCTTATGTTTTCTCTCGCTTTGACATAAAAGGAAAAAATGATCTTCTATTTATCATTCTATCCAGCAGAATGCTCCCTCCCATAGTGATAGTAATACCTCTGGTAATAATGTATAGAACCTTGGGGCTTTACGATACACGTATCGGCCTTATCATTATGTACACTGTATTTAATCTGGCTTTTACTGTATGGATAATGAGGAGCTTCATTGATGAAATCCCTCGAGAATACGAAGAAGCAGCTATGGTTGACGGGTATTCCCGTTTTCAAGCTTTTTTCAAGTTTGTTTTACCAGAAATGCGTCCCGGAATGGTGGCAACAGCTATTTTTAGTTTAATTATGGCCTGGAATGAATTTACCTTTGCTCTACTTTTGACAGGTGAAAATGCCAGAACAGCGCCCCCGGCAATTGCTCAGTCTCTCGGAACAGCAGGAATTAACTGGGGTCACATCGCTGCTGGCTCCGGTTTGATGGTAATCCCGGTTGTCATCTTTACCTTTCTTTTAAGAGGAAATCTTATTAGAGGATTTACTTTTGGAGCTATAAAAGGGTGAGCTTTATGCTAAAAAGGCATTTAACCACAGTTTCTGTTGTTCTCATACTCTTTGGCATTTTTAGCATGTGTCAACCGTTTACCTTTTCGCTTTATCATTGGGGTTTTGCTTTTTTGGGAGCAGGAGCTGCACTTTACATAGTGCTGTCTCATTTGTAAATATTTAAATTTTTTATACACTTTTTAAAAACAAAAATGGCCAGTATAACCATAAAAAACCTTACCAAAAGATTTGGGAATTTAGAAGCGGTTAAGAATTTAAACCTTAAAGTAGAAGAAGGGGAATTTGTAGTTCTTCTTGGTCCATCCGGATGTGGAAAGACTACAACACTTCGTTGCGTTGCTGGTCTTGAACATCCCGATGAAGGTGAAATTTACTTTGATGATGAACTGGTTAATGACCTTTCTCCTTCTGACCGGAATGTGGCTTTTGTTTTTCAGTTCTACGCTCTTTATCCTTACCTTAACGTTTTTGACAATATTGCCTTTCCATTGAGGGCGGAAAAGATTCCAGAGAAAGAGGTTAAAGAAAGAGTAAATAGAATATTGAAGCTTCTCAAAATTGAGGATATAAAGGAAAAAAGTCCCAGAAAGCTCACCAGTGGACAGGCTCAAAGAGTGGCTCTTGGCCGAGCTATAGTCCGTCATCCAAGGGTATTTCTCCTCGATGAACCTTTGAGTAACCTTGATGCTAAATTCAGGGAGGAAATGAGATTGGAACTTCGCCGACTCCAAACTCATATTGGAACAACCACCTTATACGTCACTCATGATCAGGCAGAAGCTGTATCTATGGCTGATAGAATAGTGGTAATGAATCTTGGAGTAGTTCAACAAATAGGAACCCCCAGGGAAGTTTACAGTCATCCACGTAATCTTTTTGTGGCCAATTTTATTGGAAGTCCAGGGATGAATTTCTTAAACTGTACTTTCCAGCAGGGAAAGCTCGTGGGAGAGGAGAATCTTTTCGTTTTACCTGTTGATGAGCAAATTAAAGATGAGATAAAAGCTAAACTGGAAGGAAAAAAATTGATACTTGGAGCAAGACCTGAAGACATAATTTTTACTCACAAAAAAGAGGTTGAGACTATCCCTGCCATTGTTTATGTGGTTGAACCTCTGGGGACAGAAAATATAATTAATCTCAAGATAGGAGAACGTATAATAAAGGCAAGATGTGCACCCAGTTTCTTTCCTAAAACAGGAGAAAAAGTCTGGGTAAAGATTAAAAAAGGTAAACTTAGACTTTTTGATAGAGAAAGTGAGGAAAATATTATTTAGTTTTTAAAAAAACAAAATGGCAACCGTAAGACTGGTAAATGTAAGTAAGAGATACGGTAATGTGGAGGCTATAAAAAAAATAAATCTCCACATAAAAGACGGGGAATTAATAGTGCTTCTTGGACCAACAGGAGCGGGTAAGACAACCACTTTAAGGTCAGTGGCAGGTCTTGAACATCCAGAGGAAGGTGAAATTTATATCGGTGAAGAGAAAGTCAATCATCTATCGCCGGCTGATAGAGATGTTGCTTTTGTGTTTCAAAATTACTCTTTATATCCCCGCTATACAGTTTTTGATAATATGGCATCCCCCTTAAAAGCTCGGGGAATGGATAGAATTGAAATAGAGAAGATTGTAAAAAGAACAGCTAATATGCTTCATATAGCTCATCTTCTTCATCGTAAGCCCGAGCATCTAAGTGGAGGAGAAATGCAGAGAGTTGCTCTGGGACGAGCTTTAGTTCGTAACCCTCGCGTTTTTCTGATGGATGAGCCTCTTACTAATCTGGATGCTAAATTAAGAGAGGAAATGAGGGCCGAATTGAAGAGACTGCAAGCTGATATTGGGGCTACTTTTTTTTACGCCACTCCTGATCAGGCCGAAGCTCTATCCATGGCTGATAGAATAGCTATTTTAAAGGAAGGGAAGATCCAGCAGGTAGGAACTCCCTTTGAAGTGTACAATAATCCCTCTACAATGTTTATAGCGAATTTTCTTGGTAGTCCGGGAATGAATTTCCTTCCCTGTAGATTGGATAAAAAATCAATAGATGTAGGTCCGGGTATCTTTAAAGTTGCTCTTTCAACAGAAAAACTAAAGAAACTGCAAGAAGTTTCACCCCCGGTATCAGAACTTGTCTTTGGAATAAGACCAGAAGAAATCACTATAAGCAAAGAAAAAGGACCGGGATTTATTCAGACAGAGATGGACGTGATGGAACTTATGGGTTCCTGGACGATTGTTAGTTTGAAGTTGAAAGCTCATTACATAAAAGTCAGAAGCGATGCCGATTTTGAAGCAACTCCTGGAGAAAAAATCTGGATAAAGATAAACGAAGAAAAAGTGCACCTTTTTAACAGAGAAAACGGAAAATCTATCTTTTAAGAGGGAAAAAATGGCTTATTTAATGGGAATAGATGTAGGAACTACAGGAACCAAGACTCTGATAATTGATGAAAATGGCAATCTGATTACTACATCTTTTGAAGAATATCCAACTTACATGCCTTACCCTACCTGGTCAGAACAAAATCCTGAGGATTGGTGGAAGGCCACTGTAAATACCATAAGGGATGCTCTTACCAAAGCTGGTTTAAAAGGAAAAGATATTGCGGGAATAGGCCTTTCTGGACAGATGCATGGGTCAGTTTTTCTGGATAAAAATTACAAGGTTCTTCGTCCCTGTATTCTGTGGAATGACCAGCGGACTGTCAAGCAGTGCGAATACATAACCCAGCGTATAGGCAAAAAGAGATTAATGGAAATTGCCTGCAATCCTGCCCTTACTGGATTTACAGCTGGAAAGATCCTCTGGGTGAAGGAGATGGAGCCCGAAATTTATAATCAAACTTATAAAATCCTTCTTCCCAAGGATTACGTTAGATTTTGTTTAACGGGGGATTTTGCCACCGAGGTTTCTGACGCTTCGGGAACCCTTCTTCTGGATATTAAAAAAAGAAAGTGGTCAAAGGAACTTCTTTCTGAACTGGAAATTGATGAAGAACTCATGCCTTCCTGCTATGAATCGCCTCAGATCACAGGTAGTATAACCAGAAAAGCTTCGCAGTTAACCGGACTTAATCCTGGCACTCCAGTTGTGGGGGGAGGAGGAGATCAGGCTGCAGGTGCGGTGGGTAATGGTATTGTTAAAAAAGGAATGATTTCCAGTACGATTGGGACATCAGGAGTAGTTTTTGCCTTTAGTCCTGAAGTAAAAATTGACCAGGAGGGAAGAGTTCACACTTTCTGTCATGCTGTACCGGAAAAGTGGCATGTTATGGGAGTTATGCTTTCGGCTGGAGGTTCCTTAAGATGGTTCAGAGATAGTCTGGGTGAAGTGGAAAAAGAAGAGGCCAGAAAAAAGGGAGTTGATCCTTACGAGATTCTTTTAGAGAAAGCTGGTAAAATCCCGCCAGGGGCAGAAGGCCTGTTCTTTCTTCCCTATCTTTCAGGAGAGAGGAGTCCTTACCCCAACCCTCATGCCCGGGGTGTGTTTTTTGGATTAAATCTGCGCCATAAAAAAGAGCATCTTATAAGAGCTGTAGTTGAAGGGGTAACTTTTGGAATGAAAGACTGCCTTGAGATTATTGTAAAAATGGGAATTTCCGCCAGTAAGGTAAGAGCATCAGGTGGAGGTGCAAAATCAAAGCTCTGGCGACAGATTCAGGCTGATATTTATAATCTGGAAGTTGAAACTGTAAATGTTACTGAAGGTGCTGCTTTCGGGGCGGCTCTTTTAGCGGGGGTGGGAAGTGGTGTGTACAGCACAGTGGAAGAAGCCTGTGAAAGCACTATCAAGGTGTCTACCAGCATTAAACCAAATCTGAAAAATATTAAGTTATACGAAAAATATTATCAGATTTACCATTCTCTTTATCCTGCTCTGGTTGATCATTTTGACCAATTAAGCGAAGTTGTCGGGATGTGAAAAAAGATACTAAGGAGGAAACCGAAGGTGAAAATTATCTGTAATAGAGATGATCTTCTACAAGCGGTACGAACCGTCCAGAATGCACTCACCAGTACCGCTCTTCCTGTTCTTTCTCATGTTCTTATTCTGGCAAAAGAAAAGGGTGGAGAGGTAATTGCTACCAATCTGGAGAGTACAATTTACTCCAATTTTGAGGCAGATGTCGAGGAAGAAGGAAATATCTGTCTCCCGGGTGTAAAACTTTTTTCCATCTTAAGAGAACTTCCACCTGGCCAGCTCAGTTTGGAAACCAGGGATTCTGAAGGTTTAATAAAAATGGAACAGATTTTCTTTTCTTTGCTGGGGCTTCCAGGAGAGGATTTCCCTGAAACTCCTGCTCCTTTAAAACCTGTTTTCACCCTTCCTCAGCAGGTACTGAGAATGATTTTTGAAAAAACCATGTTTTCTGCAGGGCAGGATGAGGTAAGACAGAATCTTAACTGTGTATTTTTAGAAACAACATTTCCGGAGCAAAAAGCCACAGCTATCTTAAAAGCTGTGGCCACTGATGGACGTCGCCTTTCACTTTTAACCGTTTCTGATCTTCAAATCTCCGAACCTTTCCAGATTTTGATACCTCTAAGAGCAGTAAGAGAACTTACCAAAATTCTGGAGAAAGAGGGAGAGGTGAAGGTAGGGGTAGAGCAAAACAGAGTGTTTTTTCAAACCCATAATTTTTCCTTTTTCTCTCAACTAATTGATGCCAGGTTTCCTGACTATCAGGGAGTAATTCCCAGAGATTATAGAATTTCTTTCAAAGCTAAAAGAGAAGAGCTTATGGCGGCCATAAGACGGGTGTCACTTTTAACCGAACAGCAGACTCGCCTGGTAAAATTTACCTTGAAGGGTGATAGTCTACTAATTAACACCACCTCGGCAAGACTGGGAAGTGCTTACCAGGAACTTTCGGTTTTAACTGAACAAAAAGAGGAAATAGAAATTGGATTTAACGCCACATTTCTTTTAGAAGCTTTAAGAATAATGGAGGAAGATTTAGTGGAAGTGCATCTTATAGACAACGAATCTCCCGGGGTTTTCCAGCCTGTAGAATCTCAAAATTATCTTTATATCCTTATGCCCGTTAAATTAAGGGATTAAATATCATTTGCAAAGAGAACAGGGTCTTGTTATTGTGGTTAAGGAATCTTCAGGTTACAAATTTTAGGAATTTCTCTCACCTTAATCTTAGATTTTCTCCCGGTGTAAATATTTTTGAAGGAAAAAATGGTGAGGGGAAAACCAATTTACTGGAGGCGATTTACTGTTTAACGAGAGGGTTATCTTTTAGAACTTCCAGGGAACAGAGACTGATAAAGTGGGGAGAAAAAAATCTTTATCTTAAGGGGGAGGGGGAAAAGCAGGGTAATTTCCTGAAATACGAATTTTCACTGGGGA
>Ga0190361_1000724_pt1 | contig 12999 bp, 11 predicted proteins | sample 48721845_MG_FD_161273 | JGI IMG/M metagenome (GOLD analysis project Ga0190361, IMG submission 161273) | Hydrothermal vent microbial mat bacterial communities from Southern Trench, Guaymas Basin, Mexico - 4872-18-4-5_MG | ecosystem: Environmental > Aquatic > Marine > Hydrothermal vents >...
ATCTCCAGTATCAGCCAAGGCCGAGAAGGGCAACAAGGCCAGTCCTCCGATTACCAATATCCACAGTTTCCACATGTGAAACACCTCCTAAATGTTCCGCGGTTTTGCTTTTAGGAGGCGTTTCGGCAGCCCGGCCGCCTCAGCCGCATGCATTTGAGGCCCGTGGCTTTGCGCCCCCGGGTCGCCCCGGGTTTGCCCTTTCGACCGCCAACCAGCTTTTCCGCCTTCTTTTACCTCCTTCAGGGTTTTATCTCGTCGTTTCCTGCACCGCCGGTGCCTTTGCCTTGAACCGACCCTGGATGGTGAGCGCCCGCGCAAGGGCGGCCTCGTCCACGAAGCCACGCTCAACGAGGATCTCCCCGAGGAGCCGCGCTCCCTTGGCCTGGCGCTGTAGCTCCAGGGCTTCCTCCACCTGGCGGGGGCTCACCGCCCCCAGGTCCACCAGCACCTCCCCGATCCGCTTCTCGCGTTCGAAGTGTTCCTCCAGGATCGAAAGGACCACCGCCGAGCGCGACTTGCGCTCCAGGCGGGCCTTGCGGTCCACCAGGTCGATGAGGTACCGGTCCTCCTCGCTGAAGTACATGGTCACCTGCATTCCTTCCGCCTCCTGTCCGTGGCAGCCAATAAAATCGGGCTGCCAGCTTCCTCCTGGCAGCCCGGCTACCCTATCGTCTTCAAGGGCCCGCAGCTTTGCGCCCCCACCTTGCGATGGGTTTGCCCTTTTCAGGATGGTTAACTAAGTGTAGCCATTATATAGCGAGCAGGACAACCAGTCAAGGGGACATTTCTCGGTATATCCATCACAAAAGAGTTTACCCCCTCTTCTCATTTTCGGTTCCTCACTGCCTACAGGGCGGTGCATTGAAAATCTCGTGCCCTTCGCGTCCTTGAGGCTTGGTAATTTACAGAAAACAGCGGAGAGCCTCATTTTTTGAGCTCCTTCCCCAAGCCGAGCGTGCGCTCGAGCAACCTCGACCACAGGTCGGAAAGCCTGTCCAGCGCTTGGGCCAGCCTGATGCGGGCCTGCCAGGGGAATGGGCTGGGGCGTCTATCCCGGATTAGCTCGGGGTAGAACTCCGGCCTTGAGTCCTCCGCCCGCTGGTCTTGAGAGAGGGAGGTGTAGAGGAAGGCTTCCCGGGCCTTGAACGCCTCCTTCAGCCCCTCATCGGTGAGGTTCAATCGCTGGGCCAGTTCGGAAAGGGTGGGGGGACGGCCCAGCTCCCCGACAAGCTCGTGGTGGGCCCGGTCTATCTGCTGGCTGAGAAGGCGTAGCCACCGTGGGGGCCTTGGGGGCGGGAACTTCTCCCGAATACGGCTCCTGATCTCCCCCCGGATGAGGTTGCGGGCGAAGGTAGCAAAATCCCCCGCACGATCGAGTTCGACGTTGTATACGGCACTTAAAAGCCCGAGGTGCCCGGCACGCTCAAGTTCCTCCCGCGAAAGCCCGCAGCCTGCGAATTCCTTTGCCGCCTCCTGTACCAAAGTGGCCCCCAGCCGGATGAGCTCGGCCCGCAGTGCGGGATCATCATGGTGCCGCAGCGCAGCCGCCAGCTCCTGCATCCGGCCCATAGGGACCTAGAAGGAGAGCTCAAACCCTATGACCTCGGACAGAAGCCCGGTGAAGTCGAAACTCGTCCGGGAGTAAAGCTTGACCCCTGAGAAGGAGATAGAGATGTCGATCTCCTGGGACAGAAACCCCAGGGAATCAAGAGAGGTGACGGAACGCAGCTCCACGGGGTCGATGGTCACCCTCAAGATGAGGTCCGCCTGGCTGAAGGCAAAGGTTGAGTCGATCCATAGCCTGGCTCCGAGCTGGGCGGCCGGCTCAGCCCACATATAGGAAGCGTGAAGCTGGGCCCAGGCAAAGCCGAGCTCGTCGAACAAAAACAGGGACTCGGTACGCAGGCACTCTGAGGCAAACCCCACGTTCATTAACTCTTCCCTAAACCACCAACCCGAGACGGCGGTAACGTCCGTCTGCGGGTACTCGTCGATGAGATGGTACAGATCCTCCACCCCGAATCCAGTGATGCTGCGCACGAAGAAACCAGGGTCAAAGGCAAGCCCCAAATCGAGCACGATGCCCACGGTGAAGTCCGGCGTCTGACAGGCCTCGGCCAGGTTCTCCACTAGGAGCAGGGCCCCAAGGTCGAAGGGACAGCATCCCCCCCTCACTTCGAACCAGTACCGGGAAAAACACGGGTCAAACCGCATTCCTGTAGCCAAGGTCACTCCATCGAGATCGATAGCGAACCTCATGTGCTCCGACTCAAGTCCATCCAGGGAGATCACGGTGCGGCTTTCTACACTTGCCCCGGCAAAGGAAAGCGATGACGTGATGGCAGTATCCACGCTCAAGCTCGCAGGTGGAACGGGAGTGAAGGTGAGTTCCACGCCCAAGGCCCCGGAGAGTTCACACCCCTCCTGAGCCAGCCCCATTACGCCGATGCCACAGGCCAAAAACAGCAAAGCAAGCGCCCTGTTCATGGTCAACCTCCTTGCAGAAAAGGATAGAGGCTAGGACACAGAGATGCGAGAAGAAAATGGGGGCGGCCCGACCGTCTTTGTCCGGGCCGCCCAGGACCCTTGTCTAAACCAAGGAGGTCAGGACATCCTCCAGTGTGGGACGTCCGATCTCCTGAAGCTCATAATGCACGCGACTGGCTGGACGGGCCAGGTCTATGAGCCGGCGGAGGTCGATCGGGGTAGCGATGACCACGGCATCGCACGGCACCTTGGCGATGGTGGCAGACAGTTCCTGGATCTGTCCTTCACCGTATCCCATGGCCGGCAGCACACAGTCAAGGTGTGGGTAGCGGCTGTAGGTCTCCGCGATCGAGCCCACTGCGTAGGGCCTGGGGTCCACGAGCTGGGCCCCCAGCTTCCTGGCCGCCACCGCCCCGGCCCCGAACGGCATCTCCCCGTGGGTAACCGTGGGACCGTCTTCCACTACCAAGACGCGCTTTCCGGCGATGAGCTCAGGCGACTCCACGGCGATTGGGGAAGCGGCTTCGACCACTTTGGCCCTCGGGTTGAGCTCGGCGACCGAGGCCCTCAGGCGCTCCACCTCCTCCAAGGACGCGGAATCAACCTTGTTGATCACCACCACGTCCGCCTGGCGGATGTTGACGGAGCCAGGCCAGTAGGTGCGTTCGTGACCCGCCCTCAAGGGGTCGGCTACCACGATGAGGAGATCCGGCTTGTAAAAGGGCATATCGTTATTGCCCCCGTCCCACAGGATGACGTCCGCCTCCTTTTCCGCTTGCCGTAAGATGGCCTCGTAGTCCACCCCGGCGAACACCACGTTTCCCCGGTCGATGTGGGGCTCGTACTCCTCCCGTTCCTCGATGGTGCACTGGGCACGGTCCATGTCCTCGTAGGAGGCGAACCTCTGGACCGCTTGGGCAGCAAGGTTCCCATAGGGCATGGGGTGTCGCACCACCGCCACCTTTTTCCCGTGGGCCTTTAGGATCTCCGCCACCCTGCGGGTGGTTTGGGACTTGCCGCATCCGGTGCGGACCGCGCACACAGCCACCACGGGCTTTTTCGCCACAAGCTGGGTGGAGCCGGGTCCCAGGAGCCAGAAGTCCGCCCCAGCCGCCACGGCCGTGGCAGCGCGGTCCATTAAGTACTGATGGGAGATGTCCGAGTAGGCAAACACCACTACATCTACCCGGTGCTCCCGCACCAGCTCCGGAAGGCGCTCCTCCGGCTCGATGGGAATGCCCTGTGGGTACAGACGACCAGCCAGCTCCGGGGGGTACCGTCTCCCCTCTATTCCGGGGATCTGAGTAGCCGTAAAGGCAACTACTTCGTAGGTCTCATTGTCACGGAAATAGACATTAAAATTATGAAAATCCCTGCCGGCAGCACCCATGATGATGACCTTGGTCCTACGCATGTGATCACCTCGCCTGTCTTGGAATTTGGTGGGTTTCCGTATCCCATTATAGCTGGGGGTCCCCTCACAGGCGAATTGGCTCCTGAGGGAGCCAGAGGTATGATACGGTTATGACCTTGGCGAATGCCTTGACCCTGTTTCGTGGGGTGCTCATCGTTCCCACCACGGCCGCCGTGCTTGTGGCACGACCCTGGATCGCCTTCGCTTGCTTCGCCCTGGCCGTGCTCACGGACGCCGTCGACGGCCTCGTCGCCAGAACTCGCCATGAGGTCACCTTCATAGGGGCAATACTCGATCCGACCATGGACAAGCTCCTCTATGTGGCCTTGTTTTCAGCCCTCGCCGCAACCGGAAAACTACCGATCCTCGGTCCGGTGCTTTACGCCATCCCCCAACTCGGCCTGGGCATCGGCACATTGGCCCTATGGCAACGTCGCAGGGAGTTCGCCGCCCGCTGGCCTGGCAAGGCCGCGGCCGCCCTGACCGCCTTCGCCGCGGTATGCCTCCTGCTGAGTCCTTGGGGAGAAATCCCTTTTTGGATCGCGATCGCCGCTAACTTCCTTTCCGCCCTGTACTACCTTTTTCGGCAAACCAATCGGAAAACTCGGCTGGAGGAGGCGCCACAAGCTCCATCCACTTCCCCGAGCCGGGATGGCGAAACCCCAGCCGCCAGGCATGGAGCATAAGGCGCTCCCCTCCCTTTCCGTACACCGGATCCCCCACCACCGGGTGTCCAATGGCGGAAAGGTGCACCCGGATCTGATGGGTACGCCCGGTGTGAGGTTGGACCAAAAGGAGAGACCGGCCCGCCTTCCTGGCAAGCACGGAGAACTCGGTTTGCGCCTCTTTCCCTTCCCTGGCAACCCGCATGCGCCAGGGGCGGGACGGGTGCCTGCTCAGCCGGCCTGTGATCTCCCCCTCCTCGGGCTCAACCTCGCCCTCTACCAGTGCCAAATATTCCTTTTTGACCTTCCGGCGGCGAAATTGGTCTACGAGCTTTCCCCAGGCCTCCTCCGAACGGGAAAGCACCATCACCCCACTTGTCAGGGCGTCAAGTCTGTGCACCACCCCCGGCCTCTCCGGGCTACCTCCGGCTAGAGGGCCACGCTTCTTCAGGATGGCGACCACCGTGGGCTTGTCCCGTCCCTGCCCGGCCGCATGGACCGGTATCCCTGGGGGCTTGTCGATCACGACGATGGCCTCATCCTCGTACAGCACAGGGATTTCCGGCCAGAGAGCCTCCTCAGCCACAGGAAGGCTTACCTCCACCACCTGGCCGGGGCGGGCGCGGGCGGCCCCCTTGACGAGGCTTCCGTCCACCTGCACATCTTCCGACCTAAACAGCTCTTTTACCACCGCGCGGGGAAGGCCCAGGCGAGAGGCCACAACCCGGTCAAGCCGCATGCCTGCCTCGTCCTCCTTCACCACAAACCGTCGGGGTTGAGCCTTTTTTGTGGGCATCTTTAGAGCCAAGTATAATGGCAAAAGATGAGCATCTTACGGGAAAAGCTGGACTTGCTTTTGCGCCAGGGCGCCCAGGCAGCCCAGGTGGAACTATATCACTGGGAGCTTTCCCGGGCTGGGCCCCGGGCAAGACTCCTCGTGTATATCGATAGCCCCACTGGGGTTACCTTGGGGGACTGTGAGCGGGCCAGCCGGGCCATCGAGGCCTTGCTAGATGAGCACGACCCCTTTGCCGGCCCGTACGTGCTTGAGGTGTCATCACCAGGGGTCGAACGCCGCCTGTGGGAGGAGTGGCATTACCAGCGTGCCCTGGGAAAACGCGTCCGGGTCACAGCTCGCTCCGCTCAGGGAAAGAGAGCCTACGAGGGAAGGCTTGCAAGCGTAGGGAAAGAGAAGATCGCCGTTGAGCTTGAGGAAGGGCGCATCGAGATCCCCCTCTCCCAGGTGACTCGGGCCCAGCTCGTGTTCGAACCCAAGATGGAGGAGCGATGAACATAGATTTCCTCGAAGCGCTAGAGGAGATGGCCCGCGAGCGCGGAATCGATCGGGAGGCCGCCTATGAGGCCATGGAGAAGGGAATTGCAGCGGCCTGGCTAGTTGAGTACGGGGGAGAGGAGCCCCCGGAAGTCCACGTCGACCGGCGCTCCGGGGACATCTACGTGAACGGAAAGCCCTTTGACTTGGGGAGCCTTGGGCGGATCGCCACCCGGCGGGCGGAGAACGTGTTCCGGCAGGAGATCCTGCGCCGTCGCAGGGAAGCCCTGTACGATATGTATTCCAGCCGCATCGGGGAGATCATCAACGGGTCGGTCCACCGGTTCGAGGGACGCAATGTGTGGATCAACCTGGGCGAGGTTGAAGCCCTGCTTCCCGAAGGGGAGCGCATCCCGGGGGAGCGCTACATCACCGGGCGGCGTCTGCGTGCATATCTCTATGAGGTGGAAAAGACCCAAGGCGACCCACGCATTTACGTTTCGCGTGCTCACCCCCAATTTGTGGCAAAACTCCTCGAGCTTGAGGTCCCCGAGCTCGAACAGGGGCTTCTGGAGATAGTGAAGGTGGCACGGGTTCCAGGGGTCCGTTCTAAGGTCCTGCTCAGGGCACTTGACCCACGTATCGACCCCGTGGGAACCTGTGTCGGCGCAGGCGGGGTGAGGATTCGTGCGGTGAGCCGCGAGCTCGCGGGGGAAAAGGTCGACATCATCCGTTGGAGCGAGGACGTAAAGGATATCATCAGAGGAGGCCTCGCCCCGGCCAGCGTGCTCGACATCGAAGTTGACCAAAAGGCGAAAAGAGCCGTCGTAAGTGTGCCTGCGAGCGAGATGTCGCTTGCCATCGGGCGCGACGGCCACAACGTGGAGCTCGCGGCCAAGGTCAGCGGTTATGACATCGAGATCCGGTCCCCAACCGGAGAAGAACCCGCCCAAAGCTAACCGTCTCCGCGCTTTCGTCCTGGACGGGATCGCGTACCTTGCCCGCCGCCAAGCCGTGCCGGTGGTGGTGCTGGCCGCGGTGCTCGTGGGCTTGAGTCTTTTCTACATCCGGCAGCTCCCCATCCGCAGCTCCTACCTCGATCTCTTGCCGCAAAACGATCCGCTCATAGAAAAATATAAGGCTAAGGAGGAAGAGCTCACTGCCACTGACTATGCGGCTGTACTGCTTTCCCTCGTCTCGCCACCGGCGGATGTGGAGGCGAGGAGGGCGAAGCTCTTCGCCGCCGCAGACAAGCTCATCGGGCTCCTTGAGAAAACGGGGGAGATCAAGCGTGCCTCGTATAGGATCGGTGAGGGAATCACCTACCCCAAGGAGCTCCTTCTTTACCAAAGGCTGACGCCGGAAGATCTGGCAAAGCTCAAGGCTAGCGCCGAACAGATCCTCCAAGCACTTTCCCAAATTCCCCCTGAAAGCGGTGATTTCAGCGACAAGCTAGTCGAGCTTAAGGCCAGCCTTTCAGCCGAAACTGATGTATCGCCTGAGCAAGTCCTCCCCCTCCTGGACGAGCTCCTTCAGTTGGGATGGGCTGGGCTGGCGGCGCTCCAGCACCTGCCTGAACTTCAGGGACCGCTTCATGAGGCAGCCCAGGTGATCCAGGCCATCAACCACCAGACCGGGACAACCGATGCTGGCAGCCCTCAGCCGGGCACTCCGCTTCTGTCACGCGACAGCACCAAGCTTGTGATCCAAGTCTGGCCAGCCCAGCCGTCCTATGCGGGGTTGGACTACTGTCGCCGGGTGACCGAAATTCTCAAGCAGACCATCGCTCAAGCCGAACTCTCCCAGCTTGGGGTGGAAGCTCGCGTAACCGGAGCATATGCGGCCGTGACGGAGAGCAACGAGGTCATCCGCAAGGACATGAACTTCACCACCCTCGTCTCCTCGGTGGGGGTACTCTTGCTCCTCGCGCTCACGTTCGCGAGCGCTTTCCTCACCCTGGTGGCCCTGGTGCCGCTTCTGGTGTCGGCGCTTTTCACCGTGGCTTGGGCCAAGTTCTCAACGGGCGGATTCAACCTGGTCACTACTTTCCTCCCTTCACTGGTCCTGGGGTTGGGCATCGACTTCTCAATTCATCTTCTGGCCCGTTACGTGGAGGAGAGAAATGCCGGACGGTCGGTGGGCCGGGCCTTGGACATTGCCATCCACAAGAAGGGGGAGGCGTCGCTGTTCGCAACCCTGACCACCGCCGCGGTGTTCGTTTCCCTGCTCATATCCCGCTCGCGTGCCCTGGCAGAGATGGGCGTGATCATGTCCCTGGGGATCGTGCTCGCTTACCTTGCGGCCATGGTGCTTACCCCGAGCCTCATTGCCCTAAGCTATGTCACCCTCAAGAGGCGCTTCCGCGAGCGCATGCCGATACGCACGGAGACCCTGGCCCGTGCCTACAGAAGCTTCCTCCCCCAGCGCCGGGCAGTGGTCAGCCTCACCCTCGTCCTCACCTTGGCCCTCTCCTATCAAGTAAGCCAGGTACAGTTTCGCTTTGCCTCAGGACAGCTTGCCCCACGCACCCAGGCCTCGGAGGTGGCCGAGGAGATCCTACAGGAGTTCCAGGGAGAGGTGTCCTTCGCTGATCAATTCGTGTTCTTTGTGGATGACCCCGCCCGGCTCCGCGAGCTGGAGGAAACCTTGGTCGAAAACCCCTTTGTCACTTCGACTGACTCCATCCGGCACATCCTCCCCCAGGAGCTACTGCGTGGGAAGGCATCGCTTCAGGACGTCCCCGTCGGGGACATGCTGTCCACGGTGGCTTCTCTAAAACAGGTCCTGAGCCAGTGGGAGGGGCTGGTTAAGGACTTAGAACGCTTGACCGCACTGCTCTCCGGTTGGGAGCTCTCGGCCGCACTCAGTGGAAAGATAGACCTGGCCACTTCCTTGTCTGAAAGATCATCCACCCTCATTCAGCTTACGGATGAGATGAGGGCACTGAATCGAACTTTCTACCTGAGCCTGTTGGCCGGGCTGCGGGGGGACCTCGAACAGATCGAGGCCTTCCTGAAGAACCTGGCATCCCTGCCAGACGAACCGGGGCTTATCCTGGCCCTGGTGAACGTACTCCCCGAACAACTTAAAGCTATTTATTACTCACCAACGTCACAGGAGTTCATCTTGAGGGCGAGGATGTCGCCGGCCCTCTATGAGGGACACAACCTGCAACAGTTCGTGGACTGGGTGAGGGGCCTGAACGTGGACTACTTCGGGATACCAGAGGTGCAAGGGCGGCTGGAAGCGTACATGAAACGTGATTTTGTAGTCTCAACTGCGATCGCGAGTTTTTTCATTGCCGCCCTCGTTTGGAGAAGCTTCGGAAGCCTCAGGGAGGCGCTTCTGGCCATCTCCCCCTTGATCATCGGTTACCTATGGATGCTGGCTGGGATGCGCCTTCTCTCGATCGCCTTCAACTTCACCAACATCGTCATCTCCCCGCTTTTGATCGGGATCGGGGTAGACAGTGCAATTCACATCCTGCACCGGATCAAGGAGGAGCGCCAGCAGGAGAGAAAGGACGCCACAGCCTGGGGAGCTGCGGCCACGCTGGTCCCCGTCCTTTCCACCTCGCTCACCACGATGCTCGTGTTCGGCACCCTGATCTGTGCCCGTACGCCGGGACTCAGGTACCTGGGTATCTCCGCCCTTCTCGGCCTGGGGTTCACGCTTCTTGCGAGCCTCCTTTTCCTCCCTAGTGCCGCGGCCCGTCTTGATGAATCCCGTCGAGGGGACTAAATTGACCGTGACTGGAATCTCAAGTGGCGCGAGGAAGGTGACAATAATATGGTTGGGACCCTGCAAACGGCGCTTATCGCCCTCGTAGCCCTCCTCCTAGGCCTGGCTGGAGGACTGCTCCTGGCACAGGTCAGAACCAAGCTAATCAGCAAGAAGGCTGAAAACATCTTAGAGGAAGCCCGCCAGGAGGCAGAGCGAATCTACAAGGAGAAGATGCTCGCCGCCCAGCAAGAAATCCAAGAACTAAGAGAACAGGAAGAGAAACGGCTGAAAAGAAGAGAAGCCGATCTTGCACAAATGGAGGAGCGCATCCTACAAAAAGAGGCCCGCTTGGGGAAGAAGAGCAACTACCTCGAGATGATCGAGGACTCTCTCCGAAAAGACGAAAGCGAGCTCGAGCGCCTCCTTGAAATGGGGCAAAAGCTCCTTGCCGAAGAGCGGGCGCTCCTGGAGCGTCTCTCCGGCCTCAGTCAGGAGGAGGCCAAGGAATACCTGCTCAAGCTTGTGGAGGCGGAATCCGAACGATATTTCGCCCGCAAGATTGCGGAGGTGGAACGGCGCAGCCGTCAGGAAGCAGAAAGACGTGCCCGACGCATCCTAGCGGCTGCGGTACAACGGTACGCCGTGGAGTACGCGGAGGAGGCAACGGTCACGACGGTTCCCCTCCCCTCGGACGATTTCAAGGGCCGCATCATCGGCCGGGAGGGGAGAAACATCCGCACGTTCGAGGCCCTGACAGGGGTGGAGGTGCTCGTGGACGATACTCCGGACGTAGTAGTGCTGTCTTCCTTTCACCCCGTCCGTCGGGAGATAGCCCGCCTGGCCTTGGAACGGCTGATCGAAGATGGACGCATTCATCCAGCCCACATCGAAGAGAAAGTGCGCAAGGCCAAGGAGCGGGTTGAGGAGCTCATCCGAGAGCACGGGGAGAAGGCCGCCTTCGAAGCCGGGGTGGAGCTTCCAGATGAGCTTATCCTGCTTTTGGGGAAACTTCACTTCCGCACCAGCTACGGCCAGAACCAGTTGCGGCATTCGCTCGAGGTGAGCTTCCTGGCCAGGCTCCTGGCCGAGGAAATCGGCATTGACCCCCACCCTGCCCAGCGGGCAGGGCTTTTGCACGACATCGGCAAGGCCGTGGACCATGATGTAGAAGGGCCGCACGCCTTGATCGGGGCGGACCTTGCCCGCCGGTACGGGGAGCCCTGGCCTATCGTGAACGCAATCGCCGCCCACCACGGGAACGTGGAGCCCGCAACCGTCACGGCGGTCCTCGTGCAGGCAGCGGATGCCCTATCCGCAGCCCGCCCCGGCGCCCGCCAGGAGACCTACGAGCGTTACATCCAGCGCCTGGAGGAGCTGGAACGCCTGGCGCAGGCGTACCCCCAGGTTAAGGAAGCATATGCCATCCAGGCCGGCCGTGAGGTGCGGGTGATCGTGCGTCCGGAGAAGACCACGGATGACATGACTGCGAAACTCGCGTATGATATCGCGCGAAAAATCGAGGAGCAGATCCAGTACCCAGGGGAGATCAAAGTGACCGTCATCCGGCAGACCCAGTACGTGGAGACGGCCCGATAAAGGAGGGGAGCATGAACACCTTGAAGATTGCATCCACTTCAAAGGCCAGCGCCGCCGCCGGTGCGGTGGCCAACACCATCCGTGAGGAGGGCATCGCCGAACTCCAAGCCATCGGCCCTAAAGCGGTGAATCAAGCGATCAAGTGTATTGCCATCGCCCGGGGGTATGTGGCCCCAAGCGGACTCGACCTGTTCTTCGTGCCGTCCTTCGTGGATGTGGAAATAAACGGCGAGACCAAGACGGCCCTTCGGTTCACCGTGCGGTCACGAACCCCGGTCACAAGCCTGCGTCCACGCACGCGAAAAGGAGGGGCGACCGCTGAAAATTGGGAAAACATCTAGCCCTTGGGCCACGGCGTTTCGCACCCTCGCCCTGGTGGGAGAGCTGGGATTCACCGTCACCGGTGGGATGTTGGTCGGCTATGGGATCGGATACGGGATCGACGCTGCTTTTGGTACGAGGAGTTGGCGCACGGTTGGATTGTTCTTCGGGCTAGCCAGTGGCCTGTGGGCGGCGGCACGGACCCTTATCCGGGTTGTTTCGGAGGGAAAGCGGGGTGACTCCCATACATGAACCGTTTCTTTATGCGCTATCAGAAGGCCATCATTTGGACAGTCGTCGTAGGTTTCCTGCTCGGTGGAATTGGCCTCTTCACCTTCCAACGGTTCTCCCCGCCCCCAAGGGGGAGCGCCGAGGAGGTCGTGCTGGTGGTCGAGGGGAAGAAGTTCAGCCGCCAAAACGTCCAGGACGCCTACGACAACCTGATCCAATACTACACCCAGCTGTATCAAGCCTTCGGGCAGGACTTCACCCAAAATCTTCAGGGCACGGATGGGGCGTTCAACAGGCACACATATCGCGCATCCGCCGCCGAAGGCTTGATCCGCCAGACCCTCATCCGGAAGGAAGCCCGTGCCCTGCACGTTTCCGTGCCCAAGGCCGAGCTGAATCAGTCCGTAGAGGAACGCTATCAAAGGACCCTGGAGCAATTCGGTGGGGATGAGAAAGCGCTGGAGAGCTACCTCTCTGCCCAGGGGCTCACCTTGGCCGACTACCGTCGTCAGCTGCGGGCCTCCCAAGAATACCAGCTCCTGGAAGAGGCGGTGCACAAGCAAGTGGTGGGCCCCATCGAGCCCACCGACGAGGAGCTCCTCACCTACTACCAAGAGCACCAGGATCGCTACCAGTCTCAGCCGGAGAGGATCCGGATCGCCTATATCGAGGTCTCGGACCCCGAGCTCGCCGATCAGCTTTTGGCCCAGGCCCAGGCCCCGGACGCTGATTTCGCCGCCCTGGCCAAGGAGTATTCAGAAGACGAAGCCACCAAGGACAAGGGCGGGGAGACCGATTGGTTCTCTCGTGGCGGCTCTGGCCTCCCCCAGGAGGTGGAGAACGCCGCCTTCGAGCTTTCCGAGGGGCAGGTGACCCTAGTGGACGTGCTGGGGGACTACTACATCGTCAAGCTCCTCGGCCGGAAGCCGGCGGTGGTGCCGCCCTTCAAGGAGATCCGCGACCGGGTGGAGGAAGACTACATCAACGATGAGGATGACCGACGCTGGACGGAGTGGTATGAAGCGCTCAGGAAAAGCGCCAAAATTGAGGTGCCAGACCCGCTCCTCCATGCCTTCCTCGTGTACCCAAGTGACAAGAAGGCGGCCCTGGACATCCTCCTTGCGGCAGAGGCCCAGGGGACGATCTCCGACCTTTACCTCGACTACTACATAGGCCGCATGTACGAACAACTTTACATCGACGTGGGAACCCAGGTGGCCGAGCTTAAAGGGAAGGATGAGCTGACCGAAGAGGAGCAGGCCAAGCTTGAGGAGCTAAGCGCCCAAGAA
>Ga0190361_1000725_pt1 | contig 12996 bp, 14 predicted proteins | sample 48721845_MG_FD_161273 | JGI IMG/M metagenome (GOLD analysis project Ga0190361, IMG submission 161273) | Hydrothermal vent microbial mat bacterial communities from Southern Trench, Guaymas Basin, Mexico - 4872-18-4-5_MG | ecosystem: Environmental > Aquatic > Marine > Hydrothermal vents >...
AGCATGGCGCGATATACTTCACTTTGTGCGATTTCTGCGGGCTGCGTCGCCGGCAGGGTACGTGTCCTTGGAAGGGGTTAGCTTAGATGAGGTGTTCGGTTTGCGGCAGGAAAGCGGTGATCCGGCTCAGGCACGCGGGCTTGCGCCTGTGCCCGGAGCACCTGGTGGCCCGGGTGGAAAAGGAGGTGGAGGGCGCCATCCGCCGCTTCCGCATGTTTTCCCATGAGGAGGGCGTTCTGGTGGCCGTGTCCGGGGGGAAGGACTCCCTGGCCCTGTGGCACATCCTCACAAAGCTTGGCTACCAAGCAAATGGCCTTTACATCGACCTTGGGATTGAGGGGTATTCTGAGCGTTCCCAAGAGGTCTCTCAGGCCTTTGCAGAGGAACGGGGCCTCACGTTGCACGTGGTGTCCCTTGCAGGGCAGCTCGGGGCCACGCTGGATGAGCTTACGCGCATCGCCCGGGGGAAACCCTGCTCCCTGTGCGGCACGGTCAAGCGCTACCTCATGAACCGGGTCGCTTGGGAGGGGGGATATAGCGCCCTCGCCACCGGCCACAACCTGGACGATGAGGCGGCCACCTTGCTCGGCAACGTCCTCCGCTGGGATGAGGGGTACCTTACGCGTCAGTATCCGGTGCTCCCGGGGGAGGGAAAACTGGTGCGGAAGGTAAAGCCGCTCGTCTTCCTCTCGGAGCGGGAGATGGCCGCCTACTGCCTGATAAACGGGATCCACTATCTCCATGAGGACTGCCCCCACGCTGAAGGCGCCCGGTCCATCGTGCTCAAAGGTGTCCTGAACCAGCTCGAGGACCGGTACCCATCGACCAAGATCTCCTTTTTGCGCCAGTTCTTGAAGGTCCGCGACCGGTTTCGGCCGCCCGAGCCGGTGACCCTCCAGGAATGCCCAAGCTGCGGCATGCCCACCGCCGCCGAAGGCGCCTGCCGCTTCTGTCGCCTGAAGGAGAGGATCTCCCATGGCACGGCCGCTTGATTACGGGGAGCCCGTCCTCCTATGGGAGGAAGGGAAGGGGCGTACCTTCCTCGTTACCTTGGAGGAAGGAGGGGTGCTTCATACCCATCGGGGTGCCATCCCACATGATCAGCTTGTCGGAAAGCCGGAGGGGATGGAGGTGATCAGCAGCACCGGCCAACGCTTCTACGCGTTCCGGCCGCGAGCCAGGGAGCGGATGATGAAGGTGCGCCGCCGCACCCAGATCGTCTATCCCAAGGACGCGGGCTGGTTGGTCCTGGCGCTTGACCTATTCCCCGGGGCGAGGGTGATCGAAATGGGCACTGGCTCCGGCGCCTTCACCATCCTGCTTGCGCAGCTTGTGGGAAAGGAGGGGCGCGTCCACACCTTCGACCGCCGCGAGGATTTCTTGGAGAACGCCCTTTCCAACCTCGCCCGCTATGGCCTCCTCGAACAGGTGGAAGCCCAAGTCCTGGAGGCGGGAAACCAGTTTCCGGTGGAGGATGTAGACGCTGTTTTCCTCGACCTTCCCGATCCCTGGCTTGCGGTCCCACCGGCCTATGCCGCCCTGGCCCCGGGGCGGCCCATCGCCCTCATCGTCCCCACCGCTGAACAGCTCAAAGCCACCTTCGGCGCGCTGGAAGAGGCGGGTTTTGTCGCCTTGGAGGCGGTGGAGATCCTGGAGCGCAAGATCTTGGTGCGAAGGCGGGAGGGGGTGCGCCCCTTCGAGCGCATGGTGGGCTTCACCGGCTACCTCGTCTCCGCCCGCAAGCGAGCCTAAAAGGGAAAGGGGCGCCGCAGAAGGCGCCCCTTTTGTCTTTTCTTTGGCTTCAAACGCCCGTTACATGAAGACCGGGGTGATCGGGAACAGGGAGGCGAACACAAGCGAGATCACGCTCATGAGCTTGATCAGGATGTCCAAGGACGGTCCCACGGTGTCCTTGAGGGGATCCCCAACGGTATCCCCGACCACGCTCGCCGCGTGGGCCTCAGAGCCCGAGCCCCCGAAGTGCCCGATCTCGATGTATTTCTTGGCGTTGTCCATGGCGCCGCCTGCGTTGGCGCAGTAGATGGCGAGCTGAATGGCCGAAAGGAGCCCCCCGAACAACACCCCGGCCAGGGCGTACCGCCCGAACACAAGCCCCACGAACAGAGGCGTCCCCACCGCGATGATGGCTGGCACGGTCATGTTCCTAAGGGCCCCGCTTGCGGTGATGGAAATGCAGCGGCGGTAGTCCGCGGTCTCCTTTCCCTCCAGGATCTTGGGGTTCTCCCTGAACTGCCGCCGGATTTCAAGCACGAGGACATCTGCCGTTCTGGTCACGCCCCGGATCAAGATGGCGGAGAACACGTAGGGGAGCATGGCTCCCACCACCAATCCCACCAGCACCCACGGCCCCACGTCGATCCAGGAGGCGGTGGGGGATAGGCTCGGGGCGATCTGGCCCACCAGGGGCACCTGGGGTGGCAGCACCTGGTTGGCCGAGCCGATGGCGGACCAAAGGTAGGAGGCGATAAGCCCTAAGGCGGCGAACGCAGCTGAGCCGATGGCAAAGCCTTTGCCGATGGCGGCGGTGGTGTTACCCACGGCGTCAAGGCCGTCGGTGCGCTCCCGCACGTCCGGCGGAAGCTCGGCCATGGTGGCGATGCCGCCTGCGTTGTCGGCCACCGGCCCATAAGAGTCGATGGACACGTTCATCCCCACGAACGACAGCATCCCGGCGGCCGCAAACGCCACCCCCAACAGGCCCCCGATGTAGTAGGCCAGCGTCGTTGCCGCCGCGATCACCAGGACAGGCCAGAACGTGGACAGCATCCCCACGGCAAGTCCGCCCGCCACCCCCACCCCTGGTCCGGCCTGGTTCATCTCCGAAAGTTCCCGGGTGGGCTTGTACTTGTAAGACGTGTAGTACTCGGACAGCCGGCCGATGGCTACGCCTGCTGCCAAGCCTAGAAGCACGTTGAAGAACGGGTTGAAGTTCGCCGGGGTGAGCCAACAGATGATGAGGGTAAAGACCCCGGTGAGCCCGGCGGCGAGGATGAGCCCGTTCATCAGCGTCTTCTGGGGGTCCTCTCCCCTGGAGTAGCGCACGTAGAGCACGGCGAGCAAGGAGGAGAACGTCCCCGCAGCCACGATGAGGAGGGGCAAAAGCAAGAGCCACCAATACTGCCCGGGCTCAATCCCGGCAGGAAGGCCGAGCTTGGCCACAAGGTCGCTGATCCCCGGGTTGTGCTGGCCGACGAAGATGTACATGAACATCACCATCACTGAAATGATGGCTCCGATGAACGATTCCAAAAGGTCGGCTCCCAAGCCGCCAACGTCGCCCACGTTGTCGCCCACGTTGTCGGCGATGGTCGCCGGGTTGCGGGGGTCGTCCTCCGGGATGTGGGCCTCCACCTTGCCCACGATGTCCGCGGCCATATCCGCGGCCTTGGTGTAGATGCCGCCGCCCACACGGTCGAACAGGGCCACAAGCGACGCCCCGGCCGAGTAAGCCGACACCAGAAGCGCGCCTTTGATGAAGTTGACCCCCGCCCCCTTGATCCCGAACAGGTACTTGGTCTGGATATGGACGGTGGCCGGGTCGAACTCTCTGCGGAACAGGACGATCACGATCACCAAGCCCCCGATGGCCAGCCCTGCCACCCCCATGCCCATCACGCTGCCCCCGGAGAATGCCACCTTAAGCGCCTCACGCACCGACCTGCGCGCGGCTTGGGTCGTGGGGCCATTGGCTAAGGTGGCCGCGTTCATCCCGATGAAGCCCGCTGCCATGGAGAAGATAGATCCGATCCAGAACGCCACGGCCACTTCCCAGTAAAACAGGATCCAAAGCAAAATGCCGATGGCGAGGATGGCGATGGACATGTGTTTTGCTTCCTCAATCATGAACGTGATAGCGCCACCGCGGATGTACCCCTGGATTTCCTGCATTCGCTTGGTGCCCCGGTCCCTCCGGGCCACATACCAGTTGGCGTAGGCGGCCCAAACCAGGGCCACAACGGAGACCAGTGCCGCAATGCCAATCGCTAGGGCCATACCACTCCTCCTTCCTTTGCCAGATTAACCTGGGGATGCTTTGGCCTGGAGGGCCAAAACCGCGGAAACTTTACACCCCGCCGGTGGCTTCCTCAACCACGCTTAGGGCGCACTCGATCCTGGCCTTGGTCTCTTTTGGGCCGAGCACGGCAACGATCCCGGCCAGCTCCGGTCCCTGGGAGCGGCCGGTGAGGGCAAGCCGCAGCGGGTGAAATACCCCCCGCCGGGACACCCCGAGTTCGTCCGCTACCTCACTCACCAAGGCACGCAAGTCCGCATTTGAAAGACCTTCCAGTCGGGCAAGCACGGCCCGCAGGGCCTCCTGTGCCCTAGGTTCGCTCAGCTCTTCAAGCACATCCTGGCCGAGTTCTGGCCGGCTTAGGATGGCGACGAGATCTGGATGCTCGCCAAGCTCTGCCAACGTGGAGATCCCCGGCCGCACCAGGGCCAGCGCCCTGGCCACCTTTTCCTCCGGCACCCCTGAGAGGCCTTTGAGAAAGGGCTTTGCCCGGACGAGGAGCTCCTCGGCGGAAAGACGGGCCAGGTGCTTGCGGTTGAGCCACTTGAGCTTGCCCAAATCGAACACCTGCGGTGCCAGGTTCACCTGGTCGAGGGAAAACCGTGTCACGAGCTCCGTCAGGGTGAACACCTCTTCCCCCGTTCCCGGAGACCAGCCAAGGAGCGCCAGGTGGTTGACCACCGCCTCGGGCAGGAACCCCTGCTCGCGCAGCGCCTCCACCGAGGTTGCCCCGTGGCGCTTGGACAGCTTCCTCCTGTCCGGCCCCAATATGACGGACAGATGGCCGAACTGGGGTGGGTCCCACCCGAGGGCTTGGTACAGCCAGATCTGCTTGGGGGTATTGGAGATGTGATCCTCGGCCCTGAGCACATGAGTGATCTCCATCTCGTGATCGTCCACCACACAGGCCAGGTTGTAGGTGGGGGTGCCGTCGGCCTTCTGGATCACGAAGTCCCCGGTGGTGAGGCGGCGGAAGCGCACCTCCCCGCGCAAGAAGTCGCGGAAGGAGGTCTCCTTGGCCGCCTCGGGCACCCTGAACCTGATGGCCGGTTTTCTGCCTTGCGCAAGATACCGCTTTCGCTCCGCCTCGCTGAGGTCGCGGCAATGGCCGTCGTACTCCGGGACTTCACCCCGGGACAGGGCTTGGCGGCGGCGGGCCGCCAGTTCCTCTGGGGTACAATAGCAGGGATAGGCCTTCCCTTCCTCAAGCAGCTTTTCTACATACTTGCGATAGATGGGCAGCCGCTCGGACTGAAAGTAAAGCTCGTCCCAGTCAAGCCCGAGCCAATTAAGGGCGTCCATGATGCCCTGGGCGAAGCGCCGCTCTGAGCGGGCAAGGTCGGTGTCCTCGACGCGGAGGACGAAACTGCCCCCTTCCTTCCTCGCCCAAAGCCAGTTGAACAGGGCGGTACGGGCGCCGCCCACGTGGAGCTCACCGGTAGGGCTGGGAGCAAACCTAACGCGCAATGTCATCACGGGATTATACGGGCAAAAGACACCTGTCCGCCTCCGGTGCGACAAAACCGCCCTCTCCGGTGCCCAGGCGGCATGGAGCTGAAGGTGATCCCGATTACCCTGAAACCATCCGAAGCACCAAGAAGAAAAGAGAAGGAGGGGTGCGGAGATGTGGAAGTACACAGTGCTTTTCGGGTTGCTCCTGGTGGGGAGCTTAGGGCTGGCCCAAGCGCCCCCGGCGGAGGATGAGATCGCCTCCATGCAAGCCGCCTTCGGCGAGGTGACCGGCTTCTTCACCACATTCATTCAAGAGTCCAAGGAGCATTTCTTGACCCTGGAGAACTCGTTTGCTGGGCTTTCGGCCCAGGTGAACGGCCTGGTGCAGGACGTCGAAAACCTGGGATCCCGGCTCGATGACCATGAGTCCCGGATCACCACGCTTGAACAGATAGATCTGGGGGCCGTTCAGCGCCGCCTCCTCGCCCTGGAGGAAGCCCGGCAGGCCCTCCAGATAAAGATCGACAACAACCGGGCCAAGGTGGAGGGGGTGGAGGCAGCCCTGGGTGGGTACCAGTCCGATATCGAGTCGCTAAAGACTTCGATCTCCGATCTGGGGACAAGCCTGGAGGCCCAAGGAGCGGAACTTACCGCCCTCAAGGAGGAAGTTGCATCCCTGAAGGCGGTTCAGGATTCCCAGTGGGCGGCCATCATCCTCGCACCGGTGCTCGTGGGGACATTGGTCTACTTTCTTTTACAACCTTAAAGCAAGACATGACGCTTAGGGCCAGGGGGGACGTTCCCCCTCTGGCCTTTGTCTAGTGCAAGTTCCGCATGGCCGAAATGCGGAAGACAACTGACCGGAAGGGTGGCGACAAACCTACCCCAACCACCACCCATCAGCCCGTGCCCCTCATCTCCGTCTCGGATAGGGTGGATTGGAAATTAGGTATGGGGATGAAGCGGCCCCACCGGCACCGGAGAGGAAAGGGGGTAGAAAGAATGAGAAAGGGGATTTTGGCAGTCGTGATCGTGGGGCTCCTTTTAGCCCCATCGGCATTTGCTCAGCAAGCAACCATCCCGCCAGCTGAGGAGGAGATCGCGGCCCTGGAGCAGCTCTACGATCAGGTGGCGGGTTATTTTGGGAACCTCATCGCCGAGCTCAAGGGGGCCGTTCAGGCACTGGACGCGAGCGACCAGGATCTCGCTGACCGCTATCAGTCCCTGGAGGCAAGGCTCAAGGACGTGGAGGCCAAAATCGGTCAGCTTCAGGAGATGTGTGCCCGCCTCCCCCAGCTCGCCGATCGTCTCCAGGCCCTGGAGGCTCGTGTCGCGGATGAGGTAGCCAGCTTGAAGTCTGAGATGGATAAGAAGTTGGGCGTGTGGGCTGGCGACCTTAACTCCAAGCTTTCCGATCACGAGGCCCGGATCTCAGCGCTTGAGGAGCAGGACCTTGGGTCGCTTCAGCGCCGGATCCTCGCCCTGGAGCAGGCCACCCAGGCCCTGCAGGTCAAGATCGAAAACAATCGAGCCAAGCTGGAGGGTTTTGAGGCGGCTTTGGGGGGCTTCACCGCCGACATCCAGGCCAACAAGGACGCCATCGCCCACCTTAAGACCCGGGTGGACGACCAAGACGTTCGCATCGCCACGCTGGAGGCCCGGGTAGAGGGGCTGGACGTCCAGGCGGTACAGGACGCGGTGGGCGCGGCCCAGGGGATGGCCCTCCTCGCCCTCCTCGCTGGGATCGGGGCCATCGCTCTGTACCTCATGGGACAATAGCGAAAAATCCAGGAGGGGGCGCTGCCGCGCCCCTCCTTTTTGGCCGGACACGTAACAAATGTTATATTCGTAACCCTTGGGGAGGTAAGGTAGAATGAAAGCGCTGGGAGAACGGCTGAGGCGCTTCCGGTTGGAGAACGGTTTGAGCAAGCGATCCGTTGCAAATATGCTCGGGGTCTCGATCCCCACCATTATGCGGTGGGAAGAGGGGGTGAGCATCCCCAACGACTACAACCGTCACAAGATCGAGCGGCTGCTCGCGGAGGCGCACGCGGCGCCTCTCTTCGAAAGCCGCCCCCGGATGGTGCTCCTGAGCTTGTTCGACGAGCCGGTATGAGCACCTTCATCAAACGCCTCCAGATCCAGGGTTTCAAGTCCTTCCGCAGGCGGGTTGTGCTCCCCTTTTATCCCGGACTTACCGCGATCGTTGGGGAAAACGGGGCGGGAAAGTCCAACATCTTCGATGCCCTGGCGTTCGTGATGGGACGGAGGTCCCGGTCTCTTAGGGCAGAGCGGGTGGAGCAACTTCTCCATGCCCCGCCCCGGGGCGAGCCGGTCCCCGAAGCCGTGGTCTCCTTAACCCTGGACAACCGCTCCGGACTGTTCGATGAGCTCCTGTCCGAGCCCGCTGAAGAAGTGGTGCTCTCCCGGAAGATCACCCCCACCTCTTCTACCTATCGGCTCCAGGGTAAGGTCGTCCCGGCCAAGGTGGTGGAAAGCCTGCTCTCCTTGGCCCATATCGATCCAAACGGCTACCACATCGTGGAGCAGGGCATGGTGATCGACGTCTTGGAGCGCTCCCCCAAGCGCAGGCGGGAGATCCTGGACGAGGTGGCGGGGATCGCCGCCTACGAGGAACGCAAGGCCAAGGCCATCTCAGAGCTTGCCCAGGTGAAGGAGCGCCTAAACACCAGCCGGATTCTGCTGGCCGAGCGCCGGCACCGTCTGGCCGAGCTTCATCGGGCCCGGGAGGCGGCCTTGGAGTACAAGGCCCTAGCCCAGGAGCGGGATCGCTTGGCTGCCACCCTCGCGTTCCGGCGCTGGGAGGCCTTAAGCCAGGCGCTAGAGCGGGCGCAGGCCCAGGCTGAGTGTGCCCGGGAAGAGGTGGAGGAGCTGACCAGGGAAGTGGACCGCCTGGACCGCGAGATCGAGGCCCGGGAGCGCAAGCTTGGGGCTCAAGGGGTGGCCGAGGACGAGGACACCACTGAACTCATCCGGACGGTGGAGCGCCTGCGGGGGGAGCTTTCCGTAAAGGAGGCCGAGGCCCGGGCCCTGGAGCGAGAGATCGCCTCCTTGCGGGAAACCATCGATGACCTCCAGCGGTTTGTGGGGACAGGGGCCCGACCGCCTGAGCCCGTGGCCGCGCTCCTTAAGCTCGGCTGGGACGGGATCCATGGCACCATCGGCCAGCTTGTGCGCCCGCACAAAGGGTTGGAGCTCGCCTTCGAGACCGCCCTGGGCGGTCACCGCCATGACCTGGTGGTGGAAAGCCGCGACCTCGCCCTTGAGTGCGTGCGCTACCTCAAGGAGGAGGGACTTGGCCGGGCCAGGTTCCTCCCCCTCGACCGCCTGGCGGTGCCCCGCATCTCCGCCAAGGCCCAGGACGCCCTAAAGCTCCCCGGGGTGCTGGGGCTTGCCATCGAGCTTTGCGACTTTCCACTCAAGGTCAGGGACGCGGTGGCCTATGTACTCTCGGACACGGTGGTGGCCGAGACGCTTGAGGCGGTACGGGGGCTTTTCGGAGTGCGGGTGGTGACGCTCGATGGAGATCTCCTGGAACGGGGCGGGGCCATCGTGGGGGGGGCGCCCAGGAAGAGACGGGGCCCGGACGTGTCTGGAAAAATGGCGCGGCTGTCCCATCTTGAGGCCGAACTTGAGGACGCCCGCCGGGATATAGAACGGCTCTCCGCGGAGCTCAGCGTTGCGGAGGCGCGCCTGCACGAGCACTCCAAGGCGCAGGCTCGGGCTAAGGCGGCCCGCTCCGCCGCCGAGTCCAAGCTATTTGAGCTTCGGGCACGGCGCAAGAAGGCGTACTTGGCGCTGGAGCGAAAGCGGGCCTTGCTTTCCCGCTACGAGCGCGAGGCGGCGGAGCTCAGAGGGGAGCTCTCCGCCCTGGGCGAGGTGAAAGAGCCTCCCGAGGGTGCGGTCCCCGGGACTCCGGACGTGCTTCAGGCCCGCCTTCGTCAGGTAGAACGGCGCCTGGCGGAGCTCGGCCCGGTGAACCTGAGAGCGATCGAGGAGTACGAGGCATTCGTCGTGGAGTTCCAGGCGTTCAAGGAAAGGGTGCGCACCCTGGAGCGGGAGAAGGAGGAGATCGAGCACTTCATCGGCGAGGTGGAACAGAAAAAGAGGGAGAAGTTTTTTGCCACCCTGGAGACGGTTTCGGCCGAGCTCGACAGGCTCTTTAAGCGCCTGTTCGGAGGCGGGGAAGCGGGGCTCAAGCTCGCCGAGGAGGGGAACATCGATTCGGGCCTGTTGGTGTACGCCCGTCCTCCGGGCAAAGAGCCGCGACTTCTTGATGCCCTCTCCGGCGGGGAGAAAACCCTGGTGGCAATTGCTTTCGTCCTGGCCCTGGCGAGCGGCCGGCCCGCCCCGTTTTATCTCCTGGATGAGGTGGATGCGGCCCTGGACCGGGCTAACTCCGAGCGCCTGGCACATCTGCTTAAGGATTTCGCAAAAAACTCGCAGGTCATCGTGATCTCCCACAACGAGGAGCTCGTTCGGTTTGCGGATCGGATGTACGGCGTGACCATGAGGAACGGGGCATCGGAAGTGGTGGCCATGGAGCTGGTGACCCATGGAAAACGTTGAGCTTTTGGAGCCACAGGCCTTGGCCCGGGCGGACTGGGACCTGGTGTTTTCACATCTCGCCAGGGACATGGACCCCTGGGCGGTGGACCTGGTGGAGCTGGTACGCCGGTTCCGGGACTACCTGGCTCACCTTCAGAGCCTGGAGCTTGAGATCCCAGGCCGGATGCTACATGCCGGCGCCGTGCTTCTGCGCATGAAATCGGAGTGGATTCGGGACCGGGACCGGGAGCCGCCAACGTTAGATCAGGTCGTCGAGGAGGTAGCGGCCGAGGCCCCGATGGCAGAGGAGGTGTACATTGCCCCGGAGCTCAGGCTCCCCTTGCTGCGGAGGCCCAAGGCTAGGACGAGCCTGACCGAGCTCCGGCGGGCGCTTAAGTGCGCCTTGCTCCACGGGGCAAGGAAGAAAAACGGCCACCAGGACCTCACCCCGGATGAAATTGGGCTGAGCCTAAAGCGGGAGCCGTTCAGCCGCCGCGCAAGCAGGCTGCTTAGGCGGCTTATCTCGCTTGTGAACGGAAGCCGCGTCATTCCCTTCCGGGCTCTGCTTCGCAAAAAGGACCCCGGAGAGCAGGTGGCCACCTTCATGGAGCTTCTGCACCTTGATACCGCGGGTAAGGTGCGGCTGCTGCAGGAAGAATTTCTGGGGGAGGTTTTGATCGAACTGCGCGATGGAGCCGAAGGCACTGATTGAGGCAGCCCTGTTTGTGGCCGACAGACCCCTTTCGCTGGCGCGGCTGGCCCAGGTCCTGGGACTCTCGGAGGAGGCCGTGGGGCGGCTCATCCAGACGTTGGCCGACGAGTACGCCGCTCCGGATCGGGGACTTGAGGTCGTGCAGGAGAGAGGTGGATACGTCCTCCAGGTGAAGCCGGAACTGGCCGAGGCCGTGAGGCCCCTGGCCCCAGGGCAGGACATCCCCGAGCCTGTCCTTCGCACCCTGGCCCTGATCGCCTACCGAGGCCCGATCCTCCAGTCCGAGGTGGTGAGGCTGCGTGGTCAGCGGGCCTATTCGCACGTCCGGGAGCTCGTGGAGCGGGGGTTCGTGCGGGCCGAGGAAGAGGGTCCCACCAAGCGCCTCTCCGTGACCAAAGCGCTTCTCTCCTATTTTGGGGTGGAGACAGAGGACCAGCTCCGGTCTCTCCTCGATCCCGGAGCTTCCCAGACCTGAACCCAGGGCTTGAATTCACCACAAAGACACTAAGACCCGAAGGATTTTTCAATTAAAACCCAAATTTTTTTGTGCCTTTTGACCTGGGCAGACTCACCATGCGGCGGTAATCCTGGGCAAGCAACCGGGCGAGCTCCGGAGGCAGGCCCGCCTGTCTGAGGCGGCGCCGAAACGCCCGGGTGGCGCGAAAGCGGCTCCACAAAAAGCCGACTCCCACGCCGCCCAAACGGAATATCAGTCCGGTAAGCTTTCTCGCGACGACAAGTCCGTGGAGGAACCTCAGTCTTCCTCCTTCTCGTCCACGTCGAAATCCTCGCCCAGGTGAATCCCGCCGAGCCCCTTCCGCCCCAGGATGTCCCGCAGGTTGATCATGTACCCCCGGGCCATGTCCAGGGCGTCTTCCTTCGGGATTCCGGCCTCTACGAGTTTCTTGTAGAACGTGGCCACCGCGTCGGCCATATTTTCGGCTGCGTCCTTGGAGTAGAGCACGTCCCGCAGCCCCCGGAGGAGGCCGGGGATGCGATCGGACACCACGTCGAGTACCTCCCGCAGCTCTTCCACTTCCCCCTTCTTCCTCTCCTCGGTCACCTTGCACCTCCTTCGATCTCAAACAGAGGCACCCTATGCCCGAATAGCTTGAGCTCCCCGGTCAAGGGCACCTTACCCCCCCGCACCGAAAGGCCGATGGACAAGCCCAAAAGGAAGGAGCCTACATCCAGGCTTCCCAAGGGGATGCCGCGGGCCCGGGCCAGAGTGCGGGCCCACACCTCAGTTGTGGGCTCCGGCATGAGTCCAAATGCCTCCCGCAGGTCCCGAACAAGACGCACCGCTTGGGCCAGCTCCGCCCGGCAGGCCGGACATCCGGCCAGGTGGGCGGCCAGGGCCGCCCCTTCTTCGTCCGGCAGGCTTCCGGCCGCCTGCCAAGGAATGAGCTTGCGGGCATCTTGACAGTTCATGCTAGCACCTCCGCCAAGTTCCGCTTCGCGTGGTACATCCTTGATTTCACCGTGCCCTCCGGGATCCCCAAGATCCGGGCGATCTCCCGATAGGAGAGTCCTTCGTAGAAGGCGAAGAACACCACCTCCCGCTGTTCGGGTGGCAGGCGTTCCAGGGCCGAGCGCACGCGTTCCACCTTTTCCACCTGCCCGGCCGGGTCGGGGAGGACCAAGGGCTCGTTGGCCGTGCGGACTCCCCGCGCCTCGCGCCTGAGCAGGGCATGGGCCTGGTTGCGGGCGACCCCGAAGATCCAGGTCGATACCCGCGAGCTCCCCTTGAAGGAGCCAGCCCCCTCCCACACGGCCACCATGGTCTCCTGCACCACTTCCTCGGCAAGGTGCTGACTGCCAAGGATGGTGAGGGCATACCGGAAGACCCGGGTGGCATAACGATCGTAGAGCCGCCGGAAGGCAACTTCGTCGCGGGTTGCCACGCGCGCGAGAAGCTCGCGGTCCTCCGCCACTCCACCCCCTTAACCTTCCACTTCATGAGCCACCCGCCGGATCACGAACCGCCAAACCCGGCGTTGCCACTGCTTTGACGCTACGCCTTTCCGGTCCCCGGCCTGAGCCAACCTGGCCTGCTTGAGGCTCCTTTCCAAAAGCTCGCGGTGTCGCTCCCGTGCCAGATCCTCTGCTATCCTACCCGAAAGCTTGAGCTCCATTTTGCCTCCTTCACCAGTAAGTGGCGAAAGGAGGCCGAAAGGTTCAATCTTGGAGGAGCGGATTGTCGCAAGATCTCTGGCCGGTGCTATAGGCC
>Ga0190361_1000726_pt1 | contig 12979 bp, 10 predicted proteins | sample 48721845_MG_FD_161273 | JGI IMG/M metagenome (GOLD analysis project Ga0190361, IMG submission 161273) | Hydrothermal vent microbial mat bacterial communities from Southern Trench, Guaymas Basin, Mexico - 4872-18-4-5_MG | ecosystem: Environmental > Aquatic > Marine > Hydrothermal vents >...
TAATGGTTGCAAGGCCAATTGTTATTACGAGCCTTTTTCTCGCAATTTCTATTCCCCCAAGATCCTGGGCAGAAGCCGCCTGTGTTTCATAGTTAACGGGCATAAGCCTTGTAGTTGAAAAATGATTGGATCCCCTGATGTTAAATCCAATATGTCCGTCAGGTCCAATACCACCCAGGAAAAAACCTATACCGCCAAGCGAACGAATCCTTTCCTCATACCTGTTGCACCACTCATCAACTCTCTCAAGAACTTCTTTTTGCAACATCTCGAGCTTATTTGAGGGCTTTCTGTACCTGAGACTTAGATCAACTTCCCCTTCTGGCCACACCTCCTCTATCCTCTGCCCATTCATACCAATTTCTTCACAGTTGATCAGAAGTGATTTTCTTCTGTCGAAACCAAATCCGTTTATATAGAATTTATATACGTAATAGTAAAAACTGTTATGTTGTTGCGGATCAATGGGATAAAACTCATCTATTTGAACAAAATAGTAACTTCTCATATCAGGTTTTCTGGATAGATCAAGACCCCATTCCTCAAGCTCTTTCTTTACATCTTTTTCCTCCCAATTATGGAGGAACCTCATTGTTTCCTTGATGAAATATTCCGGAGTTTTTCCGGTTGGAAGACTTACAACCCCACCAGGATTGTTCTGAAGCCATTCAATAAACCTAAGTGCAGTTATTTTTCCAAGTTCTGGAAAACTGTCCACCACGAGAACTCCAATTTTCTCTTCGGGCTCGTATCTTAACTTGAAATTAGAGCTCTCAATTACCTTCTTTTCTACAACTGAATTGATTCCATCCATTTTATTTTCCAATATTCATTTTGGTTTTAATTGTTTAATTTTAATAGTTAAAATTATAACTTCCAAACTTTTTTTAACTGGTAAGGGCAGAAATGGTTGTTTCATACATGGTGGGTAGCGAAGAATTGTTTAAAGAACTCAAAATTGATATTCGGCCGGGTACGCTTACACTGATTACAGGTTATGAGGGTATGGAGACGTACATACTTTCTGGAATAATTGCCGGGCTTTTTCCAATTGAAATTGATGAGTTTGTCGAGCCTTTGAATGAAATCCTCAAATATTTTAACGGAAAACTCACTGTACATTCTGGATGGTTGCCGGCAGGGGCTGTTTATGTTGGAAGGGACCCGGAAAAACATATTTTATTTTCCAGAGTGTACGAGGAAATAAAAATGAGGAGTTCAAAGCCGGATATAGTATTGGATATAATGGAAACGCTTGGCATGGGAGAGGATTTTATAAACAGGAAGATTTCGACTCTTTCAGGTGGTGAGATGATGAAACTTGCCCTCTCGCTCGCTCTTGCAAAGAAATCAGAGCTTTATGTATTGCACGGGATCTTTGGCTGGCTTGATAAGACTGTAAAACTCCAACTCACCAAAATTCTTATTCAAAGAATGCAATCTGAGAGTGGAATTGTTGTTATAGATGAGGAATATGCCCATCTCCTCGAGTTTGCGAGCAAAAGCTATTTTTTTGATGGTAAAGATATTCATCCGGATGGCCAGAGGGAGCTTGAACAATTCAGGATAAAAATTTCGAATGTGATTGACGATATCAATGCATTGCTTGAAGAACGTGAGGATAAGAATAATAGAAAACTTGTTTTCAGGAATGTTTCTTTTTCTTACACATCTGTGGATAAAGAAAGAAGTTCTTTTTCTCTTAAAGGAGCATCTTTCAATATTTGTAACAATAGGATATATGCTCTTATAGGTAGAAATGGAAGTGGTAAATCTACAGTTGCAAAACTTATTTGCAGGGTGCATAGACCTGATTCTGGAGAGATACTGTTAAATGGCAGAGCTCTCGTAAAATATACTAGAGAGGAATTGGTTAAGGAAATATGCTATGTAGGTCAGTTCCCCGAACACCAGCTGGTTTACAGCAGTACGGGTGAATACAAGAGGGCGGCAAGAAAAAATAGAAATGAGTTCTCTTTTAATTTTCTTCAGCGGTATTTTAAGGAAAGTATTCCCATTTCACTTCTCTCTCCGTATCAGATGAAGGTATTGCTCCTTCTTTCAAATATATGGGATTCTACAGAACTAATAATTCTCGATGAGCCTACATGGGGAATAGGGTTATCTGAAAAGGCTGAGTTTTACCGGATTCTAAAAGAAATTGTGGAAAGTCTTGATGGAGTTAGTATTTTAATCATAACCCACAGCAGTGAACTGCTCGAGAATCTTGATTGTTCAGTGATTGAGATTGAAAATGGGGTAATCAGGGAAGTATGAGTTTAAAAGACCGTTTGAGAAGATATAATATCTGGATTAAGTTTCTAATTTTAATCTCGGGTGGGGGAATATTTTTCTTCCTCTTTCCCTTTTTACTGAAATACAGATATTTTTCATATGGAATCTTCATTATTTCGCTTTTTGTTGCTGGACTGTTTTTTACATTTTTGTACGGTAAGAGAGGGTTGAAGGTTATTTTCTCCCTCTGGGGAGGGGGAACTATTATCTATTTTGTAATAGTAACCCTATTTATTTTGAAAGGAAGGCAACCGCTTCCCTATATTGAATTAAGGAAACCGGAACTTATTTTTTATTATCTCAGCTATCCACTGAGACTTCTCGGAGTTTTTTTTACCGGTCTCATATTTATGCAGATAGTTTCTCCCACTGACTTTACAGGATGGGGAAAATTAGGACTTACCATTGCACTTATTTTTAGGTCATTTGAGTTTTCAATTGAAAGGCTGGAAATGACAAGGGTTGCACTGATAATGGAGGGGTTATGGCCCGACCCATATGAGAAGAAATCATTTTTGAAAAGTATCAAACTATTTTTTAAAGGGTCTACAATACTGGTTGCAACTGCGTTTAGAAATATTATTCTGTGGTTTCCATGGGCCTGGATAGTCTTTAATTCAATAAAAAGAGAAATGGGGGAGGATTGAAATGAGAGCATTCCTTGTTATTATCCTTGTGGGAGTTACCGCTGCTCTTACGATTGTCATAAGAATACCCATTCCGGGTACAGGCGGTTATATGAATGTTGGCGATATAGCGGTTGTATTCTGCGGACTTTTTCTCGGTAGAAAATATGGTGCACTGGCAGGAGGCGTGGGTAGTGCAATTGCAGATATAATTGGTGGTTTTTTCATTTTCGCACCTGTTACTCTTGTTGCGAAGTCGCTGGAAGGATTCATTGCAGGTACGATCGGATTCTCGAAGCTCAAATATTATCTGATGCCTCTTGCTGGATTGTCGATGGTTGCCGTTTATTTTATTTCTGAAACATTTATGCCTGGGATGGGGATTGCAGCCGCTGCCAGCGAGCTTCCGTTTAATGTGATTCAGGCATTTGTTGGAGCCTATGGAGGACTTCTTGTTTATGGAGGTGTTATAAAGGCATTGCCAAAGGCGGGTCAAAGTTTATTAAATAGATGAAGTATTACCATAACTGCAACACTTAGACGAATGTCAGGTTTGTTGAAGAGTTGATATAGTTTTTCGTTTTATTATAAAAACTCTGTGAAAACTCTGAGTTTGCCATATTTATTAATTTTAATTTTTAAAGAGACGGTTATGCAAAACAATGATTTCATAACCAGAAAAAGCCTGAGTATGCTATTCAAAAATAAGACCTCTGTGTTTTCAGCTCTGGTTAGGGGCGAAAAGGGTAGGTTGGAGTTCTGTTTTCCTTTGCCTGTAATTAAAAGGGGTAAGGGACAGTTTATCTATGATTATGATGGGAACAGATACATTGACTTTTTTCTATCAAATGGGGATTTACTGATTGGACATTCGCATCCTCAGCTTACAAAAGTTCTCAAGGGCTGGCTTGGAAGAGGTTATGCACCAGGTTACCTTCAGGTAGGTCTCGAGATGCTTGCAAATAAGCTTGAAAATACCTTTTTTAATAACAGTAAAAACAAGGAGCAGAGAAACAGAAAGTGGTTTTTCTTTCCCTCGTATGAATCCCTGATTTTTTTCCTGCCTGCGTTACTCGATATTTTTAATAGTGATTTCAGGGAGATTTTTTATTTTAGTTCCGATACAGCTTATAAAACTAAAATTAAAGATTTACCAAAGATTGGGGCACACCAGTGTGGAGCAATTGGTAATGAAGAAAATCTTTTTATTAAAGGTAGTAATTATAGAGAATATACAATCTCTCTTTTTCTGAAAAAATTTAAAGTAATAAGTGGATCCGAATCCTCAACGGATAAATCTTCAGTAGATGAGAGTAGGGTATCCGAAATAGAGCACATCAGAAATAGTCTGTGCCTGATAGAGCTTAATCCTTCAATGAATGCTGATTTTCTAATAAAAACCCTGAATACTTTAAAAAAGAACGGCAATTTTGTGCTTTCAATAGAAAAAGATTTTTCTTCGTACCTTTTTTTAAATGAGCACCGCAAACTTTTGGCTTTCATTGATGGTCGAATACTCGGGAGCTGGATGGCATCTGGACTTCCCATTACTGCTATTTATTTCAGCAATTTTATCGGGTTAGCTACTTCTGGAATAACTGAAAATAGCTTAATAGAGAGCATTGGAGCGGGAATATGGGTTCCCCCACTTTTTATTATTAAAGGGACAATCAGAGCCATAAACCTATTCAATAAACTCGGTGGTGTTGAAAGATACATTCAAAAACTTTCTCATTTATATTCTTTTCTAGACGATAGATGGTTTAAGTATAACTCGGGCAGCATCTTTATAGCTGCCAATCAATGGATTATTGATAACTGGAAGGACATTTACTTTCTTCTTCTAAATAAGGGAATTTTCCTTTCACCGAGCATTGTTCATCCGCTTTATATCTCACTGGTACATGAAGATGAAGCTTTAAAGAAATATGCAAAGAAGATTAATTCAATATTCATGGAATATAGTCGATAGATAATATAGCGAATGTCGAGTTTTATGAAAAATAGAAATCCTGATGCAAAGTGACGCTAAAAATGTTGCAGTGCCGGCGAACTTCGAACAATTCATATTAATATTTGTTGGTTTTTTATTTTGTATCAGCAAATTGCGTTTTATTATGAAAACTCGAAGTTCGCCCTAATAGTGAGAAGCTCTTATTGTCTGGATCTCATAATGTTAGAGCCGATTATTCATGTGGTAGAAATGGCCCTTGGTACTGCTCTTTTGTATCTTTCAGTTGTACTATGGGTCAGTTATAGAAGATTTTCCTCGGGTGCTCTTGCAGTAAGTGGACTGCTGATTTATTCTTCTGTGATTTTAAAGTTGCTTGAGAATTATAGCATTATAAGTTTAAGGACTTTTTTTATTGTTAATGAAATTCCCCTGGTTCCGCATCTTCTTACTATTCTGACTTTAATATCCTTTATAATTACAGTTGTCCTTTTTATTCAGGAGGAGAGGGCATTTAAAAAATAAAAAAGCTCTGCTCTTCTTCTTTTTATTTACCACCTTTCCTTTGAAAATTAAACATTTTCATGTTATATAATAAAACGAATGTCTAATTTTGAGTGTCCAATGAGAGTTTATGATATAATTGCTGATAAAAGAGATGGAAACAAAAATACCCAACAACAGATAGATTTTCTTATAAAAGGATATACAGAGAGCAGCATTCCCGATTATCAGATGGCAGCATGGCTCATGGCGGCATATATAAGGGGGCTGGATTCTGACGAAACTTTTTTCCTGACAAAAGCAATGCTTAGCTCCGGCAGGGTATATGATCTCAGCAATATTCCGGGACCAAAAGTAGATAAACATTCTACAGGCGGGGTGGGAGATAAGATTTCTATTATTCTTGCCCCAGTGGTGGCAGAACTTGGTTTGTATGTTCCAATGACAAGTGGGAGGGGATTGGGATTTACGGGTGGCACCCTGGATAAGCTTGAATCTATACCAGGTTTCATGGTTAATCTAGATGAAGGGGAGTTTAAGAAGATACTGAAGAATGTTGGATATGTAATGAGCGGTCAAACCGAATATCTTGCCCCAGCTGACAGGAAAATGTATGCTTTGAGAGATGTTACTGCTACAATAGAGAGTATACCACTTATAACATCAAGCATTCTCAGCAAGAAGTTTGCTGAAGGGGCAGAAGCAGTTGTAATGGATGTTAAGTGTGGTAAAGGTGCTTTTATGAAAACCGTAGATGAAGCAAGGTCTCTGGCCATTTCTCTGGTTAGAACGGGCCAGAAACTTGGCAAGAAGGTATCATGCATTATTTCAAGAATGGATCAACCTCTTGGTAAGGCATGTGGAAATGCACTTGAGATAAAAGAAGCGGTAAGTTGTTTGAAGGGAGAAGGCGAGAAAGACCTGATTGAATTAACCGTTACATTGGGTTCTTATATGCTTATTTTGGGTGGAATGGCCCAGAGTTTTGAGGAGGGGAAAGAAAAGGTTTTGAAATGTCTTGAAAGTGGAAGGGGATTTGAAAGGTTTTTGCTTTCAGTGGAAGCACAGGGCGGTGATGTAAATGTTATTCTGAAACCCGAGCTGTTACCTTCTGCAAGCAAGATAGTTGAGATTAAAAGTGAAAACCGGGGATTTATAAATGAGATAGATGCTGAGAAAATAGGTGTTGCATGTATATACCTGAAGGCTGGAAGATTTAAAAAAGATGATAAAATTGACTATGGAGCGGGGGTTATGCTGAATAAAAAAGTTGGAGATGCAATTGATAGGGGAGAAGCTCTTGCCTGGATACATTGTAATGATGAGTCTTATTTAGTTGAGGCTATTAGGATGGTAAAGGAGGCATTTATTATTGGTGAAAAAAGGAGGGCTTTGCCTGAATTGGTAATGGGTACATTCTGATAGGAGAGCCCTTATGAGTGATTATAATGGAGATCTGCACGAAAATGCTCCAGAATGGGAGTTTAAGGAGGTCGACGAAGATAAAGTACAGAGATTATCAAAAGACACTGGTTTAAGCCCCATAATTACAAGGGTTCTGGTTCAGAGAGGAATAGATAACAGGGAAAAACTTAAGAGATACATTAAGCCAGGCCTGACCTCTCTATACAATCCTTACTTTTTCAGGGATATGCATAAGGCTGTTCTCAGAGTGAGACGTGCCGTTGAGAATGGAGAAAAAATTCTTGTTTTTGGCGATAGAGATGTTGATGGTGTACTATCAACAGCCATGCTTTACAGGATTCTTAGAATTGTCGATGCCAGTGTGGAGTGGGATGTACCGGAAGGTGAGTTTGGTTATGGTATAGAAAAAGAGAGAATAAAGATAGCAAGTGAAGAAAATGTAAAATTGATTCTTCTCGTGGATTCTGGTATTTCGAGTTATGATGAAGTGGAATATGCGAACTCTCTTGGCATGGATACCATTATACTGGATCACCACATTCAACCCGGTAGAATTCCTCGAGCCTATGCAATAATAAATCCAAAACTTGATGGTGAAAATTATCCTTTTAGATATCTTTCAGCGGGGGGAGTGGTATTAAAATTTATCCATGCGTTTGTTTTTTCATATACCAAAAACTTCAACAGGGTTTTCGTACCGATTTTTAGCGAAAATGGAACTGTAAAGGCCACAAAGATAGTAAATGGAGTTATTCTGGAAGAGAAAACGATAGAGGAGAGTATCCATTATCCACTCAAAAAGGAATGGACTTATATCAGAAGGGAAAACGATAAGTTGCCAGATTATATGGATGAGTGGCTGAGAGATAATGCCTCTCATCAAATAGTTATTCTTCATCCGAAGCCTGTGTCAAATGTCAGGGAATTCTCAGAGTCTTTTTTACGAATATTTTGGAAAAACCAAAAAAGGTGTTTGCACTATCTAGAGTATTTCGTTGATCTCGCTGCAATTTCAACAATTGCAGACATCATGCCGCTGCAGGATGAGAATAGAATCATTGTAAGAGAAGGGCTTAAGAAGATCCCCAGAACAGAAAATGTTGGATTAAAAACGCTCGCGGGATACTGTGACATTCCATCCGAAGGTCTCAGAGCCAAGGATGTTGCTTGGGGAATTGCGCCATTCATAAACTCAGCGGGCAGGATGGGTGAGGCAAAAATTGCTGTAGAATTATTTATTACAGAGGATTTGCACAGGGCAAATGAGATTGCCAGGATACTTGTCGATTTAAACGAGAAGAGAAAGGAAAAGGGTGAAAAGAATCTCAGTATAATAGCTCCCATGATCGATGGTTATCATTCTGAGGAACCTATTATTGTACTTTCTACAGACCGGGCAGAGCATGGAGTATCGGGAATTATAGCAAGCAGGATATCGAAAAAGTTTTTGAAGCCCACGATAATCATAATTAACGATGATAAAATTGGGATAGGAAGCGGAAGGGGAAGAAATAATTTTGATCTTGTAGGTCTGTTTTCCCACTGCAGTGATCTTTTGTTGAAGTATGGTGGTCACAAATCCGCAGTGGGCTTTACCATAGAAACGGAAAATATTGAGGAATTCAGAGAGCGGATTAAAGAGGTATTGAAAAGGAATCCGGAACTTCTTGGCGAGAAGGAGGTTCTGGTGATAGAAGCTGTCATTCAACCAGAAATGATTAATTCTACCCTGGCCAGTGAAGTGAAAATATTTGAACCTACAGGGGTAGGAAATCCACAGCCGCAGTTTGCTCTCCTTGGGATTGAGGTAATAGATCCAGTAAGGATAGGAAAGGAGGGAGAGCATGTGAAGTTTCACGTAGCTGCCGGGAGTGGATTGGTTCAGGTTGTGGGCTGGGGATTATCAGAAAAAGCATTCAGGATATTTGAGAAAAATAGACGCTGTGATCTGGTTGTATCCATCGATGAGAATTACTACATGGGAAGCTGGTCTCTCCAGTTACTTCTACACGATTTGAGAGCTTCTAAAAACTGAATAATTTTTATTCCCTCTTTTTTTGCATTTTTATTGATATATGTCATTTTTCTTATTACTAAAAGTGATATGTGTATATTCAGATAATGCCTGGAGAGTGTGGAATGGGTGCATTCCGACTATCTTTTCTAACTTTGTTATTCATATTTTGTACTATTTGTGGCTTATTCGGTTTTGAACTTGATAATTTTGAAAGAGCGGAAGTTCAAAAGGCTACGAGGAGGCTTCTTGAGCACGAAAAGAGATTTCTTGAAAGAGGTTTGAGAAATTTTCTTATTTATAAAGACCTGTTTTTAAAAAGTGTATACAGGGCTGGCCTACCAGAGATTCTGATTTATCTGCCGATTATCGAAAGTGGGTGTTCACCAAGGGCTCGCTCAAGGGCAGGTGCTGTGGGTCTGTGGCAGCTGATGCCTTCAACGGCATATGATTACCACCTGAGGATTGACTACTGGGTGGATGAGCGGAAGGATCCGGTAAAATCAACAGAAGCTGCATTAAAATATCTGAAGAGACTTTTTGGATATTATGGAAACTGGGAACTTGCACTGGCCGCTTACAATGCGGGGCCGGCAAATATTAACAGGGCAATAGCAATGGGGAAGACCAGGGATTACTGGATTTTAAGGAAAAGAGGTGTTTTGAGCAGAGAAACTTCCTGGTATATTCCGAGGTTTTATGCAATTGTCAGGATTGCCGAAAATCCCGCGGAATTTGATCTCAATATTGAAAATGCAGGTAAAAAGTTTACTTTCCAGGTTTTAGAGCTCGAAAAATCCCTCAGCATCAGAGAACTCTGTAGAAGAGCCGGGATACCTTATTCGGAGATCAGGTTTCTCAATCCCGAATTGAGAAGAGCTATAACTCCTCCGGGTAGAAGATATAATCTGAAAATACCGGCTGGTTCATTGGCTCCGTTTCTAAGTGCATACCATGGAATCAAGAAAGAATATATAGAAGATGTTGCAGTTTATACTGTAAGAAGTGGGGATACCATTGGTGAAATTGCCGAGAGGTTTGGTACATCACCGAGTTTGATAAAACTGATCAACGGTTTGAGAGGTTCCCTGATTTATGCAGGACAGGAGTTGGTAATTCCGGTAAAGGAAGGGGGATTGATAAATAAAGTACCAATCCGGAATAATTTCCGAAACTATAGCAGTTTAATTTCCAGCAGCATCCGTTATAAAATCCGCAGGGGAGACACACTTTGGGATATTGCCGAAAGATACAGGATTGAGATGGAGGTATTGCTGGCATTAAATGGAATTGGATATAATGAAGTATTAATGCCAGGGGATGAAATTTTGATACCCGTTAACCCCCTGCTCAGTCCATAATTTTGGAGGTTTTACTTTTTAAACAAAGGGCTCTGTTTCAAGCAGGATCGGTGTTATTTTCTGCCACATTGTCTTGAGATCTGAGAGCCATTTTCTAATATCCAGATTTTTGAAGGGATCACTTTTGACATATTTAATTATCTTATTGCATTCCTCGATAGCGTTTTTATCGCCCTGAGACCTGTATTCATCGATGAGAAGTTTCGCTGTTCCGATTATCCTTTCCTCCAGATCATCTTTGAGGAATAATCCCGGATATGGATCGAAAAAAGCAGTATTAAGATTGAAATCCCGAATCTTTTTTCTGTTGTATAGAAATCTGATTGCATCTTCCCTTAATGTTTTCCATTCAACCCTCTTTGAAGGGGGTGGAAGATGTTTTATCGAAAGTTCTCTATCCAGAAAGAAATCAATACCTTCGGTTTTGAGATTTATCAGAAAGTCTATATCTTCACCCCTTGTTATCATTGGATCAAACGGTACCATCATTAGTGTGTCAAGCTGAACTGCCATGTTTCCGCCGAAGACAAATGGAGTCTTCTTATATCTTGGAGGATTACCAATAAATTTTTTAAAGGCTTCGTTCATTGCTCTTGTATTGTTCCAATAAGGTTTTCTCCAATTCGGAACTCGAGATTCATCTAATCTATAGGTATCGGGTTGCAGGTAGTATCCAGCAAGTGCTTTTATCTCAGTGCCGTTTATGACTTTTCCAACCCCAGTTTTTACTTTTTTCAGGAAGTCACTATCTGTGAAGACCTCATCATCGTCTATAAATATTGTAATTTTACTTTTATTAAGTATCCCTGCTATTGAGCAGGCATTCCTGACGGAGGCATAGTTTTTAATGGATACAAGATCAATATAATCCTCATCTATTCCTTTTTGGCGTAGATTTTCTCTGAGTTGTGAGAGCTTTCTTTCATCAATTATACTGATTCTATATTGGTCCTTATACGGTTCAAGTATGTTTTTTACTTTCTCTGTTACTTCGTCTATGATTAAAGGGGTGTTTGCGACCGGGATTACTGTAATTGAACAATCCTTAATCCCTTCCACCACGTTAAAACTTTCAATCAATCTCGCAAGAGTTCCTTTTTGATCCAATGGTGTTGGGTGATCAAATACTATTTTTTCGTCCAGGACTACCTTTTCTCCGGCTGCTCCCCAGTATGTTGGGATGACCATTGTAATTTCACTTAAGCTTTGCATTTTTGTGTACACTCCTTTTGTCTTTAAGTAAATGTTTGTAATATTATGATATTTTGATTATAAAATTGAAATTATGTATTATCCATATAATTTTAATAGTTTATATTATAAGATTTAAAGAATAACCTGAAATGGTAAAAATGTCTCCAAAAAGAATAGTTAGGACAGTTATTATAATTGCCTTCATTTTCATTTTCTCTCTCATGTTACATGGGTGTTTTTTTCTAAGGGGGAATATATATCCCAACGGAGAATGTTCTTCAGAGCCTGATGAATCACTTCCCAAAATAATTGTCTATGGAGATAGCAGAACACAGGCTAATGTACACAGAGGACTGGTTGATTTGATGCAGTCTTATAATCCGGAAGCCATATTTCATACCGGGGACATGGTAGAGGATGGATATGTCCAGTCGCAATGGGATGAGTTTAATTCAATTGCTCAACCATTTTTATCGGCGGGTATTTTTTACCCAAGCCTGGGGAATCATGAGAGAAACTCTCCCCTGTACTTCGAAAACTTTAAGGAGATAATTGATGGTAGTGGATGGTATTCAGTAGATTTACAGGGTGTTCATTTCATAATTATCGATAGTAACAGCGACATATCTCCTTCCTCGCCACAGTACCAGTGGCTTTTAAACGACCTTCAATCTAATACACAGCCCGATAATTTTTCTGTTGCTGTGTTTCATCATCCTGTATTTAATGTGGGAAAACATCCTCCCGATCAAAAAGGGTTTATGGATAGTATTGTTCCTCTTTTTGAGCAGTACGATGTGGATATTGTTTTTAGTGGGCACGATCATAACTATCAGCGATATTATTATAACAGTATTTACTATATAATTTCAGGTGGCGGCGGTGCCCCTTTATACAGCAGGACATCAACATTACCGTATCTGGAAGCGTTTATATATGCATATCATTTCTGTGTTATTTATGTATCCAGATCCAGACTGTACGTTAAGGTCATTAATGACAATGGTAAAGAGATAGATTGTTTTGAAGTTACACCTTAGACCCCTGAAATTAGTTTTTTTGTAAAATGGATTTTTGTGGTGAGAAGATAAAAGGATACGAATTATAGTTCATGATGAAGTTGGGGATCATAAAATTCTTGAAAAATATGTCTATATAGATATACTTAAAACCTCAAGAATATCTAATCTAAGGAGTACTTTATGAAACTTGCAAGGAGAGCAAATATTTCTCCATCTCTTACCCTTGCCATGAATACAAAGGCAAAAGAAATGCAGGCAAAAGGTATTGATGTTATCAGTTTTGCGGCTGGAGAGCCTGATTTTCCCACACCCGATTATGTAAAAGAAGCCGGGATTAATGCGATAAATACAAACAAAACATACTATACCCCAGCAAGCGGGATCAAAGATTTAAAAGAAGCAGTAATTGAAAAACTGGCCAGAGAAAATAATCTCGAATATAAAATTGGAGAGGTATGTATAAACAGCGGGGCAAAGCATTCTGTGTTCAATGCTCTTGCTGTTGTTGTTGAAGATGGCGATGAAGTTGTATTTCCTGCTCCTTACTGGGTAAGTTATTCGGAGATGGTGAAAATTCTTGGTGGAAA
>Ga0190361_1000731_pt1 | contig 12920 bp, 11 predicted proteins | sample 48721845_MG_FD_161273 | JGI IMG/M metagenome (GOLD analysis project Ga0190361, IMG submission 161273) | Hydrothermal vent microbial mat bacterial communities from Southern Trench, Guaymas Basin, Mexico - 4872-18-4-5_MG | ecosystem: Environmental > Aquatic > Marine > Hydrothermal vents >...
CCGTCTCCTCATACGGTCGCAACCTCGGTCTTGCCTTTCAGATAACAGACGACATTCTTGATGTGGTCGGCGAGGAGGAGAAGGTGGGTAAGAGGCTGAAGAAGGACACCGAGAAAGGGCGTCTGACATATCCGTCGGTTTTCGGGCTTGAGGAATCGCTTTCGGAGGCGCGGCGTCTGGTGAGCGAGGCGAAAGCGGCGCTCAACATATTCGCAGAGAAAGCCGACAACCTATGTGCCCTCGCCGACTTTATCCTAACGCGAACACATTAGGAGAAGCGCTTTGAGATTTGCCGACCTTGTTGAGGAGTTGGCTCTCATAAAGGATGCGGACATAAGGCAGAAGGTAGCGGCGGTCTGGGACAGAGCCCTTTCAGAGCACAACATAAGCGCGGAGGAGTTGAGGAAACTGCCGTTCTGCGGTGAGGTGCCTGTGGAGCGGGCGAGTTTGCTGACGCATCTGCGTGCGGTGGCACGCACAGCCGCACACCTCGCCGACCTCTACGAAGAGGCATACAGCGTGGCGGTGGACAAAGATGCGCTTGTGGCGGCGGCGCTACTGCACGATGTTGGCAAACTTGATGAACGAAAAGAAGCGCTGCTTGAGCATTCGCTATCATCGGTTTTGAGAGCGGCAAGGGAGGGGCTGCCCGATAAAGTCCTCCACGCCATAGCGTTCCACTCCGAAAGCGCTGCTTCAAAGCGACGCTGCCCCGAAGCGGAACTCCTTTACTTCGCGGATTTTGCCCATTACAGACCTCTTCTGGAGAGCGGCAATGGATAAAAGAAAACGCCTTCTTGAGTTGCTGCGCGAAAAAGCGGTTCTCAAAGGGCGGTTTGTTCTGGCAAGCGGGAAGGTGAGCGACAGGTATGTGGACTGTCGGCGGGTGACACTGGACCCTGAAGGGGCGGAGTTGGTGGGGGAGTTGGTGTTCGCGGAGGTTTTGAGAAGGGGAGCGACGGCGGTGGCGGGTTTAACGATGGGAGCAGACCCGATAGTGGTGGCGACAGGTCTTGTAGCGCGCCGCAACAACTATCCCCTCAAAATGGCGATTGTGCGCAAAGAGCCGAAAAAATACGGCACCGCAGGGCAGGTTGAGGGACCACCACTGGACAGGAGCGACAGAGTAATGGTGGTGGAGGATGTGGCGACAACAGGGACATCGGCGCTGAAAGCAGCGCAGGTAATTCTGCAGCAGTTCAACTGCCAGATAGCGGCGGTGCTGGCAGTGGTTGACCGCAAAGAAGGCGCAAAAGAAAAAATCCACCGCCACGGCTTTGAGTTTATATCGCTCTTTGAGATGGAGGAGTTGCTGTGATGAGGACGGCGGCGATTCTTGCAAGCGGTGATGAGTTGGTTTACGGTTTCGTTGAGGAGCGCAACTCATCGTGGCTTGCGGGTAGGTTGCTTGATGTGGGGATAGAGCCTGTATTCTGCGGGGTTGTGGCGGACAATGCGGCGCTTTACGGCGAGACGCTGCACTGGGCGCTGGCGGCGACGGATGTGGTCATAACCACCGGTGGACTGGGTCCAACCGTTGACGACTTGACGCGTCAGGTCGTCGCAAGAGTCACAGGAAAACGCCTCATAAGCGTCAGCGAAGCAGAACAGCACATAAGAGATGTCCTTCAGAAGTTGGGTGTTCCCGTAAGAGAAAGCGAGTTGAGGCAGGCGCTGATACCAGAAGGCGCCACACCCATCCACAACCGCTACGGCACCGCCTGCGGTTTCGCGTTGCAGGTTGGCAAAACCCATCTTTTCTGCTTATCGGGTGTGCCGCAGGAGATGGAGCAGATGTTTGAGGATGGGGTGCTGCCGCTGCTTAAGGGAACAGGACGCCCGCTTTTCTGGCGGCGCTTCAACACTATGGGTCTGTCCGAATCGGAGTTGCAGGCGATAGTGCGTGGAGTTGCGCTGCCCAAAGGCGTGCGCGTCGCCTACACCGCAAGCGATTACCTTATTTCGCTTACGGTTTACGCCCACAACGAGAAGTTGCTTGATGAGTCGGCGGAAAAAGTGAAAAGCGCAATACCGCCGAAACGCCTGATATCAGAAGGCAAGAAAGCGCTGAACGAGGCGCTGTTTGAAGCGCTGCAGGCAAAGGGGGCTACATTTGCGGTTGCTGAATCGTTCACAGGCGGACTTCTGCTTGACAGAATAACCGATGTAGCAGGCATTTCGGCATATCTGCGTGGAGGGGTCGTAGCCTACTCCGCCGAGGCAAAGAGCGGCGTTCTGGGCGTGGCGAAGGAGACGATAGAGAAGTTCGGCGTTTACTCGTTGGAGGTGGCGGAGGAGATGGCGCGCTGTGCGGCGAAGCGATTCGGCGCCGATTTCGCCATCTCAACAACAGGTGTTGCAGGACCCCAACCCGCAGGACCAGGTCTGCCAGCAGGACTTGCTTTTGTTGGTGTATACGGAAACGGCACGGCAAAAGCACGGCGGTTCACGATAAGTGGACCAAGGAGGAGCGTAAAAAGCCGCGCCGCTAACATCGCACTCAACATCCTGCGCCTTGCGCTGCTTGAACCCCCAAAATGAGCCTTACCGTTTGACCACACACTACTTCGCTGCTATCATTCCTGATGTAAAGGCAGGAGGTATATCGTGGCGCAACAAGGCGAGCGGGTTCCTTTCCATGTGCAGATAGCACGCAACAAACGCGCAACAGCCGTGCTTGTGATTTTGTTCAGCATATTGCTCGCGTTTGTGGCTTTTTGGGTGGGACTAATATTTCCGGGAGGATGGGAGGGGGGCGTTGCGGTGGCGGCGGGTGTGGGTGTCATAACATTTGCGTGGTTTTTGGCGTCCTACTACAGCGGTGGATACCTCCTGATGACGATGCACCACGCATACCCGGCGGCGCCAACAAAGGGAGGCAGAGTCCTTTACAATGTGGTGGACGAGATGGCGATAGCGGCGGGGGTGCCGCGTCCACTTATCTTTGTCGTTCCCACATCAGCGATGAACGCATTTGCCACAGGACGCGACCCCGAAAACTCCATTATTGCCGTCACAAAAGGTCTGCTTGACAAGTTGGACAGGGACGAGTTGCAGGGCGTTGTGGCACACGAAATAAGCCATATCCGCAACTACGACATAAGGTTGATGATGATGGTTGCGACATTTGCGGGGATGGTGGTGATATTGAGCGAGATACTGTGGTATATGTCGCGAGTTCTGCTTCGCGCGGGGCTTTCAGGCGGCGGTAACAGGCGAGGTGGAGGGGCACCGCTGCTTCTGCTTGCGGCGGTGGCGGCTATCATATCCCTTGTCGCACCGATAATTGCGGTGCTGATTCAGTTCGCGATAAGCCGACGAAGGGAATACTTGGCGGACGCTTCAGCGGTGGAGTTGACGCGTTATCCTGAAGGTCTGGCGCGTGCTCTTGAAAAGATTGCCTTCGGCTGCCGCGGAATGAAATACGCCTCCAAAGCGGCGGCACATCTCTACATCCAGAACCCATTTATGCGTGCCTCCGCATCAAGCCTCTTCGCCACACACCCTCCTATCAGTGAACGCATCAGGAGAATAAGAGCGATGATGTAAAAATTTTGCACCATAAAGCGTCAACACCCGTCTAATAATGTGAGAAATCCTGTTAGGATGGTCTTTATGCTTGATGAAACAGAAAAGGAGTTGTTGAAGACGGTGCTGCGTAAGGGGTTGATAGACGCCGAGACAGCGCAGTATCTGCTGGAAGAGAAAGAAAGAGACCCCAGCAAGCCGATAAGCCAGATACTGGTTGAGCAGAACATCATAGACGAGGAGCAGTTACAAACGCTTATGGATGGTGGAACGCACAGTGAAGGAGTAACGATAGAGGAAAAAGGAACGGATAGAAACGGGGCTGTCGGGGTTGCACCTCCTGCGACCGCACCACACGCCGCCCCATTCATCGGCAAATATAAAATAATCGGATTGCTCGGCAAGGGTGGTATGGGCAAAGTTTATAAAGGCTTTGATGGGGAACTCCAGCGTTACGCCGCCATAAAGGTGCTGCCTGAAGAGATGGCAACTGACAAAGAGAGCCTGCAACGCTTTCTGCTGGAAGCGGAAGCCGCGGCAAAACTGTCCCATCCCAACATCGTGGCGGTCTATGAGATAGGTCGCTACAACAAAACCTACTACTTCGCGATGGAGTATGTGGACGGCACAAGTCTGACGGGATGGTTGAAGAAAAAACGCCCCAACCGCAGAAAAGTGCTGGATGTCTTCCGCAGGGTTTGCCTGGCGGTGCATCACGCTCATTTAAGCGGGATAATCCATCGCGATATAAAACCCGCCAACATACTGATAACCAAGACAGGCGTGCCGAAAGTGGCGGACTTCGGGCTGGCGAAGCAGATAAAGGGGCAGCGCGACTCATCCCTCAAAACCCAGGACGGAACTGTGATGGGCACACCAGAATATATGGCGCCAGAGCAGGCGGCGGGAAAAATCCACGAAATAGACATAAGAAGCGATGTATATTCTCTGGGCGTTGTTCTGTATGAGTTGATGACGGGTAGACGCCCGTTCAAAGGCTCAAACTTCTATGCGGTGATAAAACAGGTGCTGTTTGAGGAGCCGCCGCGTCCGTCCCAAATCAACCCAAAGATAGACTGGGAACTGGAAGCAATAATCTTAAAGGCGATGGCAAAGAAGAAGGAGGAGCGTTACCAAAGTGCACGGGATTTGGCAGAAGACATAGGACGATATTTGAGGGGTGAGCCGATAAGGGCGGCGCGGGCTGGCTGGTTCTACACATTCAAGAAGAAGGTGGCGCGTAACAAGCCGTTTTACGGGACGCTTTTTGGGGCGGTGGCTTTGTTTGTGGTTCTTCTTGTGTGGTTTGTGAGCGCACAAATTGAGGCGCGCAAGAAAGCCGAAGCGGCATACAGGCTGGCGGAGAAGCGGCGGAAAGAGGCGGAGAAACAGCGGCAGATAGCAGAAACCGCAAAAAGAAAGGCGGAGGCGGCATACAAGGTAGCGGAGAAGGCGCGCAAGAAAGCCGAACAGGCAAAAGATGAGTTGGAAAAGGCGCTTGTGGATATGGCTCTTGAGCGGGCGCTTTCTCTGGCGCAACAGACCCGTTGGCAGGAAGCCATAGATGCCCTAACCCGCTTGCCGAAAGCACAACAGCACCGATGGGGCAGATGGCTTATCAACTTTGCGCGCCAGAGGATGTGGCGCACCACCCAATTCCCGATGAAGGAGAACCTCTTCTGCGTTGTCAAAACCACAAACGGTTATATAGCAAGACTTGCGTGGGATAAAAGGGCGCAAGAGTTGCTGACGGTTGACCCAACAAACGGAACGATAAGAACCTTCCACACATTCAGCGCAAGACTGTATAACAAATTCGCCGCATCACCTGACGGCACCCAACTGGCTGTCGTGCTTCAGAGCGGGGAGGTGATGGCGCTTGACGCAAACGGCACACTGCTTTGGCGAACCAAAATGAAGCACCTACCGTTTACGGTATTCCACCTGGGAGAGTTGATATTTACGGAGGCGCTCAGCCGCGTCTACGCCTTGGACAGCAGCAACGGGAAGATAGTGGCGACAGTAAACCTGCCGCGAGGAATGCAGGGAGTAACAAATGTGCTTTCGGTAGGACCGTATTATGTAGTTTTCTGTCAGGACAGACACGCAAGAGGGCACCTGGTGCTTGTGAACGCCGCCGATATGCATGTTGTCTGGAAACTGCCGTTAACTGGGGTGGCGTTCAATGTGGTGGCGCGCGGCAGGCGCCTCTACTTCGCCACCTGCTCCTGCACCGTGGAAGAAATTGATATTGAAGAAAGACAGCGGATAAAATCCCTCACCTACGAAGGGGAAGCGCCATGCGGCATTGCCTTGATTGATAACTACTTAGTCGTTGTGGGATATGACGGCAGAGTCCACATCTGGGATATATCCAACTGGCAGAAAGAGACGGTGCAGCGTCTGCCGCTTCGCTTCTGCTGGGGTGCTTTCAAAGAAGGAAAAAGCGTATACGCCTACGGGGACGGCGGTCTTGCCCGCATAGAACCGCCTCTTACTCTCTGGGCGAAGAAGTTACACATAACATCCACAAAACGGTCCGCTTTTGGGCGTGTTCATAGTGTTGCCATGACTGCGACCACCATAATTATGGGGGTATCGGACGCCACACTGCGCGGGATAACTTACGACGGCAGAGAGTTGTGGAGCGTTCCACGGGTTGCCGACCCTTCAACTATGGATGTGGCTATGGCGCTTGCTGTGGCGCCGAACGGCGACATATTTACCGTCAGTGGCTTGGGGAAGGTGAGCCGCTGGAGTCCCACGACCAGAAAGCATATATGGCTCAATGAGCAGCCTGCCGGCAGGCTAGGACCTGGTAAACTGTGGTTGAGTGGCAACACACTAATCGTCGCAAAAGGCGACACAGTTGCGTTTCTCAATGCTCAAACGGGGCGGGTTCTGGCGAGGCAACCGCTTGGCGCCTTTATCTTTGGAGGCGGTCCCCTTCCCAACGGCTCTGTTGTCGCCATCACTTACCAAAAGGGAGCCTTCATAGTGACCCAAAACGGCGCCACCCCCCTGCCACAGGTGCCCGGGGCAAATCGTGCCGAACTCAACGCCGACGGAACACTGTTGGCTGTCGCCCAGCGCGGCGGAAAACTGCTGCTCTTTGAGACCAAAAATTGGAAGAAACTGTGGGAACATCAGTTCATAGAACCCCCCTATGGAATCGCATTTCTCCCTTCAAACGACATCGTCGTCACGACAAGGTCTGGAAAGGTGGTGCTTTTGAGCAGGGAAAAAGGCGATAAAAATTTCTACCTGCAGCGACTGCCGGGTGGCGCTTATTACAAGGTCAGCACAAGTCCCAACGGAAAGGTTGTCGTCCTTTACTCCACTTTTATGGGTGAGATTTGGATTTTGCACATTCCGCCGCTACCACGCTGACAACACCGTCCTCATCATTCACACCAACTACACAAACCCGCTCAAACCCTACCGCCTTCGTTCCCAGAAACCTTGCCCGCACATATCGCTCAAGCATCCCAAGCCCGTTCCTTTCTGGAATGAAACTCTCATAAAGACCGACAAGGCAACGCCTGTAGGCAGCCGCTGCGGCGTCTGAAACCTTCTTAAGGACAGCAAAACGCTCTTTCACCAGATTTGGGGGAAGCGGTGGCAACTGGGCTGCAGGTGTTCTGGGACGCGCACTATAAGGAAATATGTGAACGCGGCTGAATCCTGCGTTCTCAACCAGAGAAAGCGTTTTTTCAAAGTCGGCGTCCGTTTCTGTGGGGTATCCCACGATAATGTCGGTGGTTATTGCAGGTTTTGTGCGGGTTTTGCGCAGGCGCTCAACAAGGCGCATAAAGTCAGCTGCGCTGTATGGACGGCGCATATGCGAAAGCACAGCGTCAGAGCCCGACTGCAACGGAAGATGGAAATGGGCGCAGACAGAGTCGCATTCATCTATCGCCTCAAGCAATGCGTCATCCACAAAGTGGGGCTCAAGGCTTGAGAGGCGGATGCGGGGAAATAGCCGCTCTTTATCAAGGCGGCGCAGCAAATCCGCAAGACTTGAGTCTATGTCGCGACCGTATGCGGCGAGGTTGACCCCCACAAGCACAACCTCCTTAAAACCCGCCGCAGCAATGGACTCCGCCTCCGTCAAAACATCATCAATCCTGCGACTCCGCAACCGACCCCGAACACGGCAGACGACACAATAAGAGCAGGCAGAAGGGCAACCATCGCAGACTTTCAGAAGAGCGCGACTGCGGCTCTCAAAGTTTGGGACAACCCTGATACGGGAAAGCAACTCCATTTTGGCTGCGTTGTCAACTGCCACAATCCGCTCATGCCTGAACATATCCGGACGAAGTGTGACAAGGCAGCCTGCGACGACGACGGTGGCGCTGGGGTGGTGGCGCAGGAGGCGTCGCAGCGCCTTGCGGCTCTTCCGCTCCGCCTCCCCAGTCACGCAGCAGGTCAGAAGCAACGCCCACTCCCCGCGTATCTTCTCATAATGCTTCTTGAGAGCCTGCAACTCATATTGGTTCACTTTGCAGCCTATGCTGACAGCCGCCACAACTCCCATATCCCGCGCCTCAATGCTTCTTTAAAACCTGCACAAGGCGGAATATCGGCAGGAAAAACGAAAGCGCAAGCAGGAACACAAGCCCAGCCACAAAAACCAGAAGAATTGGCTCAATTATGCGGGGAAGGTTTTGCACCATACGCGACATCTGGTTCTCATAGTCGCTTGCAAGAAGGTCAAGCAGTTCATCAACGGTTCCCGTCTCCTCGCCGACGCGCAGCATCTGCACAAGAAGCGGCTCAAAGATGGCGGCGTCCTCCACCGCTTCCGAAATCTTTGCACCATCGCGAACCGCAAACGACGCCTTCTTAACACCCTCCTCCAGAACGGAATTGCCGATGGTGCCGGCGGCGATGTTAAGCGCCTGAACCACATCAACTCCTGTGCGCACCATCAACTCCATAGAACGCGTGAACCGCAGCACCGCCGCCAGATAGACGAACTTGCCGATTATGGGGATGCGCAGAAAGAGGCGGTCAAAGAAACGGCTCCCGCTCTTGGTGCGCTTGAAAACCGCAATCGCTATCACAACTCCCACAGCCGCCACAACAAGAAGCGGCCACCATTCCTTAACGAAGTCGGCGACAAAGAGAACGACCCGTGTAGGCAGAGGCAGCGGGATATGTGCCTCATCGTATATCTTTTTGATTTTTGGTATGACGACTGTGACGATGAAGGATGCAACACCAATAGCGACAAGGACGATGACGGCAGGATATGCAAGCGCGCCGCGAACAGACGCCTTGAGGTTGCTCTCAAGTTCCTTATACGCGGCAAGGCGCATCAGAACGGCGTCCAACTGCCCCGTCTCTTCCCCCACCTTTACCGACCAGCGGACAAGGGGTGGAAAGACATCAGGATTTTTCTCAATGGCGGCGGAAAGAGGTTCTCCTGACGCAAGGGTGTCGCGGATTGACTCAATGAGGCGCCGCATAGGCTGGGACGGCGCCCTCTGCAGAACCATATCAAGCGCCGTCATTATCGGAATACCTGCACGCACCATCGTAGCCAACTGCCGCATAAACGCCACAATATGTGATGAGGAAGGCTTGGCAAAAAGCCCTGTCACCTTCTTGGGTTTTGCTTCCTCAACCGATATGACAAAAAGCCCCTGTTCAGCAAGGCGGGTTGCCACCTCGCTCCTGTCTGCAGCCTCCATCTCACCCTGCAACTCCTTGCCGACGGCGTCCCTTGCACGATACGCAAAAAGTGGCACCCCTACCCCCCTAATATGCGAGGCTTTCCTCACCTATGACCCGCAGAACTTCCGAAACGGTGGTTATGCCTGCCGCCACTTTCCTTGCACCTGCTTCTTTTAAGGTTATCATCCCTGCTTCCTTTGCGGCTTCCCTTATCGCGCTTGTGGGTGCTTTTGCCACTATCAGGCGGCGCACCTCCTCGTTCGGCACCATCATCTCAAATATCCCCGTTCTGCCTTTGTATCCTGTGTGACCACAGATTTTGCAGCCTTTAGCACGGTAAAAGAGCAGACCCTCCTTTGGCTCTGTGTTGAGCGCCTTCAACTCCCATTCGGGTGGCTCGTAGGCTTCCTTGCACCTGTCACATAGCACACGCACAAGTCTCTGGCTCACCGCACACAAAAGAGTTGACGCCACAAGGTATGGTTCAACCCCCATATCCACAAGGCGGGTAGCGGTGGAGGGGGCATCGTTTGTGTGGAGGGATGAAAAAACGAGGTGTCCTGTAAGTGCAGCCTGAATCGCGATACGGGCGGACTCAAGGTCGCGAATCTCCCCCACCATTATGACATCAGGGTCAAGACGGAACATAGCCCTCAAACCTTTGGCGAATGTGAAACCCGCCTTTGCCGCCACCTGTGTCTGATTCACCCCCTCAAGTTCGTATTCAACAGGGTCCTCAATAGTGAGAATCTTCTTGTCGGGAGTGTTTATGGTGTCAAGAGCGGCGTATAGGGTTGTGGTTTTGCCGCAGCCTGTGGGACCGGTGGTGAGGACGAGTCCGTAGGGCTGGGTGACGGCGCGTTCAAACTGCTCCAGCATCTCGGGCTCAAAGCCGAGTTCAGCGAGACCATAACGGATACCGCCGCGGTAGAGGAGGCGCATAACCACCATCTCGCCTCGGGTGGTCGGAAAAGTCGCCACACGAAGGTCAATGTCGGCTCCCTCACGGCGCACCTCTATATGCCCGTCCTGAGGCAGGCGGTGTTCGGCTATGTCCATACCCGCCAGAATCTTGACCCGCGTTATCACCGCAGGTTCTAGACGCTTTGGTATCTTAAGCGTCTGATGAAGTATGCCGTCAATGCGGAAACGGACAACAAGCCCTTCCCGATGGGGCTCAAGATGGATATCGCTTGCTCTGTCGCGTATGGCTTGGGTGAAGATAAGGTTGACAAGGCGCACAACAGGCGCTTCCTGGGCGAGTCTTTCCTCCTCTGTAGGTTCCACTTCCGTCACAGGCGCCCCTTCTCGCGACGCCGACAGAGTTTTTATCACCTCACGCACACTATCGGTCACACGGTAGTAGTGGTTTATCGCACGCTCTATCGCCGACTCCGTCGCCACAACGACCAAAACATCCTTACCGCTGCGGGTTTGAACATCGTCCACAGCGTATATGTTGAAAGGATTCGCCACTGCAATCGCCAGAGTATCACCCAGAACATAAAGAGGCATGATTTTGTATTCACGCGCCATCCTCTCTGTGACCATCTCAAGACTTTTGCGCTCAATTATGTAGTGGTCAATGTCAATATATGGCAGGCGCAGATGGCGCGCCATGGCTTCTGCTATCTGTTCCTCCGTCAGAAAACCGAGTTCAAAGAGGATGTTTCGGGCGTCTTTACCGGTGCGGCGCTGCTCAAGCCGCACCTTCTCCGCCTCCTGCTCGCTCAAAAGCCCCTCCTTGCGCAGTATCTCCAGCAACTCCTCCGCCATCACTCACTCCCCACAAACCGCCTTATCAGCCCCACCAACTCGTCCATGGAGAAGGGCTTTGCGAGGAAAGCGTTGGCGCCTGCCTTCTCGGCAAGCGCGTTGTAGTCGGTCTCGGTGCGACCCGTCACAACCACTATTGGCAATTGCTGGAAACGCTCATCGTACTTGAGGAGCCTGCAAAGATGGTGTCCTGGAAGCCCCGGCACCATCACATCAAGAACAAGAACATCAGGCTTGCGGCGTCTTACTATCTCAAGCGCTCGTAACCCATCGTAGCAGACCAGAACATCAAACCCCTCTTTTGCCAGGCGCGCTTTTATGTTGTCGCTTGTCTCCACATCGTCCTCAACTACCAGCACAACGGGCATCGCTTCACCTCACAGGTATCCTGATATGGAAAACGCTGCCACCATCAGGGGGAGACTCCGCCCAAATCCTGCCTCCGTGCGCTTCTATCGTCTTTTTCGCTATCGCCAGACCCAGACCGCTTCCTGGTATATCGGAGTGCTCATCAAGGCGGTAGAACTCCTCAAAGACTTTTTCCAGTTTGTCTTGCGGGATTCCAGGTCCTGTATCGGAGACGACTATCTCAATGAAGTCTTGTTCCTTTCTGGCGTCTATTGTGACGGTTGCGCCGCCGCCGCTGTACTTTGCGGCGTTGCTTAAGACATTGACCAGCACCTGCTCCATCTTCCCCACATCCATATACGCCTCAAGACCTTCGGGAACCCTGTTCTCCACGGCGATGTTGTTTTCATCAAAGAGGTATTCTGTGGCTTCCATCGCGCGCTGCACAACACGCTTTACGCTTGTCAGTTCCCTGCGCAACTCCCGCCTGCCGCTTGTGCGCACCTCATCAAGCAGACCCGCCAACCGCTCTATCTGCTCCCGCATCTTCTCTATCTTCTCTTTCTGCTGCGGTGTCAAATCGCCAAAGACACCCGCAATAAAATTGTCCACATAGGAGCGAATAGCCCCCAAAGCCCCACGCATATCGTGAACAAGTCCGGAGACAACATCTGCCCTTGCGGCGTCCACCTCCTTGAGCATCCTGTTTTGCTTGAGGAGGGTATCGGCAAGCCAGGCGTTTTTTAAGGCAAGTGTTGCGTGTGCTGCAAAAAGTGCCGCCGCGTGCAGGTCCTCCTCCGTATAGTTCATACGCGGACTGTTGTTATGACGGTTCAGGTTCAGAACGCCCAGAACTGTCGCGTCCGACACAAGCGGCACACATATTGAAGAGCGAATCTTGCTGCGCCCCTCAACCCCCTCAAACTCAGGGTAGCGTTCCACACTGCCCACAAGGAGACGGGGAGAGCGAAACGCCGCCACCCTGCCCGCCACGCGCTCCCCCAACCTCGCCGTCGCCTTCTTCACCACATCCTTGGGAAGGTTTAACGCCGCCGCAACATACAGACACCGCTTCTTCCTGTCATACAGCATCACCGAGCCGCTGTCAGGAGAGAGCAGGTCTTTTGCCGACTCCATTATGTTCTCACTGGCTAACCTCACCTGCAGCGACGAATGAACCCTAAGTAACGCATCTATCCAAAGCCTTGCATCAAGCATCCCACACCCCCATCATCTGCGACTCTGCGTTTTTACAAAGCGCTCAAAACTGCGGTCGTATGTGCGCTCCACATCCGGTGGAAAAGCGCACGCCGGCAACTCCCCCCTACTTAAATGATAACGGAGACACTCACAACATATGCCCTTCTTGTCGCAGTTGGGCCAGGTGCAGGGACATTTTTTAAGGTTCCTCTCCCTGTTGGGGCAATCCACGCCCAAAACGCTCCTCCGACTCATTCATGAATATATCGCCCAGCGGTTCCTCCATCAGGAGCCGCTTAACGGTCTCAAAAAGTGGATAGCCAACAAAATCCTGCCTGCTGTCTTGGGGGCGTTTTGCCATAATCCCCGCCTCAACAAGGTCAAAG
>Ga0190361_1000733_pt1 | contig 12895 bp, 8 predicted proteins | sample 48721845_MG_FD_161273 | JGI IMG/M metagenome (GOLD analysis project Ga0190361, IMG submission 161273) | Hydrothermal vent microbial mat bacterial communities from Southern Trench, Guaymas Basin, Mexico - 4872-18-4-5_MG | ecosystem: Environmental > Aquatic > Marine > Hydrothermal vents > Microbial...
TGTCCGCGCTTTCGTGCTGTCGCCGCCAGGTCCACTCACCGTCAGCGTCACCGTGTATGTCCCAGGCTCGTTGTATGTGTAGGTGGGATTCTGCTGCGTTGAGTCCACAACCCCATCACCGTCAAAGTCCCACTGCCACGATGTTATATCTCCTGTGGACTTATCGGTGAAGGAGACGGTAAGGGGAGTGGTGCCTGAAGTCGGCGACGCAACAAAATCTGCAACAGGTGGGTCGGGTTGAGGCGGCGGTGGTGACTCAACGGTGATGGTTGTGGTCTTTGTGTCGCTGCCACCTGCACCCGTAACCGTCAGACTGACAGTATATGTGCCGGGGTCGTCGTATGTGTGCGTTGGATTCTGCTGGGTAGTTGTTGAACCATCCCCGAAGTCCCAGAGCCACGAAGTGATATCGCCTGTGGATTTGTCGGTGAAGGAGACGGTAAGGGGAGCGGTGCCTGAAGTTGGGGAAGCGACAAAATCTGCTATTGGTGCGGGAGGTGGCGGACTATTTGCAGGTTCTGTATAGCGCAGATTGGTAGCAGGGTCACCAAACAGCGTGAGTTCGCAGTAAACCATACGATAGTCTCCGTTTCTGGGAATTTTGTAAAGGAGTTCTTGCCGTGCGTCAGCAAGCATAGCCGAGATGCAGGTTATGCCTTTACCAAAAAGGGCGTGCCAGAAGTAACGCTGAAACCACTGCGAAGGACTTGTTGTTGGTGAGCCGTTCAGTATGCCTTCACGCGAGTTCATAACGGCAGCAAAGCAACCATAGCGCGTGCTGGTTGTGAGATGTTCGGCGAAGCAGTCTTTGTCAAAAGCGCCGGGGTTGCACGCCTGCGAGTTGATGAAGAAGTATTTCGTGTTCCTTAGACCGTTGTCCACATCGTCCTCATCAAGTTTGAGCGCCTTGACTCCCCAGTAACCGTGTCCGAGATGATTTATCAGGCTGTATTTGTTCTGGTTCAGCAAAGCAAGCAGGTCATCGCCATCCCACGCTGTGTCAGACTCATAGAGAGTATCCACACAACCGTTGCTGTAGGCGAGAAAACCTTTTGTCGGGTCTTTGCCTTTGCGGATGTCCTCCATAGCGGGCTTGGCATAGCCCGACCATTTTCCCAGGTATTCGCCGAGCATAAGTGCAGTGTGAAGATAGGCATCGGAGGATGAGTGCGTCTCATACGCTATCGTCTTGTAAACGAAATTGGAGAACTCTTCAGGATTTTCAGCCGACGCTCTTCCAATGTAAACATCGGCGGTGAGGTCAACATCGCCGCCGTTTATGCCGTCCTTCGCCTCACCCCAGTACTTGTCGCCGTCCCTGTTGTATGGTCCGTCAAGACAGGCGTAGTAAAGGTCGCCCGGCACCGTGGAGCGACACCAGTTCCCAACCCAAACCTCGCGTATCGGAATTATATTTGTATCACCGCCCAGCAGCACATAGTCGGTGTTCCAGTTGTTGTAAGCCCAGATGATGAAGTTGCGAATTTTTTCCTGATTGTCTGTTCCGGAGAACTCAGTGTAGATATCCTCAACGGCGACGGCGGTAGCGGTGAGCCCTTGAGCGCGGCGATGGGCAAGCCAGTCCTGAAGATTCGGCGTGGTGTTCGCGCCTATTATGTCGCGGCTGGTTATCACCACATAACGGAAGTTCTTGCTGGGGTCAAACCCTGCAACGCGACAACCATCCCCTTCTCCATCCCAGTATGTCGCCAGCGTATCGGGGTTCTCAACCGTCGTCTCAAACGACCGTAACGGGTCCGCTCTGAAACGAAGCACACTCTTCTCACTTGCTTTCTCATCCCGCAATCTTACGGTTACCTTCACCTTTGAATAGTAGGACAGTTCGCCGCTTTGCGGGCGATACTCAACAGGGTAGATATTGAGAATGTAGTAACTTACACCACGCCATCTCTGCATCCCCAAAACCTCATATATCCGTTCAGGATAGGGTCGGTCGCTGCCGTAGACATCAGCGTCGGGCTCGGTCGCTGGCGGAGGGTCATCGCTTGTAACAGGAAACGACTGCTGCAACGGCTCAAGAAAATGCTCACCTACTACGGCGACCTTCTCAATGCCTGTAACAACGACATCAGCAACCATCTTACCCTTCGGTAAAATCAGTTTGCAGGGCACCACCGGCAGAATGGGATAACCAAACTTCGCGGCGTTTTGATAAGCGTTCGCCAAATAAAGACGCTCATAGCCCTTCTGCGAGTTCGTAATAACTGTATGGGCTTCAGGAATGCTGTAAAGAAGTTGTATGGAGTCGTTGTCAGCGCGGAGAATCCTGACGGTTATAGGAGTTGCTGATGGTGGAAGAGAAGCGGCAGGCTTCCAACCTTCCACACCCCGCCTGCCAGAATCAGACTTTCCCGCACATCCGAATACGAAAACAATAACCAGCCCCACAACGATAAAGGCGAACTTTTGTCGCATCTTACACCTCCTCACCTGCTTACTGCACTCACAGTATGCGTTGTGTTATGCCATATTTGTAATAGAAATGCAATATAAACTGCAGTTATATGCAGTTCTGTGACAGAAAAATCCCTGAACCACACCCTGCACTGAAATACAATACAGAACCGATGCCACGACAAAGTTATGCGTTGTGTTCGCCCCATTCTTATGATGGAACACCATACTGTGGTGCAGCGCAGATTGTCTCGTCTTCTGTCAACGCTTTTGGCTCTTCTCCAGTTGGAGGATATCCTGATGCGTTTTTATCACCCACTTTTCAAAGATATGTGGATGGTCTTTAAGTCTGCCTTTTATCAATTTTGGCAATGTTTTCGGCGGGAAGCGTTTGTTCCAGGGATTGTCGTTGATGCGCACATAAGGGATGGATGATTGAAGGGCGTCTCTGTAGAGACGCATCATATCGGCGTAGTAGCCTGGTGGCTGCACATGGTGTATTTCTGCCTGAACGCGTTGATAGAATTTTATTGGCAACCTTTTAATGTATGTTTTTCCTTCGCGCTCTGCCCACCACTTGCGGTTTTCCTCGCTTGTGTCAATCGCGGTTGGGCGCCGCTTAAAGTACAAAAATGTCCTCGCCATATGCTCCCTCCCCGCCTTCTCGCTCACCCTCATCCAGGTGAACTGTGTTATCTCAAGGTTGTCGTAAGCGGTCTCAAAATCTATCAGATATTTGACCTTAAGGTCGGGGTGACGGGCAAGTGCCCCCATACAATTTATCACTCCGAACGAGTAGCCCTTCATACCGATATCGCCTGCGTCAACAAAATCCAGTTTTCTGAATCTTCTCACCGCCGAGGCAAGCGCATCCTGATGCAGGTATCCGTGGAAGTCCTCCTCTCCCTCTGATGCAAACCGCCCTTCACCCCTACCGGGTGGGTTGTGAAGCAAGACGGCAAATCCCTGCTCCGCAAGGAACTCCGCCTCCGCCATCTCGTCCTCACCACCCGTCTTGCGCGGATTGTTCCTCTCCTCCTCCGGCACGATTGCCGCAAACTTGCCCGGCTGCACTATCACAACGCCAGGAAACGGTCCCTTGCCTTTCGGACGATAGACTCTGACGCAGACTTTCTGTCCGCCCTTGCGCTCCTTTGAACCGTCGTTTATAATCTTGAAATCGTAAGTTATGAACTTGCCGTGGTCTTTGACCACAGCATCAGGAGGAATGGTAAACTTGCGCCCCTGCTTGTCGGAAGACGGCGTTTTCCCTGTCTGCTGCTTCTTCTTTGCCTGCTGTAAGATGGTTTGGTAGGTCTTAAACTCCGGGGCAAGCGAATCGTAAGAGCGAAACTTTCCGAAGGCAAGTTTTGTGGCGTCGTTGCCCATCCAGCCGCCGTGAACAGGATAGACAAACACAACACCGCGCTTTGTGAAAAACTCATCCGCCAATTTGATGAAACGACGCTGCTGCTCCTTGCTTAAGAACTGACTGAACCGCCCTAACGGCGTTTTTGTTGAACCTGCCCAGTCAATGAAGGCAAAGATAGGACATTTGGGGTGCTTTTTGCGGATTGCCTCAAAACGCTTGTCCCATTTTGAGGAGTCAAGAGTGAGGGTGCGCACCTCCCGTGCTGACGGCGACACTGTGACAAAGTCAAGTTTTGGAGCCTCATACGGAAACCACGACGCGGTTGCCCAGGAACCAACATAAATATGCCGTCCCCGCTTTCTGCCGTATGTGTGCAACTCGTCAACAATTTTGCAAACCGCATTCCATGTCTCTTTCAGGGATTTGTGGTTGAAATCGCCGCTTAAACGGTAAAGAAACTTCGCCTGTGCAAAGAGCATATCAATCCAGATGCAGTCAACGCCCGCGTCTATCTGACGCTTCGCCCACGCAAGCAGCAGTTCCTGAAAATCGGCATTGGTTATGTCGGGGAAATATGCCGGCACCTTTTCGGGGTCGTAATCCTCAGGCTTTGCCCCCTTCGGCACCCAGAAATGGGTTTTGCCAAAAAGGCACTGAAACTTCTTCTTGCTCATTTTGAGACCCCATTTGGTGGGGTCAAGCGCCATCTTCCAGGTGTCGGGATAACGGACGATTTTGCCCGTGAGCGGGTTGAAGACACCTCCGCGGTGGATAATCTGTGCTGGAACAGCGCCGCATATGAGCACCCCAGGCAGTGCTTTCTTAACTCTTTTTATGCTCCTTTCAAGAAATTCATAATAATATCCGCGGAGGGCGTAACGCAACCGCTGCCTTTTGTTGGGGATATCTTCGGGCTTGTTCGGACAGGGACCCCAACGCCAGAAAGCGCGAAAGACCAACTCCGCCCTCGTCTCCTTCAGAATCTTTATGGTCTCATCAATCGTCCTCACAGGGTCTGTAATGTTTTCATAAAGACAGGCGATTTTCACATTCATCAACCGATTTTCTGTGTCGGAGACAGGTTTAGGCGGCTTATCCTGTGCCATCAAAAAACATACCGCAGCAGCAAAGACCACACACAACACTCGCATCCCACGCTCCTTCAGACATCTGCTCCTTTCAACGCCTGCTATCACAGATTGTTTCTGTTGTGCTTTCCTACCAAAAAATGCCGCACTACTTGACGGCGCAGATGCTATCGTCTTGTGCGCTTCCGTCGCAAACAAACACTGCAACCGCTTCTTCTCACAACTTCTTTATGAGCGTGGTGGTGACTGGTCTCCCCAATTGTTGTTGCTGAAGTTGTTATAGTATGAGGAAGAAGTGTAGTCGGGTCCTGCTCCGTGTGTGGATGTGGACCAGCCGCGGATTATGCCATACCCTGCGCTCTCGCGTATTGTGCAGTGTTCTATGGTCACTTTGTTATAAGCGTTATCAAGTATGGCGATGTTACCGTCTTCGCCGTGGGAGTCGTCGCCGTCGTAACCCGATGTTCCGCTGTCGGCGCCGCCATATTCTACCACGCAGTAACTGAGGGTGCTGGCTAATGTGTCAGGGTGGAAGAATATGCCGACCCAATCGCCGCGGGAAGGTGAAGCCGAGACAGATGAGAATGTTATCGGTGCAGACGATGTCCCTTGTGCGTTCAAGCCGCCGTTGGAACTGTAGCCCACAATCAAGCCGTAGCCGCTGCGGAAGAGAAGCGTCGCTCCCGCCTCAATGGTCAAAACAGGGTTGGAGGGTCCCTCAACATAAAGATTGCTTGTAATCTCATAAGGCACGCCGGGATTTATCCAAGTGCAGGTTGTCTGAACAGCGTAGGCTGAAGAACTATCTGTGTTGACAAGGATTCTGTCTATGCCGTTTCCTGTGAAGGAACCCAGCGCAAGGGTGTGTGCAAAAGCAGCATCAATTTTTAGGGGGTAACCGTCGCAGTCGGTTATGGTGTTGTTTTCGGAATTCGCCGCGAAGTGACCTCCCCATCCGAGGACGATGCCGAACGCACCGCTGTTGGTAGCACCTATGTAGCGGATATTGCAGTTGGCAACTTTTATGGCGGGACCTGTTGCTCCGCTACCTTGAATCAGCACACCGCCATCGCCTTCGCCCCAACCAGAATCAGCACCCGCATACTCAATGTCGCAGAACTCCAACTTGCTCGTGGAAAAAGCGGATTCGGCGAAATATATACCGCCCCAGAAACCAGCAGACGGATGAGGTGTATTGGCTGTAAAGGTGATTCTCTTTGAAGCAGTGCCGACCGCAACAAGACCGCCGGGACTGTTGTATCCCACATAAATGAAGACATTTTGGTTGACCTTAACGGTTGCGCCTGCCTCTATCGTCACCGTCGCGTTGTCCTCTATGTAGAGGTTGTCGTCAACTATATGGATATGCTGGGCATCCCAGGTTTCATCGCTGCTTATGGTGCCGCTGTGGTGCGTTTCTTGTGCGGGGTTGCCGCCGCCACCACCACTTCCTCCACCATCTCCACATCCCCAAAGAAGCAGCGCAAACACAACTCCGCAAAACAACGCCTGTCTCATCACCTCTCCTCCAATCACAGACATCCGACTACGAACATTTTATATACCCTGTCGCAACAACACCACGAGATATTCATATCCTTCTCCTTAGTAAATGAGGGAAAAATCCTTAAAGCCTTGCAGAGACAGCGCGGGTTGAGCACTTTTCTGGCATTTTTAAAGGTCTCAATCGGACGGTGCTGGAAAAAACAAAGACACAACACATAGGGCACGCAAACTCTCCCTCCCAAGCAAAATTGTTGACAATTTCAACGCCGAACCTCCTCAAAAGTTACGCTTGCATTAAAGTATGTCGCTTGACAGAGATAGTAAAATAAGGTAAATTTGAGGTGTAGAGGTGCGTCCGTATGGGCTTATGCAAAGGCAAGTCTGAAAAGGAGAACTTTGAGGGGTTGCTCCGCCTCTTGGGCGCTGTGAATCGCTCAATTTTTGTAGCGAGGAGCCAGCGTAGTTTGATGCGGCGGATATGCGCTGCGGCGGTGGATGAGGGTGGTTTTAATTTCGCCGCGTATTTTCAGGTCGCTCCACGCGGGGAAATCAGGGAATTAGCCGCGGCGGGTTCCAAGCCGGCACAGTTGGATGAGAAACGCTTAAAGGAGTTGTGCGCAAGGATTGCGCAAGAAAAGATGCGACAGCGAATAACGATGCGTAAGGCGGGCAATGTATGCATTCTTCTGCCGTTGTGGTATAGGAAAAGATGCTACGGGGCGCTCATCCTTTGTCGGGAGGGAACCAAGCGGCTTGGTGGGAAGGGTGTTGAGATTGTGGTGGATGTGTTGAGGGGTGTGGAATATGGTTTGGCGCTGTTGAGGCGGCGGGCAGAGTTTGCAAAACTGACAAAGCGTCTTGAGCATCACCTCAAGATGCAGGCAGCCTTAAACAGGGTAATAAGGGCAGCGCTTGAGTCCTATTCGCTTGAGGAGGTGCTGCGACGGGCTCTGAAGGAAGCGATGTCGCTTGGGTGGCTGGCGTTTGAGGCGAAGGCGGCGGTCTTCCTGGCGGAAGAAGGAAGGCTTGTTTTGAAGGCACATCTGGGGCTGGGCACAGAGCGGTTGAAAGCGTGTGGCAAGGTAGCATTTGGGGAATGTCTGTGTGGTGAGGCGGCGGAGCGGCGTCAACTCGTTTTCTCTCCGAGGGTTGGAAAAAGACATAAGAAATTGCTGGGCGATGAGCGCGACCACGGCGATTACTGTGTTCCGATAATGCGTGGTGATGAGTTGCTGGGTGTTCTGAATCTTTATGTCAAGGCGGGACATAAGACGGAAGAAGGTGAGGCGGCGTTTGTGAAGGGGGTATCGGATGTGCTGGCGGCGCTGATAGCGCGGGTGCGTGCAGAAGAAGCCGCCCAAAAAGCGGCAACCCTATACCGCGACATCCTTGAAAACACAACCGACTTGGTGCAAAGCGTGGATATGAACGGACGCTTCCTCTATGTCAATCGTGCGTGGCTCAAAACGCTCGGCTACACAAAAGAGGATGTGGGAAAGATGACGCTGTTTGATGTGCTGGCACCATCGGTTCGCGAACACTGCACCACCATATTTACAAGGGCTAAGGAAGGAGAACAGTTGGAACACATTGAGACAGTCTTCTTAACCAAGGACGGTCGCGAAGTGGAGTTGGAGGGAACCTGCAGCCTGCAGTATGAGAGAGGAAAACCTGTAGCGTTGAGGGCGATGTTTCGTGATGTGACGAAGAGGAAAGAAGCGGAGCGGCAGGCGCGTGAGGTGGAGGCGCAACTGGTAAGGGCGCAGAAGATGGAGGCGTTGGGACTGCTTGCCAGCGGAGTAGCACACGACTTTAACAATGTCTTAACCGCCATCCAAGGCACCGCTGAACTCGCCCTTATGGACATCCCAGAAGACGACCCAACACATGAGATGCTGAGAAGAATTCTCGCGGCTTGCAAGCGTGGCGCATCTCTTGCCCGTCAACTCCTACTCTTCAGCCGAAAACAGCCCGTCAAACCCAAACCCCTCAACCTCAACCGCACCGTTGAAAATCTGCTCAAAATGCTGGAGCGCCTCATCGGCGAAAACATCAAAGTCAAGGCTGAATTGGAACCTGCTCTTTGGATGGTCGTCGCCGATGAGGGAAGCATTGAGCAGGTCTTGATGAACCTTGTCGTCAACGCCCGCGACGCTATGCCCCACGGCGGCACCATCACCATCAAAACCGAAAACATCATCCTCACCAACCAAGATGTGGAAATCATCCCCAACGCAACCCCAGGACGCTTTGTGCGTCTGTCCGTGAGCGATACAGGAGTCGGTATGGATAAGAAAACACTGGAACGCATCTTTGAGCCGTTCTTCACGACAAAGAGCGAAGGACGCGGCACAGGGCTTGGACTCGCCGTCGTCTACGGAGTCGTCCGCCAGCATAACGGCTGGATAAATGTATACAGCGAACCAGGTAAAGGCACCACTTTCAAAATCTACCTCCCCGTCACAGAAGAGACGCCTACAGAAGGTAAGGAAGAAAAGGCAACCGAGACAGTTCCCACAGGCAACGGGGAAACCGTTCTTGTTGTGGAAGACGAGGAGCGTGTGCGCTTCTTCACCGCCCGCGCCCTTGACGGCTACAACTACAAAGCCTACGAAGCCCCAACCCTCAAAGACGCCCTGAAAATCGCAGAAAAACTGCAAAAACTGGACCTCCTCTTCACCGATATGGTCCTGCCTGATGGTAAAGGAGAGCAGTTAGTGTCACGATTGCGCAAAAAGTGGACAGACCTGCCCGCCATCCTCACAAGCGGCTACTCTGTCGTCCCCAAACCGCGCAAGCGTGTTATGTTCCTTCAGAAACCCTACGGACTGGTGGAACTTCTGCGGGCTGTGTATAGGGCATTGCATCCCGACAAGTGACGCTCATCTCTGCAGCCGTTCCTTAAGCCAAGCGACAAGGTCTTTGCGAGGAACCGTTATCTGCCCCGCGCGTTTTTTGAGCCACTCCTCACGCCCCTTTATCCTCTCCGCCGCCTCCTCACCCACACGCAAATCCTTCACCGACACCATATCCTGCGACCACTCTTCCTCCCCAACTATCACAACAAAACGCACTCCCTTCCTGTCAGCGTAGCGCAGTTGCTTGCCTATCGCCCGACTTGCCCCCATATACACCTCAACACACAACCCCGCCTTCCGCAACTCATCTGCAAGACGCATATACTCCGCCACCTTGTCCGCCATCATAACCGTCACCAGAACATCACTGACCGTCCTGCGACGCCGCCACAAATCCAACGCCTCCACCACAAACGCCAGCCTGTCCACACCCACCGACGCCCCCGTCGCCGGCAAATCCCCTCCACCAAGCGCCCTTATCAGACCATCATAACGCCCACCGCCCATCACACTACCATAACGCTCTCCACCCACAACCTGCGCCTCATACACCACACCTGTGTAGTAATCCAACCCCCGCGCTATCGTGGGGTCCACAACCGCCTCCTCATCACCCACCCCCAACGCATCCAAAACACCCGACACTTCCTGCAACTCCTCTATCCCCTCCTCCGCCTCCGCAATGCCGCCCAGTAAATCCCCAAGCGCCGCAATCACCTCCTCACGCCTCTCCCCTCCCACACTCAAAAAACGCTCTATCTTCCCAATCTGCGCAGTCTCAAGCCCCAAACCCTCTATCGGCGCCCCAGAATCGTCCACATATCCCTCACCTAACTGCTTCAGAACACGCTCAAAACCTATCTTCTCCAACTTGTCAATGATGCGAAAAACAGGATGCGCCAACTCCTCCCCAACCCCCACATAGCGAATAAGCCCATTCAGTATCTTGCGGTTGGAAAAACGGATGCGGAAAGGCACCCCCAGACGACGAAGCGCCTCTGCCATCGCCGCCATCGTCTCTCCATCAGCCGCCACCGACGCCGCTCCCACCGTGTCTATGTCAAACTGTAAAAACTCCCGAAAACGCCCAGGGTCAGGTTTGTCATACCGCCATACAGACTGCACCTGATATCGCCTAAACGGGAGCACCAAATCAGGATGCGACAGCACAAAACGGCATAACGGCACCGTCAAATCAAAACGCAACCCCACACGCACACCGTCAGGGTCCTCAAAGCGATATATCTGTTTGGACGCCTCATCACCATAGCCCAAAAGCACGCTTTCGCGTTCAAGCGCAGGCGTCGCAAGCGGCTCAAAACCGTAAGACTCAAATACCTCCCGCAGTGTCTCAACTATGTGTTGCCGCAAAAGCATCTCTTGCGGTAGATAATCCTTAAACCCCTTCAACAACAGAGACTTGGATGCCATTTTCCTCTCCGCCATAAAAAATACCGGGGCCGGGAATCGAACCCGGACATCCTGATCCACAGTCAGGCGCCCTAACCGTTAGGCTACCCCGGCAACCCTTATCTATTATACTGCCAATATGGCTGTGTTCGCAACTTTTTCCTTTTGAAAACGGCAACCGACACTACCACAGCGCTCTCCACCAACTCTGCCCCTCTTTTCTTACATCTGCCGCAGACACATCAAGTACCATCGCCGAATAATCCCCGAACTGAAGTTCGGGGATTCCAGAATGGACGCATTGCGTTGTGCAGAAAGTCCGCACCAAGCCGTGTTTGACGATTTGGCGGCGTCTAATCCACAAAACAGAAGCCCCGTGCTTGTAGCACGGGGATATTAGAACGAAAATGTGGTTGTTGAATAATATTAGTATTTGCGCGGTCAGTGGAAATGTGGTAGTAAGATAAAGAAGAGTGGAGCGAAAGTTGGATGCAGAGTAGGGAAAAAGTTGAGAAACTGGTGCAACTTTTGCGGAGGTTGAGGGGAGAGGTAGAGCGCCGCTTCAGGGCACGGATTGAGGGGGTTTTTGGTTCGTGGGTTAGGGGGGAGGAGACCGGGGAGAGCGATATTGATGTGCTGGTTGAGTTTCTGGATGGTGCGACGCTGTTTGAGTTTGTTGGGCTGTCGCAGTTTCTACAGGAGAAGTTGATGGGACGGGATGTGGATGTGGTGCCGCGGGATGCGTTGAGGGAAGAGTTGCGGGAGCGGATATTGAGCGAGGTGGTCTGGCTGTGAAGAGGGATGTTAGCCTGTATCTGAAGGATATGCTGGCGGCGATGGAGGCGATAGAGCAATTTGTGGAGGGGATGGATTTTGAGGAGTTTCGGAATGACGATAAGACTGTTAGTGCGGTTATAAGGAAGTTTGAGTTAATGGGGGAGGCTGCGCGGCATGTACCTGAGGAAGTGCGTGGCAGGGCTCCGGATGTGCCGTGGCGGCAGATGGTGGGGCTACGCAACAAATTGATTCACTTCTATTTTGGGATCAAGCACGAACTTATTTGGGAGACCATCAAATCACGTTTGCCGCAATTAAAAAAGAGGTTGCGGCAGTTGCTGAACGAACTAAATGGCATGTGACAGGTTTGAGCGGTGTGCGGATGTTAATATCCCCTTCCGGGATGGATGTTGTTGCTTGGTGCGGACTTAAGTCCGCATAACGCCATATCCAACCCCATATCCGCGTCCAAGAAGCCCCGTGCTTGAGCACGGGGATATTTGCGGTTCAGCGTGGGAATTGAGCGTGGTTTGGTGGCGGCGGTGCTCACAGGTAGCGGATTTGCGCAAAATAGTTTGGGCGGGGACATAGGTTTAAGTGGTGGGAGTGCGACAGTTTTTTGGGAAATGTGTTGACAAAGGGAGTGGATGGTCTATACTTGACTGACCAGTCAGTCAGGGAGGTTGGTTGTGCAACAAAGCGGCAGAAAAGCAGAAATCATCTCGGCTGCCGTCAAACTGTTCGCAAAACAGGGCTATCACGGCACGCAACTTGAACAGGTAGCGCGTATGTTGGGACTCTCAAAAGGGGCTATTTACTGGTATTTTCCTGATGGCAAGAAGCAGGTTTTTCTTGAAGCGTGCCGCTTCACAGTGGAGCGGATTGTGGAGCAGATGAAGCAGGTTATGAGCATAGAGGAGCCGTTTGAGCGGATACGGAAAGGGCTGCAGATTTTTTTCCGTTTTTGCAAGGGAAACCGGCATTTTGTGGAGTTAATAATCCACGAGCGTGGGTTGATACACGGAGAACCGCAACTGAAGCAGTTGCGGGACAAGCACATAGGGATGCTGGTAGAGACTTTGGAGGCGGCGCGCAGGAAGGGGCTCTTACGGCGTGGGGTGGAAGCATTCAAAGCGGCGCTTGTTCTTTCCTGTGCTGTTTTTGGCGCGCTATTCTCATACCTTGAAGGCGAAATTGACTTGGAGCAGATTGCTGACCCCATCACCGACTTCATTCTTAAGGGCATCTTAAAGGTGAAATCGTCATAAGGGGATATAAGATGAAGAAGTGTCTGGTATTTTTGCTCTTTTTGGGTTGTGCCAGCAGTGGCAGCGTGTTGAGCAGCGGGTCGTATGAGGCGGGCGACAAGGGAAAAAGGGTGGTTTTGCCGGCGGAGTTGACCTTGGAGGTGGCAGAGAAAATAGCGATGGTGAATGCGCCGTCGGTGTTGCGGGCAAAGTGGGGAGCGG
>Ga0190361_1000735_pt1 | contig 12878 bp, 13 predicted proteins | sample 48721845_MG_FD_161273 | JGI IMG/M metagenome (GOLD analysis project Ga0190361, IMG submission 161273) | Hydrothermal vent microbial mat bacterial communities from Southern Trench, Guaymas Basin, Mexico - 4872-18-4-5_MG | ecosystem: Environmental > Aquatic > Marine > Hydrothermal vents >...
GTAGAAGTATGGATCAAAACTGCAGTATCTCAGACGAACCATGCGGGTATGGTAGTAAAAGGGGCTACTGGCTTTCCGTGGACAGGTTGGCAATTACAGTTTTATAATAACAAAGCGAGAGGTATAATATTCGATTATTCAAACAACGCGATAGTTGAAGGAACCACCGTAATCACGGATGGTAGTTGGCACCATATAGTTCTTACTGATGATGGTTCATACCTAAGATTGTATGTAGATTCAATTGAAGAAGATTACGCATTATCTTCTGGGGTTGGAAACTACGATACGACTGTTGAGTTAAGAATAGGAAGAGATAGGGGTTCGTTATATTTCAACGGCACCATCGACGAAGTCCGAATCTACAACCGCGCGCTGTCTGAGGAAGAGATAATAAATAAGTATCTTAAAAACACAAATTTTGAAATATGGCTTAATAAATCATCATTAACAGACATAAATAATGCTACAAAACTACTTCTACGTTTTGAAGATAATAGCTCTGTTGTAAGAGATTGGAGCGGTAATAATAATATCTGTACATTAGGTAATTCCACAGCTGGTGATGACCACGAGCCAGCATGGGTTACTGGCAAATTAGGTTACGGATTGGAATTCGATGGAGTTGATGATTATGTGGATTGCGGTGGGAATCCGGGTATCTCCAATGCTGTTACATTTGAGTTCTGGGTTAATCCAACTTTAACAGGAAATTTTGATGTTAACGGGCAAACAATAATAGCACACCAAGATGGAAACGGTAACAGACTATACTTTTTTGTAAAAAGTGATGGAACTACAAAGGTAGGACTGGAAGATTCAGCTTTGCTAACAACAGGGATTCAACTTAATGCGAATGAATGGGTTCACATCGCTGTAACAGCCGTTGATGGAACTTATAAAACATACAAGAATGGTGTACTAATGACAAGCGGCTCATATTCAGGAACGTGGGATGCAAGTTGGGGAAACACACTGCAAATAGCTGGAGTTAGCGGAACTGCAAATACAGCTTATTTCAACGGCACTATAGACGAAGTCCGAATTTACAATCGCTCGCTAACAGAGGAAGAAATCAAAATACATTACTATGCTGGTATTAATAAACTTGCTAACAAAAAATATAATATAACATTATATGCATTAGACAAAGCTGGTAATCTGGCCACGTATCCAATGAAAATAACTGTTAGATATATACCAACATCAAGAGATATTGTGGCTTATAGTGTGATTGCCAGCTTTGGTGCTTATTTTATATATACAATAATGCGACGTAGGCGAAGGCGTAGAAGATAAAGGTGATATGATGGCATATTGTACAGCTTCGGATGTTAGAGCACTTACAGGGCTTGCTAGTTCTGATATTGATGACACAAGCTTAAGCACTATAATAACTTATGCTACATACCAATTAAACCATGATATATCAGTTAAGGTTGTGAGAGAAAAAGTGGAATATATAGATGATACACGGGAAAATGATATAGATGGTTCTAATACAACGTTTTATGTAAAAAATTGGAAACATTATTACATAGGGGATCTTAATAACGATGGAACTGTAGATTCTAATGATATTTTGGTTTATTTGGTTGATCCGGATGGTACAGAAACAACAGCTACGGTTAGTTCTGTTACTCCAAACGATGGTAAGTTTGTATTATCATCTGCACCAGAAGCAGACAAAAAAATGTATATAACATACGTATACACGCCGGTATCCGTATCCGATCCTCATGCTTTAGTAAAGCTTGCATGTATCTATCTTGCTGGTGCTATGGCCTTTACCAAGATAGATGCTAAAAAACTGAAAAGCTTTTCTATAGGTAAGCTTAGGATAGCTAAGCAATCTGAAGCATTTGACATATTTTATTCACGTTACAAAGATATAGTAAACCAGATCAGAAGCTGGCCTTTTAAGAAACACGAAGGTGAAGCTGTTACATCTGTTGTAAAACCAAGCCTAAAGCTGTGATATTATGGCAGAAGATATAAGGCGAATATTAGATGATGTAGGTGAATCTATAACTATTAGAGATGTTACTGTAAGCGTTGATGATTATGGTCACTCATACGAAAGTACAACAAATTATACAGTAACAGCTGTTGTTACTATAATGAATGGTGAAAGTGATGAAGTAAGAGAAGGTATTTTGGCTGTTGGAGATATAATTATCTACGTCGATCCAGATGATACCAATGCTAATTATATCAAGCTTAATAATCGTATAGTTTATAACAACGCTGAATACAAGATTGTTAATGTGATAAAAGAAAAAGGTGTTGAAAGAGGCGAATCCTTTAGCGTTATTGAGGCTCATGGCAAGCGTATAATCTAATTTAAGAATGAATTAATAGCATAGTATAATTAGCTGGTGTATCCAGCTGTATAATAAATTAACCTGTGTATCAGGTGGTAGAATGGTATCTAAGAGTACTATAGGTGAGGACGTATACAAAGCATTTTACGTGTTATTGCGTGATAATCTAGCAGACAGGCAATCTCCAGCACGATCTGCTTCGCAATGGATATTTTCTGCGTTTCCAGATGTAAATAGCATAACACGTGATGATTTTCCAATTGTAGTTATAGATAAGCCTGAATTTTCAACTGAAAATCTGACTCTGAAAAAGAATAACGTGCCCATTAGCGTTACTATTCATGTGTTTGAAGCAGGAGATTATGCTGCTAAATATTGTGATGAAATGGCTGATAAAGTAGTAAACTTGATAAATACTAACAAATATTCGTCTTTGCGTAATACTCATAGATTGTATAATACCGAAATAGCATCCATAGACAGCAATGTATTGATGCATGACGGACTGAAAGTCCATGTGAAAAGCATAACGATTAATACCGTATTTAGATTTGGTGATTAGATGCCAGCTGTAACATATAAAATAAGAGGTTTGGATAAGGTACATAGGGGTATACGAAGAGTTCCCAAAAATACGATGGATGCTGTTTATGGTGTACTTGAAGAAACCGCCAAATTTATACAGAAATCGGCTAAATTAAGAGCCAGACGCTGGACAGGGCAATTAGCTGAAGGAATTAGAGTAAAAAAAGCACGAAAATACTATATGGTTGAATCAGAAGCACCGTATGGTTGGTTTCAGGAATACGGATTTAGACGACATTGGGTTCATTTAAGCATGCCTACCAGATCCGGATTCACTTTAAGGGATTGGTTGGCTAGTAAGTATCCGGATGTACTGGTAAGAAATCCAAAACTGCAATTTATTCGTGTTGGAGGCCTACCATCTTCATTTAGACCGCATATAAGACCGGCAATTGAAAAGGGTTTGTCAAGACAAGTTCAAAGCTTACCACGTAAGGTATATAATGCTCTTGTTCGTTCATTCAGGTGATAAAATGGGATTGATAAGGGAAGTTATTGACGAAAATACCGTAAAAATTACGAATACAGGTGATGTGACCGTTGTTGTGTATGAATTTAGAGGTACGAAATATGAAAGACCTGTTATATTGAGGGCGGGTGAATCCGCCACACTACAGCTAAAATATGAAGGAGATGTTGGTTCGGCCGGAAAGAAAGGCCGTAAATCCAAAAAGAGGTGATATTAAATGGCATTTCCAGATTTATGGGGTGAAGGTACAGCTTTAATTGCTGTAGCAGCGAAAGGAGGGAATGACGTAGAATTTTCGTCAGCAATCAATACTATAGATATTGATATGGGCGATAAAGACTTTGATATAATAGCATTGGTTCGTGGAGGTAGGTTAGAAAAACCATTACCAGAGGCAGAAACAGTCATTACATTTGAAGGTTATCCGGTGAACCTGGATACTACAAGCACAGACGTGATACAAAGATTCTTTACAAAAAGTGCTAGCTGGGATACAACAGAACCGCTTAGCGTATCTAATACACGAAATAGAGAGAATTTCAGAGTAGTTATTTTATGGACAGAAGATACATCGGTTACATCAGCTGCAGCACAGGTGCCATCTGGTTCAGAAGCGTTAAGAGCAATATTCATAAACTGTAGGCTTATTTCAGTAAAGCCAACATTTACGGACAACGAGCTTAAGTTTACATTCAAGTTTAAGTGTGCACCATATCAAAAAGACGGATCATCAAATATAACATGGGAATCCAGTGATGGATCGAACGCTTTGTCGGCAGTTGGCTCTTATAGCTAACTGCTTTTTTTTGTATTATTTGGTTGGTTGTATGGAGAAAAAACCCTTGGCTGAAAGAGTTGCACAGATATTGAAGGAAAATAGGCGTGCATTATACATAGGTAGAGTTCCAGATAAGTACAAAAGACGCTTCATTGAACTAGCAGACGAGGAATTTTGCGGTGATTATGGTATGCTGCTAGTACATCTCATGGATGTTGCTGGTATTACGGATGATAGATACAACATGTTAGCCGACAGAATTGATGCTATTATAGAATGGATTAAGCAAATAGAAGCTAAGGTTGAAAAAACAGATGATCAGAAGCAGATAAAGACTGTTTCTGGTCGTGTTTTGAAGAAAAGGTGAATGATAATGGATATGAAAGATGTAGAAATACAAAAAAAGCATCTTGGAGAAGGTGGTTATTTAGAGCTGAAAGATGAAAACGGAACAGTAAAAAAGTATTATATACCCCAGATATTAGCAGAAGATATACCAGAATACTTTTACATAGTAAATAAAATACAGAAAAGTCCGGATAATCCGTTAGAAGCATTAGACAGGGAAGGCGTAAAAATACTTGTTGGTTTAATAAAGAAAACCCTAAAGCGATCTGATAGTTTCAAAGATTATACCGACGAACAGATAGATGCCTTTATAGTAGCACATTTGTTGCCAATCGTCAAGAAATTGTTTGAAATATGTGACCTTGGAGCAAGATATTTGACTGCAGACATGGAAGCAATAAAGCGAGCCAAAACTATACGCAGGTTGAGAGAAAATGTTGGCGAAATGGGCCAAACTGAAGGAGAAGGCAAGACAGAAGAAACTAATGAGTGAATACATTATTATGGCACATCACCTGTTGTGTAAGGAATATGGATGGATACCAATAGACGAATTTAGGAAAATACCGTTTGTAACGCTCATGAATCTGATACAGAAGATAAACGAAGATTATGAAAGACAACAAAAGGAGCTGGAAAAGCTTAAACACAAGGTGAGATAATGGTATTTACGACACAACAAAGAATACAAGTTATTATTGAAGCTATAGATAAAGCTACAGGAAAATTGGTTCCTATTAGCCGTACAATTCAACACGTCACGCGTCATCTTGGCGGCTTAACAACCGTAACCGAGAAACAAATCAAAACAGAAGCAGGTTATGTAACAGTTATGCGACGTACAACAACAGGGATGAGGCGTTTCAGAACAGAAATGCTTTCTGTAATGTTTTTTGGGATAGGCATACGCAGAATGTTTATGGGATGGATTAGACCAGCCGCTGAAGCATTAGGCATATTTGATATTTTTAGTACAACATTAGAAGTGGTGTTTTTACCGATTATGGAAGCTATTTTGCCTATTATTTTATCAATAGCTAATGCATTCATGAATTTATCACCTTCAATACAAATGGTTATTGGTGCATTTGCATTAATCGGTATTGCTGCGGGAACTGTTCTGGCGTTTATTGGTGCTATTGTTTTGGGTTTATCTGGCTTAATAATGGCATTTGGTGGTGCTGGAGTAGCTAGTGCTGGTCTCGCTGGTGCTATTTCAGCAGCTGGTGGTGCCATAATATCTGCCTTAGGTAGCATATTACCATGGGGTTTGCTTATTGCGGGAATTATAATCACTGTATTTTTGGCTTGGAAAACAAATCTTTTTGGTATTAGAAATATAACAAAGACTGTTATTAATATTATTATTACATTATTCAAAGCATTTGGTAATATTGTTAGTTATATATTTAAGATAGTTGTACGTGTGATTACAATAGCTTTTAATATCATAAGCGTACCATTTAGGATAATTGGTTCGTTTTTTGCTGGACTTATAAATGAATTATTACCTGGCACTGGTAGTGCATGGCAAAAGTTATGGAATTTGATTAGCCGTGTAACATCAGCTGTTTGGAATGTGATTAAACCCATTTTTGAAGCAATGATCTGGTTCTTAGATAAGGTTATAAGCAAAATTTCATGGGTTACTGAAAAAGCAGCTGGTATAGCTGGTTTAGCAGGCAAATGGACCGGACGTGTTCTTCATGGATTATGGGGGGCACAATATGGCGGTGTCGTGCCAGGTAGATTGGGAGAACCAGTTCCAATAATAGCACATGGTGGAGAAAGATTTTTAGGTATTAGAGGTGGATCAGCACAGACTGTTATAAATTATAACCCGACATATTATATTAATGTAGCAGATAGGGAAGAATTTGAAGCCATGTTACGTGAAAATAATGCTAAAATGGTAGAAGAAATCAAGCAGATGGTGAGTTAATATGGTATTACCTATAATAATAACCAAGACGTTGTCTGGAGAAAGTCAGGCTAGACAGGTTACTATCTATGCTCAAACAATTGAAGAATCATCAGAAAAAACGTTAAGGACGATAAAAGGTTATACACCCAAACAGAACTGGGCAACCGGGCCAAAAACAACTAAATTAATAGACTTGTTAAGTATTGTAAGATCATTTGAGATACGTGGTTATATAGCAACAGAAGATAATGTAACTACGCTAAATGAAAATTTGACGGCTACCGATACAACCATAACAGTAGCTTCTGGAACCGCTATATCCAATATTTTAAAAGTGGTTAGCAGTTCTCATCCGGCGTATATACAAATAGGTGACGAATTAATCAAATTTACTGGCATATCTGGTAATGATCTTACGGGATGTACGAGAGGTTGGGGATATACAACAGCATCTACACACAGTACTGGAGATGAAATCAAGATACCTGCATTTTGCTTTAAGGAATATCTGAGATATATCATAGAAGCCGGTGGTGTAGCAACACTGTATTATTTGGGTAATCCAGCAGATGATAATAGATCCGTTACTTACAGCGTGAATTTCAAGAAATGGAGTATACGGGAAGAAGCTACAGACGATTTAATAGCATCGTCTTATAACGTTATTATTCAGGTTGTAGAAGGTGAGGATATTGGCTAAATTCAGAAAGCGTTATTACAGCAGATATAACAAACTATGGATATTTGGATCCGGTACAGTATTAGCCTTATTAATGTTCTTGATGTCAATGGGCTATTATGGTATTAGCATTAGTACGTCCGGAGACTTAAAATGTGCCGGAACAGATAAAGAACCGTGCGTTTCCTATATTAATATAACAACCCCGAAAATATCGTTGTGCTTTGGCAATACCATTAATATGCTTGGTTTTAGCGGAAAAATAAAGGATTATGAACTTTATATTAAGGTCAATCAGACTTCTGGTAGACAATACTGTAGATACGGAAGGTTGTATTTATCATGGCAGCATGTAAAAGATGATTTGTATTACTGTCCTAGTCCCACAAAGCAAAATGACTTCAGAAAGCAGTATCAAAGATGTGAAAGGTTAAGCTCCACCGGAAAAACATGCTATAGAAAAGCTGGTACAGTATGGCTACCTTTGAAAATAAAGGGAAAATGCTTGGACAGGGGATTGAACGAGCTAAAATTGGTGGGATACAAGCCTATAAATGAATCCGTGAAATGGGATATAAAAGCCGGACACGCATATAAAGACCCCAGATGGCTTGGCTATACCGTTGATGATTTATATGTGAAGATACTGGAAGTTAAACCAAGCTTAACTCATGCTAAAATCAAGTATTTGGTAACAAATCCACTAGGTTATGCTATTGAAAGGCCTAATTTTGCATTAACATTTACAGAAGTGTCGGGGCATATCATGAATTATAGTACTACAATATACAAAAAATCGACAAAACACATTTACAAACCAGTATACAAGCGCACGTGTAAAGCAACAAAGACTGAAAACGGAACTCAAGAACGCTGTATAATTACAAAAATAAGTACTAAAACAGAAAATATTACAATTTTGGAGCCTTATACGAAAAAATTTTTAAAACCAAACACTACATACGAAATAGAACATATACTTTATTATAGTCAGCCTGCTTATAAACAACCATTGATAGTTGATTGGAAACCTTTTGTAATATTAGAAAACACCACATTTTTGCAGCACAGGTGGTCATGGCTAAATACGAGCTGGCAATACAGAAAACCTGTAACTGTAACGGGTCAGGGAGCTGGAGATTTAACCGATTATCAGGTTAAAATTGTTCACAACTTTTCAACCGAATATGCAGATGGAAAAATCCAGCAATACTGTGAGGATTTGAGATTTACATACTATAATTCAACAAGCAAAACTGAAACCGAAATTCCTTACTGGATAGAAGAGTGTAATTTGTCAGCAAACGACAATGTAACCGTGTGGATTAAAGTCCCGTTCATAGGCAACACGTCTTCTGAAACTGTTTACATGTACTACGGCAACCCAGATGCGGTGAGTGAGAGCAACGGAGATGATGTATTTGAATTGTTCGACGATTTTGAAGGAACGAGTTTGGATACGAGTAAATGGTATGAAAAAACAACGGGTGGTGGTAGTATTAGTATATCAAATTCAGAAATAACAATAACAACGGGGAGTGGGCAAAAAAAATCTGCAACATCAAAAGATACATTCGGACTAAATTATGCATTAAGAGCAAGAGCATATCTATCATCGTCAGATAAAAACGGTGAAATTGGTTTTAGAGATTTTGATACAACACCTCTGGCAGAATGGTATGGAAGTATAGATGACTATTTTGTGGCAAGAACTTATGTTGATGACTCAAACAGCCAAACTATTACACCAACATGGGATAAATATCTTATATTCGAAATAAGAAGAGTTTCATCGGCATCCCATACATTCTATATAGATGATGAACTTAAGTTTAATTCTACATCACAAATACCAACGGATGAATTACCTGTAAATATTTTTGCGTGGCATGAATATGGATATATTAAAGTTGACTGGATTTTTGTTAGAAAGTTTAGCGATCCAGAACCAACATATTCTATAGGTAGTGAAGAATCAAGTGCAGGAGATGTGACACTATATATAGATGGACAACAAGCGGGTGGGGATTACGAGCTGGGTGAATGGATTAATATTACAGCAAATAGTACGGGTTATATTTGCCTGAATATTTCTCAACCTGGCGGAAGCAATATAGTATGCAATTTTAGCAAAATTTATTACAATTATACGACAGCAGCATACAAACAGGAGTTTAGTGATGGTTCCACTGCTAAAAACTTTACAATAAGCGACGGATCCTACGATGCATACGATGATTGTACGTATGCCGGGGCATCCTTCGCTCCTTTGTATCCCGGAGTATACGGATGTGATAGTGATTTTAGTTCGTATGCCGGTTGTACGGGTAGTGCCGGTAACCCCTGTATTATTTATGAAAACCGAACAACAACACGTGCATACAGCTACAAATGGAAGGCTAAATTTAGTGGTAGTGCTTGGTTTTATTGTTATGATTGGAACAACCAAGAGTGGGTTTATATTGGTGGATACTATTATAGTTCGCCAACAGAGATTATAAAAACCCTGCCTTCTCAGTGTATTAACGAAACAGGGCTGAATGCAAGAATCAATATGAAACAAGAAGTAGCCGATGAGTTTTATGAAGGTGAAGCATTAACCGAACAAGAATGGGACACCAAATACATACGTTTCCATAAATACGATAATATACAAGACGCTGAAGTAACACTAAGAGGTTATGCTAACCCGGATTTACCATCAAATGTCAAAATCTATGTAAACGGTACGTTGGTAGATAGCATCGATGGTACGATAGGCACGGGTAATTTCACCAAAACCACATTAAGTGACGGAAAATCACAGGAAAATATAACGTTTTACGAAAATTCAACTATCAAAAAATACATTAATTTGTATACAGACAGTGTTGTAAACTCAGCATACATTAATATAACAAGTCATTGGTATACCACATACGATGAAGATAATTCGGACGATTGTTATGAAGCATGTGATACTAACAAAACAACGTATTTTGAATGTGAGGGAACAGCTGCAAGTGGACGTTATATTGAGGTATGGATTTACAATTACACTGCATACGCATATCAAAACGTGGGAAGTATTACATGCGAAAGTGCAAATCAAAAATCGTTTAGTATAAACAGTAATGACTGGATTAAAAACAACGCTATCCGTGTATTTTACAAAATGTATGTGGACGTTGGAGTTACTTGTACATTGCCACCAGAAGTCTATTGGTTACCGAATGACATTGATATATCCGGACGAAATATTACGGTATATTGCGGACCGGGAAGCGGACCACGAATACGCATGTACGAAGCATGGATAAGCGGATTAAACGGTACAACAAGCGATGTTTATGTGGATACAGCCGATAGCGGTTCACCGTATGAATTTAGCTGGAGTAATAACTTTACCAATGCTAACGGTTCTCAAAGAATAGACTTGAATACAACATTAATTAATGCTTATTTGCTAAATAACTGTATATCAACGCCTTGCGATGTACCTATAGCATTTCACAGCGATACAAGCGGTATACTGGAAATTTCTGATATAGAGATAAACTATACATTAGATAGAGTATTAACCAGAAATATAACAACGGGACTGAGGAATTATCTGCTTAATACCAGTTATGGTTATCATAATGTGCCTGTATCAATTCAATCGGATACCAACAGTATTGTAGAAATGTACAACCTTAATATAAGCTATTATGGAAGTGATGAAATTAATATCACAGCATATACATCTACTGACATGGAATCTTATAACATAAGCGTTTACTATTCAGGTTTTAATTATAGTTTTCCGCAAACTATAAGCTATTTGGAATTTTTGCCGAAAACAGCTACATCCAAAAACGTAACTCCGTATGGTCAAACTAGCCAAACACCTATATTAAATATAACTCCCTGGAATTATGATAAGAACATGACATTACAAATAAGACTAAATGAGACTGTATCGTGTGTAAATATTACGGCAAGCAATTCATCATCAAAAAGCAACGGATTACTGTTAAACACAACATTCCAGAATTTGACTTGGATCGAACCTAATTCAGGAACATACGGCATTTGGATGTGGGCAGATTATGATTGCACCGGAAACCAATGGTATTTATACCAACCGGAAATAATACTAAGAGGTTGCTGCGAAGGTTGTGTGTGTAGGTGATAATGTGCCGACAACAACGATTAGAAGCAGAAGAAGGATTCCTGTATATGTCTGGGTTCCGCCAAGTAACTATCCCAATTACAAAATAATAATTAGAAGAAGGTCCGGTTATGTTGATGATGTAACGGATTACATATTAAACGGTTATATGAGCAATCAAGTAACAGAGGGTATAGGTAGCTTTAGATTTACAATAGATAACTCAACATCCAGATTTTATAATGTTTGGTCCGGAAACGAAACCGTATACATTTATGCTGATTACACAACCAATCCTACTAATACCATATTCAGAGGCATAGTAGAAAAGGTGTATTACGGCGGATATTACGTGCATGTATACGGTAGAAGCAGTGCATTGCCCTTGTTATATAAACGAGTAACCCGGAAATACGATGGAATTGCTATATCCACTATACTAAAGAGTCTTATATCTGATTATGCACCGGGTTTTACAACAAGCAATGTGCAAACATGTACTACAACACTAACCGTAAATTGGTATCAAAAGCCTTTCTGGGATTGCGTAAAACAGCTTTGTTATGCTTCCGGATACGATTGCTATGTTGATGCTAATAATGATTTTCACTTTTTCCAGGAAAAAACCATTGAAAATACCGTGGAAGCTGTTGTACACGGCATTAATCTGCTGGAAACCGGTGATTTTGGCAGGGATTATTCCCAAGTTAGAAATAAAGTAACTGTATACGGAGCTACTATAGATGATGTACCTATTGTATACACGGCTACAGACCAGGATTCTTATAACGAAATAGGAAGATGGCAAGAAGAAATAATAACCGACACTAATATCAGAACCGTTGCTGAAGCGAGAGACAGGGCTATATTTGAGCTAAACAGATTAAAAGATCCGCCAATAGTAGGAACAATAACTTCGCTAGGCTTACCTACATTAATGCCAGGGGAAATGTTGAGAATTTCTGATCCTGACAATGGCTTAGCACCCGGAACATACAAAGTGCTTTCCCTTGAGCATACATTTAGACACGGTGATATAATGCAGACTAAAGTAACTATAGAGAAATTCAGCCCAAGTGTACCAACCATGATGAAAGCCAGAATAGAAGCGGAACAGCAATTATCCGATACACCGAACCCATACGAATTAGAATATAGCTGGATTATAACATTTGATGATGAAACCGATACTGGTTCTCACAACAATACTGAAATAGCAAGTGGTAGATTAAAGCTTGTGAGCGGTGCGAGTTCAGGAACTTGGATAAGCACGACCACAACGGCAACAAACAACATAACAAAAGCACAAGTAAAAGCAGCTGGAAATAACATAACGCAGGCAACGTTCTATATAAGTAATAACAACGGAGCCACGTGGCAGACAGTTACGCTGAACGATCTTACAACTCTATCATCTACTGGAAATAAATTGAAAATTAAGGTTGTTATTAACTCTTCAAATGTTGAAATAGACACTATAGGCATACTCTACTCTTGATATTTAAATAACCAAGCAAATAGACTATTTATGTGGCAGATATTAGTTGCCGGTGCTTTAGCCGGTATTGTTAGAAGTATATTGGGAAAGCCTGTTAGAGAAAAATGGGATGGCTATAAAACGCTAAAATCAGTGTTTAGA
>Ga0190361_1000736_pt1 | contig 12874 bp, 11 predicted proteins | sample 48721845_MG_FD_161273 | JGI IMG/M metagenome (GOLD analysis project Ga0190361, IMG submission 161273) | Hydrothermal vent microbial mat bacterial communities from Southern Trench, Guaymas Basin, Mexico - 4872-18-4-5_MG | ecosystem: Environmental > Aquatic > Marine > Hydrothermal vents >...
CTCTACTTTGTCCCAAATAACTCCTCGGTTTTTTTAATACCTCAATCTGAACAGTCTGTTTGCCTATAATCCTCTGAAGCCTTTTAATCTCTGCCTTGAGCATAGCTTCCTTTTTAGATGGAACACCATAAGCTAGGGCATTTTTGCCAGCTTCTAAAAACCTATCACGCCATTTGTAATACTGAGACTGAGAAATTTGATGCTCTCTACAGATTTCAGCAATAGATTGCTCTCTTTTAAGCCCTGCCAATACAATGGCGATTTTTTCTTTTTCTGAAAGATACCTTCTTTTCATCTCTCCCCTCCTAGTAGAGTAATCTAATTATACCTCTACCTTCGGGCCGTATCCTGCTCTATATCCGCTCTATCTCCTCCATAAGCCCCTGGTTCTCTTCAAACTCAACTCTTTGGGAAAACGCCTATTCTTGAGCATTCTAACTTTTTCCATATTGCTTAATACCTCTTCAATAGTCCCGATAAAAAATCCCATTCCACCTCCGGCTGCCCTACCTTCTGGTAAGCTTTTTCAAGTTCTTTTTGAAGAGCTACTGTGCCCCTGTTCTTTTCAAAGGCAAAATGCATCTTTTCCAGAAATTCCCTCTTCCATATTCTCACCTGCTGGGGATAGACACCGTATTCGGAAGCTATCTCGTTGATGTTCTTATCATCTTTAGCTGCCTTAAAAGCTACCCTGGCTTTGAACTGAGTTGTGCACTTGTTCCTCCTTCCCATGGTGCCCCCCCTCTATATATTGTGATGAATTTTATATCCTGTCCCAAAATTGGGGTCCACCTCATTGTCAAAGTCGAGTTTGCCCCCTTTCTAATTCCTTTATAGCATCTTTATATCCTATAAACTCATAACCTTTTGATTGCATCCACTCAATAAACCATATATACCAATTCTTAATTTGACTATAAGCATCACTGAAATATACATCATGAAATGAAAAGATCATGTATAGTATCCCTTTATCTTCTAATTGTTTTACAATCTTAATAGTTTTTTTCTTTGCTTGTGAGAGATTACAATTAATCCATTTAGTACCTGGATAAAAAATTTCTATTTCTGTCAAATGAATAGGAAATTCCCACATATTATCAATTTTGTAAGGATTTTTGCGAATTCGTAATGTGCTATCAAAAAGATAACCTGATTTGTTGAGCCATTCTAATGTATTTTGCATAAGTCTCAAGTAATGCATTCGAATTCCAAATGTTGATATGTTAGATAGTTCTTTAAAAAGTGTATATTCTTTTTTTATCCCATGGAAATCACTAAAATTAATACCATGAACTCCTACATCAAAACCTTCTGATTGAATTATCTTTATCCATTTTTTAGAAAATGATATAGGATAGGAAAGCCCTAAGCCTTTATTTACACCTATAAAAAAGGTTGAAGGAATATTATTTTTCTTATCAAAGAGTATCAAATTTTCTAAGTTATGTAATTTATTTTTAATAATCCTATTTAAGCGATATATATATTCTTTCAAGGTAATCTGTTTTAATAATATTTCAATGATACTTCTCACAACAAATTCTTTAGTAATATATAGGTCACGAATATGTTCTGTTGCAGTAAGATGATCCACATCATGGGAAATTATTACCTTCATTGAAGTGCTTCTCAATTTTTAGAAATTATACAAAATTCATTTATAATACCACACAAAAAGTCTAGAAATTACGATCACTTTTAAGTATACTATCAAACTCGAGTGAAAATATTCTTTAAAAATATTCTCTTCTAAAAAATTTTAATAAAATCTCTAAAGGAAGCATAGCCTTATTTACAGCATAAAAAGGGACTATTTCCCCGCCAAATCCTCTAAAATATCGTTCAATATGAGGAAGCATTGAACCTTCAAAATCAAATTTTTTAAGCCCTATATTTTTGGCATGTTTAATACATTCCCAAAGAGCTAATGTTCCTGCTCCGTGATGTTTTAATTCATAATCATATCCACCAAAAAGATAGTATGCAGTCTCTTGATCATATACACAATAGGCACATGCTACTGGATGCTTTCTCCAATAGGTAAAAAACGCAAAACTATTCTGTTCTGGGAAAAACTCATTTAATATTTTATCAAGAAAATATTGATTAATGCTTTTTTTCTGACGATCAAAAGTTTTCATAATAAGTGTTCGTAATAGTTTTATATCCTTGGCTCTTTCTGTCTTTAAACCATCCTTCAGAGCTTTTCGGATATTTTTTTTTCTTTCATTAGACATCTGCCTAAACAAAGTGTCAATACTTAATTCTAAATTTAAAATATAAGTGTAACAAGGAATAACTTTAAATTTTCTCCAAATAAAGGGTTGCATATCTATAATATTGCGGTCAATCCTCAATGAAATTATGCCAGATGAAGAAAACTTATCAAGCGCTTCTGCCATTAAGGATATTATTTTCTTTGTAAAATTTATTTTTGAAACTAGATTGGTTGCTTCCGTTATAAAAAAAGGACCTATAGTTGGTGTATATGGAGGATTTTGGTATAAATTTATTCCTAATTTTTTATCCTTATATAAAAAAAATCCCCCAATAACTTGATCTGCATTGTTTAAAATAACATAATGCTTTATTTGATCTTTAAACATATCAATCCATTTTGGAGTATAAAATATACAACCAGAAGAAGTTGCAATATTATAACAATCTTCTCTATATTTTTCTGATAAACTAATTACTTTCATTTAATCGATCTTTTATATTGAGAAATTATTCTTTCCATCCAAGAAAGTATCTTTTTTGCACGGAGATTTATATCAAAGTATTTTTTTGCTCTTTTTAAAGCATTTTGAGATAATCTTTGTCTTTCTTCTGGATGACGAATTAACCATTTGATTGCTGCTCGAATTTCTTCTATATTCTGTGGATTAACTCTCATGGATACATTTTCATCAACAAGATTATCATTATATTCCCCCTTAGACGTAATTACAGGCAGACCACATGCCAAGGCTTCAACAATTGCATTACAGGAACCTTCAGCAAGTGTTGGCAAGACAAATATATCAGCACTAGAGAGAATTTGAGGAATCTCCATATGCGGGACAGTCCCTTTATAAAGAACTTTCTCACCTTCAATAGGAATTTTACCTTCACCTATAAAGATTGCGCCTGTATTAGGAATTGGTTGTATAGCTTCCAGCACTCTATGAGGTCCTTTCCTTTCATCAAATTTTCCAACAAATGCAATAATAGTTAAATCAATAGGGAATCTATACTTTCTCCGCATTTGCAATCGGTCTCTTGGATAAAAAATAGTTAGATCTGTTGCATTAGGAAAAACTCCGATTTTTTCCTCTGGTATCTTTAGCTTAGAAGTTAAAGCTTTTTTTATATGATTTCCGACAGCGATTATTCCTGTTACATCACGATATTCATAGGAAGCCTTATCAAAACCAATAGGCCTAATGCTCCAGAAAGAACTTTCCCCTACTGCAACGAATGAAGGAACAGAAAACTGTTTACCAAGATGGATAACCACCCCCCCATCAGGATATAAAAAGTGTCCATACACAATATCTGGTTTTTCTTTTAATTGTTTTATACTTTGTTTAACTGCATTCTGATAAAATATTTTGGTAAGGTAGTAGGTATTAAACTTAAAAAATTCTTTATCTGACATGCTCAAATATTTTGGATGCAACACTGTAATACCTTCATTTAATTTTACAATAGCTGAAGACCAATTTCTCAGTAACTTTAAGGTAATTGGAATAGGATTTATCACGGTACATTTGATTCCTTGTCTTGTAAAGGCTTTTACCAATTGATAAACAAAAGTACCTTTAACAGGATAAATAGGAGATGGATAATGATTTGAAATAACCAAAATATTTTTTATCATTATATTAACACTCAAGATTTCTATAAATACTAAGAAGTTTTTGCTCCATTAACCTCCAGTTCCATCTTTCGTTTATGGCACTTATCCCAGCTTCAGACATGCGTCTCCATAATTCCTCATTTTCAATTATTTCAATAATACACCTAGCAAGAAAGTCCGGATTACCTGGCTCGAATAATTTGCCACAACCTGCCTTGGTAATATAGTAAGCAATGGGTGGAAGGTCAGCACCTATAACCGGAATTCCACAGGCCATATATTCAAATTGTTTAATTGGAATATTCTTGTTATATTTTTTTGTAGGTAAGTAACAGACGAGCCCTGCCTTGCATATACTGATGTAATTACCAATCTTTTCATGCGGAATCCATCCCAATAACTCAACGTTATCCTTTATGTCTCTCTTATATATTTCAGACTTAACCTTTCGTAATAAGGATTTATCCATTGAACCAATAAGGAGTAACACAATATCTGCCCTCTTTCTTTTAACTATTTCCATTGCCTCCAACATTAAGAAAAGCCCCTTTGTCAAGCTCATTCCACCATGATAAATAATTGGTATTCTTCCTGAATATCGTTGTTTCAATTTTTCCACTTCGGCTCTATTTATTTGGAACAATGACATGCGGGGATAGTTAAATATGGAATATACATTTGAATGAAATTCAATAAATCTTGAATGTATATTATCATCAGCAGTTATAATTACATCTGCAAATCTTGCAAACAACTTTTCACAGGAGTACACAATCTTTGCAGTTAAGGGCTTAATAATTTTGGGTATTCTCAGCGAATTAAGTGCCATCTCAGGATAGGCTTCGTGTACATCATATATAATCTTGGCTTTTAGCAGATGGCGAAGAATTGGAAGAACAAATATTAATTCATAATCATGTATATGAACTACATCTGGCTTTAAGGTGTATACTGCTTTCAAACCTTTAATTACAAGCATTAGACGTTGTCTCAGAGAAGATGGTTTTTTTAAGAGAATAAATCTTACTTTTTCATCTCTGATATTTTGAAATTCATCTTTGGTGCCAGGGGCAATAATAAATATTGAAGAATATGTATTTAATAAACTTAATACTTCTTTGTAATAGATTCTATCATCAAGAGGACTGTGTCCTGTTGTTAAAATACATATTTTCATCTGTTGTTTTATTATCTTTTAAATTTTAGTAATCTTTTAGTAGACAAAATTATTGGATTATACTTTTTATATACAGGCAAATCTACCTTTTTAAAACCGTATTTTTCTTTAAACTTATTGAGTGTAGGTGTATCAGGAGCCCAATCGCCAAAAATTACCTGCCTGCAATCAGCAAGGTCTCTACAGTACTCCAGAAATTTAAAAAGCAAACAATCATTAGGACACTTATCAAGAAAGTCTGTATGGCTTTTTGCTGTAACAATGAACATGGTGTGATCAATCATATACGCATAAAAATAAGCTATTAGTTTGTCTTGAAAAAATACACCCCACCATTCACGATTAGACAATGAAAATTCTTTTTTTATGTATCTACACCATTTCTCATAGTTCTTAATATAATATTCAGGAGGAAGTCCGTGACGGGTTCTTTTAGCAGTGGAGATACATATATCACGCATTTCCTCAAGTACACTTTCTATGTTTTCTATACGCCTAACTTCTGAATGTTTAAGGCCTTTCCGTACCCGAGCACGTTTAGATGAAGAGATACTTTTAAAATCATAGGTTTTCAGTCTGTCTTCAGACAGCAACATCACGGACCACACACCATTTGCAAATTTTTTATCAGTTACTACATGACTGTACCCAAGAAAAGATTTTAATCTGGAAGGATAAGCTTGTCCTGGTACTATTGGCATAAGCCGTATTACTGGTTTATAAAAAAAAGGAGCTATTTTTTGCCACCACACCCCTTTGTTCAGATGAACCTTGTATCCTGCTTTAATCTGTTGATTAATATACTCTGTTGATAACATTGTTGTATAAATTTAATGTGATTTTATTTCCGAAATCACTGTTCTGAATTTACCCCTTCTTGTTGGTTCTATATATTGCTCTTCCTTTACATATATCTCAGTATCATAACCAAGTAGATTTTTCAACTTAAATAACATTTGCTTAAGTTCACTTGGATCAAATAACTCATTTTTCTGTATTCTTAAAATAATATATCCTACTTTTTTCTGTATTACTTGATATCGTTCAATCCCTCTTAAGTTTCTAAAAGTAGTATTTATTATAATTGGTGGTAAAATGTTTCCATCTGAAGTAATCAACATATCACCTGTTCTTCCTTCAACAGAGTCTAACACTGTAAGCTCTCTCCCACATTCACAGATTCTATCAGAAAGAATCCCTGTATCTCCCACCTGATATCTAATAAATGGCATTGCGTAATTATCAAGATCAGTCAATATTATATTACCAGGCTGATTTATCACAGGTTGATTATATTCATCTACTACTTCTAATAAGATATGTTCATCTGCTACATGCATTGTATGATGTTCTTTACATTCAAATGCTATAACTCCAGTCTCATTACAGCCATAATAATCAAATACTTCTGCATTAAATTGGAATTCTATTAATTCTCTTTGATGTGGAAGAAGTTTCTCACCTGTTGAAAAAACAACAGGTATAGATAACTTAATTTTGTTTTTGTAACATAAAGATGCTACTCTGAATAAATTAGTAGCATAACTTTCTAAGAAAAAAGGTTTTATTTTTAACAAGTGATCTAAAATTTTCAATAATTCTTTTTCTGATGAAAAAGCTGGAAATGAATGAAAATTTATAAGTCTTTCACGGATTTTTCCTTTAAATGTAGGCCTTCCTACAGTTTTGAGAAAAGCTGATGGCATTCCTAATCTATAACCTGCCCAATATCGGCCTCTCAAAATAATAGCATCTGCCATTGCCAAAGTATATATGTCTCTTACATACTGTAATGGAATTCCAGTACTGCCACCAGTGTGACCTTTTCTTATTTTAAACCGTGATATTTTTTTGTTGATTATTTTTGAATAATTTTTACGAATTTCATCTTTTGTTATAATAGGTAATCTTCTAATATCATCTAATGAGTTAATATTCTCAGGATAAACTTTATTTCTTTTCATGCTCTCTCTATAAAAAGGTATATTTATATAAACATATTCCATCAATCTCTTCAGTTTACTTAATTGGCAGGAAAGAATTTCCTCTCTTTTAAATCGCTCGGATTTTCTTAAAAAATTAAAATACTTCATTGAAAGATATCCAAATTTATATTGATAAACGGAGTAAATAAAATTTTTATATAGAAATTCAATACTTAACATCAATGCTACTTTAAGTAGCTTATTTTGAAATTTTGACAAATATTTTGGATAATAATATTGTGATAGTTATTATGATAAAAACAAATAGAATTCCCTTAAAAGGAATAAAACGATATTTCATAAATAAATACGAAGATAACAAAAGAATATGAAAAAACATATAACATAACCATATTGTTTTGTTATATTTATATTTAAAGTACGAAGAAGTAGAAAGAAGTATTCCTATTGGCATTGCAGAGAGACGATAACGTGTAACTCCATAAGTGATGCCTACTCCAAATATTATTATAAAAAAAATAGAAGTTAGAAAAATCTTATCCTTTTCACCCTTTCGAAAAAACTGAAAGATGGAAATAATACTGAACGGAACTAAAATAAGCCAGTATATACCTGACAGAGATTCATAAATGCCAAAAATAGGAATAGAACTTGAGATAAAAGGATACCATGGAGGATAAGGTGAAATGAGCATAATTCCAGTAAAGACAACTTCCCGGAAGGGATTTGGTAGTGATTTAAAAAACTGCATCTGTAAGGAAGAAGATAAATATCCTTCAAATTGACCATAGGAGTGATGCATAGCACCTTTAATTCTATAATCAATTAATTTTAACAAATTCACATTGGTATTGATTGATAAAGGGAAATAAACAAAAAATATATATAAAATTATAGATAAAATTATTATCCTTGGTACAAAAGTTTTAACACTTATATTTTTTATACTTAAAATAATGTATAAAATTAATATACTTCCAAGCACCAATGAATAAAAATGTCTCAAATACATTAACACTTTTAATAAAACAAGCACAAAAAAGAAATATCTCAGTTTTTTATTTTCAACATAGGTAATTGAATAATATATCAGAAGTAAAACCAAAATTGCTATAATTATTTCTTTATGTTGTATCCCGGAGTAATATAAAACTTGAGGGAAAAACAAACATAGATATGAGGCTGTCTTGGCAATTTTAGTATTATATATTCTAATTGCTATCATGTAGAGAAAAGGGGGGATAAGGGCACCTGAAAGGCAATTAAAAAAACGAACAATAAGAGGATGATCTTCTCCAACTAAATCTGCAAGCCAGTATAAAAAGCCGTTCACATAATAATAGGCAGGTTCATATCCTGGTTTATCAATAAATGCATTAAAAAGAGCATCAAAATTTCCTAAATTGATATAATTTTGAAAAATTTTGCCCCATTTATGATATTCAAAGTCGTCTAATCCAAAAAATGGTATTTTATAATAGTAAATAAACATATAAAAGATAAAAATTGCGTTTAAAACATATATCACATAGGCAATAGTAAATATTTTAAAAACAAAAATCTGATTTTTACTTCTGGGGGAATGAATTTTTAAAAAACCTATTCCCAAAAAATAAAAGAAAATACAAAAAAGAAATATTCCAATATTGCTTTCTCTTATACTTACCAAAGCTGCTGAGATACATATTAAAAATAGTAACAATATGTAGCTCATATTTTTCATTTTTTGAACTTAAATTAAAAATAATTAAAAATTTTCATATAATGATTACAAATTTCTTCAATTTTTTTTAGATTATTATTTCCAAAAAAATCTATCCAAGAAATCCCGCGGTGTTTACCTTTACTCTGATATTGATAATTTACATGTTGACGAATATCTCTTTTCACTTTCAGCCCCACTTTTTGTGCTAATTTATATATTTCACCTGTGCGGTCTTTTAAGAAGTCCTCGTATCGGATTAATATAAAATGTTTTTTGTTTTTCAAGAACACCTCTGCAGCAATATTCCATCGAGAAGCCAATATCTCTATATAATTTTGCCCATTTCCTACCCATTCACCTTCAAGAATTTTTCGCCATCCTGGCAAAATATTTTTTAAATGTGATTCTTTAAGACTATCAAGATTACCTGGCAAAGCACAACGATCCAGAATACTACGAATATTGTCACGTGGATCACGAATTACAAATATATACTTTGACTGTGGAAAGAACCGTATTAGCTCATTAAAAAAGAAAGTTAAGGTAGGTTCTTTTATAATATCTTTTGAGAATGCCATACGATTCATCATTATAAATTCAGAAAAATTAATTTTTCCCTTGAAAAGGCTATCCGTTAATGAGACATTTTCTATTTTAGGTATATCTAAAGTTACACTTGACTTTGTTGCAAGTCCAAGAAGCGCTGCAATAGCAGTAGTTCCACTTTTTTGATTTCCTAAAACAAAAGTGGGACGTTGATTAATTGAAAAAAGAACATTTAAATGGTCCCCCACAAATCGTTCAATCATATTCTGGAGAACACGTATCTTTCTTCTTAATTTTTCCTTCATACTTAATACTTTTTTGCTACATCAAGCCACAGATTTTTAAGATATTCAGACATTATTTCCAATCTATGATGTGATAGTACGTATTGCCTTGCATTTCTTCCAAGAATAGAACACAATTTCGGTTTTTTTATTAAATATGAAATAATCTGGGAAAGTTCTAAAGGATCATGGGTCGTTAATAAAAAACCATTTTCATCGTTAATTAGACGTCTAGTATCCCCTACATCTGTTGCAATTATAGTATTCCCTGAAGCCATTGCTTCAAGTAAAGATTGGGATGGATAATTCTCACCTTTTTGCAAGGATACAAATATCAAGGACTTATTGAGAACTTCAGAAATATCCCACAGAGAAGTTATGGTTAGTATATCATATATCTTAGCTTTTTTAACTTTATTCCTAAGCATACCTTCCAATTCACCACAGCCAAGCATTAAACATTTCCAACCATATTTTCTTATCTCATCCTGTATACCAATGATAGAGTCTATAAATAAAATTGGATTTTTTCTTGATTCGAATCTACCAGCAAAAACAATTAATTTTTCTTTATTATGGGGGTAAAATTGATTATAATCAGTAAAAGAACAGGGAGTTACTCGAATTTTATTTGAATATTGTGAATAAATATTACCAAAAGACCGATATAAAGAATCAATAACATCAGAAAACTTGAAGAATATATTCCAAACTATTTTCTTCTTTAATGAACTTTCAAAAACTTCATCCCACGGAGGAGAAGCAACCATACTTAAAACGATTTTTACTTTTTTTATTTTTAACCATATTAAAAAAGGAATTAAAAGGTGATTAGCATTAAGAAAATGCACAATATTTAACTTTATATCTTTTACTACTTTAATTAAAGCAACTGAAAGCCTGATACTTATCAATATATTTTTTAAGAAAAAATTTGATTTTATTTTTTTTTCAACCATATCTAACTCACTAACTAAAATTACATTTTTTTTATTAATCCTTATAGATGATTCTTCTAATCTTTTTAATAATCCCGAATGTCCGATAAGGTAGCAGTTTAATGGAGAATTCTTACTCGTAAGATAATTAAAAGCCCTGGCAAAACGCCTTTGAACCCCTCCCCCTCCTTTAAGTGGTCCATGAGTAATTATGACACCTATATTTATTTCTTTTGGCATATCTTTGTATGTTAGTTGTTGATAGCGGTTATAATATATTTTCCTGTACTCATTATCTTTTCTTCTATGGTTGGTAGAAAATTTCTGATATGTTTTTGAATTTGTGTACGATTTTGCCATATATATTCTATCAACTCAATAATTTTATCTAATTCTAATGATTCAAAATTACATACATATTTTTCTAAATTAAAAAGTTTCATTACTTCAAGATACTTAAACCCCCATCCTATTACAAAACACGGGACACTTAAAGATAAAGCAGCTATAGTGGAATGATAACGCGAAGATACTACCAACTCGGCTTTCGATATTATTCCTTTTATCTGAGGAGCTGAATAGGAATTAATTAATATTTTTGTTGATTGCTTATTTTCCATAGCTGACACGATCTTTTTAGAAACATACAAATCATCATATCCATCTTTTTGAGAAGACCTCTCATTAGGAATAAACACAATTAAAATCCCATATTTCTCTATCATATAATCGGCAACTCTGGCAACAGTTAAAACATAGTTATTTAACTCACTAATATCTTTATTCTCTTTCCTTGAAATCCTAACATCAACCTGTCTGGATGGAACAAGAACCACAAAAGATTGATTATTAATTCCTTCTTGTGTTAAAATTCTATTTATTTCATTAGAACTAACAGCAGGTAATATAAATGCTGTATCAGGATAGACATGGATATCTTTATTTATTCCTAAATTCATAACATATTTTTTTGTCTTTTCACTTCTGACTAATATAAATTTTAAATGTTTCAAAGTAATCTTAGCGAACAATCTATTCCAGAAATTATTAAAAGGTCCCATATCTTGTGTAAACTTTCCAACGGGTTTTCCAAGTAGAATACCTATAAGTAAACGAATACTTTGCAAGAAGTAGTTTTTTTTACCGGGAAAATAATCGGTAAATGAGATTCCATTAATATCAATAACTATATCAGCATCAAGAAAGACTCTCAATAAAGAATGTTTTTTTGTTATCTTGGAAATAGATATGCCCAATTTTTTTAACATAAAAGTCATAAGAGAAAGCAGAAAGGATAGATATAATTTCTTATGAGTATATTTAATAGGCTTAAACCCATAAATTTCAATTTTTTTTATGTCATCTTCTGGAGGAATCGGAAAAAACATGATTGAGGCATCAGGAATATAAGATCTTAATACCTTTTCAGTACTGAATAATAATGAAGGACCACCAAGGTTTCCTTTAATACGAGTTCCTATAAGAAGAATACTACAGCGTTTCTTCATACTTTACTCCATTTTTGAAGTTTTCTATAAAAGGCCTTAGATAAAGCCGAAATTTTCAAAACATAATATCTAATTAAACGAAAGAACGGCAGAAAAGGCCACGACCATCTGTGATGAGTAAAATAAGAAGGTAGGTATAACAAAATGTTAAGATATCGATTTCTTATAAAACCGTAATCTTTATCAAAATAATAATTTGGTATTTTTTTTCTGAAGAATTTTAGAATTCTTGCCCGTGAGTAAAATTGTTTTTTGAATTTAACATTTTGTGCCATAAAAAATTTTTCTACCCCGATCTCTTCTGTAATCTCTATAAAACTGTTATCCTTTGCTAACTCAAGCAATTCTTTTCCTCTTTCAGTGCGAGATACAATTAATGATTTACCAATTGTCTCTGTTTTTATTAGGTCAGGCAGGCGTGGATCTCCAAAAGAAATATCAGAAAGAATAGCAGTATGATCGCAACAGGTTAGACATCTTGGAATTACAAAATCATAATGATAAACAGAATTATGCAAAATCTTTTTACTTAATTTTCTCATTCTATAAGTGCTTTCTCCTGATCTTGGTATGACTATCTTTGTTCCGTTCTTCATTATGATCCTAAAATTATAATTTTTAATCCAACCAGGTTCACGAAATAAGAAGGTTCTAACTTCATTGATATTTATACCCCATTGTTGGAAATAATATTTAGTTCCTATAAAAGTGGCATTGTTTGAACACATAAGTCCTAAACAGAATGGAATTTTCTCCCTCAGTATTTTTTTTCTTGTTTGTACCATTCTGATACCATGAATATGGCATGGAAGCCCAACAACTGCATATTTACCTTCTAATGAAAAAAGTATTTTTAAAATACTATTTGTTGGCACTGGACAATATTTAGAGCCCGCAGCTAACAAAATTTCTTCCCTGTTTCTTGC
>Ga0190361_1000737_pt1 | contig 12868 bp, 12 predicted proteins | sample 48721845_MG_FD_161273 | JGI IMG/M metagenome (GOLD analysis project Ga0190361, IMG submission 161273) | Hydrothermal vent microbial mat bacterial communities from Southern Trench, Guaymas Basin, Mexico - 4872-18-4-5_MG | ecosystem: Environmental > Aquatic > Marine > Hydrothermal vents >...
TTCGGCAAGTTCCGCCGCCTGTAAGGCGAACTCGACGTTGTACGCCACAAGCAGATCAAATTCCTCTTTATCGATGGTGACAGGAAGAGGGGGAGCCCCATGGTGGAAGGTGACCACCTTTGCACCTATCAAACGGGCCATTTCTATGCACTCAAGATACTGCCTCACGGACTCCCTCCGTATCACGGGGTTTCTCGAGGCAATGTTCAGCTCTATATGGGGGGAGTGCACAGTTACACACGGAAAAGAAGCGCTGTGTTCTGCTAATTTTTCATAAAAAGTTGTGTCCACATCCCCAGGGCTGAAACCTAAGCTATACCAATCCCCTTGAGGGGCCTGAGTAGGCACTATTTCCAAAGCGGGGAACCCATGCTCCTTGGCTAGTTCGATTGCGGCAAACAACGTAGCCCCTGGTGAAGGCATCCACAGGGTTGAAACGCCGTAAAGCAATTGGCCAGGTTTCATTTTCATACCGTTCACTCCTTTCCGCTTTTCCAAACCGCTTGACACATGGCGATAACGTTTTCAGAGGGAACATCCGCTTGGACCACGTGCACCGGCGCCACCACATAGCCTCCTCCTGAAGCCAGATGGGATATCCTCCGCTGTACCTCACCCCGTACCCCTTCCGGGGTGTCGTGGGGAAGTATCCGTTGTGTGTCGACCGCTCCCCAGAAGGAAAGCCGCTTCCCATAGCGCCTCTTGAGGGCAAGGGTGTCCATTCCCTTGGCCGAGACCTGCACAGGATTGAGGATGTCGACCCCAAGTTCCACAAAATCATCGAGAAGGGGTGTTACGCTGCCGCAGGAGTGGAACATAATCCGTGCCCTTGTCTTGGACCTGATCGCCTGGATTATCTCGGCATGGTAGGGCTTGATCATCTTCCTGTAGGTGGACGGGGAGATGAATAACCCGTGTTGCCCTCCTAAATCGTCAGCAAACAGAATTATATCAATTACATTGCCGACGATTTCGAGAAATTTCAGATAACGTGCTTTCTGATGATCAGTTATGCGACGGAGCAAAGCATGGGCGAACTCTTTGCGGGCGATCAGATCGACCATGAAGTTTTCGAACCCACGCAAATACCATGCCATCCCGAAAACTTCTGTCCACCCGAGATTCCCTACTACAGCATAGTCGCTTTTCCGCAAGGCAAGTGCCTCTTCTTCAAGGCCGGCAAAACGAGCCGGAGCGAGTGGGTCAGGCCAGTTATATTGGTCCAGGTCGGCCAACGTTGCTTGAGCTAAGGGATGCTTCACCGGCGTGTACAAACCGTTGACCTTCTTGTAAACAACGCCCCACTCGGAGACCAAGGAGCCGTCGGAGCGCGGCCGCTCAAGCTCTGGACGAGGTGGACGCTCATATAGCCCAATCGTATCTATTCCAAGCAGCTGACGCACATCTTCATCTACAGCGACGCTTTGTGTCTGCTCACGCAAAAGGCCGTACTTCTCAGGAAGACCAAGCGCCCTACGGAGGTTCTTGTAAACCTGAACGTTGATGGCGGTCACAAACGAGCCACCAAGGTCTAGTGGGACTCGATCCGGTTCCTTATGGTCCAACGCGACCAAAACCCGTTCTTTCCCTGTAAGTCCCATCTCTACAGGATCAAGCGTGGGTCCAAGGCATCCCGCAAACCATCGCCGATCAAATTGATACTGAGGACACAGGAGATGATCGCGATGCCGGGAGGCACCCAAAGCCAAGGGTATGACTCCAGAACCGTGATCGTTTGTGCCTCCTGCAACATGTTCCCCCAGCTTGGCGTGGGGGGCGGAACCCCGATTCCAAGAAACGAAAGGGCTGCTTCCATGAGAATGGCTGAGGCCATCCTCAAAGTTCCCGCTACGATTAAGGGCGCCACTGCATTCGGAAGCAGATGCCGTAGGATGATCCTGTAGGGAGGGATCCCCGAAGCCCGTGCGGCCATGATGAACTCCTGCTCCCGCAAAGCCAAGATCTGTCCTCTGATGAGGCGGGCCATCCCCGGCCACCCCAGGAAACCGATGGTTAAGATGGTGTTTCTCAAACTAGGTCCTACAATGGCTATGAGCGCCATGATCAGGACCAACGGGGGGATGCTCATTACGATGTCGATGACCCGCATGATCAGAAGGTCCGCCCACCCTCCGAAATAGGCAGAGACGCTTCCCAAAAAGATCGCGATGAAAACAGAAATGGAAACGGCGGAAACCCCTACCGCAATGGAGACCCTGCCACCATACACCACCCTTGACCATACATCGCGCCCTACCCCGTCCGTCCCCAGCCAATGCTCCCAGGTTGGGGGGGAAAAGGCATTGCGAAGATCGATTCGATTAGGGGGATAGCGCCCAACGTATGGAGCAAGAAGTGCCAGGATGACCAGCACACCGAAGAACAAAAGCCCCGCCATCGCCAACCGGTGCCGTATAAATCTCCTCCATGCCCTTGCCCAGGGGCTTTCCCCTTTCACATGAGGCGAAGCTTTGTGGAATGCCGCAATGAATCTTTTAATCATAGCGGATCCTCGGATCAGCGTAAGCATAAGCGATATCGGTGATCAGATTGCTCACCAAGACAACCACTGCCGACATAAGCGCCAACCCCATGATCATCGGGTGATCCCTTTGTTGGACGGCTTTCACATACAAAAGCCCGATCCCGGGCCACTGAAAAATCGACTCAATGATGACCGCTCCCGCAAATATCACGGGGATGTTCAAGCCCACGATGGTAATTATGGGGATCAAAGCGTTGCGCAGCCCATGCTTGATTATCACTGCCCTCTCGGAAATCCCCTTGGCTCTAGCAACGTTCAGGAAGTCGGAGTGAAGGACCTCCAGCAGGCTTGACCTTGTGTGGCGCATAAAAACGGCGATGCGCATAATGCTCAAGGAAAGCAAAGGAAGAAAAAGGTGGGAAAGGTGGTCGATGGGCGAGGGCGGTGCTCCAGGCGTGTGACTTCCTGAAACCGGGAACCACCTCAACCGAAGACCGAATAGATATATCAACGCCAGCCCCAAGAAGAAAACGGGAATCGATTGGCCTGCAAATCCCAAGACCGTGAGGACAAAGTCCGTCAACGAATATTGCTTTACCGCCGAGATGGTGCCGAGGATCACCCCCAAAATGAGGGATAGCAGCATAGAAATTCCCATAAGCTCCAACGTTGCGGGGATCCGGGAAGCGATCACCCTGGTCACCGGCTCGAAGGTAATGAAGGAGTAGCCCAAGTGTCCGTGCAAAAGCTGCCAGAGCCAACGGGCATACCGCACAGGCCACGGTTGGTCCAACCCAAGCTGGCTTCGGAGGGTTTCCAAGGCGGCTCTTGAGACGGGAGCCTCAGGTGACATCATGGCTACCACGGCATCCCCTGGCATTAGTTCGCTTAACAGAAAAAGCACGAATGTAATGGCCAGTAGGACAGGGATGCTTATCAAAATCCGCCGGGCGATGTAGGTGATCATTGGTCCCTCATTATGCCGTGGGGGGAGGGATCACCTCCCCCCCACGGCAGGATAAGGCTAGTCCTTAATGTACCACTTCTCGATTTCCTGATAGACCGGCATGTTGAAGTAGATGATCTTCTGCTCCGCCCAGTGCTCGTAAGGCCCTACTACCCGTCGGTTGAATCCAAGAGGCCTGACGGCATACCAAAGCCAAATTTGAGGAAGTTCCTGGTTGGCTATACGGGCAATGGCGTGGTAGTACGGTACACGTTCATCACGTTCGGTGTATTGAACTCCCTTGGCAAAGAGCGCCTCGACCGCTGGGTTACAGTAGCCGCCGGACTCGATCGTCCCACACTTGAGCAACTGTTCTGCCAAGGCAGGGTCTACGCCCATTCCAAACCCGAAGTATCCCATATCCCAGTTCCCGGTTTCCTGAAGAGCGTGCAGGGTAGCCGCATCGGTCAGTCTGAGCTCTACATTAATTCCAACTTGAGCAAGATACTGTTGTACCGCCAAAAGGGCACGTCTGGTTACAGCGTCTTTATAGTGGAAGAGGAGCTCGATCTTGCGATTGAAATCGTAACCGGCTTCCTCAAGAAGGGCGCGGGCCTTGTCGGGGTTGTATTCGTATTTGTTCAAGCCGTCTGGTATCGCCCACTCCTGCGGGAATACCGTATAGGCCGGCTTTCCGTATCCAGCGAACACCGTATCTACAATTGTGTCAACGTCGATAGCGTACCTGATGGCTTGCCTCACCCGCACGTCAGCCCATTCTGACTTCTTTAGGTTAAGGCGCAAGAAGTTCGGCATGCCTTTGCTCATAACCACGATGTCGATGCCCGGGATTGAGTCCAGGCGCTCGACTTCGTCGAGCCCGATCAGCGTGGTTTCGTAAGCGGTAGTGTCAATCTCCCCGTTTTCAAGCGCGGCCACGGCTGAGGCCGCATCCGTGTAAAAGCGGTAGATCAAATACTTGATCTTGGGAGCGCCGAGGAAGTAGTCTTCGTTGCGCTCAAGCTTTATGTATTGGTCAGGTACATACTCTACCCACTTGAACGGGCCGGTCCCGACGCGGTGGGCCCAATAGGAATGCCCCCGCCACTGCTCAGGAGGCACGTTGCCGAGGATGTGTTCGGGCAACATGACCACGTAGGTTTGCTTTACCTTGATCCACAGCGGCATGGGCTCTTTCAGCTCTATCCTCACTGTGTAGTCGTCCAAAGCCTCGACTCCCACAAGATGGTCGGCCTCGCCTGCTTGGAACTCATCATACCCAAGGATGTCGGCGACCTTTGAGGTCCAGCGGGAGCCGGCACGGGGGTTGGCATAAGCGTTGAAGCTGAAAACCACGTCCTTGGCAGTGAAGGGAACCCCATCATGCCATTTGACTTCCTGTCGGAGGTGGAAGATCCAGACCTTACCGCCTTCTAGCATCTCCCAGCTTTCCGCCAGAAGCGGTTGAAGGCCTCCCTGCCAGGTGATCGCAACCAACGGTTGGTTAACGGTTGCGTCGAGCCGATGTGTACAGGTCGTCCACAGTGAGCCCTCGGTCCCACAGCCCGAAAGCCAACCCTCAACGTATGTCTCCGAATCGCCCGCTCCAAACGCAAAAACGGGCATAACCAGGATCAACGCCGCGAGGAAAGCTTTGCGCATCATTTTTCCTCCTTTTTAGTGTTTTTTAGCTCTGCTCACAAAGTCCTTTAGTCCTCACCTTTAGTCCTCAAAGTGTGCTCGCTTCTCACCCCCCTTCTGCTATAGCTTGGGGCAGGATTGCACCTTGCTGCACTAAACCTTCTTGAAGGATGTGTAAGTTCACCTTGTGTACGACGCCGTCGTTGGATAAGGAAAGCGCTGCTGCCGTTCCCGCCGCCTGCCCCATTGCAAAACAAGCTGGCATGATCCTTATAGGCCCCAATGCATCCCATTCACAGGAGATACATCTTCCCGCCACCACCAAGTTCCTTACTCCCTGCGGCAAGAGGCTGCGGTAAGGAATCTCTACATAAGGCAAGCCAATAGGTTTTCCTTCCATCCTTTGGCAAGAAGGGCATTTGGGATCAGCCATGTCCCATTGGTACCCACTTAAAGCAATTGTATCCTCATAATGGCGTCCCTGGATTAGGTCTTCCACCGTGATCATGTATTCCCCTACAATCCGCCGTGTATCCCGAATCCCAAGAACCTGCGAGGTCTGGACGAGCCGGGCCTTTGCAAAACCGGGAACATATCTCCGCAAAATCTCTAGCAACTTCTTTGCCTGTTTTCTTCCTTCAATCATGCCTCTTGTCAAGTCATTGGGATCCGTCCCGTCAATACCAGTCAGCCGCAAGGTATTGATGAAGAAGCGTCCCCTTCGGGGCATCTCACAACAGATGATGGCCTCAAAGAGAAACGGCCATTTGCCTTGGTTTTTGAGCCTTTCTATGATACTTCGCAGGCGCACGTCACCCGTCTGTTTGCAGTACTTCTCAAAGGCAAGCGAATCCACATCTTCTAAGACCAAAATGAGTGTGGCCGGTGACATGAGACCATCCTCGGCCCGCCCTTTAACTGTGGGACAGCCACTGCGGAAAGCGACGTCCGCGTCTCCGGTCGCGTCGACCACCACTTTTGCCTTGATGTATTCCAAACCACCTTTGGAAAATACATATACACCTTTTAGTTCGTTCTCCTTCAAATCAGGGGCTACAAAGCTGGTGAAGTAGCGGATCCGCACGCCCGCTTCCAGCACAAGCTCTTCGCAAACCCGCTTACAGGGTTCAAACTCGAAAGCAACGGCCCGTCCGTGCCAGGGTGCGTATCCCAGGTGCCGTGAGCCCACGGCGTGGAACTTCGAATCGGGTTGTACTACCATAACCTTCCGCTCCGCAAGGGAAAACTGCGGAGGGACGTCCTTTTCCGCCGGGATCGCAGCTCCTTCAGCAGCGAGGCGGTCAACGATCTCCGAAAAGATGCCTCCCACCACAGGATATGCCCCGTTACGGGAATAACTCCCCACCCAAGTTCCGACCAGAACGTTCGTAGCCACTCCTCCCAGGCAACCTTGCTGTTCGATCAGCATGGTGGAAGCTCCCTGCCGAGCGGCAGCCACTGCCGCGCCGATACCGGCGGGTCCACCCCCGCACACGAGCACGTCCACGCTCGCGATCAAAGGCGCCTCACTCACAAACCGCTTTCGCATTAGCCTCCTCCTGCGCTGCCATGTAGGCCTTCCACAGCTTTTTGGCATGTCCTAGATCTTGAACCGTGGCCACGAGGCTTATCCCCGTCGGAAATCGCTCCCTAAGCTTTGGGGAACAAAGCTCACCTTCCGGTAAGGAGACCCGAACGAGGGCTACTTTGCTCATCGCCGCTTTCGTGTAGAGACAATCAAGATCAAGCAACTCCGGCTGGCCGATGTCGATACATTGTATATTTGGGAGCGAAAGGAAGTTCTTGAGCTGATGCATTCCGTTTCCACAAAAATGCATGCCCACCGCTCCCACTTCCTCGGCGACGACCTTGTCAGCAGGAAGGACCACTTCTTGGTACGTCTGGGGGGAGATGTTTACCACGGAGTCGTTACGGATAAGGAGGTTTGCACGGATCACGACCCCGTGTTGACAGCGGAAGCCGGGAGCAACTTCATCCGTGGTATAGGGAAGCAGGGCCTTATATATCCTGATCATTTGCCGAGCTACCTTCTCGCAAAGTGCCCCAACGTGCGTCGGTTCCTTATACAAAGCCGTATAGATCTTGGGTCCCCAAAGCAGCTCCGCAGTGCTAAAAGGTCCTTGAAGATCGGGAAGCGTTATTAGAATCGCTTTCTGACAGTTGGGATACCGGCTCAATGTCTCATGGAAATACTCATACATTTCCACAGCGTTGTTCACCAACCCGGAGTCGACAGGAGGAAGGTCTCCTTCAATGATCTCGGTGATGCGCTCTGGCCCTAGGGGATTGACCCAGGGCATATTATCCTTGAGAAAGCGCATCTTGGCCCCAAAAGTGCTGGCCACGATCCCCACCCCGAGATTGGGGCGGATGCAGAGGGGGTTGTCGCTTCCCACCTCAACTACGTGCAGGAGATTGGTGAACCCACAAAGGAGCTCGTTGACCATCATCTTTGCTGGGTCTTTGTAAGCCTCACGGAGAGGAAATGGCCGGGAGGACCCATCCCGCCAGGGGATGTAGAGGGCAAGGGGGAGGCGGTCGGCCTCGCTGAAACCGAGCGCGCGCACATATCGCGAATAAAGCTCCTTTTGATCTGCGATGTTTAGGCGCGTTTCGATGTGATTCAGGAGGCGTCGAAGGCGATCTTCCACTTTGCTTTGCAACGACACGGTCTACCTCCCCGAAAGGAGCCTGAGCCCGGCTAGAGTAGCCCTCACGGCCTTTACCTGCTCCTCACTCAAGGGCTCGAAAGGCTCGGATACATAAGGACAACACAACCCTAGAAGGCCCGCTCCCATCTTAAGCCCGGCCAGCCAGGATTTGTGCTGTTGGATTGAAAAAAGCTCCATGAGGCTCTCATGAAGCCTCCACAACTTTTCAAACTCGCCTTTTTGCGCCGCCTCATATAGGTCTGTACACAATCGAGGGGCGAGGTTCGCCAGCCCCAACACCACCCCGGTCGCCCCCCTGACCAGGCTCAAGGCAGCCAAAGGCTCCGCTCCCTGGTAAACCGAGAAGTCCGGACGGCTTTGTGCTACGGAAAGGTACTCTTGAAAGGTCGTCATGTTCCCTGCGCTGTCCTTCAGACCGACTATGTTCGATTCCTCTAGAAGCCTTTTGAGCAGCTGGGGGGAAACGGAGTGTTTTGTTGTCTGAGGGATGTTGTAAACCATCACGGGAGCTTTCAGCGCCCGCGCGATCGTGATGAAGTGCCGGTAAAGCTCTTCTTGGGTGTACAGGTAGTAAAAGGGGGCAAGGGCTACGATGACCTCCGCTCCTGCATCGAGCAGCCGCTGCGCCAGCGAGAGGCTCCGTCTTGTACTCGGCTCCCCAACTCCTGCCAAAAGCGGCACCCTTCCGCGGACATACCGTGCGGTAAGCTTTACCAAACGAACCTTTTCCTCGTCATCCAGCACTGGAAACTCTCCGCAAGAGCCCAGCACGAAGATCGCCGCCACTCCACCGGCAATCACGTGCTCCACCAAGCGGAAAAGGCCTTCTTCGTCCACCAAGAAATCCTCCCTGAAAGGGGTCACCAACGGAACGATCGCACCTCGAATCAAGGGGTTCCTCCTTCGGTTGATCTTTGACTCGCCGCCTCGATGACACGCCGGATCCGTTCCATGATGTGCGCGTTGCTGCGGATGATCGCTTCTCGTGCAGCAGCGGGGTTACGCTTTTTCACTGCCTCGAAGATCGCCCTGTGCTCTTCCAAGGTTGCCTGAGGTGTGGGATCGCGTTTGATATCTTCTATGCCTATGTGGAGAAAAACCGTCCAGAATATGCCAAACAGCTCAAGAAGCACCCGATTTCCCAAAACGTCGTATAGGGCGCGATGGAACTGGCGGTCCACCTCGCTTACCGGAGTCCCCTTACATACGCTCTCCTCCCATTCGCGAAGGCACCTTTCCATCTCCTGCACGTGTGCCTCGTCTATGGATTTCACCGCGTCCTCCACGGCTGCCACTTCGAGCCACGTACGGACCTGTAGGAGATCCGCCAGAAGCGGAGGGTCGAATCTGGCCCCGAAGGTCAGGATTTCAAGCAGGGAGTCGAGGCTGATCCCTCGGACATACAAGCCTTCCCCGTGCCGGACTTCAACAATCCCCAACGATTCCAAAGCCTTCACGGCCTCTCGAACGGAGCCACGGCTGACGCCGACCTCTTGGGCGATGTGTCCTTCTGGGGGAAGTGGGTCCCCGGAACGAAGCGCATTCTGGATGATGTGCTCGAGAATGTACTGCCGGGCCATCTCGGCCCGCGACGGAGGAAGCCTATGTCCGCTTGCCCAAGGAAAAGTCATGGCTTAAATTTAGATATCTAATATCAGATATCTAATTATAAGACGTCCCCGAGGGATCGTCAAGCGTCCAAGAAGGGAAAGGAGGCGCAATGCGTGGAGACAAGTTGATAAATCCCCTACCCCTTTTCGACCCCCATATGGGGGAGACGCTCGTGGAGCCTCTCGGTCGAGGCCCTGGGTGGTGGGCTGGGGCGCCGAGTGTTTTATATGACCATCGCGAGAATGTTTTTTACTTGTACTACAGACTTCGCAAACCACGAGGCATGGGGAGGGGATTTCGTTGCATCATCGCCAAAAGCAGGGACGGACGACGCTTCGAGCCCGTTTGGGAAGCGAGCCGTGAGGACTTCGACTCTCCCTCGATCGAACGGGGCACGTTGCTAATCACCCCAGAGCGGAAACACCGGCTTTACTTAAGCTACGTGGACGGCGAAAGTGGGAAGTGGAGGATCGATCTCCTCGAGGCTGACTCGTTCGAAAAACTCAATCCCCATGACCGCAAGAAAGTGCTCGTGCCTCAGGACATAGGGGCTGAGGGGGTGAAAGACCCGGTCGTGATCATGATTGGAAGGGCCTATTTCATGGCCGTAGCTTACGCCGTAGCTGACGTCCCAGAGGATTGCCGTGACAGGCTCCACGCCACCTTCGATGTACATGCTACAGGACTGGCGAAGACCCATACAGGCATCGCTGTGAGCCACGATGGAGTTCGCTTCCAATGGTTGGGGGAAGCCCTGGCTCCCGGAGAAGGACGCTGGGACGCTTATACCGTGCGCCTTACCGCTCTGCTTCCAGCTCCTCCTGCGTTCCTCGTCTTCTACGACGGGTGTCAGACGGTGAAGGAGAACTACGAGGAAAGAACTGGAATGGCGATTACCTTCGATTTGCTCCATTACAACAAGCTCACCCCCGATGGCCCGATCCTCGTGTCCCCGCATGCCTCCGGGTCGCTGCGTTATGTCGACGTGGTCCCACATGACAATGCCTTATACTTTTATTATGAATACGCACGGGAGGATGGGGCACACGAGCTTAGAGTAAGCGTCGTTCCGCGCTCTTGAGGTCAACCGAACTCTCGCAGTGCCTCGTACATGGCCAGGACGTTTTCCGGCGGAACCTCGGCTTGGATATTATGGATGGGGGCGAGTACGATCCCGCCACCCGGGGCTAGGACTTCAATCCGCCGACGGACCTCATCGCGGACTTCCCTTGGACTCCCATGGGAGAGCGTCTTGGTTTGGGGGCCTGCTCCCCAAAAGACGAGATCCTTCCCGAACTCTACCTTGAGCCTTTGGGGCTCCATCCCGACGGCGTCCACCTGTACGGGGTTGAGAATCTCCACGCCGATCTCCAGGAGATCAGGTATAAGATCGTAAACAGCACCGTCCGTGTGGTAAAAAAGTTTTGCTTTAGGCACAAGTCGGTGGATGAACTCAAATAGCTTCTTCTGGCGTGGCTTAAGATATCGGCGGTACATTACTGGCGACATTAGAGGGCGATCTTGTGCGCCGAGATCGTCGGCTTCCACCACGACATCGACCAGATCGGCCACCTCTTTCAGCACGTATTCCCATAGAGCCATCTTGCATTCCAGGACTTTGTCCACCACAGCAAGGACGAATTTAGGGTGGCGGATGAGACCGGTATAAAAACGCTCCAACCCCAAGAGGGCTATGGCCTTGCCTATCGTCTCGCCGCCGAGCTGGAGGACTACCGCCCTTCCGGTTTCACGAGCCCGTCGAACCTCCCTTTTCAATGCCTCAAATTCGAGGAAGTCCTCCGGAGCTGGCCAAGGGTAGCGTTCGATGTCTTTAATGGAAGTGGCTTCAGCAAGCGGAGGAAAGTAACGGTCGAAGTACAAGGCCCCTTGGGGCATGATACGCCGGATGCCCCAGGCATCGACATAGCAAGTCCCTTTCCGTCCTTCGGTGATTTCCGCCTTCCACAGCTTGGGATCGCGCCCCCCAACGCCTTCCACGTCAACCGATAGAGCTTGCTTGACCTGTTCGCTCACGCGGGCAAGTTGTTGGAGTGGGTCCAAGATGCTTACTTCCTCTTTTACATCCAAGCGGTTCAAGAGCCGGATATATGCATTGCGGTGAATCCCGCTTACCAAGCTCCCTCCCAAATCGAAAGGAACCCGATCCGGCTCTCTATGTTCCAAAGCGGCAAGGACTCTCTCGCGACCGTTCATCTCGGACAGCATTTTAACCGTGATGATCCTTGAAAGGAAGCTTAAGACGCTCTTCCCACCGGCACTTCGATGAGGCGAAAAAGACGGATGGGAAGCCGTTGTCCTAGCCTTGCTGACCCCGAACGATCTGTTGGCCACTTTAAGGCATCAACAGCACTATAGCCTGAGCGTCCTCCAGCAATGAACTGATCACTTCCTTGTACAACGGGTAGGCTTCGGGGCTGAGTTCATCAGTATCTATCTGAAGCACGCGCACGACCAGGATTTCCCCTTCTTCAGTGAGGGTGTAGTGGGTCTCAAAGCTCGCTACTTCGTTTTTTCACCTCCACGTCCTGGCGAAGCTGCACCCGCATGCCCTCGGGAATCTTCAGCCAGGTTCGCACCTCCACCCGCTCGGGCGTAGTGATCAGAGGATGTGTGCGTTTCTCTAGACCTACCTTGTCGGAGAAGTAATCCGGGAACGGGAACTGGGCCGGATAGGGAACCGGGAACAAGAACATAGCGCCCGCCTTTTGTGCAAACCCCTTGTTCTCGCCGCGCTCGGTCACCCAGAGAGGGGGGTATGGGTGTCGTCGAGGTGGGAATGGTCAAACGCTAAGAGCCGCACCTCGTCCGGCCCGTTGTCGCTCCTTATGTACTCGGGCACCTCACGGGTGAGGAACAGCCAGTCCAATACCATGATCACCTTGTCCGCCGGGATCGAGGCCTCCATCGTGATGTTCAAGCTCTCCCGGCTGTACTCGTCCAGCACCGTAAGCATCCGCAGTTTCTTCCCACCCTCGGTGCGATCCTCCAGGAAGTCATACGTCCACACCTGGTTAGGGTGCTCCGCCTTAAAGCTCACCTCCCCCTTAGGCCCTCCTCTCCGTTTCTTCAGCTTCCGCCGCGGCACTTGCAGCCCCTCCTGCTTCCAGATCCGATGCACCCGCTTCATGCTCACCTTTGAGCCCTCCCGCAAAAGCAAGGCCGTGATCCTCCGGTAGCCATAGGCCGGATGCTGCCGGGCCAGCTCCCAGATCCGCTCAGTCAGCCTCGCTTCCCCTTCCCAAGGTCGGGGAGGTACCCAAAGCTTGTTCGAGAAAGCTTCACCAGGGAGCAGCTCCGGCGTTGGGAATCCCCTCTCTCCTCCGCTAAGTACCTCACCGCACACCTCAACGTGCGGGCGTTCGGGGTGCCGTGCGTGGTGGCCATCAACCGGTTTGAGACGGACCACCCCTCGGAGCTTGAGGTGATCCGAAAGCGGGCGCTTTCGGCAGGGGCATTTGCAGTGGTTGAGTC
>Ga0190361_1000739_pt1 | contig 12852 bp, 10 predicted proteins | sample 48721845_MG_FD_161273 | JGI IMG/M metagenome (GOLD analysis project Ga0190361, IMG submission 161273) | Hydrothermal vent microbial mat bacterial communities from Southern Trench, Guaymas Basin, Mexico - 4872-18-4-5_MG | ecosystem: Environmental > Aquatic > Marine > Hydrothermal vents >...
CAAGTGATGAATTGAAAAAATGTGCTGGATTATATATCATCTATGGCTTTGGTCCAGCCGAGAAATTCATGACAGATTACTTCTGGCCGGAGATATGTTGTGCCGGGATGAGTTACTGTCTTAAGGAGGGGGAGTGCTGCATACAAGACATGGATACGTGTAGTTGCAGCTGGCATGCCTATAACAGAGAAGCACAGTCATTACCCTGTACAGGCTACGTATCGGTAAGTTCCGTGGGATGGAGGAGTGATGTTGCAATGAATAAAAATACATGTAGATTTGCAGATCTTCCAACGTATGCAAGTATGGAGGTAATAAATACTGGAACGTGTTGTGATTATGCCAATTCGGTAGCTACCATGCTGAGGATCGTAGGCTATAAACCAGACGAGGTCTATGCAAACACTGGTCCTGGTCATTGCTATAATCTGGTTAAATTCCCTCAATCACCTAAATGGAATATTATCGAGACTACAGGAAATTGGGATACTCCATATACGCCTTTTGGAATTTCAGGTTACCCCGGATACCCATATTGTAGTTACTTCAATTGCAGAAATGACGTGGGAACATTTCCATGTCCGTCCAACTCCGAGGTATGGGGGTGTTAAATTAAGATGAAATTAAGATGAGAAAGATAATTTTGTTATTATTAGTTACATCATTGATAGTGAGAATAGGGATTACATCAGAAGCTGGCACAGGTGTGGTGGTTGAGAAAACTGCACCCCAAGAAATCGTAAGGGGAGATATACTTCCAGTTACCATTTCTATAACCAATGAGCTTTCATATAGGGTAAAGGTAATCATCAAGGAGAGATTTGGTGGTGCGGAAGCCGTAGATATGGGTGATTTGAAGAGGAATATTCCAGAGGAAATTACTTCTGCACCCCCATATTATGAAGGTGTTCTGACCATAGACGCCAACTCTGAGAGGAATATTACCTATAAAATTAAACCGTTATACTTTGGAAGATTCAAGATTCCAGCCACCACTGTTTACACCTCTATAGGAACGATTCGATCCAATTCTCTGACCGTATTAGTGAAGTGCAATCAAAACGGTATATGTGAGACGGATGAGGATGAGAATGCCATTACATGTCCTGAAGACTGTTCTCCCAGAAAGAGAGATGATCTTTGTAATCCATTGAGTGATGGAATCTGCGATCCTGACTGCAAAGCTGGAGAGGATCCAGATTGTGGAATAACAACAACTCTGATGACTACTACCACTGAGATACCAGTAAAAATATGTGGAAATAAAATCTGTGAATACCCAATGGAGAACTATGGAAATTGTCCTCAAGACTGTGCTTCTGGAGGAGAGGATGGTTACTGTGATAAGGTAGAGGATGGGAAATGTGACCCAGACTGTAAAATAGGAGAGGATCCGGACTGTGAGAAACCTGCAGACAATCTGGGTTTAATGGTGTTACTCCTGATCATAATAATTCTGGTAATTATTATAGCATACAAAAAAGAATGGTTAAAAATAGGAAGATAAAACTGGCTGTGAGTATTCTCCTATTATTCAGCATGATAACTCCTACCCTTGGAGACGAATGCGGGGAAAAATGTACTTCGCCTTGCACTGCCCTCAAGTGTCACACTATATCTGATGTCCCCGGAGGATGTTGGTTTAATGGTGTAGATTGTATTAACTGCAAAGATGGTGATAGGGATATAAATATTTGTGAAGACTATGGTATTGATTCCTGTGAATTTAATCCTTGCGGCATTAGTGGTAGTTGCAAATGGGTGATGGATACATGTATAAGCTCTGATCTACCTGCATTGAGATGCAAAACCATGGGATGTAAATTTGGTTATAGATGCATGGCAGATGGAGAATGCGTACATTTCTCGGTTTCGGTGCAGGAGTATTGCAATACTGCTTATAAGGAACATGGTTTGTTCTATGACCTCAGTGATCCTAGAGCCTGTGAAAATGTGGGAAAGGTATGCACGGAGATAGGTAAAAAATGCGACAGGATATTAAATGAAACTACAATTGAAAGTAAAATAAAGGAGGAGTGTATAGCACTGAAACAGATGTGTCTTCAATGCCAGGGGGATTGCGAACTCAGAAAGAATGTTGGTGACATTGAGGGGATAATCTATGGAATTGCCGCCGGGATTGCTATTTTAATGCTAACTATTAATGGGATAAGGCTACTTACCTCAGAGGATTCCATTTCTAGAGACAATGCCAAAAAATCGATGGTATATGTGATACTTTCATTACTTATAATAGTAATAGCGGTAAAATTCATAGGGTATGTGTGGATTTCCTTTTTATAAGATTTTTATAAGATGGGAAAAAGCCGACATGGAGATTAAAAATAAAGAAGAGGGAATAGAAATGAAGGAAAAAATTTTTACCATCGTTATGATTTTCCTGATCTTCTTGATATCAACAACAGGAGCCAAGGGTCCAGAAGAGGTAAAGGCAGAATGGAATTATGTAATATGCATTGTCCTTAGAATTGTACAATTTGTAGCAATAGGGATCTCCGCACTGATAATAATTCTTGCAGGGATAAAACTCATGACTTCAGAGAACCTGGAAGAAAGGGGCGGGGCAAAGAAGATGATGATACAGGTCATTTCTGGATTGATTATCATTATAATAGCGGTGCAATTGGTAAATTATATAGTTACTGGAAGCAGGGTGGAGAAATTCGATCTAAGTGCGTGTGAGGACGTCTTTCCCACTACAACAACTACAACAACAATGCCAGTGACTACCACAACCGTTATAGTGACTACAACTTTATAGTGACTAAAACTACCTCATTAACTACCACAACTGTAGGACCTACCACAGATCATGCCATATGCTATAGTGCAGAAAATAACAGGTTGTTGTGATGATGGAATTGTTGTTGTACGCCTCCCTCTCCTCCTGGTGTATGTACACCTCCATAGAAATTTCTGCTGGAATACTGCCAGACTAACTCAGTCTTCCCATCTATCGGTAAACAAGATTGAATTTTGGGTATATCCCAAAGATGTCTAGATTTGACCATTACTAATAAACCTTCTTAGCCCGGCCCTTAGGTAATTCTTCAATAATTTCACCTTGCTGCTCTTGACCTCTATCTCCACTTCCCCCCTCCTGATAGAATCTAAGGGGTCACTATCCACTACTATGGAAATACAGCCGATCTCATCTATGCAGTGGGCATCACTTCCTCCAACCAATGGTAACTTTATATTCTCAGAAATCTTTCTCATATCCTTAGTACTGGAGAGGGTGCGTCCATTAAATATTTCAACTGCATCAAAATTCAATTTGTATATTAAATCCCCAACTCCCGAGCGAAATCTATCATATGGATGCGCAGCAATAGCTATCCCCCCCAGATCGTGAATTCTCTCTATTGTTCTTTGTGCAGATAAATCTCTCTCTATCAATTCTGTAACCCCTAATGCCAGGATATGTCCATCGATGGATGAGACCTCCAATCCGGGAATCACTTTAAAATTTTCAGAGTCATATTTCAAGGCTATTAATGAACCCTTGATCACATCATGATCCGTAATTGCTATCCCATCTAAGCCTATGGATTTTGCATAACTAACGATTTCTTTAGGGGTATTGACGCCATCGGAGTAAGTGGAATGGATATGGATATCGAGTTTCATCTTAGATTTAATTCTATAGTCGATGTATTATTTATAATTAAATTAATTAAACGACAAAGAGAAGAATTAATGCGAGGGGCCCGTGGGGTAGTCTGGATATCCTAGAGGACTTCGGATCCTCCGACCCGGGTTCGAATCCCGGCGGGCTCACATTCAACCTTTTTCTTTCTTGAAAAAAAGAAAAACATATTCTGCGAGATTATTTGAAGACCCCACATGTTTCTTTTGACAAAAATAATAAATCAAGATTCTTGAGTATGTGTCTGTCCAGATTGCCAAGCCCTTTTCCCATGCCGATATTCCTGAGAAAGTGACTGGCTTCTTTGTAGACCCATAGGAAGTAATTTGCCTTAGGCATCTTATTTTTACCATGGCTGTTTTTTAAGCTTCCAGACCCAAGCAATAAAATTTCCAAAGAGATGGATTGCCGGTGTAATAATAACTATCACAAAGAAGCGATCATATCCGATCATATCTTCGAAGACTCCTTGCCATCGACCTTCAATAAAACAGCTCCATAACCAAGCAAAAAAGAAGGCTCCAAAGACAAAATCCAGTTGATCTAAAAGTGGTGCTGGGTCTCCAGTTTTAAAGCCGGTTCTCCTTTTTATAAAACTGGCTACCATGTCTCCAACTAATGCACCGATGCTGAGCATAACAGCCAGCGGAATGGTCATCCGAGGGAGATATGGAAGATAACTTTTCACAGAGGGCTGAATAATTACCTGGATAATTCCAATCAGAATTCCAGCAATTATTCCAGTAATCAATCCGCGCCATGTTTTTCCATCCCCGAGGATTCTGACACCGAGCCATTTTCTCCCACCATCGATGGGCTTACCATATTTCTTCAGAAATTTTATCTTAGAAACATTCACAGGGATGGAATTTGCCACATATGCCGGCAGTATAAACCACAGGGCTTCAACGATCATGGGGTACATAATACTTAATAAAATTAAGTTTAAATAATATAATCCAATAGATCATACAGGATACAAGCAAAATAGAAAATGAAATCTCTATTGATTATTTGTGATGGGATGGGGGATCGCCTGATAGAGGGAAAGACGCCACTGGAAGTTGCTGATAAGCCCAATATGGATATCATTGCTAGAGAAGGGATAAATGGGATTATGGATACCGTAAGGGCTGGAATAAGACCCGGAAGTGATACAGCACACCTTTCGCTCTTTGGCTATGATCCATTTAAGGTCTATACTGGAAGGGGGCCATTTGAGGCATACGGTGCTGGTTTGAACCTGGAAAAAGGAGATATAGCTATTAGGTGTAATTTTGCTACCTTAAAGGATGGCAAGATAATTGATAGAAGGGCCGGGAGGGATGAACTTGGTTTGGAGAAATTAACAAATGAATTGGATGGGATTGAAATTGATAATGTAAGAATTATATTCAGAAGATGCAAAGGACACAGGGCAGTTTTAATTTTTAAAGGAGAAGATCTCTCTTCAATGATCTCGGATACCGATCCTGAGGAACTGAATGTACCCCCAAATAAATCAACTCCACTGGACGGTAATACAGATTCCAAAAGAACTGCAGAGATCCTGAATAAATTTACTATGATGAGTCAGAAAATTCTTTCTGATCATGAGGTAAATAAAGAAAGGATAAAACAGGGAAAACTACCAGCTAATGTTGTTTTGGCGAGGGGTGCTGGAATAAAACCAGAGTTAACTTCATTTGAAAATAAATATGGAATTAAGGGGGCATGTATTTCTGCCACCTCTTTGATAATTGGGGTATGCAGAGCAAGTGGTATGGACATCATCGAAGTGGAGGGGGCAACCGGTCATGTAGATTCAGACATCACTAAGAAAGCAGAGGCCACTATTAATGCCCTAAAACATTATGACTTCGTTTTTCTTCACATAAAGGGAACAGATGAGGCATCACATGATGGAAACTTTGATTTAAAGAAAAAAATGATCGAAAGGATTGATAAAGAGGTCATTGGTCCAATTTTGGATAAGGTTGATTTAGAAGATACTACTATCGTTCTAACGGCAGATCACTCCACTCCAGTGGGCATAAGACAGCATAGCGCAGATCCAGTTCCAATAGCTATTCTTGGCGATGTAAGAACAGACTCTGTAAAAAAGTTCAGTGAGAGAGATTGTAGTAAGGGGGGATTGAATAGAATCTGCGGGAGATATCTGATGGATACTATCCTCGATCTGAGTGACAAAGCAAGGTTATTCGGAGCCTGATTCTTTAGATATCACTCCCGAGCAGGGATAAATTGGTAAACCTCCTGAAAACTTGACACTTACTGTGGTTTACCCCGAGAAAGGGTTCAGATTTGCCGCTTTGAGCATCTGAGGTGGTAAAACCCAAGTGGCGAATTAATCTATGGCATCGACAAATAAAATTAGTTTTGATATAGAAGATTATACCTCACTTAAAGAACTGGCCCAGTTATCATATTCCTTGGTATAGATATAGGAACCAGTTAGTTCATCCAGGTTACTTGAACCCAAGATATTTGGTGACTTTACACCAGTAATTATAGCAATAACCTCAATCTTGTCCTTTATCCTTGGATCAACCCTTGCACCCCAGGTAACGTTGGCATTTGGGTCCAATTCCTTGGTTATTAACTCGCCAATTCTATTAGCCTCACCCAGGGTCATATTCTCTCCTCCAGTAATGTGAATCAAACAGCCGCTGGCTGATTTATAATCTACCTGCAAAAGCGGCTGAGAGAGCGTATTCTCTACTGCCTTTTCAATCCTATCTGGACCTTCACCATCACCAACAGAGATAACCGCTACTTTACCCCCACCCATCACCGCCTTTATATCTGCAAAATCCAGGTTAATCAGACTCGGTTCCATTATAGTCTCGGTTATTCCTTTAACTGCTCTGGCAATTACTTCATCCGCTACAGAGAATGCCTTATCTAATGGTAAATTTGGAACATATTCTACTAATTTATTATTATCAATTATGATTACGGTATCTGCAACCTTTCTTAGATTATCTATTCCCTGTCTTGCTATATTTAACCTCGTTCTTTCCAGTGCAAACGGGAATGTTACTACTGCCACCACAATAGCACCTTGCTCTTTTGCTATCTCTGCAATTACTGGAGCACTTCCAGTTCCCGTACCTCCGCCCATTCCAGCTGTCAGAAATAGAAGATGGGTATTTGCCAACAAATCAGACAACTCATGCCTACTTGCCTCTGCTGCCTTTTCTCCAAGTTCTGGAAAACCGCCGGCTCCCAGACCACGCATCAGTTTTGCACCGATGAGGATCTTTATCATACTCCCATCCAGTTTCTGAAGATCCTGTTTGTCTGTGTTTGAGGCTATTAGCTCAGCCCCTTCAACACCTATGCGATGTAACCTATTTATGGTGTTATTTCCTGCACCTCCAGTTCCCAGAACTACAATCTTTAGTCTATCCGCACCCTCAAATTCATCATAGATCCTTTTTTCGAGTTTGCCGTGCTGTATTGCAGCATTTACTATGGAGTCCATCTTGATTTTTCATATAAAATTTCAAATTTTCTTAACAAATTAATTATATCATTCCTTACTTATAAATACTCTGCTAATTTTGGCTTTGGGACAAAAATAGTTAGTCTCGGAGTATTACGAGATAAACTCGCGTAACGCCAATACTGAGGGAGATCTTTCGGGTGAGTCAAGAACCAATAAAGGACAAAGAGCACATCTTCAGTCCAGATGTAACTGGCCTCCCCACATCGATGAAACAAAACTTGGAAATAAATTAACTGCTTTCGAGCTGACGGGAAGCCTCAATACGATCGGATAGATCTCATCTCGGCTGATGCTGCCTATCATCCAAAGCAAGGTGTTACTCTGAAGATGAGGGGAAGCAGTGCCTGGACAGATATGCTCCTAAGTTTTATCCATGATCCGCAGGAGTGGCTCAAAGAACATACTCGCTCGATATCCGAGAGTGATAAGATGAGGGTATATTGGCCGCGGGTGTGTGGGATACGTGAATTATACCCAAAGTCTCTTTCTACTATTTTTTCTTTCTCGCTAATTCCTTTATTGTTTCATAGGTCCCAAACTCTGGAGCTAAAGAATCATACCAGTTAAATTTACCATAAGCGCGTTTTTTAATCATCATTTCTTTTCTACCCATATCTCCGCCATGTAGGGGATATATAAATATTATTCCTTTTTTTGAGAAGAACTCATCCGTTTTTCTTAAAAATTCTTTTGCTTCCTCTTTACTTAACTCCTGGCTGAAAACATAGAGTGATGTTCTTCCAGGTCCGCCATAATCAATCATCGCAAATACCGGTATTTTATATTCTTTTTTGATTTTCTTTACCAGTCTGTCCCAAAGTTCTTCATCAAAATTACCAATTTTACCTGTAAATTTATCTCTAATTTCATCTGAAGAAGGTGAAACCATCGCAGCATCAACATTAACATACTTTTTGGAAGCACCTATAATAGAATTTCCACGAATTACAGCAACCCATGTTATAACATAAATACGCTTTCCTTTTCTTTCTCCGTATTTGTGAATTTTATCAACTATTTCCTGAGATGCCTTGTAACTCTCTATTACCGCCGGATGATCTGGGTTTTTTGTTAATAAATTCATCAGTTGGGCTTGCATGTAGAGCATATCAATCCAAATTACATCCACACCTGCATCTATTTGTTTATAAATTCTATCAAGAAAAATCTTCTGAAACTCTGGATTGGTCAAATCCGGAAAATATTTCCCCATTTTTTGCTTTAATTCTCCATCTCTTGGGCAAGATTCATTTTTACCGACACTACCCCATCTCCTTGCCCAATAGCATTGAATTTCTCTTCTACTTACATTAATATTCCATTTTTCAGGATTTAAAGCCATTTCCCACGCTTTATCTCTGTCTTGAGGCTCAAGAATTAAACGCGAGTTGCCGACTTCTTCCGGATAGAGAAATTCAGCCTGCGTCCCACCACAAAAGATTATATCTGGTAGTTCTTTTTTTATCTCTGAAAGTGCATTTCTTAAATGCTCATAACTTTTCCCAAAAAATTCACATTTTTCTCTTTCTTCTTTCGTTGGCCAATCGGAGCATTTCTCCGGGCAAGGTTTTTGAGTTATCCAGCCCTGAAATATAAAATCCACATTTAATTCTTTGAAAATTTTTATTGTGTCTTTTACACTTCTATCTATAATATTGCCATCTGTTACATACCGATACTGGACGGCAACCTTAATTTGTGAAATATTCTTGGGATGTGGCCATATCTCTGGGCATTTGCATTTTCCGTTGTCGCAATACGCTCCCGGACATTTCAACGATCTACAATCAGCATCTGTTACACATCTTTCCGTAAAGAGAAGGAAAAACTTTAGCCCAATAAACAAAATAACTGTAATAATCAGAAAACCAATTATGATGGGAGTTTTTTCGTTCATGATTATCTGTTTGTTTTTAATGTTAATATTCTTGAACCATACTTTGGAATAGAAATTTTGAAGTTGCCAGGTTCATTGACATTAAAAATTTCACCGTTTAGCTCGTCATACAAAACAGTTCCCTTCGGAAGGAAGGATAAATTAAGTGTTGATGTTGCCGTTTTATTCAAAAAGTTTATCACCACAATAACCTTTTCGTCTTCGTAACTCCTAAGGTAAGCATAAGTGTTATCCCCCGATTTCCAGGCATTTGAGATTGAGCCGTATTTTAAGGCATTGTTGCTATTGCGGATATTCAGAACTTTTTTCCAGAATGTTCTTCTTTTTGGAGCTGTTGCCACAGAATCTCCAGAAATTCCGTGAAGTTCATCAGCTAATCTGCTACCAAACAATTCATACAATCCTACATATGGAACGCCGGGAATTGTAGAGACCAAAACAACCGAAGGGTAATAACGAGGATCATTAACAACAAAATTCATAGATTCCTTACTTAGAGTTTCTCCTATATCTTTTTTAATTATACTTCTCAGCCTTGCCCTGTTGAAAGCGAGAGGTTCTTTTTTCAGTAACTTAACAAAATCAGCCGAACCTGTTTCACTTCTAAAAAGATACGGTAAAATCATATTAAAATGTGAAGAGCTGATTTCAGCATATTCATCATTTGTGATGTCTGGATAATAAAAAGGAAACCTGCATAATGGATTTTTCTCAACAGGGATCTTAAGTCTCTTAACAGAAGCACTTTCCGCATGCCATACTTCACTGGAATTTTTTAATTCAGATAAGGCCATGTAGTAATCCTTCAAAGGATAATCTTTTTCAACGGGATCAGGGCAAGGTTTTTCTTCCAACTTGTAGGGGCATATATTTATTTCTTCACCTTTCTTACATGTAAATTCAACCGATGCATCCAGCCTAAGCCCATCAAATCCATAATCTTGTATCTTTCTGTATTGCTCAAGGAAAAAATCAATGACATCTTGAGAAGTTGGGTCGGGAGCATATCCGTAGCCACAGCAATGGCAAATGAAATTTCCAGATTTATCTTTTATTAAGATATCTTTATCTGGATTTTCTATCTGGTAACGATATAAAGCTCCGCCATCTCCCGTTGAATCAAAGTATGCACATTCTGGCGTTGGAGGGAAGGCAGATGCCCACTCAGAAAGCATGGTGACCACTTTAATATTGTATTTATGGGCTGTTTTAAGAAATGATTTTAGCTCCTTTTCTGTTCCTCTTTTAGGATCAAGTTTATCGAAATCTTTCACAGCCCACCTCTTGGTAGGATCTGGCGAATTACAGTACTCCCATATCGGAAACATTTCAATTGTCTTTATACCTATATCTTTAAGCTCTGGTATAATTTTTATGTAATCTGAGTATTTTGTAGCTACATAATATTCCTCTCCCAAAACAGCCCCATCTTTTATCCAGCAATCTCCATCTTCTGAATCTGTTAGACCATCGCCATCGTTATCAATTCTATCTGTACAAATTGTTTCAACTCTAATCTTAGAAATTTTGTCTTGATCGTTAGTATTTGAATTACTTTCTTCTCTTCGTGAATATTTCCAGTAAATTAAACCAAAGGCTAAAATTAAAACTACAATTATAATTGCTATGGCCTTGTTTCTCATTTCATCATAATTTATTATCTCCTTTTTTAATTTAAAGTTTTTTCGACCTTTTTATATCTTGCCTGTTAAGTTTTGTTATCTTCTTTCCAGACAGAATTAAGCATATTTTTAAAAAATGTTTAACCTCGTATTTAAATCCTATCAAATTTACTTAAAATTCAACAACCACTTCCACAAGGGCAAAAACTTAATTTTCTTTCTTTCAATCGCTTCAACACCTTCGTAATCCCAGGTGATGCAGAGCAGGTTTTTACACTTTAACTCTTTGCTTGCCTTTAACAAACCCTTAATCTCTCTTTCTCTGGTGGAGAAATCTTCTATGTCATAGCAGACCTGTATTAACTGTTTTATTCTCGTACCTTGCTTAAGAACAAAATCAACCTCAAAATTATCTCTAAAATAAGAGACCTCAAATAGTTCTTTTTCTCCTCTTCTCAGAATTTCAAGGAAGACAATATTCTCTATTAATCTTCCCTTATCTTTTTTTCCAGAGAGAAAGAGTGAAAGCCCTGTATCTACAGAATATATTTTTCTTGGCAGCAATATCTGTTTCCTCTTTGAAAAGGTATGCGAAGACAAAAGAAAAATGGAGAAGGCATCTTCAAAATACTGGATATATCTCCATAAAGTTTTCTTTGCTATTTTTATCCCAGCAGAATTTAAAAATCTATTTAATTTTGAAATCGTAATTTTGCTTGAATAATTGCTCAAAAGAATTTCCAAAACATTCTTTGCTGTTTCATAATTTCTGATTTTGAACCTTTCCACAATATCTCTATAAAAGATTGTTTCATAAAGAGTCTTCAGTTTTTTTCTTTTTTCAAACTCATTTTTCTCCAAAATAACTTCTGGAAAACCGCCGAACTCAATATATTCTCTGAGATATTTCATTATCCTTCCCCTGTCTTCTGGGAGAACCTCTCTTAGTTCTTTATTCTTTATCCCTAAAAATTCCTTAAATGAGAAAGGCAGGAGAAGATAAGAGATATATCTTCCCCTTAAAGAGGTGGCAATTTCTTTACTTAAAAGTTTTGAAGAAGAACCAGCAACAAAAAGATGGTATTTTCCTTGATTATGCAGCGTTCTCAGCCAACCAGCCCAATTTTTTACCAATTGAATTTCATCCAAAAATAAAACAATCTTCTTTTCCTTTCTCGGGCTAAAAATTTCATAATAATTCTGAAAGAATTTCTCAAAATCTTTTCCAATCCTCTCATCATCAGAGTTAAGATAGACTACATTATCTCTTGGAAATTCTCTTAAAAATTTCTTTGCTAAATGAAGCAAAAGATAGGTTTTTCCAACCCTTCTGGGACCGATAATCGCCACTATGTCCCTGGAAATTTTCGGCTCTATATATCTTGGAATAATCTCTGGAAATTTAAATCTCTTCCATTCCTCTAATACTATCTCAAAATTGTTTCTCATAGTTATAGTATAAGAAACAAAAATATATAAATTTGTTTCTTAAAATAATAGCAAGATATCTGAAAAAAGTAAACTCTTTGGTGTTCAATGAGTGGAAAAGAGGGATGTGGGGGAGTTATCATCATATATTTTTATTTACTCATTTGTCCTGTCTAACCATTTCGGTAACGACAATGGATAAATAGTTCTCTTTCCTTCCTTCTTCTCTTTGAGAGGGAGATAATAATCAAACCGTTACCAGAGTGGTTAGTTCACTTAAATAGATTGTATTTTGTAAGCCGATGTCGATTGAATATAATATAGTATTTACGAAGTTTCCCCTAAGGAAAATTTGGATAGGCGAGAACTTCAGAGTAAAGCGTCCCGAGCGAACCGCTTAATCTCCTGATGGTGGTAGAACCTTTACTTAATAAATCGGAGGTGATAGGTATGAATAAATATTGTGGTATAGAACGATTTTTGAGCATGTTTGTGGATTAAGCCCTTGCCTAAACATATTTAAAATGACTTAATAATATATCATAACGGGAAAGAAATGGGGGAAGTTAGTATATCTAACTTCTCTCAATTTAAGAGGGTTCTAAGGGATGTTATACGCTCCCGATAGGGACGAGGATTGCAAAGCAATCCGAAGAGTCGGCGAAGGGACGCCATAGACTTATTTTCTTTTACGTTTGGAATACCAGTTGATGAAAATTATCCA
>Ga0190361_1000740_pt1 | contig 12829 bp, 17 predicted proteins | sample 48721845_MG_FD_161273 | JGI IMG/M metagenome (GOLD analysis project Ga0190361, IMG submission 161273) | Hydrothermal vent microbial mat bacterial communities from Southern Trench, Guaymas Basin, Mexico - 4872-18-4-5_MG | ecosystem: Environmental > Aquatic > Marine > Hydrothermal vents >...
ACAAGCTACAAGCTAAATCCACCAAAATAGCCGATCTTTTCGATTAGCTCCTCATAAATCTTGTCGGGAGGCGGACCTTTGTCGTCCAAAACCCTTCACTCTGAAGAGCGCAATCACTGCAAATACCGCAGTTTTGACGATGCTTCGCCTGAACGGAAGACGCCCCTTGAAGAATTGCCAGACATTGGACATTGTACAGTATGCACTCAAATACGAAGAGTGCGAGCCGTATCATAGGTATTAGCGTTGATATTTGTTGCAAAAACCCAGTCAAAGCTCTCATAGCCCGGCAATACTGCAATATACGTGCTTATTTTTTTCTGCGTTGTCTTGTCTCTGTCCGTCTTCCACCGATGCTCGTGCAGCCCTGCACCTTTCTTTAACCATTCCTTGAACCTGACGTATTTCGGAACCATGATTATATTATATATCTATATCGCAGTTTGAGCTCCTGCAAGACCTTTATGACGCTCCACGTGTAAAGTCCACGGTCAAGAAGGACAATCTCGATTGGTATGAGCGCATAGTTATTTTCGATGTGGTGACTAAAATGCCCAACGAAGAGGACAATTACGAAGGCATAGTGAAGAGAGGACTAAAAGAGGAGTGCTGCGGTTATATAAGACGTGAATATGAGTTCTCAATGGCGGTTTGTCGCTCCTTAGCGCGTGACATCGAGGCGTTTTGTAAACGAAGCGAGGGGAGGATTTGAATGAAGGATAGTTGTCAGATTGACGAATGAACTCTTGAACAAGGAACGCTTTTGACACAGACGTACCTGAAAGGGTATGAATTCACCGAGAAAAGGCGAAATACAAGGCATTCATCGGAGTCTATCGCTCGCTACCTCAAGAGGGTTCTAAGCAATAATGACATCGCTTTACTATTGAATATCTCGCCTTCGACTAAACCCTTACAGGGTTTTCGGAGTCAACGTGGCGAAGCCCCGTTATGAGCAAGCAGTATGGAATAGAGATATATAGCAGCTCTGGTAACTGCATCTGGTGGAATGACTTCATCGAAAATAATCTTAATCATCCAGAACACACTTCCCAAGCTTGGGATAATAGATGATGATAACAACACGATTCTTTCTACAAATCTAACCCCCATATTGACACTATAATTTTCCAGCACCCGATAAGAGATAAGATGCAAGATGCATCATCCTAATGCCTACCATACACTTAAATATAATTGATACGCTAAACGTTACTATTAAAATAAGTAAGTCCCGTGGTGTAGTGGTCAAGCATACAGGCCTTTGGAGCCTGTGACAGGGGTTCGAATCCTCTCGGGACTATCCTATCCTCTACCACTTATTCCCTATTCCCTATCTTAGCCCTTAACCGCTTCACCATCTTCACTGCTGCTTCTACTGCCCTTTTTGCATAATCAACACGTTCCTGCGCCTGCAGACGCGTCATTCCCGGTCCCGCTACACCCAGCGCCACCGGCTTATCATACTCCAGTGAGAGGTCCATAATCCTGCGGGTGAGTTGCGCGGCGATCACCTCGTCGTGCTCGGTCTCTCCCTCTATCACACAGCCCAGTGTGACCACTGCATCCACACCTTCGCTTCTCAGCAATTCTTTCACAGCAAGCGGCATATCAAACGTTCCAGGCGTATAAAACGTATGAATAACCTTAGCACCAAGGAACTCAGCATGCTCCCGCCCCAATATCTCCATCTGATACGTGATATCCCTATGGAATTCAGATACAACAAAACCCAGCTTTATCTCTTTCTCTTCTTCTGCCATCCCCTTCTTTACACCCTTAATCCTTATTTTTCTCTCACATATATAACATATAACAATCACAATCGCATGGGGCATGAGAGCCATGGATTTCGTTCAGAAGCGAAAAGAGCTTTATGAAGAATGTGAGGATTTATAGAGCAGCTTCTGGTGGATAAGGGAAAGCCCTGGTATGGTACACGTTTGTGAAGAGAGATGCGGAGCGGATAAGTGAGAAGATAGCACATGTGCGTGATATCAAAGACCTGGAGCGATATGAACAGGACTTGAAGCGTTTGAAAATATACAAAAGAGGGAGAAGGAGCGAGTGGAGCAGTTTGGCAGTAAGTATTGACAGTAAAGCCTTAAGCTGGATACTCTCGCACCGTGGGCGGGAGACAGGAGGGGGGAGTTCGATGCGGCAAGTGCAAAACGTGTGGTGAGCATATCAGTGATATTGAGGATGAAGTAAGGGATACTGTATATTATCATCCTGTTTGGATAATTACAATATTCATAACGCCTTTCTTCGCTATTCATCAAATATAACAGACTGTTTTTATTATAGTTAGTGGAGATGAAGGGGATAGATAGCCCGAACCCGATAGAGAGGTGCAAATTGGAGAAAGCTCCTGCGTCCACAGACCCTCATTTCGGCTGTCAGCCGGAAGGGCGTCCAATGCGGGAGTACATCGAGAAGGGCGTGGTTGTGATAGACAAGCCCGCGGGTCCCACCGCGCATGAGGTCGTATCATGGGTGAAGGGTATATTAAAGGTGAATAAAGCGGCTCATACAGGAACACTGGACCCTAAGGTCACGGGTGTACTGCCCATTCTGCTCGGTATAGCAACTAAGTTAGCCGGTGTCTTCGTCTCTGATAAGGAATATGTGTGTTTGATGAAGTTGCACGGAGATGTGGAAGAGGATAAACTGAGAGAGGTGGTGAGGGAGTTTGAGGGTAAGATTTATCAGCGACCACCACTAAAATCCGCGGTCAAGAGAAGAATAAGAGTGAGGACCGTGCATTACATAGAGATAAAAGAGGTGGAAGGAAGGGAGGTATTGATGAAGGTGGGCTGTGAAGCCGGTACATACATAAGGATGCTCTGTCATCATATAGGACAGGCATTAGGTGTGGGTGCGCACATGGCGCAATTGAGGAGGACCAAATCGCTACCCTTTGATGAAGCTGCGCTAACGAAGCTGCAAGACCTGAAAGATGCATACGTCTTTTACGAAACGGGAGAAGAGGCACCTCTTCGTGAACTCATTATACCCATGGAATATGCACTCGGGCATCTATATTCTCTACATTGCATCATCGTGAAGGACACTGCAGTTGATGCACTATGCCATGGAGCGGATCTCGCGGCTCCCGGGATCTCGCGTATAGAAGAGGGAATAAATATAGGGAATCCCGTAGTTATGTATACATATAAGGGAGAAGCGGTGTGTGCAGGCAGGGCACTTATGTGTTCAGAGGAGATGCTCAGAGCAGAAGAGGGGATATGTGTGAATACAGACAAAGTGTTCATGAAGCCCGGGACATATATGAGGGTATGGAAAAACCGAGCCGAGGTGGCTGAGTGGTAAGGCGCAGGCCTGGAGTTAAGTTATCCGAACGGATAGCCTGTGTTCCGAAAGGAACTCAAGGGTTCGAATCCCTTCCTCGGCGCATACCTATACCCCTTCCTCTATGCTATACAAAATAAACTTAAAGAGGGCATACTAAATCTTATAAAAGGTTGGTTCTGAGAGATGAGTGAAGGTGAAGAAGGAATAGCGATGGAGAAGGAAAAGGGAGAGCAAGAAGGAGAGGAGTTCAAGCATATAGTCAGGATTCTGGATACAGACCTTGATGGTAAGATACGAGTGCCTTACTCACTGTGTGGTATAAAAGGGATAGGACGCAGGGTCGCACGTGCAATTGTTACATCCGCGGGTATAAATGCGGATAAAAGGATGGGAGAGCTCTCTGATGAAGAGATAGAGAGATTAAAGGTGGCAATAAGCAGTGCTGATAAACGACTACCCATGTGGATGCTGAACCGGCGCAGGGATTTGATTAGTGGAGAGGATAAACATATCATGGGCTCAGACCTGATACTGAAGTTCAGAGATGACCTGAATCTATTGCGTAAAATAAGGTCTTATCGCGGTATAAGACATGAGAGAGGTTTGAAAGTGCGGGGTCAACGTACAAAATCTACAGGACGTAAAGGAATAGTGGTAGGAGTGGTCAGGAAGAAGACACTGGCGCGTACTGGAGGCGGAGGTGGAGGGAAGTAAATGGGACATCCAAAGCGCAGCAAGAAGAAGTATGAACGCCCGAGGAGACCATGGGTCTTACAGCGGATAAAAGAGGAGAAGGAGTTAGCTGACCGATATGGACTGAAGAACAAGCGAGAGATATGGAAGGCAGCCAGTCTTATAAAGAACTATCGGAGGGAGATAAGGAACATCCTGGCTGAGATAGCGGGCATGAAACCCTCAAAGCACACAATGAAGAAACAGGAGGAGATTCTGGAGAGTTTGAAGCGGCGTGGTATAGTAGATGGAGCAGCAAAGCTGGAGGATGTTCTGGCACTGGATGTGGAGCATTTACTGGAAAGGCGCTTACAGACTCTGGTGTATAAAAAAGGCATGGCTAATTCTCTTAAACAAGCCAGACAGCTCATTGTTCATGGGCATATCGCTATTAATAACCAGAAAGTTACCATCCCTTCGTATATAGTGCGAGTGGATGAGGAGCGAGGGATAAGCTACTATGAGCATGCACCTGCTTCTATAACCGCCATTGCCACAAAAGGAGCGAGTAAGGAAAAGGAAGAGGAGGCTGATAAGTAATGACATCGGACGAGAAATGGGTGATTGCGCATATCTTCTCATCCTTTAATAACACTATCATTACAATCACGGATATGACAGGCGCGGAGACGATAGCGAGGGCTTCTGGTGGCATGATAGCGAAGGCGGACCGTGATGAGAGCTCCCCGTATACCGCGATGCTGATGGCGTCGCAACTCGCGGACAAACTGAAGGAGCGGGGTATTATAGGACTACACGTGAAGGTAAAGGCAGCTTCAGGGCGCAAATCACGAACCCCTGCCCCAGGTGCGCAGGCAGCGATAAGGGCTTTCGCTCGTGCGGGGCTGAGGATAGGGAGGATAGAGGACGTTACACCTGTGCCGCATGATGGTACAAAGCGCCCGGGAGGCAAGCGTGGGAGAAGGGTATAAGGTTGATATACGGTTATGGAAGTAAAGATAGAGTATCGCGGGGATAACGAAGTGAGGTTCGTAGTATCAGGTGTGAAGGTTCGTTTTCTGAACTCACTGAGACGTGCGATGCTTGCGGAAGTGCCGAAGCTTGCCATTGACGAGGTGAAGATATACGAGAATAACTCTTTACTGTACGATGAGCAATTAGCGCTCCGACTGGGTTTGATACCTCTGAAGGTGAGTAATATCAGTGATTACAGTGAAGAAGATAAGGTAACACTGACTTTGAAAGCAGAGAGTCCAGAGCGGGCAGGATATACAATGGTATATTCCAAGGAGCTCATCTCCTCTGACCCTGGCGTAGAACCTGCATTTGGAAACATTCCAATTGTGAAATTGGTCTCAAAAGAGCGCGAGATTAGCGGTATAAGGACAGTAGCGAGACAGAGGGTATCTTTTGAAGCTATTGCAAGACTGGGTAGGGGAAAAGAGCATGCGAAGTGGCAGCCTGTAACTATCTGCACCTTCAAGGAACTGTCACAGCCCAACGAGCAGCAGAAGTCTAAGTCTTTTCTCTTCACCGTCGAGAGCGATGGTTCTTTACCTGTGAATGATATTGTGGTAGAGGCGGCGAGGATACTGCGAGATAAGTTTGAATGGCTGGTGAAGGAGTTAAAGTTAAAGGCACAATAATAGTAACTAACCAACTAACGAGTGGGGAAATTGAAGGCGATTGTTCCGTTCAAGAAGGAAGGAGCGAAGTCGAGATTGAGCAGATTATTAACCAGAATAGAACGAGAGGAACTTGCATTGAGAATGCTGAATGATGTACTGGTGGCATTATCAAGATCTGCAGTAGACGAGGTAGAGATATTAACGACAGGAAGTACAGGCGAGTTAATGGCGGAACTGGAGAAGACCGTAACAGAAGTAAGGAGTGATAGCAGGGGACTGAACGCTGCGTTGAACGCGGCGATAGCACAGCAGGAGCAGCCGGTATTGATTTTGATGGCTGATATCCCGCTGGTAACACCAGAGAGCATAAATAAGATGATAGAGCGGACTGAGGATGTGGTGGTAGCGCCGGGCAGGAAAGGAGGTACAAATGCACTCTTCCTTCGTAGACCTTTTCTCTTCTCCGTATCTTATTATGGAATCAGTTGCATTGAGCATCTGAACAGAGCAAGGAGGAGTAATCTAACTTATGCGATTCATGATTCCTTCTTCATGAGTGTTGATATAGATGAAGTGGAGGACCTGACGGAGTTGTTGATTCACGGTCTGGGTTCTTATTCAGCTTTATATCTGGATGAGATCGGAGTCCATCTCCATGTCAATAAGGGCTCAGAGGTACATGCGGAAGTGGTGAGATGAGCTTATTTCTTCCTACACAGGCTCGAGCCAGCTCATATACCGCTCCTCCCTGGCATTCACCACATCAAAGAACTTACGCTGTATCTCCTCTGTTATTTTCCCCCTCTTGCCTTCTCCTATCTTCACACCATCTATCTCTCTTATTGCGGATACCTCTGCTGCTGTACCGGTGAAGAAAGCTTCGTCAGCATTCAGTAGTTCCTCCTTCTCCACTCGCTTTTCCAACACCTCATAGCCCATATCGCGGGCAAGTTCAATCACGGAAGCGCGGGTAATACCGGGCAGGATGGAAGATTCAATTGCAGGAGTATAAAGCAAGCCGTCTTTGACTGCAAATATGTTCTCTCCCGGGCCCTCTGCCACATAGCCGTGGTTATCAAGCATTATCGCCTCGTCGAACCCGCGCTCCTTCGCATCCAGCACAGCGAGCAATGAATTCAGATAATGCCCGGTCGCCTTCGCCGTCACCGGTAACGTATTGGGGTCTATTCTGCGCCATGATGAGAAAGTGCATCTTATACCCTTCTCCAGTGCATCCTCACCAAGATAAGTGCCCCAGCGCCATACAGCGATTGCACAGTCAACAGGGCAGCCTTCCGGATTCACACCCAGGTGGTGTAAGCCATAGAATGCGATAGGTCTTATATAGCATGCATCAAGTTCGTTTATTCTAATGGTATCTTTTATTGCATCCTTCAGTTCTTCCTTCGTGTATGGGATTGTCATCTTATACAGTTCCGCAGAGCGATACAACCGTGCAATATGGTCATCCAACCTGAAAATGAACGAGCCTTTATCTGTTGCGTAACATCTTATACCCTCGAAGACTCCTGTCCCGTAATGGAGACCGTGTGCGAGCACATGCACCTTCGCATCTTTCCAGTCCATAAACCTGCCATTATACCATATCTTACCACGCTCTGGTAGCCCCTCGACCATTTCTATCACCTATAAAGATGTAATAACCTAAATAAACATCCCGCCCATTCACACTAAGAGAGAGGATTTACACGTATAGCGGAGAGGTAAGAGATGAGCAAAGCGAAGAAGAATCCTAGAAGCGACAGAGAGAGTGAGAGTAAAAAGCATAACAGTTCACTATAGCCCTGTGACCTGGCGAGTGTGAAGCCGAAGAATAAGCCCATAATAGTGAGTCCGGAAATAAGCAAAGCATAAGGGAGCGCTCGTAAAAGCAGATTCTCCCTTAGCTTCTTATTCTTATACAGTTCCCCTGTATTTATATTTGTATTCACTCTCTGCCTCACTTTCATACTCGTATCTTCGTCCAGAGCATGAATGCGATCAGGAGCCCGTATATAGCTACTGCTTCCGCAAGTGCGACAAATATCAGCACTCGACCAAATACCTCCGGCTTCTCCGCTGTTGCCCCGGTTGCCGCAGTTCCCGTAGCAGATATTGCAATACCAGAACCAATAGCAGCACCAGCCATTGACAGACCTGCCGCTATTGCTATCCAGCTGGCATCAGTGATAGTACCAGCACTTCCCGCTCCAGCTTCCGCTTCCGCATTCTGCGCTGATGCAATTCCCGCTACTGCAGCGAGAATGAGCAATGTAAAAGCAAAGGTGTATTTCATCCTCATCTCTTCTCTTTACCTCCTATTCCTATTTTATTACAAAAGAGAGAGTGAGTGATATATATAAAAGTAATGGTTTTTTCATGCATGTGGTTTTTAAAGGAAGACATTATTATATGAAATATATGATAGATATGATAGATGGGGAAGAACAGAAACACACCGAGATTGATATACCGTCGCTTGAGCGAGCAGTGAGGCGTGTGAAGGCGATGATGGTAAACTGGGGCTTGGGAGAGGGTTGCAGTATGATATATGCAGTTCTTGTCGTTTCTCATAAGCCATTGTCCGCGGAGGAGATAGGAAAAAGAACCAACTATGCTTATTCTTCCACCATCAATTATCTCAATACACTCATACAAATGGGTCTGGTGGAGCGAGTGAGGAGTTTAAGGAAGAACTTCTATGTGGCGAATGTGAACTTTGTGGCATTGATAAAGGCGGAGCTGGGGAAGGTGAAGAGCTATCTCAGCCAGCTTGGTAGTGACTTAGAGGGGATAAAAGAGCTTGAGCAACTCAGTGAGAAGGTAGAGAATGCAATTGCCTATCTGAAGCGTGTAGAGGCTGCGGATAAGCATAAATGGGATGGGTGATGGAGATAAAATGAGCCGTTTTGGTATGAGCCCTAAGAGCCCTAAGATTATACTCACTGCTGATGAGACGATGATGAGCAAGTACCGGTGGGGGATATTTGTAGGCTTCTCCACCTGCATGCCGCGCGGTATTCTACCTGATTGGTTCTATTTCAGTGTATGGGCACCGCCGGTACCACGAAAGAATGGGCGAGCTTTGTATGCAGATTTCGGGCTGAGGATCATGGAAGCATCACTGGCGAATGTATTTGGTGCTGATGAAGTTGCAGTGGTTCACCCGCGGGATTTGAAGCGCGTTGCAGGTGACAGAACAGAGATTATAGGCGTTGGCGGACATGATTTTCTGGGTATCAATCCCCCGACCTCTGAGTTCGTTGACATGTTAGATACAGGACCCCCATACAACCGGGTGAAGTTCTTTGAGTTGTTACGTAACCCTGTGATGAGAGAGAAGATAGTTGTGATAGGTGGTAAAGCGGCATGGCAATTGGCGGATGAAGAGATCATGGACAGACTGAACATAGATTATGTGCATCTTGGAGAGGGAGAAATTAGCGTGCCTGAGATGTTCAAAGCGATACTGGAAGGCGAGAAACTGCCGAGGATAATAAAAGGTAAAGAGCCTGCCCCAGATGAGATTCCCAATATCCTCGGTGCTACTATTCATGGATTGGTGGAGATAGGCAGGGGTTGTGGCAGGGGTTGTGCATTCTGCACCCCGAACATGCAACGGTTACGATACCAGTCCGTAGCGCACATAGTGCGGGATGTGGAGACGAATATAAAAGCGGGTCAGCGTTCTATCTGCCTCCACTCCGAGGATGTGCTCAGGTATGGTGCTAAGGGTATACCACCAAACGAAGAACGTGTGCTGGAGCTCTTCAGGCGTGTGGCATCGGTGGATGGGATAAAGGATATAGGAACAAGTCATATAGCTCTTGCCACGGCATATCATAATCCCCGTCTTGTTGAAGCAGTAGCAGAGATGTGCTATTCAAAAGTGGAGGATATGAATTGGCTGGGCGCTCAAACGGGGATAGAGACAGGCAGTGCGAGACTGATAGCAAAACACATGCGAGGTAAAGTGCTACCATCACCACCGGAGCGATGGCGGGAGATTGTGCTCCAGGCATTTGGTATCCTTGATGATAACAACTGGATTTGTGCAGCAACACTGATAAATGGACTCCCGGATGAGACCACAGATGATGTCATCAAGAGCATAGAACTGGTAGAGGACTTGAAAAAGACCTCTACACTCTCGCTTGTGGTGCCGATGAACTTTGTATCAATGCGTGGTTCTGCACTGGACACTGAAGAATCGTTTAACATCGGGAAGATGACGCGTGAGCACTGGCAACTGATGGGTGAATGTATAGACCATGACCTGAGGGTGGTGCCACGACTGTTAAGAATGTACAGGGATAATAAAGGGATAAAGAGCTGGTTACTCAGTTTCGCAGCCACGAAAATGGCAAATGCGTTGCAGAAGTATGTGAATAAGATGAAGCGGGGTGAGCCACCGACAGACCGCCACGAGATAAGTAAATGGCTCAATCCCGATATACCGGACCTCAGGGCTTAGAACTTAGAATAACATCAATCCCCTCCACCAACCATTCATAAAAAATCATCATACCACTCTCCAATCTATTAAAAGTGAAGCTATAACGATGCTGAGGTCGTGATACCCGCAATGTGTTTTGAAGGAGATATAACCTTCGTAATAAGCGAATTAAAGACTAAAGCATCGTTAAGGGAGTTTGCAGGATTTTAACAGGTTTACAGTCGATCAGTTTGTAGATATGGCGTTGAGAACCGTAAACGCCGTTTATGGAAAGCGAAAGAACGGAAAAACGATAAGAATTAGAGATATCACCAATTTGACGGTGGATATTAATTGGTTCAGAAAGAAGTATAAGAGTGAAGATTTAAAAGATAAGGACTATAGGACTATAAATGGGCTTATTCCAGGTCCAGAGGCTATTATATGGGTATGAAACTTGTTTTAGCCATAGAATACCCCTCTTTAAAGCCGTTGGCTTTTAGATTTACTCTGTCCTCTGTGACAAAGATCGCTTCTATTGGTGTCGTTTTGATTGGCATCGCTATTTCATTGGGTTTCAGGGATAAAGGAAGCCTACAAAGGCTTGTTGAATGGTGACATTTTGGGAGGGGGTTAATATTATTTACCTTTCAACCGTTCCATTTCATGCTTTATTTCATCAATTACTTCCATATTGTATATTCTCTTTTTTCCGCCTTCTTTTATTGATATAACATAAAACACCTTGCCTCCATATTTCTCAGTAAATTTCTGGTGTGAAACTTTTTGGAATACATGTTCCTTAAATATCTGAGGTATATGGGAAACACCACCAGCGGGTTTAATCTGAAGTCCGATATAGTTACCATTAATCTTGATATAAAAATCTACAGCGTATAATCTATCCCATTCATCTGGAGCTGGATGGATCTTAACACCCAGTATTTTTTCTAGTTGCCCATAAATTGTTTTAATTTCAGTCATATAGCCATCAAAAGTCCGATCTATTACCATCTTAACCATATATTCTATGCAATCCTCCTCTGTAATCTCCTCAATCTCGGCGGAAATCACCTCTGATATTTTGATATACAATTTTCGTCCTAACTCTTCGATATGCTCCTTTGGTCTAACATTTTTAAAATAATATTCTCTCCATTCCTCTATCGTTTTTGGAGCACATTTCCTAATTTCTTCTGAGACAGGACCAACATAATCCTTCTCATTTATTCTGTTCGCTATTATCTTAATTAAACATTGTCCTTTCAGTTGAAGTAAATCGGGAGATATAACCTCATCAACTTGAATGTTTAGATAATAGCAGTTATATATTCGCTCTTGAAATACAAGAGCGCTCAATGCACAGTTGCACAAAATGAAGTTCATAGCCTCCTCACGTTCAAAGCCATTAATCAAAAGTAATCTAAAGAGCTCATCAAAAGAAAACCTGTCATATAATTTAACCAACCCTTCTTCAGTTCTTTCAAATTTTAAAATCTCTTCCAACATTTTTATCTCATCCCTCAAATTTGTAATGGTATTTGAATTTGCTCCCTTTTCAGGTGCAAGTACAGCTCTAAGTATCCAAGAACTCTTGAGCCTAAGGTCGTTAAAACCACTCTATCATAAGGTGATTTAGAGATTCTCATTCTTTCAGCAAGTCCAAGTTCTTCACATTGATTACAGGTAAACAAAAGAAGTTCCTTCGCTGTGTTCCATCTATAACTTGTTCCGAACAAAAAATTAAGAAATTTCAACTTCTCCTTATCTTCAGATGTGCCAGATTGGGGTAACCACTCCCCGTTCGTGAGGTGAACAAATCTGAGAAAATAGTATATATTAACTTTGCTTTTCGTAAAAACCCCATTTGTTAAAACTTCTAGTAAAATTCTTTTTTGTTCAGTGCTCAAATCCGGCATAGTAGCTCTTGATTGAATTATTTCTGCATTATAACCATTTCTAAATCGTTCTCCATATTCTGTTAACCTTACTATATTCGTTTCATTTTCTATCTTTATTAATTCAAAATATTTAGCCAAATTTGTATACACGCCAAAACTTGTCCTGGACCTGAAAATATTTCGTATATCCTCTAATGGCAAAGCGTTAGCATTTCTATCGTAAAAAGGTTTGATGATTTTATTAAGCCACCGGAGATAGACCACATCCATAGCCACAGGTGGACCCAAGTATGTCCCTGTAGTTTTTGCAAGTTCTTCCAGGCATTTCTTATATAATTCTTGGACATTCAGAATAGAATAAGTCTTTAAAATTATATCCAATTTTTTAGCAAAATCTTTTAACAATTCTCTAAATTTTTCAGAAGTATTTTCTTCATCAAACAGAATAATAAACCTGACGGGCTTTTTTGTTGCAAATTTGATTTCTCTATATCTTCTTACCTGATTGATACAATATTCAAACTTTGCTTTGTTATTTATCCCTGTTTCAAGCTCTATGACCAATATCTCCTCTTTTGTCTCAAATGCAAAATCTATTCTACCTTGATCTGTTGTGTAATTTTCCCCGAGTTTCCTTTCCAGTTTAAAACCAAGCCTTTCTTGTAAATACTCTGGCCTTCTCAGCAAAACCCACTGAACAAGGCTTTCGTTCATATTATCTAATCACCCCCAGGAAACATCGCTTCGTGTTCAATTTGTCTTGCTCCGCCGAAATACCAGTGACCGTAAAAGTATTCCTTCCACTCATCTTTTGTAAGCATTGACTGTTTCTTTATCTCTTTAGGGATTTTTTTACT
>Ga0190361_1000743_pt1 | contig 12764 bp, 13 predicted proteins | sample 48721845_MG_FD_161273 | JGI IMG/M metagenome (GOLD analysis project Ga0190361, IMG submission 161273) | Hydrothermal vent microbial mat bacterial communities from Southern Trench, Guaymas Basin, Mexico - 4872-18-4-5_MG | ecosystem: Environmental > Aquatic > Marine > Hydrothermal vents >...
GACATCCGATATAATTATCAAAAACTATTTTAATTCAAGCTTAAACTTCTCCCTCAGCCTTTTCATTGTAATTGTTGGGTCTTCTACAATTATTTTTGCTCCTCCTATAATGTCTATAAAACCGAGTTCGTTTTTGTATCTTGGAACAAGATGGAGATGTATGTGTTTTATACTTGCTCCTGAAAAATCACCTAGATTGTATCCAATGTTATATCCGCAGGGAGAGTAAAGTTCATCTATTATATCCAGAGATTTTGTTAGTAGAATATCGATTTCCTTTTTTTCTGCATCTGACATCTCCCGGTAATCAACGATATGTCTTTTTGGAAATATCATAAGATGAGCTGAGTTGTACGGGAACTTATTCACACATATTGCAGCTAATTCTGTTTCAGCTACAAGTAATCTCGTGACATTTTCACTCCCTTTCAGTATTTCACAGAGGATACATTCATTAATGTCTTTTAGTTTTTTTATGTACGAAAGCTTCCGCGTGGAAAATAGGTTTGTAAACTTCAATGGCATGATTCAGAACCCTCTATTTTTCACTGAATAGATTTTGCCAGAATTTCAGTTTATCTATGAAGGATTTTTCTTCTTCAAACTTTTTTGTACTTTCGCTTTTTTGAGTTGGCTCCACAGTTTCTGCCTTTTCAGCGCCTGAAGTTTCTGGTCTTTCTTCCTTGATGGCTGGTGGTGCGGGTGCTGCTTCTCCTGGTATCTCAGGAAGTTTTTCTTCTAATTCTGGGGTCTTTAGTTCGGGCAATGGGGATATGGGTTCTTTTGGGGCAGCCTCTTCCGTTCCAGGGCCTCTACCATATGGGAGACTCTCAAGTATTTTTGGAAATCCTGTTTCGGGTTCAATGGGAATTACCACAACATTCGCATTACTGCCAAATCGCTCGAGGTACATATATTTTAAAAGTTCTGGATATTCCCTGAGTAGTTCTCCGTATTTTTTAAGTACCAGAAGTTTGCTTTCTTCCTGGACTTCTTTTTCTTTAAGAGATGATTCTATGAGGCTTTGCTTTTCAATTATTTTAGCTTCAAGTTCTGCCTGCTTTTCCTTTGCTTTTGCCAGTAAGTCAAGGGTTTTAAGGTATGCCTTGTAAGCTCTTCTGTAACCTTCGATGCTGGGTATGTTTTCAAAACTTACCTCAACGCCGACATTTTTAATTTTGTATGAATTGTAAACTTTATTTATTTCATTTTCGATACTCTCCTTGAGCTTTTCAAGCTCACTGTAGGTAAGATTGATATCCGGAGTCCTCTTAAATATTTTAAGAATAAAATCGGATGCTATCTTTTTTGCTCTGGATGATTGTATCTCGCTGAACCTTTCAATATAGTTATCAATCAGATTTTGTTCAGTTAATGCCCTGGCGGCGTCAAAATTAAGGGTAAAAATTGAAGTTACATTAAATTTTAAAAGAAAGTTTCCATATTCTTTTAAATCCTGATATCCGGGTAGAGGTATTTCTTCAACAGTTTTTATTACCACGGGTTTTTTTTCAAAAAATCTGATCGAGTACGTTTTTGGAATAACCTTTTGCCAGTACCAGTTTATTTTTCCTCCTTCAATGGGTCGATTAATGGTTCCGGTGAATGTGGAATAGAGTACACCAAAACTCCCCTGGGGTACATTAATCCAGCCGAGGTAAAAAATTCCTCCTCCCACAACTATAACTAACAGGATTATCAATATGGCCTTTTTCATATTCGTCCTCGGATTTTATTTCCTGATATAATTTTACCTAAATATTTGATATAAACAATAAAAATTTACGCATTTAACCTCCATTTTATTGTAAAAACATTGTTACCATTTTAGTATATTTGTAGTCAGAAAATTGTACGGAGGGATGAATTGGATTCAATAAAAGAGTTAATCGAAGTGATGAAAACACTCAGAAGCGAAAATGGGTGTCCATGGGATAAAGAACAGAACCATATCTCTCTGAAACCCTATCTAATAGAAGAGGCTTATGAGGTAATTGATGCTATTGATAAAGCTAACGATGAAGAGTTAAAAGAGGAGCTGGGGGATTTATTGCTCCAGATAATCTTTCATGCCCAGATTGCAGCGGAAGAGGGGAGATTTAACATTTATGATGTTGCTGCAACCATAGTGGATAAATTAAAAAGAAGGCATCCCCATGTTTTTGGGGATGCAAAAGTTAGTGGAACAGATGAGGTTTTGTCAAACTGGGAGATCATAAAGAAAAGCGAAGGGAAAGAATCTGTTCTTGAGGGCCTTCCGGCCTCTCTCCCTGCTTTACTTAAAGCGAGAAGAATACAGGAAAAAGTGAGCAGGGTTGGTTTTGATTGGTCTGATGCGAAAGGGGCTATTGAAAAGCTTGAAGAAGAGATTGGCGAACTTAAGCGGTGTATTGAGAATGGAAAGCAGGTTGAAATAGAAGAGGAAATTGGAGATATTCTTTTTTCTGTTGTGAATGTGGCGAGACTTTTAAAAGTCGATGCCGAAGGGGCATTGAGAAAAACAATAGATAAGTTTATTTCACGTTTCAGATATATCGAGAGTGAGATTAAGAAGAGAGGTGACAGGAAAATAGAAGAGTATTCTATCGAAGAACTTGATGAGATGTGGGAAGATTCCAAAAAATTATAATTGATCAAGGAAAAACCAGTAAAAGGAGAAATCCAGTAAATGGAGGAAAATAGGGAGAGCCTTTCGGGCAATGGTCTTCCACTGGTAAATAAGAAGTTGAAACAAAGGGATAGTTTTGAATACTACCTTATAAAAAAAGTGGCGAAAACAATTAAAAGGTTTGGGATGATTCAGAAGGGTGATAGGATTATTGTAGGTGTTTCTGGCGGTAAGGATAGTTTGACCCTTTTAAGGGTGCTTTCGCTCAGGCGGGGAATCTATCCAAATGATTATGAATTGCTCGCCGTTCATGTTGCTTCGAATACAGGATGTGAGGGAGCAGCTGATAGGAAGGTACTTGAAGATTATTTTCGCTCTGAAGGGTACAACTATAAGATAGTTGAGTTTAATCTCTGGCCGGGTAAAAAGGGAATTAATACATTCTGGTGTTCATGGAACAGACGTAGGGTCCTTTTTGAGACGGCAAATAAACTTGGGTATAATAAGATAGCACTTGCGCACCACCGAAACGATGTAATTGAGACACTTCTCATGAATATGTTTTACCATGCGGAGCTTTCAACTATGCAACCTCTCCAACCCCTATTTGAAGGAAAGATTACGATCATCCGTCCTCTTTACTATATACCTGAGTCTGATACAATAGCGTATGCGAAGAAACACAGTATACCTACGGTGCATTGCAGATGCCCGATAGAGGGGGAAACCCCGAGGGAACTATTTAAAAGAGTGATAAACGAGATAGAAAGGAAAAACCCACAGGCGGGAATAAATGCTTTAAGGGCTCTGGAAAACATTAAACTTGAATATCTTCCCGCAAGTGTTGTAAAAGAGGATGTGGATGTATAATTTACCTTTTATGATGTGGTTTCAGAGTAATCTTTTATATTGAAATATTCACTTTAATATGGAGAATGCGATTATTTTTGCTTTTAGTCAGAACTCGGGTAAACCCATGTAACTTATTTTTTCTGACTTTCCTCTTCGAGAGCTTTAGAGTATTCGGCTTCTGTTTTGGAATCAAATCCGCAGAAGATTACTTCTTCAAATACATCAGGGTGATCATTGAGATAATCCAGTACTGCCCTAACAGCTACTTTCGCTGCTTTGTCAACGGGATACCCGTAGACACCAGTACTTATTGATGGGAATGCGATGGTTTTTAGTCCATTTTCTTCGGCGATTTTAAGGCTGTTTATATAGCAATTTCTTAAAAGCTCGGGTTCTCTGTTATTTCCCCCTCTCCATATTGGACCAACTGTATGGATGACATGTTTGGATGGCATTTTCCCGGCTGTTGTTATGACCGCTTCTCCCGTTGGTAATTTACCGATTTTTTTTATGATTTCTTTGCATTCTTCGAGGATTGCGGGGCCGCCGGCTCTGTGGATTGCTCCATCCACACCGCCTCCACCCATGAGTGAAGAGTTTGCTGCGTTAACAATAGCGTCTACTGCAAGTGTCGTGATGTCTGCCACAATGGTTTTTACCTTTGTTTTACCAATCGTGGTTTCCATATCTCATCCCTCCTTTTCTGGTTACTTCTGGAATGTAAAGTACGCTTAATTTATAGGTTTTATAATTGTACTACTTGTACAAGTGGTACATGAAAGAAAAAATAAACGGAAAGGTTAATGACCAAAAATTGAGAATGTTCGCCTTGTTATTTTATTTTTTTTATAAATGTACCAGAATTGAAAGAACTACTGATTATTCAGACAGTTTTCCTATGTGTCGATTGCCTCTATTATTCTTACATTATAATTCAGGAACTGCATCCATCCATATTTTTCAGCTTTTTCTCTGGATATCACGAGATAGGGCATATATTTTGGCTCGAATGGTTTTCTTATGAGTTTGAGCCCGCATTCTGAGGGTAGCTTGTTGCCTTTCAGGGCGTTACACTTTTTACAGGCGCAGACCTGATTTTCCCAGGAGTTTGGACTTATACCATCCATTTCATGTTCAAACTCGTGCCATCTGGAAACGGGGATTACATGATCAACTGTGAGCTCATCCATTCTGAAACGCTTCCCGCAGTACTGACATCTCATATCATCTCTGTATATAATGTTGAGTCTGGAGTACACAACCTTTTTACGGGGTATTTTATGGAAATTGAAGAGCATTATAACCCGCGGAAGTGGGATTGAAAGGTACTGACTTCTAATCTGGTATCTTTCGTCGACTTTTACAGCAGTTGCTTTGTTTAAAACCTGCAGTGTGATTGCTTCTTTGACACTGCATATATCTATGGGGATCATCCCCGTATTGAGTGTTAATACAGGTGAATTCAGCATAACAAAATAATAACAAAAAATTGCGGTAAGTAAAAGGATTATTTTTTTAGTAGGGGATGGCTCCTCCATTCAGCCCAATGCTCTGTGCATTTATGAAACCGGCCCTTTCACTGGCAAGAAATAGAACAAGGTCTACAACATCCTGTACCCTGCAACTTCTTTTCATGGGATTTTTTTCAATTCTTTTTCTTACGAGCTCCTCAATATTTTTTACCCCCTCTTTTTCAAATGAGATTTTTAGAAGTGATTCTGAAAACCAGCTTTTTGGTTCAACGAATGTTTTTGTTTCATCGGCTTCTTCTGGGATCGATGTCAGGTAGCTTTCAGGGTACACATCAGAGGGGCAGACGGAGTTTACAGTTATATTGTATTTTCCAAGTTCAAGCGCTGTTGCAATGGCAAATCCCCTGTTAAAATATTTTGATCCTGAGTATAGCGACAGTCCAGCTGAAGCCTTTAATCCGCTGCTTGAATTAATATAAATTATCCGACCAAACCTTTGATTCTTCATGAAAGGAATTGCCCCTATTGTTGTATATATGTATCCTTTTACGTTGAGAGCCAGTATTTTTTCGATTTCGCTTTCTTTAATTTCTTCTACGTATCCTCCTATACTAATCGCGGCACAATTTACCAGGATATGTAGTTTGCCGAACTCTAATCCTATTTTTCTGAAGAGGGAATCCGTTGATTTTTTATCTGTCACATCACAAATTTTTGGAATAGCACGGGGTCCAAATTCCGTGGATATTTTATTAAGGGCTTTTTCATTGATATCGACCATAATGGTTTCTGCCCCTTCAGATATAAGTCCCTTTGATATGGCTGCTCCAATTCCGCTTCCGGCACCCGTTACCATGGCAATTTTGCCCTTTATTCCTAACTCCATTTGATTTCCTCCAGATATTTTACAAAATAACTTCTGTTTCTTTTGTACAGTGTCCGATTATAATTCTATAGAGAAAAAAATTGAAGTGAAGTTTTTTTTATTTTAAAATACAAGGTAGAAACTCTAAAAGGAGCAACAAATGAAATATTTTTGGCCTCTGGTGTTAGTTTTATTTGTTTTGGGGGGTTGTCAGACATTAATGAAAGAGAGACCTGCTGAAGGGGAGACTCCCGTCGAAAAAGTAAAGAAGGGTATTCCAGAGGAAGAAAAAACTGTTGAAGAAAAAAACATTATAGAAAAACCAGAGGAAAAGCCAGCTGAAGAAGAAGTGGTTATGGTTCCTGAAAGGATTGAGAAAAAGAAACTGGAAAAATCAATACCTGTGTATATTATAACGAAAGAATCTACTTATTTTGGAACCGGGGTGCTTGATACATATACCATTTATGAATATGATAAGAATAACAATTTGATAAGAGAAAATGTTTATGCATTCGATGATACACTTTTCGAGTATACTGTTTACAAATACAGTAATGGGAAACTGGTAGGAAAGAGGAGCTATGATCAGGATGGCAAGCTTAAAACATTGCATAAGTATGAATATATGGGTAATGGCTTATTATTTAAGGATTATTTATTTGATGGTAACGAAAGTCTGCAGGGTGTTTCCCAGTACGATTATGATAATGAAGGGAGAAAAATAAAATGGAGTGTTTATGATAGTTCAGGAGCCCTGATGGCTTATACCACATATGAATACGAAGATGGCCGGATGGTCTCCATAAAAATATACTCTGCATCTGGAAATCTGGAATCGTACAGCAGGATTCATTACTCCGGAGGAAGGAAAATTCTGGAGGAGTTTTTTACAAGTGATGGGACTCTTCAGAAAAAAACCGAGTTTGTATACGAAGATAGCAAACTCGTTGAGGAAAGAAGTTATGGATCCTCTGGAAAATTGAGATCCAAGGTAAGGTATGATTATGATACCAATGGAAATGTAGAAAAGATGGTTTATCTGGACGAAAATGATAATATCGTTGAGATTAAAGTAAGAGAATATAAAAAGCTAGAGCGTCACGGTTAAAAATTATAAGGAGAATGAATTATGAGAAGGTTATTAGTGATAGCAGTAGGTATTTTAATTTTTTGCTCTGGTTTTCTCAATTTATACGCTGATGAGGTCACAGAATTATGGTCTGCTCTTTACCGCAGGGCAACGACACTTCAACAAAAATATGAGATTATGTTGAACATAGTTGAACAGAACAGAAGGGAGATGATCCCTACGCTTATCGAGGCTCTTGAAGAGCTTCTCCAAAATAGAAGTTTCAGGGATAAGAAAGAAGCAGCCGTTCATGAGAAACTTCAGAGACTGGTGATTCAGGAGCTGGGTCAGCTGAAGGCGAGAGAAGCCGCGGATATCCTTTATGAAGTTGTAAGACAGACAAAGAATCCGTACATTAAAAGCGATGCAATAATAGCGCTTGGGCAGATCGGTGCAAAACAATATGCATATCACATAGCCGGTATATTGAAAAATGTTACACTTTATAGAGGAGAGAATTTTCAGGGTGAAGAGGCTATTGCATACGGTTGTATATATGCACTTGAAAAGTTCAGGGATCCCGTAGGATATATGCCCGTTTTTCTCGCTTCATTATCGGGTTTTTCGAGAAGGGTAAAGGATGCAGCCAGAAAGGCACTGGCAACCATAACGGATGATCCGACGGAGATGCTGATGAGTATCCTGGTAAATGAGCCAGATCTTCCGCTGAAACTTGAGGCTCTCAGGGCTGAAAAGATTTCAAAAGCTTCGGATGAGAAGAAAATGGCTCTTGCAACGGAGGCGTTGAAACAATCCCTCGAAATAGGAGCCCAGAATATTCAGGAAGAAACTTATTTGAGGGATATGAGGATTGAAGCACTGACACTTTTTATAGAGCTTGGCAAGAAATATGAGGAAGCCATAAATTATATTGAACAGGTTATTTACAGGTCCAGAGATGTCACTGAAAAGATGATAGCAATAGAAGCTCTTGGAAGTATGGGTGGGGATGAGGCTGCCAGAGTTCTTGCAGGATATCTGGCCTATAATAATGACAGACAGCAGGAGGGAATACCACCTGAAAATAACCTGCTGGTGATATCTGTGATAAGGGCCCTTGGGAGAACGGGAAGCAGAGTTGGTGATCAGGAGCTTTTAAGGGCCAAATATGTTGGGTATCCTCAGAGTATTATAAGAGAGGTTAACAGGGTCCTTGAAGGAAAGTAATATTTTATCTATTGGTTCTTATCATTAAAAAATTGAGCTCTAGCTGTCGAAGATATTACAAAAGGTAAGTAAAAGTGAGATTACTGTATATATTTGGTGTAATTTTCATAATTGTTGTGTTTGTGCTTATAAAATTAAAAGGTGGGGGTAGAAGATTTCCCTGGTATGAGTTTTACAGTCGTGGAAGAAGAGAGGGATTCTCCTTTAAGGAAATAAACTTCCTGAGGAAGATAGTTATTGAGAATAAACTTGAAAAACCCCAGTCAATCTTCTGGTCAACAAAGCAACTTGATAAATGCCTGAGACCAGCAATCCAGAAAATTAATTCAGATGAGAATCTGGATGAAAATTATAAGCTGTACATGATAACCAAGCTTCTGGAATTAAGAAAGAAAGCAGAGTTTAACCTTCCCAAGTATAAAAAACGGATAAGGGAAACCACAGCCATTCTTCCCAGGCAAAAATTGATTGTGAAGGACAAAGATTACGGTACATACATTGCCTGGGTAATAGAAGTGGCAAGAAAATACCTGGTCATAAGTAAACCCTCCGGTCACAGTGGGTGGGAAGGGTTAAACTGGAAGGGAAGGAAGATCGGTGTATATTTTTGGCGCCATGAGGATGCTGGTTACTATTTTGAAACAAAGGTTCTTGAAGATATATCACATGAAGAGTATCCGTTACTGTATATTGCCCATTCCAATGATCTTAAAAGAATGCAAAAGAGAAGTAGTGTAAGAGTCGAAACGAGAATAAATGCAAGGTTTTATCCTGTAGTCCAGACCTCAGTTGAGGGTGTGCCCAAAGTTTTTGTATCCAAAAGGGGTCATAGTGGCAAGATACTTGATCTTTCAGAAGGTGGATGTTGTATGGCTGCCGGAAAGGGTCTGAAGAAAAATACCCGGTTGAAAATTGAATTCTTTCTTACCGGTGAGAAAAAAATAGTGGCTTTAGGTACAGTAGTTAATGTTTCGAAAACAGGGGATGATAGGGTTCGAAAGTATCATATAATGTTTAACAAACTCAGCCCTGTATCTAGAAATAATATTCTGTTGTATGTATTCAATATTTTTGGTGAAAGAGAGGAACCTGAGGAGAAAGGGAAAAAGAGAATCTCGCCTTCAACGGTTTCAAAAACTGTCAATACTAAACCAGCCTGATAATATATTGTCTTTCCATTACAATACTCCTGGCTTATAATTAAGAGTGATAAAATTGAAGTCTAATTTGAGGCTTTAAAATCTGCTAACAATTTGGGATTTATGAAGTATGGCTATAATCAGGATAATTTCTTTCGTTTTTTATTTCATCCCGGATTCTGTTGCAATGTGGATTGCAAGGTTTGCCGGGCTCTTTTTCTACAGAATTATGAAGAAGGGAAGGTTGGGATTGAAAGCTAAGAGGATCCTGCCGAAGGTGTTTCCCGACAGAACTCACAAATGGTATAGCAAAGTACTTAAAGAGAATGCAGTTCATTTGATGAAATTTGCCGGTGAAATGTTCAAAGCTCGCCATAAAACCAATTTCTTCCTTAAAAAGAAATGCTACATAGCATCTGGAGAAAATTATTATAAAAGCCTTTTTGATTCGGCTGAGGGCTTCATGATCTTGACGTGTCATCTTGGTAACTGGGAATACGCAGCTGCATATCTTGCCCTTGAACGAAAGATTTATGCCCCTGTTTTTGTAGAGAATTCAACTGGAAACAAAGCGCTGAACTGGATGAGAGAAGGGCATAATGTTGAGTTAATCCCTGTTGGAAGAGATCCCAGGCTCTCGGCAAAAGCCCTTCTTTATATGATAGATCTGCTTAAAAGAGGTGAGATACTGTTTATTGTTGCTGATCAGGCACCACAGGGTGGAAACTTTACCGCTAATTTCTTTGGAAAAAAACTAAGAGTTTTTGGTGGCCCATATATTCTTGGCTTGAAAACCGGGAAGCCTTTGATTCCGATGTATTCAATCAGGAATGGCAGGAATAAGATTGCGATTAATTTCGATAAACCAATTCGTTTTAGCCAGGTAGATCAAAATGGGAAAAATTTATCCAAGTTTGAACCAGAGTTTAAAATGGCATTTGCCTCTGATTCTTCTAAACCTGGGGACGATTCGTCCTCATTTTACTCGTTCGATAGGATGGAAGATGGTATTCAGCATATAATGAGTTTTTTTGAGAATATCATTTCAAAATACCCTCATCAGTATCTCTGGTCCCAGGATAGATGGTAAGAATCCCAAACTTATAGAAAATTTTTTTAAATTTTATTGACAAAATAAAATATTTTTTTACTATTTAATCATCAAGTTCTGGAGGATATGAATGGAAACTATCAGGTTCTGTTTGATAGGTGCGGGTAGAGCTGGTATGGTGCACGCAAGAAATATTGCTTTCAATATTAAGAATTCGGAGCTTGTTGGGATTGTTGATAATGATGAAGAGAAATTGGACAGCTGTGGTGATGAATTGGGTGTGAGAAACAGGTTTAGAAACGTGGATGATGCGCTCTCCTGGGGGAAGTTTGATGCTGTTGTAATAGTCACACCAACATTTCTCCACAGAGAGATAGCTGTGAAATGTGCCGATGCTGGAAAGCATATCTTCTGTGAGAAACCAATGGCTATAACCGTTGATGAAGCTATGGAAATGATAGAGTCGGCTCGAAGGAATAATGTGAAGTTGCAGATAGGATTTATGAGAAGATTTGATCCACCGTTTGTAAGGGCATATGAACTGATCAGAGATGGAAAATTTGGTGAGATTATGATAATTAAGTCAGTCGGTAGAGGACCGGGTTTGCCACCTCCGTGGACGTATGATATATCGAGAAGTAACGGTATGCTTGGAGAGGTAAATAGCCATGATTTTGATTCTACCAGATGGCTTGCAGGCTCTGAATACAAACGTGTCTATGCTGAAGCGGTTAACAGAAAGCTTGGGGAGTTGAAAAAAGAATATCCTGATTTTTATGACAATGCTGTATGTGTATTCAGATTTAAAAATGATGTAATAGGGTCCATCGATGGTACCTGTCCTGCAGAATATGGGTATGATGCAAGAACCGAGATACTGCTTACCAAAGGGCTGATTCAGATAGGGGAGGTATCTGATGGGGCATTGCTCACATGTAATATTAATGGCAGGGTCGAGAAAAACGCTTTCAAAAGTTGGCGGAATAGATTCAGAGAAGCATACGTGGAAGAGATGAAGAGTTTTATAAAAAGTATACTTAATGATACTGAGCCTGAGGTTTCAGGTTTCGATGGCCTTGCTGCTGTAAAGGCCGTGATTGCTGCAAACAGGTCAATCAAGACGGGTAGACCTGTTGAGCTTGATTAATAGAATGGGGAGGTGGAATGAAAAAGATACTTGTTACTCCAAGATCACTTACGCGGGATGGGCATCCGGCTCTTGAAAACCTGAGAGAAGCCGGATTTGAAATCGTTTATTCCACCCCGGGAAAACAGCCATCTGAGGAGGAATTGATCGAGCTTTTACCCGGATGTTCAGGTTACCTGGCGGGTGTGGAGAGGATCTCTGCAAAGGTACTTGAATCGGCGAAGGAGCTCAAGGTAATAAGCAGGAACGGCTCAGGAGTAGACAATATAGACCTCGATGCAGCTTCAAGGCTTGGGATAAGGATATGTAAAGCGGAAGGAGCAAATGCAAGGGGAGTGGCAGAGCTTACCATCGCATTGATTCTGGCTCTTGTAAGGTCTATCCCATTTCACGATTCTAAAATGAAAGCCGGTATATGGGAAAGGAAGAAAGGGTTTGAGTTGGAAGGCAAAACCCTTGGCCTTGTGGGGTGTGGTCAGATAGGGAAACTGGTGACTCTCCTTGGACTTGGTTTTGGGACGAATGTTCTGGCATACAGAAGACACCCGGATCTTTCTTTTAAACCTTCTGAAAAATTTGCGTACGCAGATATGGATAATCTTTTAAGGGAGTCTGATATAATCAGCCTTCACAGGCCTGCTTCACCTGATGGTAAACCTGTAATTACTTCAGATTTAATAGAGAGGATGAAAACGGGGGCTTTGCTTATAAATACTTCAAGGGCTTCGCTTGTGGATGATGAAGCTGTTTTGAAAGCCCTCGACAATGGAAAGCTTGCTGGGTATGGTGTGGATGTTTATAACGAGGAGCCTCCAGAAGACTGGAAACTTGTAAAGCATCCAAAGGTAATTTCAACTCCACATATAGGTGGATATACACGTGAGAGTGTGGATAGAGCCACAGTTGAAGCTGTTGAGAACCTGATAAAGTATCTGAAATGATAATTTTAAAATATTAGACTAAAAGAAATTAAAATGTGAGGTAAAGGTTTATGGACTTGAAAGAGCTTGAGAAAAAGTTTGAAACATTCGGAGTAATTCCGGTAATTGCTATTGAAGAACCCGAAAATGCCCTTCATCTTGCTGATTCTCTTATAGAGGGTGGGCTTCCGGTAGCAGAGATAACTTTCAGGACAAAAGCAGCGGCTGGAGTGATTGAGACCCTTAGAAAAAACAGGCCTGAATTAATGGTTGGAGCTGGTACAATACTTACCGTTGAAGATCTTTTGAGGGCCAGGGATTCTGGAGCTGTCTTCGGTGTTGCACCTGGTTACAACCCACTGGTGGTCTCGAAGGCAAAGGAAATAGGATTCCATTTTTTTCCAGGCGTAA
>Ga0190361_1000744_pt1 | contig 12761 bp, 11 predicted proteins | sample 48721845_MG_FD_161273 | JGI IMG/M metagenome (GOLD analysis project Ga0190361, IMG submission 161273) | Hydrothermal vent microbial mat bacterial communities from Southern Trench, Guaymas Basin, Mexico - 4872-18-4-5_MG | ecosystem: Environmental > Aquatic > Marine > Hydrothermal vents >...
TAGGCGTGTTTTAATTTATCTTCTTCTAAAAAGGGGTATAAATGGTAGTATTTACTTTTTTCTTTGTTCTCTTCTGAACCATCCAATAGACTTTCTTTTTCTCTTTTTAAAAATAGGAAATTTCTTACTCCGCATATATGAATTATTTCACATTTTTCTAAAAGTCGAGGAAGTAAATTAAGAATAATTTCATTTATTTTTTGGGCTCCTTGAGAACCTCCCATTATTAGTAAAACCGGCTTTTCCTTTTTAAGGTTAAAAATTTCTTTTCCAATTTCAGGATCTCCATTAATTAATTCCTCTCTAATTGGATTTCCTATTACTATGGTCTTTTTGGATGGAAAAGATTTTTTTGTTTCTTCAAACGAAACAATGACTTTTTGAGCAAAACGAGAAGCAAGTTTATTTGCTATTCCAGCCACAGTATCAGATTCATGAATTATAATAGGAATTCTATATAGCCAACCAGCAATTACCACAGGAATGCTTCCATATCCTCCTTTACTGAATATGATATCAGGCATAAACCAGAACAAATACCAGAGGGCTTGGACTAAGCCAGTTGGAATCTTGATAGCCAAATCAATAAAATTTGAAAAGCTGAAATATCGGCGAATTTTTCCGCTTAAAATAAAGTTGCATTTTATACCTTCTTTTTTAAAAATGTTTGAAGAAAAATTATCAGGTCCAATATACAAATACTCTGGATTTATACCAGGTGTTTTATCTAGGGCTCTTTTGACAGCAATAATAGGATAAATATGTCCCCCAGAGCCACCTCCTGTAAAAACTATTCTCATATATTTATGTGGAATATTTTGAAATATTAACCAAAATACCCAAGGCTGCTAACAAAGATATCATTGATGAAGAGCCGTAGCTTATTAAGGGCAAAGTAATTCCTGTAAGAGGAATTAATCCAGAAACAGCCCCAATATTGATAAAAGCTTGAATAAATATCCAAAAAGAAATGCCAGCAGCTGTTAAACTTGCAAATCTATCAGGACTATTTTTTGCTATTTTCAATCCTTTTATTGTTAGAAAAAGATAGATGAAAATAAGGATAGAAGCGCCTATAAACCCATATTCCTCAGCCGCAATAGCAAATATGGAATCACTTTGCGGAGAGGGTAAATAATTAAATTTCTGTCTGCTGTGACCAGGTCCCAGCCCAAACAAACCCCCTGAACCTATTGCTAATGATGCTTGCCGGGATTGATATCCAATACCCAGAGGATCTATATTAGGGTTTAAATAAGCAATAATGCGGTTCATTCTATACGGAGCTAATTGAACAAGTATTAGAACTAAACCAATTCCTAAAATAACAATAAAAAGAACATGAGTCATTTTTGCTCCTCCCCACCAAAACATAGAAAGACCAATCAAGGCTATTGCTCCTAGTGTTCCGACATCTGGCTGGAGGATTATAAAAAAACCAATCAAAGAAACAATAATCAGGAAAGGAATTACTCCTTGAGAGAAAGTTTTTGTTTCTGTCTTTCTTTTTTCTAGCCAAGCAGCAAGATAAATAATAAATCCCAATTTTACTAATTCTGAAGGCTGAAAAGAGGCAAAGCCAAGATTAATCCATCGTTTGGAACCTCCATGACTTATACCAATTTGAGGTACAAAAACCAAAGCTAAAAGAAAAATACAAAACATTAATATGAGTACTGCCTGTTTTTGCCAAAAAGAATAATGAACTCTCTGGGTGATGAAAAATAAGATTAATCCGATACCAACGCCATATAATAGCTGGCGAAAAAAATAATAATAAGGATTACCAGTATTTATTCGCGAAACCTCACTTGAAGCGCTAACCAGAAGAATAAGTCCCAAAAAAATAAGGATAAATATAGTTATAATCAATTGCTTATCAGGATTATGGGCCTTGCTTTTAGTTCTTTTAATAAAACCTTTTTTCATTTTTATTTACCTGAAATTTTTCAATATATTTATTGAGGAAATTAATAACTTAGAATAGAAAGTTAACATCAATAAAATACAAGATTAGTCCAACCATAGCCATTACTCCGGCAATAACCCAGAATCTCATAGTAACCTTTGTTTCGGGCCAGCCCTTAGCTTCAAAATGATGATGGATTGGCGTAGATAGAAATAATTTTCTTTTTTTTATTTTTTTATAAAGAACCTGAATTATAACCGAAAGCGACTCTATTACTAAAATAAATCCAATGAAGGGCAGAAAAAGAGCTGAATTAGTTAGCATTGCTACAACCCCGAGGGTTGTTCCTAAAGACATTGAGCCAGTATCTCCCATAAAAAATCTGGCTGGATAGATATTAAACCATAAAAAAGCTAAAAGTGCTCCAACAATAGCGCCGCAAAAGGTGGCTAATTCTATTCTTCCTTGAGAAAAACTGATTATTGCATAGCTTGAAAAAGCTGCTAACAAAATACCACCAGCTAATCCATCTAAACCATCTGTTTCATTAGTAGAAAAAGCAGTTGAGGCAACAATCAGGATAAAAATGGGAATATACCAAAGTCCGATATTAAAGTCGCCGAGAAAAGGAATATGAATAAGGTCCCAATCAAGCTTGAAATAAAACCACCAGGCTCCTATAGAGGCAATTAATGTGTAAATAACTATTCTTTTTCCCATACTTAATCCTTTTCCTTTTGGGGTTCCGGCTACAGCAAAGATTCCTATTAAATCATCAATTAACCCTATAAAAGCTGAGAATACTAAAATACCTAAAGGTAAAAGTGTTTGTTTTCTGGTAAGAAAATTGAGTTTGTAGAATATGCTTTCTGGTCCTCCTATTTGGGCAAGTAGCCAAAAAATAATGATTATAATTAAAACCGTTGCCCAGATTAGAATTCCACCCATAGTTGGGGTTCCCTCTTTCTTTTTATGGAGTGATGTAAAAATTGGTGTTTTTCCTTCGGCTCTTATTTTTTTTCCTAATCTATATTTGTAAAGAAAGTGAGTAAGGATTGGAGTTAATAAGATTGCCAGTATAAAAGCGCTGGCTGTGAAAAATAATATTTTTATAACAGAAAACATTTCTCCATTCATAATTTATTGCCAAACAAAAGCTTGGTTTACCCAATTTATTAATGTTTTAACCTCTTTTTCCCTTTGATTTGAGCCCAGAATTATGACATATAAATATTGTCCTTTTTTTTGAGGATGTTTTACCAAGACAATCATACACCCTTTTGCTTCTTCTGTATAGCCGGTTTTTCCTGCTATCACTTCTGGTAATTCACCTAAGAGTTGATTTGTGTTTTTAAAATGGTGGACTATTTTTTTATTTTTTGAGATTACTTCTATTTCTTTAATACTAGTAGCCTGCCAGATAAAAGAATTCTTAAACGAATAATTAATTAATTTAATTAAATCAGAAATATTTGATTTATTTTGAGGATTTATTCCTATCGGGTCTACAAAGACACTGTGGGTTAAACCTATCTCTCTTGCTTTTTTGTTCATCAAACTGACAAAATTATTTCCTGTAACCATCTCGGTTTTTTCAGCTAAAGCCATGGCTGCATCATTGCTTGATTCTATTAGAAGAGCATAAATTAAATCTCGTACAGTTAACTCTTCCCCAATTACAAGATGCCCATTCTCACCATAAGTCATCACTGCTTGTTTTGATATTTTTATAACATCATCTAAATTCAAATTCTCTAATACAATATTGGCAGTCATTAATTTTGTGATGCTGGCAATAGGAAAAGATTTTTCAATGTTTTTTTGAAAAAGGAATTTGTTACCATCTGGATCAAAAATAGCTGCAGCTTGAGCCTGAATTTCTGGTTCTTTTATAGACCAATCTCTAAGAGGAATAAGATTAGGGTTTAAAGAATTAAAAATATAATTATCCCGAGAAGATAATTGGTTTTCAAAAAGTTTTTTTTCATCATTTTTAGGCAGTTCAGTAATTGACAATAATGAAGAAGATGCTGGGAGGGGTTTGTTTGTTTTTTCTGTTAAATAAGAGAAAATAAATGAAAACGCAACAAGGAATACAATTAAAATAACTAGAGAGATAATATTATTTTTCATAAGTTTATTCTATTTCTTTAAATTTTTTATACTCTGGAAGTTGGTCAACCGAACTTAAGCCCAATTTTCTTAAAAAATCAAAAGAAATTTCATAAAGATAGGTGCGAGCATCTTCAGGGTGGGGTTTTCTTTCTATTAGACCCCTAATTAAAAGATTTCTTAGAGTATAACTACTATTTATTCCGCGTATTTCTTCTATTTCTACTCTTGTAATTGGTCCTTTATAAGCAATAATAGCTAAAACCTCTAAACTAGTAGGAGTTAAGTCTTCCTGGAGGTCATCTTTTATGAACTTTTCAACATAAGGAGCATTTTCCGGATTACTTACCATTTGAAAACAATTATTTTTTTCTATTATTGCCACTCCCCTTTTTTGTTCTTTATATTCTTCAGATAATCCTTTAATGGCTTTTTTTATAATACCTTTTTCTTGCTCTAAAACTTTAGCAAGCTTATTTAAGGAAACAGGTTCACCAATTGAAAAAAGAATGCTTTCAATAGCTGATTTTAAATTCATATATTTTAGGATTGTTTTTTAGTGATTATTATATCACCGCAGTTTTCTTTTTGCTGAACACTTATTATTTTTTGTTTTATTAACTCTAATAGGGCTAAAAAGCTGACAATAATTTCAATTTTTGATTTGCTTTCCTTGATAATTTTATTAAATCTTATTGTAGATTCTTGGCAAATTTTCTCTTGGATAAATTTTATCTTTTCTTCTATAGAAATTTTTATTTTTATTTTTTCTTGAGAGATTTGTTTTTCTGCAAAACCAATTTCTTCAATTATTTTCTTAAAAGCTAAGAAAATATCTTTTGAGGTAACATTTTTAGGAGGATAAAAGAAAAACAGAAAATTCCATAGCTTTTCTCTCCTAAATGAAAAGTTTTTTTTATTATTAGCAAGGGCTTCTAAATGTTTTGCTAAGCGTTTTATCTTTTTATATTCTTCCAGGTGTTTTTTTAATTCCTCTAAATCCTCTTCTTCTTCGGGGCTAATTTCTAGAAAAGGTAGAAGCAACCTTGATTTTATCAGAATTAAACGCGAAGCAATTAGTAAAAAGCCAACCAATTCTTCTAAAGGAATGTTTTTTAGTTTGTTAAGGTAATCTAAATATTGAGCAGTAATTTCTGCCAAAGAAAGTTCATTCAGGTCTAACTTTTCTTCTTCGGCTAGTTGAAGCAATAAGTCTAATGGACCAGTAAATTGTCGAGTATTTACCACATACATATAGGTTCCTTTTTTATTTTAACAAACCTCTTGGTAAACAAAAAGACCTTAAATTAAAAATCCAGCTATTAGAGTTATAAGAGCAAAAATTAAAACAAAATAACCGAAATTCAATTTTTTAGCTATTTTAAGCAAAGTATGAATGGTTAATATTCCAAAGACAAAAGAAGATAAAAACTCTACCAATAACCCCCAAGAGAAAGAAAAATGAGGGAAGTTTAAGATAATGTTTCCGCCCAGAACAATAGGTAAACTAAGCAAAAAGCTTAATTTTAAGGACCAAACATCATCAATTTTTCTTAAAAGAAGCGAAGAGACAGTTAATCCAGAACGTGATAAGCCTGGCAAAACAGCAAGTCCTTGAGCAATTCCAGTAATCAGACCATCTTTTAGATTTATATCTTTTAAACTCCTTATCCTCTCTTTTCTCGATGCTTTTAGTTGAATTAGAGCAGTAACAAGAAGCATTATTCCTATAATAATAGTTATAATTTTAGGAGCAAAAGATAGTTTTTCAGTACTGCTTATTAAGCTTATAAAAACTAAGCCAATTAAACCGCTTACAACAGTTCCTATTAAAAGAAAATTTAACATTTTTTTCATTTCTTTTGTAGCAGACCTGTATTGAAGACTTGTTTTAATCAACAAGTTTATATCTTTTTTAAAATAAATAAGAGCAGCTAAAAAAGTTCCTAAATGTAAAAACAGAACTTCTTTTATAAGAAGTTCTAAAGACTGGAAGTTAAAAAAATTTGTTTTTATTAAAAACAAGACCCCCTCTGAACTGACGGGTAACCATTCTAAAACTCCCTGTGTAGCACCCAAACAAATTTCTTTCAATATGTCCATAGAAGAAAATTTTTACCAACTTGAGTTACAAAAATGCGCGTGGTTGGAATCGAACCAACGCTCTCTGCCGTGTGAAGGCAGCGTTTTACCATTAAACTACACGCGCTTGCAGGTTTTATAGTCCGAGATGATTTATAAGAAGTTCGTTTTTTTCTTCTAACAAATCTCTTACAAATCTGTCATACATATCGTATCGGTAATTAAATTCATTAGTGCTCATTGCAGCGCAATTTATTTCTGTTCCTGCTTCAGTTTCAATTTTTTTAATAAAAGTAGAAATTTTCCTTTGATTAAGATTATCTCCAACTATAAGAAGATCGGCTTTTGCTGTTTTATTTCCCACAAATAATCCTGATAACAGGACTAATTTTATTTTGCCCAGTTTTTTTATCTGCTTTAGCATTTTTTCTTTAGAAACAGGGCTAGATTTGAGAATTAGCTCTTTAAGCTCATTAAAAAATTCAAAGTCTGGATTAAGATAGAATATTTGTTTACGAGGAGAAAGTTTTCTTTTTCTTATCAGTCCTATTTTTTCAAGTTTTTTTAAATATTTTTTTGTTGTTTGTTTTTCTGTTCTCAACGCTTTAAATATATCTTTAAACAAAAATTGTTTTTCTTGATTCCTGAAAAAGAGCTTCATTAACTGAAGTTTTACAGGGGAACCAAATAATTCTTCTAATGGCTCTGTTATTTTTTTACTTCTTTTTACTACTTTTTTCTTCGCTTTTTTCTTTCCGGGCTTTTTTGTTTTTTTGGATTTTTTAGAAACTCTTTTTGCTTTTTTCTTTTTTGATATTTTTTTCTTTTTAATTTTAATCTTCTTTTTTGATTTAAAAGCTTTCTTTTTAGATTTTTGTTTTTTCTTTTTTTCTTTTAATCCTTTATTTTTCTTTTTTATTTTTTTGTCCCCTTTTGCCCTTTTAACAGATTTCTTTTTAGAGGATTTTCCTACTTGCCTACTCTGTTTTTTAGTAGTTTGCTTTTTAGAAACTCTTTTTTTCTTCTTTTTTAGAGAAGCTTTTTTATTTGTACTTTTCTTTTTTTGTTTTTTATTTTTTGAGGAGGTAGCCATAAATTTATCATATTATTTGCCTGTTTTTAAAGAAAAACCTCTAACAAGCAAATAAATACAATTAATTTTTATTATTTTATTGCTCTTAAATTAATAATATCTCTTTTTTTTTATCTTGTAAACCAAACCAAAGATTGTTATAATGATTTTATGATGGAAAATAAAGAGAAAAATATCCACTTAGAATATTTTTTTAAAGAATTTATAGAAACAGAACCTAAAAAGGGTGGTTCTAGAAAAAAAAGCCCAGATTTTGTTTGCGATTTGTTGATTCATGAACCTAAAAGCATAGAAGAAGCTCGATTGGGCATTCTTTTTATATTGGGTAAAATCGTCAATATTCCAAGTAATAAATATAAAAACTTTGATTTCTTGCTGAACCTTTTAATTTCAGTAATAAAAAGAGAGTTTTATTCTAATCCCGAACGTTCCTCAGAAAAAGCCCTAGAAGCAAGCTTGCACAATGCAAATCTTTATTTAGACGATTTTGCAGATAAAGGAAACACCGAGTGGATTGGCAATCTTCATGTTGTTTGTGGTGTTTTAGCCAACAATTCGTTGTATTTAGCTAAAACAGGTGATTTATCAATTAAGTTGCTTAGAGATGAAACTGTAAGTCATATTGATAAAAAATTTCCAACATCAGAAAAGTTATCTCCACTTAACACTTTTAGCAATATAGTATCTGGAAGGTTATTAGATAAAGATAAAATTTTGATATGCAACAAGGAAGTTTTAGATAAAATTAAATTAGTTAAGTTAAGAAAATTAAGCTCAACAAGTTGTGGTTTTATAATAAACTTTCTAAAGAAAAATTTAGAAGAAGATGAAGTTGATTATCCGCTTTTGTGTTTAACTATCGAAGCGAGAGCTAAAGAAGGGTTTTGGGAAAAGGAAGAAACAGAAATTCAAGCAATTTTTCAAAAAGAGGTTCTGATTGAGAAACTAAACAACAAAACAAGGACAGTTTACATAGACAAGGCGAAAGCCCTAATTTTGAAATGTTTCATTGTTCTGAAATTTATATTTAAATTTTTGCTTCTGGCTATAAAATATTTAGGAATTTTGTTATTTAAAATATATAGATTAATTTATCCTTTATTTAGGAAAATTACCCAGAGCAGTTTCTATAATCGCCTCTCCCCTATTTTCCAAAAAAGAAAAAAGGTTTTTATAAAACCACTTAGTCAGGCTATAAAGAGAATTAAAAACTGGTTTCTTAAACAGAAGAATAATATTATTGAGTTATACAAGAGGAACAAACCTGCTTTTTGGGTTGCTTCCCTGCTTGTTGCTTTGATTTTAGTTTTTTGTTTTAGTGTTGTAAACCAGATAATTTATAGTTCAAGAATAAATAAATTTAATTATGAATTCATTAAGCTACAGGCAATTCAAAAAAAGGCAGAGCTTTCTTTGATTTATCAGGATAAAGAAAAAGCTAAATTGATTTTTGAAAAAAGCCAAAATCTTTTTGATAATATTTCAAGTTTTGTTCAAAAAAATAGCTTAGATAAAAACTTAGAAGTCAAAAAAAGGCTCGCAAGCCTAATTGAGGCTCAGCAACAGCTCCGCGATAGTTTTAGCAACATAAAAAGGCCAAAATTAGAAAAAGTTTTTAGTTTCAAAGATTCTGGCTTTATTGTAAAACCTATAGGAATTGAAAAAATTAATGAAAGTTTATATTTCTATGAGCTGGAATCAGGAATTCTTTATAGATTTAATCTAAATAATACTTCTCAGGAAAAGAACATTGACAAAAAATTAATTCTTGTTTTTATTTCAGCAAAAGACGAGCTGAGAAAAATGACAGCGCTTGAGGATAAGAATTTAGTTTTAATTGGCCAAAGCGGAAAAGTTTATCTCTATAATCCAGAATCGAATGAGCATACTGTTTACCCAGTCAACCCGGAGATTATTATAGAAGAAACAAGGGATATTGATAGTTTTTCTTCAAGTTTTTATTTATTAATCCCAGAAAAAGGTGAGATTATGAAATATTCTTTAGTAAACAGCAGTCAAGAAGCTATTGTTCAAGGAAAAAATTGGTTAGCAGAAGAACCATTTAAGGATTTTAGTAAAGCAAAAAGTATTGCCATTGACGGCTCAATTTATTTGCTTACAGATGATAAGATAGTTAAGTATTATAAAGGAAAGAAGCAAAAAGAAGTTTCCATAATCTTAGAAAAATCTTTGGGCAAAGAGAATAAATTGTTTACTAAATCAGGATTTCAATATCTTTATATTTCTGACCCGGATAATAATAGGTTATTAATTTTAGACAAAGAAGGAAGGATTGTCTATCAGTTTGTAAGTGAAGAATTCAGTAATCTTTTGGATTTTTGGGTAACAAAAGACGAAAAGACAATTTATGTATTGTGTAATACAGAGGTTTATAAACTTAATATTTAACTTCTTTTTGCTCTTTAAAACCAAAAAGGGAAAAATGGATAAAAAGAGATAACTTATCAAGAAATTAAAGAAGTTTCAGAAGAATATATCAAAAGAGGGTTTAAGAATTTTTTTAAACAGGCAAAGTTCGGTTAGTGATTTTCGCATTGACTGTCCTTGTTGTAAAAAGTTTCGGAGCATAGAATATAATCAGTTTAGAGATTCTTGGGAATGTCTTACGAGAGATTGCGGCTACACTCTTCCCAAAGAATTAGCTCCACCAAGCCCAAAGGAACTAAGTTGTTTATTTACAGATATTCTAAATAAACCTAACAAGAATTAAAAAGCTTTTGTCAGTGTATAAAAACAATTAAAAACTGCCCCTTGGGGCAGTTTTTAAATCTAACAAGAAAAAAGTAATTTATTTTAATTCAACAGTTGCACCAGCTTCTTCTAATTTCTTCTTTATTTCTTCAGCTTCTTCTTTTTTAACATTTTCCTTAATTACTTGAGGAACACTGTCAACTAAGTCCTTAGCCTCTTTTAAGCCCTTGCCAGTAATTTCTCGAACAACCTTAATAACTTGAATCTTCTGAGAACCAGCATCTTTGAGTTCTATAGTGAAAGAGTCTTTTGTTTCCTCTCCCCCTCCCTCTGCAGCACCACCAGTCATTCCTGCCACAGCCATCATTGGGGCTGCTGCTGATACTCCAAACTTTTTTTCTAATACTTTTACCAATTCAGCTAAATCCAGCACACTGAGCTGTTCTATTTTCTCAATCAAATCTTTAAATTTTTCAGGAACCTCTACCTCTTCTTTGGCTTCTTCTTTTACTTCTTTTGTTTCTGGGGTTTCTTCCTTTTTTTCTTCAGCTTTTTCTTTCTTAGTCTGTTCTTCCTGTTTTGCTTTCTGTTCTGGACTTTCTTCTTTAGCCTGTTCTTCCTGATCTACTGCTTCTTCATTTTTGGCCTCTTTCTCATCATTAGATTGTGTATTAGTATTTTTTTCTTCAGTCATTTTTTTTGCGAATTAAGTAAATTAAAGCGAACAGATTTATTTTCTACTCGCTTTAATTATACTAAGATTCGCTTGCTATTGCTTTTAGAACATAAACCAATCCTCTAATGTTTCCTTTTAATACATTTATAAATCCACTTAAAGGAGAGTTTATGCTTCCAATTAATTTAGATATAAGTTCGACCTTGGATGGAATATTAGCTAGTTCTTTAATGTCTTTAGGGCTTAATACTTGATTATCCATAATTCCACCTAATATTTCAAACTGCTCAAAATTTTTTGAAGTTTTATTTATTATTTTTGCCGGAGAAACAGGATCATTATAGCCAAAAACTAAACCAATAGAAGTGTCAAATTGGTCTAAATCTATAAGACCTTTTAACTTTGTTTTTTCCAATGCTAATTTTATTAGAGTTTTTTTGGCTATTTTATATTCTCCATTTATTTTCTTTAATTCTTCTCTCAGTTCCTGAAGAGAATCTGTTTTTAATCCTTGAAAATTGGTAATAATGACAATTTTTTGTTTGTCTAGCTTTTCTTTTAGGTTTTCAACAATTTGAGCTTTTTGTTCTTTGGTAAGCATAATTTTATAAGTTAATTATTATTTAAAAACTGCGGATAATCCGCAGCACATTAAACACTGTCAAATAATAAAAGATATTATTTGAAACATCCTCGGCAGGTCTTACCTGTTTTTAACAGTGCCTGCTGTCTGCGGATTATCTTGATTTAAACTTTTTTACAGTTTATCATTTTACAAAATTATTGTCAACTTTTATTTAGTATAATGCAGCTAGAATGTAACGAGGTCTTTCCTCGTTACATTGTTTTTGATGTATTAGAGATTAAAGTATTTTCTTTTATTGATGTTATGTTCCTCTAGGGTTCTGGAAAAGATTGTTTTGCCGGTTTCTGGGTCTGTTAGAAAAAAATTGTAATCTGTATATTCTGGATAAATTGCTGCTTTGATAGCTGAAAGTCCAGGGTTATTGATTGGTGTCGGAGGTAGGCCTGGGTTTATATAAGTATTATAAGGCGATTTGATCCGGGTATCTTCGTAAGAATAACGCCATTTATCTGTTCCTAAAATATAAGCAATGGTAGCGCAGGATTCCAAGGGATAATTATTTTCCAATCTTTTCCAAAAAATACCTGAAACAATTCTTCTGTCGTCATCGCTCTTTACTTCTTTTTCTAAAATAGAAGCCATAATCAACACTTCGTAAAGAGACCTGTTTTGATTCTTTATTTCTTTTTTCAGGTCATCGGTAATTTTCTGGTTAAAATTTTCTCTCATTTTTTTAATGATTTCCTCAATAGAAGTATTTTGCTCAAAATAATAAGTGTCAGGAAATAAGTAACCCTGTAAATCTAAAGGGATTTCATCTGTTTCATTTATCAATCCTAGTCCTAACAGTCTTTTTTTAATTTGTTGATTAGTCCAGCCTTCAGGAATAGTTACTTTTATCCAATCTTTAACAACCTCTCCTTTTATGAATTTTTCAACAATCTGAGCAATGTTCATTGAAGGACTAAGTTTATACTTCCCAGCTTGAAGGTTTTTAGTTTTTTTGTTTAACCAGACATAAGTGCTAAAAACCCAATCGTTTCTTATTAGATTTGCTTTTTTTAAATTAGCCCCAATCTCATTGACCCCTTGTCCTGGCTCAATATAAAAAATTTGTTCATTGTTATTATGGCTTAAGGGGACTTCAACTTGATACCAGAAAAATAAAGACATAGAAAAACCAGTTAGCAAAACAATGGTTAGAATAGTTATTAAAATACTCCTATGAGCAGTAAAAAACTCTTTTAGCCAGTAGCAAATTTTTATAAAGAAATTAAAAACAGCTTTATAACAAGCTGATATTTTTGAAAAAAAAGATTTTTTAAATTTTATTTCCATAATCCCAAATCAATCTTCTATTAAAGGAACAAAGGCAAAACCTGGAAATTCTTTTTGCTCAAATTCTTTTTCTGAACGCTTTATCAATAAAAATATACTAGAAAGAACCGGGGCTACTAACCGTCCCCCAACCTTTAATTGTTCTTTCCATGCTTGAGGAATTTTTTCTCCTGCCGCTCCTGCAATAATTTTATCAAAAGGCGCTGCTTCTTTTAGTCCTTTGCTTCCATCTTTACATACAAATTCTACTATT
>Ga0190361_1000745_pt1 | contig 12744 bp, 10 predicted proteins | sample 48721845_MG_FD_161273 | JGI IMG/M metagenome (GOLD analysis project Ga0190361, IMG submission 161273) | Hydrothermal vent microbial mat bacterial communities from Southern Trench, Guaymas Basin, Mexico - 4872-18-4-5_MG | ecosystem: Environmental > Aquatic > Marine > Hydrothermal vents >...
ATCAATGTTTATTGCTTCCATATCCTTGTAGGTAAAATCAGAGCCCATAAAACTTCCCTTTTTGCCTCTGGCGGCAATTCGGCGAACTTTGTGTAATACTGGAAGATAAAGATATTGAAGGTCTGAGCCCTTTTCCTGTTCCAGAGTGAGAAAACTGGTTCCGGCAACATCAGCAGGTTCAAGAAACTTCACATATCGTTTTTCCAGTCCGTTTTCGGTTTTGGAGTAAGATTGGAGTATTCTTTCTCTTACTCCACCTGTTTTGGAGATGAGTCTCATAATGAGCTTTCCCTCACTACCTTTTGGTACGGGTTGAGAGTCCATCCTTTCCATGATTTCCCTGCCAGTAAGGGCAAAACTTGTTCCGGAAAAAAGGCTTATAAGGATACCCGCCATGGCTAAGATTAGCAGAACCTGCGTGACTTTTTTAAATTTAAATTTTTTCATCTTTTGCCTCCTGCTCAAATATCTTTAAATATTCTTGATCGGGTTAAGATAATGAGTCCGGGTAATACTGTCAAGGCTCCCGTTGCACTTATGAGCATAACCAGGCTCATGAGTTCTCCCATAAAATGATACCACTTTATACTTGAAAAAAGGAGAACCAAAAAACCGGCTGCTACGGCGACAGCATTATAGAAGATAGCCTTTCCGGTAGTCCTTGTTGTGGCTATTAGTGCAGAAACACCTGGATTTTCAAGGCTTTCCGTTCTCAGTCGGGATATGAAATGAACTGCATAGTCTATACCTATTCCAACTGCAATAGCCGAAATAGCTACTGTTCCAATATTTAAAGGAATTTTAAACCACCCCATGACTCCAAAGTTAATTAAGATAGCAATACATATGGGAACAAGAGAAAAGAGGCCTGCTTTTATGGATCTGAAGATGCTGGCCGCTATGATAAAAACAAGTACCAACGATAAGATAATACTTCTTATGAAAGTATTTACCAGCAGTTGATTTATTACGATAAAAAGAGAACCTGCTCCTGTCACATTTACTTCTACCCCCGGGGGGAAATTTTTCTCCACGTAGGAATTAACAGCTCGAACCACTTTTTTTATCTCAGCGCTATGTCCACTTTTTAAAAAAACCATCATATTAGCAGTCTGGAACTGGTTATCTACATAACTTTCAAAGTCCGTAGGATCACCGGAAAAGGAGTAAAGGAGGAGATACTGAGCTACCTCTTCACGAGTATCAGGGATTCTGTAAAATTCCTCTCTATCTTCATGTAAAGCTTTATTTATTGACTTAATGAAATCATTTATGGAGCTTGTCCCTCCTACCTGGGGTAAATTTTTCAAGTGTTCTTCCAAGCCTTCCATAGCTTTCAGGATTAAAGGTTCCTTAATCTCTTCGGGATTGGGAGTTTTAACAATTACCTGAAGAGGAGTAGTCCCCACAAAATAGTGATTTAAAACATCCTCAGCAATCCGGTAAGGATTATTAGAAGGGAAAAACAAAAGTGGATTTGATTCTGTACTCGTGAGGGGGATTCCAGCTATAAAAAAGGCACAGATTATTCCAGCCACAATAAGAACAGTGATTTTTTTTCTGTAAACAAATTGGCCAAGCCTGGCAAGAATCAGGGAAAGGTATTCCATTTTACCAGGGTTGCTTTTTTTTGAATACCTGGGGCCAGATTCAGGCAAAAGAAGAAGACAGGCAGGGATAAATATTAGGGAAAAACATAGAGCGGAAGCAATACCAAATCCAGTAAGAAGACCAAAAGTTCGAAGCCCCTCCATTTGTGATACAGCAAGAGAGATAAATCCAGCTATTGTTGTTAGACCAGCGATTAAAACGGCATTTCCGACCCTGGTTAATGTTGCCTCTATACGGGAGTTTCTATCCTTCAAGTAGGAAACTTCATAGTATCGAGTTAATAAGTGAATTCCGTAAGCAGTTCCAACAGCCATAAGCAAAATGGGAAGAATAAAGGTTACTATAGAAAGAGGAATTTTTAACAGGCTCATTATTCCAATTGCCCACACAGTACTTATTACGACAGTGCTAAGGGGAAGAATGACCCCCACTCCAGTTCTGAAGCTAAAGTATAAAATGATTACTATAACTCCGAGAATGATAGGAATCAAGTAGGAGAGGTCTTTTATCATCAAACCGCCCATGGCAGAATCAACAATTATTTTTCCTCCCACGTAGATTTTTTCGGGCCCCTCGTAACTTTTTGAAATTTCCTCCAGTTTTCTTGCCAGCATGGATTTGTCAGCCCCTTTTTTCACGGAGACCATTATGGCAGCAGCTTGATTATCACGGGAGACCACTCCCTCATACATTTTATTATCTTTAATTTTTCTCTTGAACTTTTCCATTTCTGTGTCAGTTTGGGGAATTTCGTCTCCCAGGATAGGAGAAATCTCAATCCCCCATTCTGTTCCCTTAATGTAGTCCACTTCTGTAGGAGAGATAACTTCATCAACTCCAGGGAGTTTTTCTATCTCTTTCGAGATAAGTCGAATTTTTCTTAGAGTTCCCGGATTAAATATTTCTTGATTCTCTGGGACAACCACACCTATAAAAGCATATTCTCCTCTGGTCCCAAAAATTTCTTCAACCCTGTCAAGGTACTTTTTTGCGGGTATCTGAGGAATTTGTTTGGTAATATCTGTTTCCATTTCCAGATACCTGAACTGGAGTGCAAAAAATATAGTCAGGATGGTAATGATAATCACAATTGAGCGAGGATGTTTGATGATAAAACGAGATAACTTTTGCATAGCTTTATTTCTTTTTATCAAATTTTGTATTTTACAAATAGTTTAGAAAAAAAATTACATCTGACAATCTCACCTCTTCTATCTTTTCTAAAATCCACACAGGACAGGCGAAATTACAGAGTATTTTCTTCCATCTGAGAGCGTAAAGCATCAAGAAGCTGTAGGTATCCCTGTAAGTCTTTTTCCTCAGCCGAAGCTCTTAACTTTTCCAGAGCCCTTTCCTGAATCTGTCTAATTCGTTCCCTGCTTACACCATACTTTTTCCCGATTTCTCTCAAAGAATAAGTCCTTTTATCTTCAAGGCCAAATCTCAATTTCAAAATATCAAGTTCACGTTCATCTTTAATTACCTTTACCAGAAGCTCCCTTACCTCCTTTTTTAACATCTCGAGTGTCAACTCATAAACAGGAGAAGGAATAGCAGTATCGGCAACGAAGTCAATAACTGATGTATCACCCTCTTCTCCCACCGGGCTGTCAAAAGAAACCGAATCCTGACTCAACCTCAAAATCTGTTTTGTTCTTTCTATTGAAACATCAAGACTTCCCGCAATTTCTTCAGGGGTAGGTTCTCTTTGATATTCTTGTTCTAATTTGCGAGAAGCGTAGGTTAATTTTTTTAATAGATGTGCAATGTGAACCGGAAGACGTATGGTTCTTGCCTGATCGGTTATAGCGCGAGCTAATGCCTGTTTGATCCACCAGCTGGCGTACGTGCTAAAACGGTTACCTATATCGGGATCAAACTTATCAACAGCGTGTGAGAGTCCTATATTGCCTTCCTGAATCAAGTCCGGGAGAGAGACTCCTCTATTAGCATATTTCTTGGCAAAGTTTACCACCAATCTGAGGTTTGCTTTCATCATTTCCCTTTTGTACTGTTCGTATATGTCTTTCACTCTAAACACTCGATTAATGAGATTCTCCATATCCTGTTCCATATCCTTCTCTATAGATCTACAAATTTCGAGAATAGCTTCTTTGTTTTTAGAGAGAAAATCTATGAGTTCTCTGATTCGGTCCATATTATCTTTGAGAGTGGATATATCTTCTTTCCGGTAGCCTTTATCTGTAAAGAAATTCAAAAGTTCGTCTTTTTTGCTTACCTTTTTCAGTATATCCTCCAAAAGTTGAAATAGCTGCTCTCTTCTTTTCTTTATTTTTCGAGTAAGTTCTACTTCCTGTTCTTTGGAAAGTAAAGGAGTCTTACCTATTTCTTGAAAATAACTGTCCAGGAGAAAATTGTTATGATCCCTGTCTTTTGTTCCTATTTCGTTCACTTTATTACCCCACTTTTTGTATTTTTAATCCTTCCATCCAAAAGATTTTTGTAATAAAATCTCTGGAAGGAAGGGATCAGGCGGGAAATCTTCGTAAAATATATTATAGTCAAATTTTCCCCTTCGTCAACCCCCCGCACCAAGTTGTCAATTAAATTTTAAAGTTTAAATCACTATAAAATAAGTGAAATTTTAAAATCTAATTGACACTCAATATGTCTAAACTTGACACCAATTTTTTCTCGTTATAGGTTAATAGAAGATCTGAGGTTCAAAAATAATAAGTAGTGTTTTTGATCAATTAGAAAGAGGTTGGAAGATGCGTTTCAAGAACAAGGTGGTTCTGATAACCGGGGCGGCTCAAGGAATAGGGAAAGCTACCGCTCTTGCTTTTGCTAAAGAAGGAGCAAATCTGGTTCTGGTAGACGTGAGAGAGCTTTCGGGCGTCAAGCAAACCGTTGAAAGAGAAAAAAGAAAGGTTCTTGCCTTGCAGGTTGATGTTTCTACTTCAGGCATGGTGGAAGAAATGGTTAAAGCCACGGTAGATGAGTTTGGCAGACTTGACATTCTGGTTAATAATGCCGGAGTTGTCTCTCGAGGTATAATTGAAAAGATAACCGATGAGGAACTGGATAGAGTTTTGGACATTAATTTCAAAGGAGTTTTTTATTGTTGTAGGGCAGTTATCCCAATTATGAAAAAACAACACTATGGCAAGATAGTAAATGTGTCCTCAATTACTGCAAAGAGAGGTGACAATACAACGGCTCCCTGTTACGGAGCATCCAAAGGGGCAATTTTAACGCTAACCAGATCACTGGCCAGACAACTTGGACCGTTTGGTATTAATGTTAATGCAGTCGCTCCACACGCTATTGACACTCCTATGATGGAATACTGGGATGAAACAAAAAGAAAAGCTGTTATTGAGTCTTTACCCGTTCGTAGAATGGGAAAGCCAGAGGATGTGGCCTTTGCAATACTTTTTTTGTGTTCAGATGAAGCCAGCTTTATTACTGGTGAGACTCTTAATATTAATGGGGGATACTTGATGGATTAATGGGAAAAATGTTCAATTAACCTTTCCAGAAAAATAGTCTCAGGTTTGTGTTAGTTTGAACAGAGCTCGAACCTTCCTCTTTTTCCTCTTTTTCCTTTTCCTCTGGAGCAAGGGGTCTTTTTTTAACCTTTAATCCTCCTTTACTCAGGAGTTCATCTGCAAGTCCGAATTCTATTGCTTCCTGAGCGGTAAACCATACTTCTGATTGGAGCATCTTTCTTATTTCTTCCTTTGTTTTCCCCGTATTTTCGGCCAGTAAGGAGTACATTTTATCTTCTATTTTGGACAGAGCCCCACTTAACTGACGAAAATCTTCAAAACTCGAACTCCAGTTATCCAGGATTATAGTTGGTTGGTGGAGCATGACCATGGTGTAGTCTCCGATGAACCTCTCATCTCCACTGCTTAATATAAGAGCAGCTCCTGAGATAGCTTCCCCCAGGGCAACAGTTACTACCGAACGGCGCATGTTTTTTATCACGTCACATATGGCCATCACTGACATAAGTGATCCCCCGGGAGAAGAGATTCTTATTCCCACAGGAGACGTTTCAGGTTCCGAGTCAAGGTTCATTAAAGCAGTTATAGTTTCATCGGCCTTAGCTTCGTCTATTTCACCTGAAATACTGATCCAGTTATCTCTGTCAATTTCAGGCATATCTGCCCAACCTGAAGTTCGGATAAAAAGTAAAAAAATGAAAAAAACAACAATCCCAATTTTATTCATTTTTGGTCTTTGCTCCTTTTTATTAATCAACTTTTTAAACCAATTCCGTAATATCAGAAGGTTAACATATCTTCGATTATCTCTTCTATATTATAAACCATACATTTACTGGGCATCCAGAGGGAGATTCCTCTTAAGGGGGCAAGCACGTCTCTTTCCACATGGACAGAAAATTTTCCTTTGAGTATTTTAGCGTACTTTTCTCCGGCAAGAGCTTGAGCATAAGCCATGATTTTTCTTCTTCTTGCTGGAGTGACCTTATCTTTTCCCGGCAAAATGACCACAACCACCTCCTCTAATCGGTAGTCTTGGGGCTCAATTCTCTGGATACGAGCTATACCCACGTATCTTGTCTTCTCTGTACTTGTTCTGCATAGTTTCCCATAGGGAACAGGGTTGTTTTCGATTTTATCTTCCGACTCGAAACTCACACTGAAAAACTCTTCAATATACCTCATTTTTACTACCCTTTTTGCCTGCATCTCTTTATTAAGATTATGTTCAATTTATCTCAACTGTCAAATGAAATTTTCTCTCCCAGATGAAAGTTTTTTGCCTATATTTTGACATAACAGCTATTATCTCTATAATTAATTAACAAAAAATTGAAAAGGAGTAAAAGGTGAGATTACCTTCCTGGCTTACCAAAAAGATGCCACCTTCTTACATTTTAGAAGAGATGGAAAGTCTCATTAAGAGTTTTTCCCTTCATACTGTTTGCGAGGAAGCTCATTGCCCCAATATAGGGGATTGTTTTTCAAAAAAAACTGCTGCTTTTATGATACTGGGTAACTTTTGTACCCGGAATTGCCGCTTTTGCGCCGTCAAAAAGGGTAAACCTCTTCCTCCTGACCCTCACGAACCAGAAAATGTAGCAAGAGTCGTTAAAAGACTGGAATTAGATTATGTTGTTATAACTTCTCCTACCCGTGATGACCTTCCTGATGGTGGTGCAGAACACTTTGCTAAGGTAATTGAGGCTATCAAGAGGTCATGTGAACAAAGGACATTGATAGAGGTTTTAATACCTGATTTTGGTGGTTCATTTGGTGCCTTAAAAAAAGTTTTGGCGGTAAGACCCTTTGTAGTAAACCATAACCTGGAAACCGTGCCTCGACTTTATCGCGAGGTGAGACCCCTTGCCCAATATGAAAGGTCGTTGAAAGTTTTAGAGGCTGTCAAAAAATATAGTACAGGAATATACACCAAGTCGGGAATAATGGTAGGACTGGGAGAAAGTCAGGAAGAAGTAATTCAGGTTATGGAAGACCTCAGAAATATTAACTGTGATATTTTAACCATTGGTCAGTACTTGAGACCTTCTCCCAGTCATCTGGAAGTTAAAGAGTTTATTAAGCCATCAATTTTTAGCCACTATCGCCAGGTAGCCTATTCACTGGGTTTTATTTATGTTGCTGCTGGTCCCTTTGTTCGAAGCTCTTACATGGCCAGAGATTGGCTAAAGGCATTGAATAGAAGCAGTTTTAGCCACTTTCAATAAGCTCTATCACCGTATTGACCAGAGTATCCACATCCAGACCTTCCATTTTGAAAAGATCTTCAGGAACACCAGAACCGGCGTATCTTCTTATTCCTAATTTGCGAAAATGTGGAGAGAGGCGATTTTCCATGAAGAAGTTAGCCACTATACTTCCAAGTCCCGTCTTAACATTGTGGTCTTCATAGGTTACCACGATTCCTGTTTGTGCAGCTTTTTTCAAAGCATCCTCATCCAGATCACTCCAGCAGGATAGATTTAACAGCCTAACCCTGTAGCCTTTTTGTTTTAAAATTTCCCAGGCCTGAATAGCCCTGTGGAGCAGGGTCCCAGCGGAAATAATGGTTGCTTGCTCTCCATCTCTTATCAGATCAGCCTTGCCATATACGAATCGGTAATCTTCTCCAAAAAGAGGTTTGCCATCCTCAGAGAGTATTACAGGTAAATTTGATCTTCCTACTCCTACGAGAAAGTTCCCGGGCTGACACGTGATATAGCGTATTACCCTGTCGGTTTGATTGGCATCAGCAGGAATTATGATTTTAAATCCATAAAGATTGTTTATAACTCCTGCATAATCGATACACTGGTGAGTCTTTCCGTCCTGTCCCACATCTATACCATTATGAGTGCAGACCAATTTTAAGTTGGTTTTATTGAGATCATTCAGTCGATGTTGATTGTAAGTTTCATCTACTCCAAAGACACCAAAATCAGAAAAGAAAACCACGACTCCCTGAGTAGAAAGAGCACCAGCTATAGTGGCAGTGGTGTGTTCCTGAATTCCGGCTTCAAAGAACCATTCGGGGCAATCTTTGGCGAATCCGTCAGTTTTAACCGAACCCAAAAGGTCACAATCGAAAACGGCAATGGGGGTTGAGCCTTCATTTTGTCGGTTAGCTTTTCCGAGATCCTGTAATGCTTTCCCAAAAGCATTTCTGTTAGCTACCTTCTTGTCACTTTGATAGGTTATAAAGTTACCAGGGACAAGTTTAATATCCGGTGAGGGTAGAGGTAGAGGTGGAGGTGGAGACAAAGTTTTCCTTAAAGATAGGTACCTATCAAGATCATCTTCCAAACCGAGTTCTTTAAGTGCCTCCCTACATTCTTCCACAGAAAGAGCTTTACCGTGGTACTCGTATTTGTTTTCCATAAAGCTTACACCCTTTCCCATAACTGTGTGAGCCAGAATCACAACAGGACAGTCTCTGGTTTTAACAGCCTCTCTTAAAGCCTGATAAATTTCCTGGTGATCGTGCCCATTAATTTCCAGAACTTTCCAGCCATCGGCAAGGTAGTTTTCTTTTATGTTCTGTGGCATAATCTCGTTTAATGGACCTGACAGCTGAAGAAGATTATAATCAATGATCACAGTTAAATCTGTGAGGTTATATTTTTTTGCAAAACGTCTGGCTTCTCCTACCTGACCCTTGGACTGTTCTCCATCACTCATAACCACAAAAGTGTGAAAGTCTTTCCCCAGTAATCTGGCAGCAAGCGCAAAGCCACATCCTGCTGACAATCCCTGACCAAGATTTCCGGTACTCCACTCAACTCCAGGAACCTCTCTTTCTATATGACCTTCAAACATACTTCCTGCCTTACGGAAATTAGCGATAGCCTCGTCCAAATTGAAAAAACCGAGACGTCCCAGAGTGGCATAAACCCCGGGAGAGGTGTGACCATGGCTTACTACAATTCTGTCTCGGTCCGGATTATGAGGATCATCTGGCCATACCTTTACGCAACTCCAGAGGGTAAGATAAATATCTATGGAAGACATGGATCCCCCGGGGTGACCGGAGCCGGCAACTGTGGTCATTTTCAGAATGTCACCCCGTGCTAAATTTGATAACTCTTTTAAACGAACAAGTTTGTCCTCGCCTAACTTTTCTGTTTCAAATCCCCATCGCATTGTACTTATCCCCCTCTACTCTTCTTCATACTGGATTGCCTCAGTTGGACACTCCTCTGCAGCTTCTTTAATTTCATCTTCAAATTCGTTGAAATCTGCATCCTCTTTAACCGATGCCACATCGTTTACCTCAAAGACCTCGGGACAGGTATCCTCACAAAGTCCACAGCCTGTGCAAGCATCCTCATCGATCCAAACTTCAGTGATGGCCATTTACAACCTCCTTTTTAAATTTTTAAAAAACTTTTTGGCTCATACAGTAGCAAATTAATTTAAAATGTCAATTGTGTCAAATTTGACAGAATCTTTTAATCTAATATAATTTGCTCTATGCTGTTTTATGAATAAATTATAATCCGGGAGATTAAAATGAGAATAGAGCTAATTGCTCCGACCTGGAGTGGTAAGGTAGAAGAAAAGAGGGCCAAGAGAGAAAAGGTCTTTAAGATTCCTCCTCTTGGACTGCTGAATGTGGCTGCTGTGACTCCGTCAGGAGTGGAGGTTACCTTAACTGATGAAAATATTGAACCTGTTAATTTTGATAAAAAAGTTGATCTTGTAGGAATAACCACCATGACTGCATCAGCACCAAGAGCTTATGAGATTGCTGATAAGTTCAGAAAGAGAGGGATTTCTGTGGTGCTTGGAGGTCCTCACGTTTCTTTTATGTCCGAGGAGGGATTGCAACATGCCGATGCAGTTGTAGTAGGAGAGGCAGAGGGAGCCTGGGAAAAATTAGTTGAGGATTTTCTGAGAGGGGGTAAAGCAGCTCTAAAAAAAATTTACAAAAATGATGTCCTTCCCGACCTTTCGAAAATCCCCTTCCCCCGCTGGGATATATTAAAAAAGGGAAAATACATAGTTACTAAAGTCCTCCATCTTACCAGAGGTTGTCCCTATAACTGTTCTTTTTGCTCGGTAACCGAGCTTTTTGGCAGAAAGATTCGTTTTCGTCCTATTGATAAGGTTGTGGAATTTATCAAAGCCAATACAGGAAAAAGCCTGAAAGAAAGGTTATTTGTTTTCTTAGATGATAACATTATGGGGAATGTTAAGTATGCTAAAGAACTTTTTAAGGCACTTATTCCCTTAAGGGTAATATGGATGAGTCAATCTTCTGTAAATGCCGCTTATGATGAGGAATTACTGGAGCTTGCCTCAAAAAGTGGATGTAAGGCACTATTTATTGGACTGGAGACGGTATCTGAGGAAGCTTTAAAAGAAGTAGGGAAATCACAGAACAAAGCAAAATTTTATCGAGAGGCAATAAAAAGATTCCACAGGTTTGGAATATTCGTTCATGGAGCCTTTATCTTTGGAATGGATAGTCACGACAAAAGCATCTTTAAAAGAACTGTTGATTTTGTATTAAAAGCCAGACTTGATGGTGTGCAGTATTCCATTCTTACTCCTCTTCCCGGTACAAGGCTCCATAAGGAGATGGAAGAGCAGGGAAGGATTATTGATAGAGATTGGTCCAATTATGATTGTGGACATGTAGTATTCAAGCCCAAGAAAATGACTCCAGCAGAGCTTGATTCAGGAATGGCCTGGGCCTACTTCAAATCTCTTACCCTGTCTTCAATTTTCCGTCGTCTTCTGGGAATATTCTCAGGCGGGCGATGGAAGTTTACCTTACCTCTTCTTATTTTTAATCTTTATTATAGAAAAACCTGTTCTCGAATGAAACAGAGAATATCCAATCCTGATGTTCCAGCTGAAGATAACGTTCCACAGGGGAGTTTTGTTTTCGAGCGATAAAACAGATGAAATTCTTAGTGTTATTTTCCCGGTAAAGAGATAAGGGGTTTATATCCGTACCATTCGGCAGCGGTAATTATGTTTCTATTATTAGTTTGAGCATATTGATAGATGTCTTTTACTCTCTCCTGGTAAAGGCTGTCTCTTAAAAGATGATGATCGTAAATAAAAAAGGAGGGTGATATATTTTTTAAAATGAATAAGGCATTTTCAACGGCTCGCTGAAGGTTTATCTTATTTACCATGTACCCCAGAAGGTATGTAGCCGGACCATCTAAAATGAGTATCTGTGGATTTTCCTTGGCTATCCAGACCGCATAATCTTCAATACTTGGCCCCTGAAGATCTGATGTGTAAATCAATTTTACCCCATCTCTCTCCAGGACAATTGCCGTGACCCATCCAACTCTGTCATATTCAACTCCGTGGAATAACGCAGATGTAAATCTCACTCTGGTGGAACCTGCCTGGAAAATCTTATCTTCAGCAAATTGGATACCTTCTTGCTCTAATTTTTTCTCATTTACCCAGGGTCCGCTTTCCCATATTTTAAAAAGTCCCTTGAGCCATGCTCTACCTTTTTGTAGAAGTTCTCTTTTCCTGTCATTATAGGGACCATAATCTTTCCGGGAAGCAAAGGCGAATTTTTCCCAGGGGTCTTCAAATTTTAACCCTGGAGCAGGTACATAAAACCTGGATATCTTGTTTCCCAGAAGCTGTTCCAGAAAGAGGCGAGCTCTTTTCCATTGAGAATGATTGATCCAGATATTGGGATTTTTTATCCATAACTTTTTTCCTTTATATATATTCCTGGCTTCCTGGGGAAGGACATGATGGTCATAGTGATAATGGGAAATAAAAACAGCATTTGCCCGTTTAGATGCTTCTTTAATACAGGAAAGAGCAATACTTCTCAAACGAGACTTTGTCTCAGGGGGGAGAGGATAACTCGGCTGCATTGCAGCAGCTCCGGGATCAACAAGGATTTTTATTTCCGGAGTTTCTATCAAGAGAGAGCTTGATTTAGCTCCCAGAGAATCAAACCAGATGAGATATATCTTGAGAGAACCCATGCTAATGGGGCTATACTTCCAATAATCAGCTGGGAGATGTAGAATCTTTTTTAAAAGGCTTACTCTGTTCATTTTTGTTAATCTCCGGTTCTGAAAAGTGTGACAGACTCAGAGCTAAAATTGAGACAGTTTTGTTCATATTTCAAGCCCAGAGTATTTGACTTACTGGAAATTAAAAGTATTATAATAGTCTGCTGTTTTCAATACTGTTTCTAAAAAAGAAAAGCATTTGACAATAAAATTAAATGGTTTTATTTTATGTAAGGAAGGAGAAGAGTGCAAGTGAGCGAAAAACTAATTTGTAAGGTAGATTTACACGTTCATTCTCAATATTCCGAAATTGAAGGAGGAATTTTAAAAAAGATAACCCATTCCGAATCTTATACTCCACCTCAGGAAGTGTACAAAATAGCCAAAAAAAGAGGAATGAATTTTGTTACCATCACCGACCATAACTCCATTCGGGGGGCTTTAGAAATTGCCCATCACGATGATGTCTTCATCAGTGAAGAGGTAACAGTAACATTTCCCGAAGATAAGTGTGAAATTCATGTTGTTACTCTTAATATCAATGAGTATCACCATCAGAATATAAGTAAGTTAAGGCATAATATTTACGATTTAGTGGATTATCTCAATTCAAACCAGATTGCTCATTTTGTGGCTCATCCTTTCTCTTCAGTCAA
>Ga0190361_1000747_pt1 | contig 12741 bp, 19 predicted proteins | sample 48721845_MG_FD_161273 | JGI IMG/M metagenome (GOLD analysis project Ga0190361, IMG submission 161273) | Hydrothermal vent microbial mat bacterial communities from Southern Trench, Guaymas Basin, Mexico - 4872-18-4-5_MG | ecosystem: Environmental > Aquatic > Marine > Hydrothermal vents >...
AGGGTCAGGCAGATTTAGGGGATGTTGTAAACCTGATAAATGCCTGGGCCGGGAGTTGATATGGATGGAATTCAATAAGGGGTGTTACGGAGTAATACCCCATACTGATGATCAACCTGTCTGCAGGTTGATATGGATGGAATTCAATAAGGGGTATTATGGAGTAATACCCCATACTTTCGCCAGCCTTTCTTAAAGGCTGTGATCAACCTGTCTGCAGGTTGATATGGATGGAATTCATGGTGGGTTACGAAGCAACCCGCCGTTTGATCAAACTTTATTTAAAGTTTGATTTATATTAAATTTAATTGAGTATAATCCAAAAATGGCCGAGATGGAACAGATAGGAAAGGATAAGGATGTGTATCAGCAATTTGCTCGATTGTATGATGAGATTCATAAGAGGATTGTTGGGAATGAAGAGGCAATAGAGTGTATTCTAATATCTCTACTTTGTGATGGTCATGTTTTATTAGAGAGCGTTCCAGGTATGGGAAAGACTATGTTGGCTAAGACTATATCAGAAACATTGAACTGCGAATTCAAGAGAATTCAGGGTACACCAGATCTCACTGCAACAGATATTACCGGTAAGTTGGTCTATGATGAAAAAGAGGGTAAATATGTCCTGAGAAAGGGTCCGGTCTTTACCAATATCCTCCTTATGGATGAGATAAACAGAGCACCACCAATGACACAGTCCGCACTTCTTGAGGTAATGGAGGAAAAAAAGGTGACTATGGGGGGCGTAACCTATGAACTGCCCAAGCCCTTTATCGTTATTGCAACAGAGAATCCATTAGAACAGAAGGGTGTTTTCCCATTACCTGAGGCACAGAAGGATAGATTTCTTTTCAAGGTTATTATGATGTATCTCACTACTGAGGAGGAGGCCTCTATCGTAAAATCCAAATTGAGGGATGTAAAGATAAATAGGATATTTAACCCGGCAGAAATTCTAATCCTTAGAAAAGAGATAAAGGAAAGCGTAACTATCGATGATTCCATAATAGATTATGCCATCAAGATTGTGAATGAGACGAGAAACAGAAGGGAACTCCAGACTGGAGCCAGTCCCAGAGCGTCAATAGCATTTATGGAAACTGCAAAGGCCAAGGTATTCCTAGAAGGAAGGGATAACGTAACAGTAGCCGATATAAAGAAATTGGCATATCCCATACTGAGACATAGGATTATTCTAAATCCAGAATATGTAGAAATGAGGGTTACACCAGATGATATCATCAAAAAGATTCTGGATAAGATTGAAGCACCTATGTAGCAACACTTTTCTTTCTTTGGAAAAGAGAAAGGGGATACGCAAGACCTTTGTTGAGATCACATCAAATAAACTATTTTAGCTTAAAAATTCCCAGAACTTTCCCAGCATCTAACCAACCCTCAGCATATTCTAAGGCAGCGAGTGCATTTATGTACTCCCCCTTTTCATAGAAATGCTTTGCATCCCTATAATAACTTAGAGCCATTTCCTGAAACTCTTTCTTGATTTTTTCCATATCAAGATTCCCGGCATCCCGAATCTCTAGATTTTCAAACATGTCCTTTGCCTTTTCCAGATATTCATCCACCTTCGCCTTCAGTTCATAGTTCATCTTTTTGATAGTGTAAAGGTATTGCCCCTTACAACCAGGAGATCTGCCTTAGCCCTTTCAGCGACCTCTTGGGCGATCTCTTTTCTATCAGCAGTTCTTGCCGACTTCAGTATCCTGACCTTTAGAATCTTTCTCTTTTTTAGCTGTGCCTTTATTTCGGCAATAAGAGGCTCTGTAATTCCGGATTTACCAATTTGAATTTGTGGTGTTGATTGTTTCATTTTTAAATCCTCTCATAAAAATTCCCCCATCAGCCTCTGCTTCAGATCCTCCCTCCATGGGTAATATTTTTCGCGGCATCTAACATCCTTTCCTCTGTCTCTTGGAAATTTTGGAAACAATCAGAATTTTTCTGAAATTCTTATCCTTGAAGAATTCCTCCGCTCTCTTTATGTTGTACATCTTTGAACCTCCATTTTCTTTCCCCTCTTCTCCTTAACCTCCCTCACATAAGGAAAAAACATCTTTCTCTTGCAGTGAAAACATTCCACCTCAACCCTCTTCTCTCTGGAATTTATCCTGCTTCTTGAGGTCTTTCCGGGCATTAGATAGTGATAGCAGTATTTACAGAATTTCCTTTTATACTCCCTTGATATTCGAACATTGAATTTCATCCCTATCTTTCTTGCCAGTTCAACATAGCTATCAGCGAGATCCATCTCTCCTTTAAGAGCCGCATTGTCAGCCAGACCGAAGAGAATTTCTATCCTCTCCCTTGCAATATCCTGCTGTTTCCTTTTATCTTTTTTCCTCACCTTTCTTCTTGTCATCTTGTTAGTATCTCTACCCTGTTTCTCTTTAGCAGGATCATATCCTCAAATCTTACCCCGAATTTTTCTGGAATGTAGATCCCAGGCTCAATTGTAAATACCATCCCGTCTTTTAGTATATCCCCAGATTCCGGACCGATGTTGGGCAGTTCATGAACCTTCAAGCCGATACCATGTCCCGTGGAGTGGTAAAACCTATAGCCTCGTTTTTCCATTTCCCTCTCAACGAAATTATGGATATCCTCCGCCTTTACTCCAACCTCAATTCTATCAATGGTCTCATCTTGAATTTCTCTGACGTATTCCATGATTTTCCTCTTCTCGGCATTAATTTTTCCAACCTCTATGGTTCGGGTCATGTCTGAAAAATAGCCGTTATATCTCGCGCCCAGATCAACAACAACCAAGCTACCTTTTTTAATTCTCATCCAACTCGCTCTGGCATGAATGTTCGCACTATTCTTTCCAGAGGCTAAAAGCATCCCCGACTCAAATGGTGGGCTTTCTGATCCTCGTTTACGAATTTCATATTCTATCTCGGACAAAGCATCCATCTCTCGAACCCCCTCCCTTACCACTTCAAAAGCCTTTTTCATCCCCTTCATTGCGATATGTGCAGATCTCCTCAAAGATTCTATTTCATATCTTGATTTTATAGCCCTCTGTTTTTCAACAAGATCCGTTACCACCAAATTGATTCCCAATTCCTTTTTCAATTTATCATAATCTAAAAAATTCAAATTTTCCACAGCCAATTTTCTTATTCTGGATCTCTTTATTTTTCTCTTAATGCTATTTTTTTCATAGACCTCAACATCAAAGGGATAGCCACTACTCGAATACAAATCAGAATAGATATCCAAGTATAATTCCTTAACCCAGAGAAAGTCTTTATCTTTTGTTAGTAAAATTCTGCCGGTATCCCTCCCAGTAAGATACTCCACATTCCTCGGATTTGAAATAAGAAAAGAATTGATCCCCTTTTTTTCCATAGAAGAGTGTAGCCTTTTTACCCTTTTTTTTAGTTCATATCTCGTAATCATTTTTTTTGTATTTTTACCCTATTGTTTTTTATATACCCTTTACTTAGTATTAATATCATCAGGTGATATATATGAAACCATTGGATGCATTGGGTAACTTATTGAATGAACCGGTTATGGTGAAATTAAAGAACGGAATGATAATCAAGGGGAAATTAAAGGCATTTGATATTCATATCAATCTTGTTTTGGAGAATGCCTCATATGAGGACAATGGTGTGGAAAAGAAATTTAATCAGATATTCTTAAGGGGTGATATGGTCGTATTCATATCCTAACAACCTTCAGAAGTGTTATTCAATGTGGCTGACCACATTACAACACAATAGAAATGTCTAAAGGAACGCCAAGTTTTGGAAAAAAAGGGGGAAAGAAGAGAACACATATAAGGTGTCCCCGCTGTGGTAAATTTTCACTTCACAGGAGGCGGAAGATCTGTGCTTCATGTGGATTTGGGAAAAGTAAAAAGTTGAATAACTGATTTATGAAAGAAAAGTCAACCTTTCTTAAAGGTTGAATGGGCTCGTAGTCTAGTTGGCTATGACGTTGCCTTGACGAGATCCTTTTCTTTCGAGAAAGAAAAAGGGCTCAAAGTGGCAAAGATCCCCGGTTCGAATCCGGGCGGGCCCATATTTCCTCTGGAAATTTTACCCCAACTTCTCCATAAACCTCTCTATCCTCCTCAGTGCTTCATCAATGCTCTCCCTGGAAACAGAATAAGAGCAGCGAATATAACCTTCTCCACAATCTCCAAATGTATTCCCTGGAACTACCGCAACGCCACCTTCCTTCAAGAGTCTTTCCGCAAATTTCTCGGATTTGATCCCAGTATTTTTTATATTTGGGAATGTATAAAATGCACCCTTGGGCATAATGCAGGATATATCCGGAATTTCATTTAAGCCTTTCACGAGAAGCCTTCTCCTTCTATCATATTCTTTGACCATATCCCCGACATAGTTTTCATACCTAAATGCTTCTAATGCCGCATGCTGTGAAACCGAGGGCGCGCAGAGCATAGTATATTGATGGATCTTCATCATTGATTCTATGAATTCTGAATTTCCCGCAGCATAACCAAGACGCCATCCAGTAAATGCATAGGCCTTGGAAAATCCATTTAGTGTTATCGTTCTATCTGTCATCCCATTAAACGAGCCGATAGAGTAGTGCTTCTCATCATCGTAAATTAATTCCTCATAAATCTCATCGGAAATGACAATGAGATCATTTTCAATAACAATGTCAGAAATTTCTTCCAGATCCTTTTTTCTCAAGACACTTCCAGTGGGGTTATTTGGGGATGAAAGAATTATTGCTCTAGTTTTTTTGGTAATCCTCCCTTTTATGTCCTCAGTTAGAACCCTGAATTCATTTTCCTCTTTACTTGGAACTGGAACGGGATTGCCATGAGCAAACCACACACAGGGTTTATAGGAAACATAACTTGGCTCTGGAATCAATATTTCATCGCCCGGATTGAGGATCGCCCTTATGGCTATATCCAGAGCTTCACTAACTCCAGTAGTGATTAGAATTTCTGTCTCCGGATTTCTATCTATGGAATTTTTCTTTTTTAATTTTTCTGCAATCCTTTCCCTCAGTTCCAAAAGACCATAATTTGATGTGTAAGAAGTAAAGTCATTCTCTATGGCTCTGACTCCGGCATCCTTCAATGGTTCAGGGGTTGGAAAATCCGGCTCTCCGACGCCCAAACTTACTATATCCTTGCTCTTCTGTACCAATTCAAAGAACTTTCTTATCCCCGAGAATGGGATTTCCTTTACGCGGTTTGAGATCATTTTGGAACTCACAAACTGACCCTCAGCCTCTCTGCCTTGTCATCAAATGAAAGAACACCATCCCTCTTGTATTCCTCAAGAACTATATGAGTATAAGTACCAACTACTTCCTTCTTGGGAGCCAGTTTTTCGGTAACGAATTTGCTCAGGTCATCTATGTTACTGGCTTCCACCCTGATAATGAGATCATACTCACCGGTTGCGACAAAAACATCCTTCACCCTGCTGTCCTTAGAAATCTCTTTGCAGATTCTTTCAAATCCCGATCTTTCTTGTGGGACTACCTTTACCTGAATTACTGCAGTAGCGATATGTTTTCCAGTCTTCCTCCAGTTGATGCTGGTCTTAAATTTTCTTATCACACCAATTTTTTTCAGTTCTGCGATTCTATTCTCGATAGTCTTCTCATCGGTCTTTAACATTGTAGCTATATCCATTAGTGAGATTCTTGCATCATCCTCCAAAATCTTCAAAATCTCCATATCCATATCCTCTTTCATATCAATCACCTCAAAATAGCTTCTTTTTATAGGCCAGTTCCGCATTCAGGACAGAGGCTCCGGCTGCTCCTCTTATGGTATTGTGACTTAAGCAGGTAAATTTTAATAACTGTGATTTCTTCCTTCTGATTCTGCCAACTGATACAGACATTCCATTGCCCAAATCTCGATCAAAAATTGGCTGTGGTCTGTCCTCCTTTTCCATTACCACTATGGGCCTGTCTGGGGCCGTTGGCAGTTTCAACTCCTGAGGTTCACCCCTGAATTTCCTGAATCTTTCCTTAAGATCCTCAACATCAAAATCCTCTTCTGTCTTTACAAAAACCGATTCTGTATGGCCGTCTCTCACATTCACCCTGTTACAGGATGCAAAGATATCAAAATCCGCTGTCTTATTCACACTACCGAGAATCTTAGCCGTCTCTACTTCCACCTTTTCCTCCTCATTCCTTATAAATGGAATTACGTTGTCTAGGATAGCCATAGAAGGAACACCATCGTAACCGGCTCCAGATAATGCCTGCATTGTGGCAACATTAACCCATTCTATCCCAAATTTATCCACAATTGGTTTTAATGGGATTACTAAGCCGATGGTGGTGCAATTGGGATTGGTAACAATGAAACCATCCCATCCCCTTTTTTCCTTTTGTTTTTTAATCAAGGAGAGATGCTCTGGATTTACCTCTGGAATTATCAGTGGAACGTCATCATCCATTCTGTAGGTTGCAGTATTGGAGAATACGGGAATCTCCAGAGCGAAAGAGCCTTCGATCTCCCTGGCAATGTCGGATGGAATTGCAGAAAATACCAAGTCCAGATCGAATTTTTCAATCACCTTCTTATCGATCTCCTCAACGATCATCTCAGAAATTCCTTTGGGAATCCCCTCCTTTAGATACCACTTCGCAACCTCTTTATACATCTTTCCAGCACTCCTACTGGAAGCCATCAATGCACCTATCTCAAACCAGGGATGTTCTTCCAATAACTGAATGAATCTCTGCCCAACCATCCCTGTTGCTCCCAAGATGCCTACCTTGAGTTTCATTTTATTGTGATCGCACTAATACTAAAAGGTAATACGATTAGTTGTAAATAAATTCATTATTCAAGACAAAGCAAGACAAAGGCAAAACAAACGAAACGCTCATATATTGAACTCAAACGGAGTTAATCTATCTAAGATTTAATTTAATATGTTTAAATATAAACAAACATAGAATAATAATATGAAAATTGTAATATCCATTGGAGGCTCTGTCCTGGTTCCGGATGAGATAGATAAGGAATTTATCGAGAATTTCGCTAAACTTATAAGGGAAATTCACAGGAGACATGAGCTTGTGATAGTAACTGGGGGTGGGAAAACCGCCAGAAGGTACATTGAACTGGCCAGGGACTTCGGTGCCTCAGAGGTGTTCTGTGATCTCATTGGTATAGATGCCACCAGACTCAGTGCCAGACTCCTTAGTGCAGCAATCGGGAAAGATGCAAATCTTGAGCCACCAAGGGATCATATCGATGGTTTAAAGGCACTGAATTTTGGAAAGATTGTGGTTATGGGAGGTACACATCCAGGACATAGTACAGATGCCGTGGCAGCATTGTTTGCAGAATACATACACGCTGATTTGTTTATAAATGCTACCGATGTAGATGGGATATATGACAGAGATCCACAGAAATATAAAGACGCTAAAAGATACGAAAAACTCTCTGTAGAACAACTGGTGGATATGGTAAAGTCCCAATCCCTGGGTGCCGGAAAATACGAATTAATCGATATCTTAGCAGCGAAGGTAATCCAAAGGTCTAAGCTCAAGACCATCTTCCTAAATGGCAGAAACATAGAGAATATGAAAAATGCCATAGAGGGAAAGAAATTTATCGGGACGGTTATTGAGAATGGGTGATTCTTATCCTTCCTTTTTGACCCCCAATCTTTTTACTATATCTTCAATCTCATTTTCATCAATACTTACTATCACTTGATAATCGCTCTTTTTCATTACCTCTTTCATAGATGGTGAATTAGTTCTGACGATTATATATCTCTCTAAATGACAAGGACATACTAAATAAAATCCAACCACTCTTCATAATTCTTATCCTTCCCTCTGATAATATCAAAGAATTTCTCTTGTATCTTCTTGGTTATCTCTCCTGGTCTTCCAATTTCCCTTCCATCAATTTCTTTTATTGGTGTTAATTCCGCCGCAGTTCCTGTAAAGAATGCTTCATCGCAGGTATAGAGCATTCCTCTGGTTAGATCTGTTTCCCTCACATCAAGTTTCATATCTCTTGCTATCCTCATTACACTGTCTCGAGTTATTCCTGGAAGGATACTGGCATGTTCTGGTGGTGTATAAAGAACAGAGTCCTTGACTATGAATATATTCTCTCCTGGACCTTCTGAGATAAAACCCCTGAAATCAAGCATTATGGCTTCATCATATCCTGAGTCAAGGGCCTCTATCTTGGCAAGAATGGAATTTATATACTGTCCCGTTGCTTTACCTCTGGGTGGGAGAATATTCGGAGAAATCCTTTGAAATGATGAGATCTTGGCTTTTATTCCGTTCTTCAATCCCTCCTCTCCAAGATAAGTGCCCCAGGGCCAGACCGCAATTGCCGTATTAATTGGGGCGTTTAATGGGTTAAGACCCATTTCACCATATCCTCTAAAAACAATTGGCCTTATGTAACATTCCTTCAATTTGTTGGCACTTATGACATTCTTTGTCGCCTCGCACAACTCATCAACGGAGTATGGAATCTCCATCATATACATCTTGGCGGAATTGAAAAGCCTTTTTATATGTTCTCTCAGTCTAAAAACAGCCGGTCCCTTAATAGTGTTATAACAACGAATGCCTTCAAAGACACCACTCCCATAGTGCAACGCATGTGTCAGAACATGAATTTTAGCATCTTTCCAATCTATCAAAGAACCATCCATCCATATCTTCTCTACCTCTTGAATTGGCATTTTTATCTGGTATCTGCTTTTATTTATTATGAAATTTATTATGATAGATAAATTAAAAATAAAAATAAAAAATATCACAATCCGATTTCCTTACCATCTTTCAAAATTCTAACACCAGATTCCTCGGTAACATGACCTATTTTATGGATTCCAAATCTTTCGCCATATCCCTTAAGAATTTTCTCTGCATCATTCTCGTTAACTATAACACAAAAACCAATACCCATGTTGAATGTTCTATACATTTCTCTATCCGGGATATCCCCCAGCTCTTGTATCTTCTTAAATATCACATCCTCCTCTGGAATTTTATCCAGATAAAAACCAAATTTTGTTAATCTATCCAGATTTAAGAAACCACCCCCAGTTATGTGGGCTAAGCCATGAATATCAAATTTCTGAATTAATTCTAATATCTCTTTGACATATATCCTGGTTGGAGTCAAAAGCTTTGTCCACATGGTCTTGGGTAAAACCTTCCTAGCTAATGTTAGACCATTGCTATGTATTCCGGAACTATGTAGGCCCAAGACGATGTCTCTTGGAGAAATCTTCTCCCCGGTTATTATCCCATCTTTTTTGACAATTCCCACAGCCGTTCCAGCCAGATCAAAGCCCTTACCATCTATCCCGCATATTATCTCTGGTAATGTTGCAGTTTCCCCTCCAACCACAGAGATTCCAGCTATTTTCGCACCCTCATATATGCCAATAGAGATATCCCTTGCCACCTCTGGATCTACCCTCTTAAATGCCATATAATCTACCATGGCTAATGGTTCTGCCCCCAAGCAGATAACATCATTAACATTCATCGCAACTACATCTATACCTATCGTATCAAATTTATCTAATTCCTGTGCTACAAGAACCTTGGAACCCACGCCATCCATACAAATCGCTAAAGCAAATTCCCCCATATCAATAACATTTGCATAAAAACCAACCTCTTTCATTACCTCACCTATTTTACCTTTCCTGAACTCGAAGGTCTTTCTGATCCACTTGCTCATATTCTTAATGGCAAACCCTTCCCTTTCAATATTCACGCCGGATTTTGCATAGGTCATCTCGGACATTTTGTCATCTCATTATATCTTAATTTAAATTTAATCTGAATTAAACTAAATTAAAGAATCTTTTGGCATTTTCTGTTGTGGTATCTTCAACTACTGCTATATCTACACCTTTAATATCCGCTATCTTCTGTACAGACAATTTCAAATTTATCGGCTCATTCCTGGTCCTTGGAACCGGGGCGAGAAAAGGGGCATCGGTCTCTAAGACCAGATCTTTTAAAGGGATTTCTCTTACCATCTCCTGCTTTTGTTTTGAATAAACCACACTTGTGGGAATCGAAATTAGACTTCCAGACATAACTGCTTCTTCAGCCAGTTTCACACTTCCACCGAAACAATGCAAAATTGCCCCTGTGTCAAAATCCCTCAACATTTTAATCACATCCTCCTCAGCATCCCTTGAATGAACCACTAAAGGCAGATCTAATTCATTCGACAATTCTATAAATCTCTTAAAATTTTTCATCTCATGTTTTCTTTTTTCGGATTCTTTTACCCAATAGTAGTCAAGACCTACCTCACCAATGCCGATGATTTTATCTCTGTTATCCCTGATCAGGTTGATGCAGTCTTCGATCTCTCTCTCATCAAATTCAGTTGGACTCACACCGAGGGTTGCAAAAATATTCTCATATCTCTCAGCTAATTCCAATGTCCTTTTCATTCCACCCGAACCCATCCCAGAGGTTACTATCAGAATTTTTTCTTTTTCAGCCCTCTTTATGACTTCGTCCCTATCCTGATCAAAGTGAGAAAAATCTATATGGGCATGAACATCCACTAGCATTTTAGAGCCTCTTCAAAATCGATCTTGCCTTCATACAGTGCCTTTCCAAGGACAACGCCCCACGCACCAGCGTCTTTCAGTTTTTTTATATCCTCCAAATTAGAAATTCCACCAGAGGCAATTACTGGCAGCTTTGCTGCTTTAATAACCCTCTCTATTCTTTCCAGATTTATCCCCTTCATCAAACCTTCTACATCCACATCCGTGTATAGGAAACCCCACACAAAAGATTCAAATTCTTTGACAAATATCTCTGCCCTAAATTCTGTCTTCTCCTTCCATCCCCTCACAACAATATTTTCACCTTTAGAATCTAAGGCAACTATTATCCTCTCTCTTCCAAATTCCCCTTTCAAGATTTTTAATTTTTCAAGATTTTTAAAATAGTCCTCTATAGCAAGGGTTCCGAGAATAATTCGATCAATTCCATAATCCAGAATCTCTTTTGCCCTCTCCAGGTTTCTGATACCTCCACCGAATTGTATTGGAATATTAACGGAATTCTTAATAGCTAAAATCTTTTTTGTATTATCCCCGGTTCCCAATGCGGCGTCCAAATCAATAACATGCAGTAACTCGGCACCCTTAGATTCCCATTTCTTTGCTATTTCTACAGGGTCCCCATAAAATTTAGCTGTTTCTGCTTTTCCCCTAATAAGTTGTGCGCATCCCCCATCCTTTATATCAATCGCCGGAATGATTTTCATTCTTCAATCCCTCGTAAAGATCATTCAGTGCAGCCTCTTTCTGCAAAGACCGCTTTTCTTTTTTGATCTTTTCATAGGTTTCTTTCCTTAGAATATATAATAGTCTTCCAAAGAATAATATGAATATCCAAGAGATAAGAAAAAGGGCAAAGGGGTATGTGAGGTTCACAGATCATGCCAGAGTAGGGATGGCTGAAGATAATATCAGTGTCGATAATGTATTTCAGTTGATTAATAATGATGAGATTATATGATATTATCCAGATGATAAGCCATTTCCGAGTTGCTTAATTTGTGGAAAGGTAGGTGATAGGCACATACATGCTATTTGCGCACTTCCAGAGCATCTTGAGATTTTAATAATCATAACGATATAAGGGATTAGAGCAGAGGTTTGTATGGAGTGCGGCGAGCGAATGTATTCTACTAATGTTCTTAAGAGGATCGAGAAAATTAGGGAAAAGATCAGAGAAAAGGCGATAGCTCCTGTGGAGATTCGCCATGTGCCAGTAGTTGCTATGGGATGATTTGAGTGATTGTTGTATATTTTTATATCGGTGTACCAATACATACCACCATGAATTCTAAAATCTCAAATATTGGATTAAGTTTGTTAATAATTATACTCATCTTCATCAGCGGGTGTATTGGTGGCGTAACTGATGTAAGTAAATGTGGTGGAAATCCTCAGTGTATTACCTCTTTAGCCGTAGAGAAAAAACAACCTTCTTACTGTGAGGAGATATCTTATTCAGCTGCAAAGAATCGGTGCTTTTATTATGCTGCAATAGCATCTAGAGATAAATCAATTTGCGATAGAACGATTGAACATTCTAGGGTAAAAGGTTACTCAAGTGTAAATATACCAGAGTCTAGAGAAGTTTGTAAGAAGGTTATTGATATTGAATCGAAATATAATCCTGGGTGCGAATTAGGAATACTTAATGGTAGGTTCAGCAGTGATATTGATGTAGGTGAATGTTACATGGACCTGGCTAAAAGAACAAATGATGTTTCGGTTTGTTATGCAATTAGACGCTGGGATAGGAGATACAATTGTTTTTCATATTTTGCTATTCAAGAAAAGAATATATCACTCTGTGAAGAAATAGACAACATAGATAGTGCAATTTCATGTAAAGCGAGAGCCCAATTGGATTATACTCTATGTAATCAGATAGAAGAGGCTAGTACACGGTATTATTGTCTCGAATATCTTGCTGAGAAATTAAAGGATCCATCTATCTGCAGTTACATTGAGTTTGAAAAAAGAAGAGTCTCATGTGAGAAGAAACTCCAATAAGATTTTTCTTCTAACTTTCCAATCGCTCACATTTAACATCCAGTTCTCCACACACCTTCTTTAATGCCTTATAACTCTCCGACTCTTCCTTAAGCAAATGAAAAATTTCCTTATAACACCTCCCATGAGCCTTCAGGTAATCCTT
>Ga0190361_1000750_pt1 | contig 12705 bp, 13 predicted proteins | sample 48721845_MG_FD_161273 | JGI IMG/M metagenome (GOLD analysis project Ga0190361, IMG submission 161273) | Hydrothermal vent microbial mat bacterial communities from Southern Trench, Guaymas Basin, Mexico - 4872-18-4-5_MG | ecosystem: Environmental > Aquatic > Marine > Hydrothermal vents >...
GGTCTACAAGAAATTTTAGAAACTATATACGCGTTCTAGCAGATATAGGATTAATTAACGCCGTGGTAAAGAATCTTAAACGCGGTAGAAGAACCGTTATCACACTAACCGAAATTCCCGCATCTGTCCTAGAAGAAAGGGCAAGAAAACTATTAGAACAGAAAGGAAAAGAAAGTTTTGATTAAAGACGCGTCTCAACAGATTCATACTCCCCTCCCCTAAATTGACTAGCCCTCGTCCGATGTTTAAGCTACTACTCCTTGCCGTGTAAAATGAGTTTACGTAAATAGTTTACAAACTCCTTGCTTATGAAATTTTCCTTTCTTATTGTTTAACAAAAATCAAGTTTAGTATGCTAAAAAGGTAGATAACTTTGAAGGTTTACAGAGACAAATTGGACAAAGGTGAAATAAAATTAATCCCTGAATCACTTACGGATCTCTGGCATTTGTACAACATTATAGACTCGGGCGATATAGTTTACGCAAAAACGTTTAGACGCATACGAAGACCCGATGAACCCTCTAGAGCCGACAAAGGAGAAAAAATTCCGGTATATCTTGGCATCACTGTCGAGGATACCTCCCTCCACAAGTATTCTAACAGATTGAGAGTAAAGGGAATCATCACCAGTGCTCCAGAGAATGTTCCCAGAGGGGCTCACCATACAATCAATATTGAGGTTGGGACTCCGATCAAAATAATCAAAAGTAAATGGCCAAAATATATCTTGGCACGCATAGATGAATCTGAGAGAGTTAAAACAAAAGCAAAATTGATCATAGTGTCAATTGAGGAGGGCGAAGCAAACATTGCAGTAGTTGATAACTACAGTATTGATATCGTTGACAGCATTAGTATGAATATCCCTGGGAAAAGATTCGTGGCTCAGCACGATGAAGCAATTAAAAACTTCTTTAGCGAGGTATCAAAAACCCTTAACCAGGTACAAAATGGTGAAGTAAGTAAAATAATAATTGCTGGGCCCGGTTTTACGAAAAACAATTTCCAAAAGTATTTAGTTAATAAATTTCCCGACTTGAAAGATAAGTTAATAATCGAAAACGCGAGCTACGGAGGGGTGAACGGAATTTATGAAGTCATACACCGAGGGGCAATAGAAAAAATTTTGGAAGAAAACAAGGTAATTGAAGACCTACATCTCGTGGAAGAATTTCTAACACGCCTAGCTAAAGATAATAAAAGAGTAACGTACGGCTATGACTCCGTCAAAAAGGCTATCCAATACGGAGCTGTAGACAAATTACTAATAACTGACGAAAAATTAAAAAGCGCTAATCTCGAGGAAAGAGAAAAAAACGATGAACTCCTGCGTCAAGTAGAAGAAATGGGTGGCGAAATCCACATAATAAGCACGTTACACAACGCTGGAGAACGCCTCCAAGCATTCGGAGGAATCGCCGCCCTCTTAAGATTTCCCCTAAACGAATAAAAAGCTAAACACAAACCCTGAATAAAATAAAAATTAAAACTCTATAGAACGCAAATTTAGTTTAAATCAAAGGGGTGTATACTCCGTCTCCAATCTTGGTTCGTCCGTAGGGTACTCCTCCAAAATTCCCACTTTAAATCCCTTCTTCTTTGCTTCTCGAGCAATTCTCTTAGCAATTCTTACTGATGTTTCAACTCTCAACTTCTTGGGATTAAAATAAATCAGCTCCCCAGAAACCTTATACTTCCTGAAGATTGAATAAAGCTGGTTTACTCTCCCTGCGTCCTCAAAAGTAATTACTCCCTTTAAAAGAAGCCCCTCTCTGGTGATTTGTTCATAAGGTTTGGCAATGTTTTTAGCCCTTCTTAAGAGTCTATTTTTGAGCTGCACTTCATCTTTTAGACTCAAGGGGCAGTAATGGATGTTTAATTCTGTATTGTCTACCGCCCATTCAAGTAACTTTTTAGCCGTGCTTTCGCTTCCTTCCACCGCTGCCACGGTATTCCTCTTGAGTCTGTACCCCCGCTTTTTCAATTCATCTGCGTTTGTCTCGGTGAATTCGAGTTCGTTGATATTTAGAAAGTCTACTCTATGCTTTTCAAATGACTTAATTAGCCTCTTTAGAGGCTCCAAGTTGCCGGGTATCGCCGGTATCTCAACCCCTACACTCAGGGAATCATCAACCGAGGCCAAAACTTCACTCTCTTTCTCTGTTGAAATGTGGAAACGTATTTCATCAAGTCCGACTCTAGCTAGTTTTTCAATACTCTTCTTATTTATTCGTCTCTTACCTGTGTAGAGATGGATATGGTGGGCCTCTCCAAAATTGTCTTTCAGTAACTCAATATAGTGAATGGTTCGGTCTAAAACTAAAAGTGGTTCACCACCAGTAATCCCCGTCCCCTCCGCACCGCTCAGTGCCGCCTCATTAATTATGTCTTTATCGCTACGAACCAGTCGTTCATTGGCGTAAATAACATCTCTCCCTTTTCGTTCAAAAGAAATTGGGCAGTACCACGAGCAACCAATAGGATTCGTACATAGTCCGGTCACAAATAAAACCAGTTTACCTCCCCGCATACACAACTGACAACCCTTAGAAAGCTCCCCGATAAACATCGATCCGCCCATAGATTTAGAAATCCTGCGCAAAAACATCACCTTCTTCTATTTTGCATACGATTACGTACAATAGAGTCCTTATCCGCTATTCTTTTTAACACGTGTTCAAAGCTTTCATTTTCCTTCAGTTTTCTTTTTAGATAAACCCCTGTTCGTCCGATTTTATCACGCTTCATAAGAACCCTCACTCTCTGATTAACTATATCCACGCTGACACCCAAAATCTTGGCTGTGATCGCTTCGTTTCCTATAACCGGACTTTCTATGTGCCCATATTTAGTAGGTTCTATTAACATTAACCTTTTGTCAACTCCCGGCACCCGTTTCTCCCGTTTCAAATCCTCTAAAGATAGTGCTCCTCCAAAATAATAAAATTCTGTTTCCAAGCGACTAAGACTCACCAACGGAAAAGATACGCTAATATTATCCTCAAGATATATGTACGCCTTAACCGCGTATTGGGGAGTGGCTTGAATAATCTCCCGAGAAAAAAAGTCTGCCTTAATTTTCCTAAGAGCATGCTCAACCAGAAAAGACGAAACAACATACGGTACAAAAATGTCAACATCACTGCTTTCTTTAACATCCCCCCTAGCCAAACTGCCATGAACTATCGCCAAAATACTACACTCAGATAGAATCTCCATAATGGAAATGGCCTTCTTCCTCAATTCTCTCAAAAGCCTCCATCTCTCAGCGCTATACCTTACCTCGACTTTGTCGCCAACCGCCACCGGCTTTTCACTCAACACAACCACCAAAAAATCTCTTAATTTCAAAACGCTTACATCAAAACATTACACACCACATTATTTAAACGCGCTTTTACTCCCCTCCTTTCCCACCGTTAATCCCCCCATTTTTACTTCTTTCTTTTCCAATACCCCTTTGTTCTTCTTAATTTTCTTCTCTCCACGGTTCAGATTCTCCTCTAACAAGTACTTCATTTAGCTTTCAATATTAACAATCAACTTTCAACTAAAACATCCATGCTCTCCGACAACATTCAGAAAAGTATCCTCTAAACTCTTCCAAAGTACAAACACAGGCTCACGATGAAGTAAAACAAACGCGTACACTCTCTCGAATATTCATGCGGTTCGAATAACTAAAAAGCCTTTTCCCTTCACGGATAGTTTTTTAAGCAGTTCTTAATTTGGTTTATTCCGAGTACAATTGAGGTTAACGAATTATCACACAAACAGAATGCCAATTCCCTCCTGAGTTTCTTTACCCCTACGAGATAAATAAGGAAGGCGTTATCAGTGAACGATGCATACCTTATTCTGATAATTCTCTTTATTTTCTGGATAGCGGTGTTTCTCCTTACGAAGTATCTAAATTTAGAGAAATACGGTTTCACCGTAGCTCCTTTCCTCCTAATGTACCGAACTAAGCGTTTTAATAATATCATTTCAAGAATTGCGCGAAAATCCCCAAAAATCTGGAGCGCCATTGGGACCGTTGGTGTAGCGTTGAGCTACTCCGCTTTAGGTTATGGAATCGTTGTATTACTAAGAAATCTTATCAACGTGTTTGTTCAGCCTCAAAACACCTCTCCACTCGTACCCGTAATTCCAGGAATCACAATAACCGGCACCTCAATAATCTACGTACTAATAGCTTTGATTTTAACACTAGTAACCCATGAATTGGCACACGGAATTGCCGCAATTGCGGAGGGCCTACCCATAAAGTCCGCGGGTCTACTATTTCTCATTTTTCTACCGGGTGGTTTTGTAGAACTAGATGAGCTTGCGTTAGCGAAAGCCCCATCGCGTTCACGATTTAGAATATTCAGTGCGGGTTCTGCGGCGAATATTGTAACCGCCCTACTCGCGTTCCTACTTATTAGCAACTTCGCACTAGTAATATCTCCTTGGTATGGGCCCTCAGTAGGTGTTTTTGTTACCGGTGTAGATCCTAACTCTCCCGCATACTATAAGCTTCCCCCCTCCACAGTGATATTTGCAATAAATGGCACTCCTGTAATCTCTGACTACGGACTGAGCTTATACCTTTCACACGTTAAACCATTCGAAACCTTAGTGCTAGACACAAGCATAGGCAGAGTCACCCTCATGACAAGCATAAATCCTAGAATTCCCACCCGTGGGTATATCGGAATAACCTACCCGCGTCCCTTTTACCTTCCATACCCTTCAGTGTGGTGGTTGGGAGTAGGTTTTTCCACCCACTTATATCTGACACTCTACTGGATTTTTATCGTCACCTTCAGCGTAGCCATGTTTAACATGTTTCCAATCTACGCCTTTGACGGAGACAAGCTGTTTGAAGAAGTAATAAGAAATACAATATCAAAAGAGAAGAAAATAAAAATCGGAAAAAAATCATTCTCAAAAAGAAGCCTCTTTGTAAACAGCGCACGCATCATAGCTATTTTTATGCTTGTCGCAAATTTTGTTCTTCCCCTACTAACTGTAGGCTTTACACCTTTCTAACTGGAGGATAGTTTTTGTTGAACCAGTGTAAAAAATGTTCAAAAACCGCGGTGGTTTTCCTACCCTATTCAGGAGAAAAGCTCTGCCGTAAATGCTTCCTCAACTCCGTCGAAAGGAGAGTCCATAAAGAAATCGCCCGAACAAAAATGCTAAAAAGATCAGACCACATAGGAGTCGCCGTATCAGGCGGAAAAGACAGCGTGGTACTTCTACACATTCTACACAAAATCGAAAGCAAATTCCCCGAGAGCAAACTTCTCATAATTCACATAGATGAAGGCATCTCTCAATATAGTGAGCACAACCTAAAAATCGTCAAAAAACACGCCAAAGAATTGAACATCCCACTCATTCAAACATCCTACAAGGAAATTTACGGAAAGACACTTGACGAGATTATCAAAATTGCTGAAAAAAGTGAAAACAGGCGGTTAGGTGCGTGCTCGTACTGCGGCGTCTTAAGAAGAAAAGCTCTCAACAAAATGGCTCGTGAAGCAAACGTAGACTGCCTAACAACCGCCCACAACCTAGACGATGAAACCCAAACAATACTCCTAAACATCCTAAAAGGAGACCTAAACAGGCTCAAACGAAACTACCCCTCCCCCCAAAAAATACACCCAAAACTCGTGCCACGCATAAAACCCCTGAGAACAATCCCCGAAAAAGAAACCACCCTATACGCATATTACCGAAACCTAAGCCACAACTCAAAACCATGCCCTTACACCACTGAAGGATACAGAGACGATATACGCGTCTTCCTCAACCAAATGGAAAGAAAAAGACCCGGCACAAAATATAACATACTACGCCTCTACGATAAACTAGCCCCTCAACTCACAATCAACAAAAAGCCAGTCCAGGAATGCTTAACGTGCGGCGAACCCTGCGCAGAAAAAGTATGCAAAGCATGCCAACTCTTAAACAGACTAAACAAAAATAAACCAATCTGAAGATCTTCTAAGCAGTTTATTTTAGGTGGCGAGTCCTGATGCTCGACACACCTCCCCGCCAGCGTATCTGCCACCTGGTCTCTGACCCGGGATTCTGGAAGCATCGAACGTCCAGAGTTAGGCTGCTCCTTCAAGGCATCGGGCCGACTAACCCAACACTCTCCCGGGCCTAACCGGTTTCCCTGGCAAAGGGTGAACACGCTTTCCCTACGGAAAGCAGTCACCCACCGCCGATCCTCCAGTGCGGATCTTCACCGCCTTGGTGACAGACCGTTTTAGCGGGTTGGACGTGCCTCACATCAGCTTTCGGCCCGCCCTAAAGAGGATTTGCGGTCGAGAGGAAACCCTCTCTCAGGCAACCCCTAGCTGCCCGCCTAGACTCGCCACCACCTAATGAACCCCCTTACAAAAATATAAACATTTCTTTCAAGTCTCCCAACCAATATTCCTTTTCTTAAAATAAGTAGTGACTGCTATCCACTCTCTGTATTCGCTCTCTCATTAAGAAAAGTAAAGTGGGAATGGCGCAGAGGACGGGAGTTTCCTGACCAAAAGATTCTTTTGGTCATTTCGAACCCGCGCTCTCCAATGGAGAACTGGCTTAGCAGGCGTACACTCAGAGAATTACCCTTTCTCTGATCAGCGCCTTACCGCTTGGCTACCTCTGCGCCTTTTATGTGGGATGTTATCCACTTCTTTAGTTAAGAAATATTCATTTTTAACTTTTTTTACTTTCTTCAATTCAGAACCCAGGCTTTTTTGGACCATTTTTAGAAAGGCGGGACGCACTTATGTTCTTCTACAACTATGCCGAATAGAAAAAGTTAAGTGTGATATTGGATTATCGTATTACACCTCAGCGTGCCAATCAGTGGCCTTTCCGAGAATAGATTTGTAAATTAGCTGGAGGTTGCAATGTGTCTACCGAAATCCTCCCCGGTATCCATCCCACACGAATGGAACTCCTTATGCTTAAAAGAAGAAAGAACCTCGCCGAGAAGGGACACGACCTCCTAAAAGAGAAGAGAGACGCTTTGATAATGGAGTTTTTTGACATTCTTGAAGATGTGCGCAAATTGAGAAATGATGTTAACAATGCACTAAAAGAGGCGTACGATGCACTGGCGCTGGCTAAGATGATAATGGGTCCTCTAAAAGTGGAAGAGGTGGCGGCGAGCATTCCTCCTATACTGAAATTAGATGTTAGCACCAGAAATGTTATGGGTGTTCGTGTCCCCCTTCTACGGATGGAGGAAGCCGAATCTACACAAATTTCTTCTTATGGATTTATAGACACATCAGCAAAACTGGATGAAGCGGTGGAAAAATTCAGGGAGGCCTTAAAAGCGATAATCCGGCTAGCGGAAACCGAGGCGGCAGTTAAACGGCTAGCGGAAGAGATAGAAAAAACCAAAAGACGTGTTAACGCCCTAAAATACGTCATTATTCCCCGCCTCACAAACACAATTCAATTCATTGAATTGCACCTCGAGGAGAGGGAACGGGAAGATTTGTTCAGAATGAAGAGGATAAAATCGATTCTGGCGTCAAAATCTTAGTTACTGTCCGGTTCGATATACAAGGAGTAACCTGTCGCTAAATTACTTTTTAACTAGAAGAATTGCCTTAGCCAGATTCCCCTCCGCTTCAATAAGCGCTTGTCTCGCTTCTTCCTCGGTTACACCTGCTTGTTGCGCTACCAGTTGAATGTCTGCCAGAGGAATTTCTCTTTCTCCCTTTTCCTGTATTTCCCTTTCTTGGACTTCTCCCATAATCTGGAAAACTGTTTGCTTTGCGATCTCGAGTCGTGTAACTTGGGGGTTGCTTATGACCATTTCCTTATCTACACACTTAATTACTACCTCTGTAGCATTTATTTCAACAGGTTTAATTCCCATTTGCTGCATTACTTTTTTCATTTGCCGTGGATTTACACGGCGCATTTATGAACCTCCTTTAACTCCTTTTTGAATGTATCAATAATAATATGGATTCAACGTGGGTGCAAGCTTTTAGTTCATATTCTTGCTACTCCTTATTTTGACAGCGACGCCTGATTGAAACGCAAGCATTTCCTTTGCGGTCAGAATTGCTTTACCAACTGCGATTAGATCGTCGTCAGGATCCACAATTATTATCTCGTCACTAGGCCTTATATCCGGATCTACATCTATGATATGTTTTGCAAATACGCTGCGCCCTTGGGTTATAAATGGAGCCACATCTTTTAAAATTATTACTCTTAATTTCGGTTTTTCGGTGGCTTTTAATATCATCTCTGCTCCTTTCAGGCTAAGGGCGATTCTTCCATCGTTTGGACGAATTGTTGAAAGTAATTCCCCATCAAGATAAACGTATCTAATTCTACCTGTTTTTGGTGAATGTGATACTTTGATTCCTTCTGGAAATAGCTTCTTTCCTATCGCAGAAGAAAATTGGTAATCCGCAATACTTCGGAGTTTTCTGAGTGTTTGATAATCTGCATCAACTTTTTTCAATCGAATTACATCCTTATCCTAGTGACTTCTACATCCATAACTATATGATCAATTTTTGGAGCGTATTTTTTAACCTTTTTAACGTTTAAGTGTTTGATCCTAAATGATTTCTGTTGAGCTTTTTTCTTTATCGTCTCTACTCTCTCCGGTAGGAATCTCCTTGGAAATGCTTCATGGTAATGTATAATACCACCGTTCTCTTTGAGGGAATTAAAAGCAGTATCAAGATACTTTTCGGTCCCCGTAATTAGGCCCATAATTACTCTATCTGCAATTCCCACTGGCGCAACTTTCCTGCAGTCTCCCAGTATTGGTTTAACAACGCCTGCAACCTCGTTCAACAGGATATTTGTAACCAGATACTTGTATGCCTCTGGATTTATCTCAATGGCATACACTCTAAGCGGCTTAGAATGGACCGCAATGGGAATAGCAAATTGTCCAACACACGAAAAAAGATCAACTACTACTTCACCCTCCCGTACCAGTTGACTCACTCTTAAACGTTCATTGCTATTTCCCGGTGAAAAAAGCACTTTAAACGGATCTAGTTTGAAAACACAGTGATTCTCCCTATGGGCAACTTCTGTGCTCCCATCTCCCACAATTTTCTTCAGTTGGGGAATACGCATCTCCCCAACTGGGGGGGCGAGTTTTCTTGCCACTATTTTCGCGCGTTTTTCGATTTTAGTAAGTGCTACCCCGATTTCGTACTCGTAGGGTAAAAGTTCTGGCTTAATATTACAAATTAGAATGTTGCCCAAGAGCTGCCATTTATGCGGGATGAGGTCTAAGAGCGAATCCGGAATAACTCCCTCCAATAATTTACGCAGCCTTTTCCACGAGGGATTTCTCACGCTAATCAACCCTACTTTGGACTACGGTAGATTCTGACCTTACTGTCTGCAGCTTAAGAGATTGATTTTAAAGATGAGGATACCCTTGGGTAAGATAGGAAAAGTAGTTTTAGGCGTACATTCCTAATGGGCCTTCCTTGCAGGAAGCTTTCTTGCCGAGAACTTTTTCTATCGCTTCTTCGAATTCCTTTTGACCTACGCTGGTTTTACGCTTACGTATAGAAAACATGCCTGCCTCCGTACAAATTGCCTTAATGTCTGCCCCTGAACAATTCTCTGTCAGCGGGACGAGCTTCTTAAAATCAACTTCTTTGTCGATGTTCATACGACGCGTATGAATCTTGAAAATCTCTAACCTTGCTTCTTCATTTGGCATCGGGAATTCGATTATTCGATCGAAGCGCCCAGGGCGAAGAAGAGCTGAGTCCAGGATGTCGGGTCTATTTGTAGCAGCAAGTATGCGAACATCTCCACGAACATCGAATCCATCCAAGACACTCAAAAGTTGCATTAAGGTTCTTTGAACTTCGCGATCTCCACTGGTAGCGATTTCAAGCCTTTTGCCCCCGATAGCATCGATCTCATCAATAAACACTATACTGGGCGCCTTGTTTTTAGCCATCTGAAAAATCTCTCTAACTAGTCTTGCCCCTTCCCCAATGAACTTCTGAACTAACTCCGAACCAATTACCCTTATGAACGTGGCATTGGTTTCGTGTGCCACTGCTCTCGCAAGGAGTGTTTTTCCAGTACCTGGAGGGCCGCACAAAAGCACACCTTTTGGAGGGTCTATTCCCACCTTTTCAAATAATTCCGGATGACTGAGGGGCAACTCAACCGTTTCTTTTATTTCCCTGATTTGCTCTTCCAGCCCACCGATATCCCCATATGAGACTGGAGGCGCCTCCTCGACTTCCATCCCCCTGACAAAGGGGTCCCGGGCTGGTGGCAGTACCTCTACTACTGCGAATGTTCTTTGATTCAGAGCAACCCTGGTTCCTGGAGTTAACTCCGTTTGGGGTATACTCTTCGAAACGTGGACAACAAAATGCGGACCAGTTGAACTCTTTACCACGACTCTGCTATCACTGAGGACATCTATTATGCTCGCCGCAATTAGGGGAGGCTGCCTTATTTTGTCAATCTCCGTTCTAAGCGAATGAATCTCCCGTTCAAGCCTCATGCGTTCCGCGTCAAGCCACTGTTTTTCGGTTTCAAGTGCTCTAAGCTTTTTCTCAATGTGCCTTGTATACGAGAGCAGATAGGACGTATCCGAATTGTAAACGTGTTTACCCGAATCAGCTGAGTCCGGCAATAGACTACCTCCAATCAGACATTATTATCCCAAATATATTAAATATTTTGGTAATTCCTCTGTTTTCGGGTGCTCATATAAAATATTGTTATAAGTACTATAAAAATAAGATGTCTTTTTTAATTTTGTTTTTTAAATTATAAAATCAATACTAAATACTATTGGAGACGATATATCAAAAATTAATGTTAACCCTGTGTTCCCTCCCTCCGTAACTCCATATGATCTCATAAGGCTAAAAACGTGTGTTACCCCGGATACCCTAAAAGAATTTGAAGACAAGCTTGCGTGAAAATATATGCAAACCACAACATCCTTTATTATTTGGTTTTTCAATAGTTTTATTGTAGGAGGCTTACGATTGCTCTGTGAGGTTTGCGGTCAGAAAATAGTAGGAAAATACAGAAAAGTAAACATCGAAGGCGCTAACCTAATTGTTTGTCGGAACTGTGCTAAGTTTGGGGACTCCTCAACGATATTACATGCACAAGCTCGAAAACTTGAACCCTCTATCCCCAGAACTCAAAAAATGGGGGGTGCCAAAAAATCCAAGATTAGTGGTAAGAAAAAAGATTTTCTTTTAACTTCCTACGAGTTGGTAGACGACTACATGGACAAAATTCGAAAAGCTAGAGAAGAAAGAGGGTTATCTCAGGACGAATTAGCAAAAAAAATCAATGAGAGAGTATCAATAATTAAAAAGATTGAAACCGGTAAAATGCGCCCACCTCAAACTTTAGCTAAAAAACTCGAGAAAGAACTCCAAATTAATCTTCATGAAACAGTAGACTCTGCTGGTTTGGCAATTGGCTCAAAAGATTACAGTAAAGAATTAACACTGGGCGATATTGTTAATATTAAAAAGAAAAAATAATTTTATATACTAATAGACAATTATACAAATTAATACCCCCTAATAAATACTTCTTATGAGGCATCACGGTATGGCAAAAACACCAAACAGTACCCTCGGTACAACCGATAAGGTAAACAAATTAGTTATATCCCCTCAGAAATTATTTGCCCTAAGACTAGACCATCGCCCCCATAGGGATATGCGTATATCCACCCACATCGCTCTTGTCGCTAGAGCTTTTGGTATGGACGGTGTCTTCTTTAGTGGTGTTCCAGACAAAAAATTATGTGAAAGAGTCAACAAAGTCACCGAAAACTTCGGAGGCGATTTTTCAATAAAAACGGGTTGTAACTGGAGAAAAGTTATAGACCATTGGCGATCACATGGCGGCGAAATAATCCATCTAACAATGTACGGAATACCCCTCCCACAAGTAATAGAAAAAATTCGTAGCTCTCCTCGGGACAAGCTAATAGTAATAGGCGGACCAAAAGTTCCAAGCGAAATTTACTCCCTCGCTCACTACAACATATCTATAACCAACCAACCCCACTCGGAAATTGCCGCACTAGCAGTTTTTTTGGACTCATACTACAAAGGGCAAGAATTCAATTTCGAATTTAAAAACGCTAAAATAAAGATAATCCCCTGCGAAAGAGGGAAAAAAGTGGTCTCATGCAACACAAGCTTTGAATAACTCCGATGCAGCCAGCTATTTATCTTTAACTTCCTCAAGTGCTTTTCTCTACTTTGATCTCTTTTTTAGATTTTTAAAGACGGAAAACAGGAAAAACATACAGGAAACAAATGAAGTATACCTCTCATTATGAACTAAAAATTAGATTTTTCTTAAAAAACACTGGCAACTGATTTATTCTTGTTTCCCCTAACGAGTGGGTGACTCATTAGAAATAGATCAACACTCTGCATTGTTGGTGTCCCCGGATTCTTGTCTGTCTCCTCAAAGAAAGGTTCAGTTGTGAATCACTATTTAATCTCCTTTTTCAATTTAAAAAACCATAAATCTGCTTTTTCTTTCCTTAATTTGTTCTGCTCAAAAATTCTGCCTTTCTGGGGTTCAGCATTTCAGGGTCTTTAATTCCTCCTCCAATTCCACAATTTTATTCTCCAGAAGCTCAATTGCCCTGTCATTCCTGACAAAGATTAGGGGCTTGGCGCATCTTGG
>Ga0190361_1000752_pt1 | contig 12689 bp, 9 predicted proteins | sample 48721845_MG_FD_161273 | JGI IMG/M metagenome (GOLD analysis project Ga0190361, IMG submission 161273) | Hydrothermal vent microbial mat bacterial communities from Southern Trench, Guaymas Basin, Mexico - 4872-18-4-5_MG | ecosystem: Environmental > Aquatic > Marine > Hydrothermal vents > Microbial...
ATTCTGGTGAATCTGCATTTATATCAACTATTGTTGGATAACCAAGAGCTCTGAAGTTCCTTTTCAATGCAGCTCTTCGTGCAATTGTAAGATTCCTCAGTGTTTCACCGGGATTATCCGAATCAATTGCAAGGAGAAGATCCTCGGCTCCTTTCTCTTTGGCCTTGCTGGTCAAATCAGCAAGCTCTTCGAGATTTGAACTCTTTATTGATAGAGGTATTTTGTTCGATGCCGCAAACTCGGCAAGAGAATCAATAGTTTGAGAAGTTGCATAATGAAGTAATGGTTTTAATTCTTTTATAGCTTCAGCTGCAGATTTTAATGCCTGTTGATCATTGCCCATAACAATGATTGGCAGGTTGAGTTTCTCAGCGAGTTTTTTTGTTCTACCTGCCGGGTCAGATGCACCATCAACCTCAATAGCTGCTAGTGAAACTTTGATCTCTTCTCCTACCCTTACGAATTTCGAATTGTTTATCATTTCAGCTTTTTTCAATGCATCATCGTCACTGAGAGAGCTCTCTATTTTAACCGCAATTCCACAGGGTCTATGAAACTTTTCTTCATGACGGAACATTACAGTTTCCTGACCGGTTTCAAACATCTTATCTCCGGTTCCTATCTTAACAAGTCTCATTGGAGGGGCTGATGCTTCTGCTAATTGAGATTTGGCTTCTTCAGAGATATGGGGACAATCCGTAAGAGCTCTCTGTTTTGCAGCAACCTGCATGGCAAAGGCCATACATGTTGGAAGTCCGCAGTCTTTACAATTTGTTTTGGGGAGCAGCTTGTAGATCTGCATTCCTGTTATAGCCATATCCAGTCTCCTTTCAGTTATTGTATTTTAAAACAACGATTCTTTTATGTAAAAACCTACATTTATCTTTATGCAAATTGAGATTCTCAAACAGACATTAACTAATTTATGACAATCCCTTCTTTGTATCAAGAACTCTTTGATAGTCCGTTTAAACCCTTCTTCCCCTCCCCTCTATTGAAATTTACGATGTAATGTTAGATTTTATACTCAGACTAAAAGTGGGGCATTTAAAGTTTCTACTAACCCATCGGTTTATACCAGTCTATTTTTGTTTATCTCAGAATAATGGATCCATTTCAAGAGCTGGATGACCCACTTTCTGGAGGAACTCAAGCAATTTTTCCGGATCCACAGCATCTTCTTCAGTAGCTATTTTATCAAATAATTCAGGAATTCCCTCTTTCTCCAGCTGGGCTTTTAATCGATCGCCAACCTCTTCCTTTAATTGCTTAGTCATCCAGACTATTCTTTTATGCCCTCCCTCTGCTGAGATGAACTTCGGACTGCTTATGTAGATTTTTCCTATTCCCACAAATCCGGGAGTTTGAATGCCACCTCCTATCTGACCTGCAAGTGTCGAAAATTTCATACCTATCGGAGTCATACCTGTATAATCACGATCTACTATCATTATACCATTAGCCTCTGGAACAACCGCAGCTATACACTCAAAGCAACCGCAGGATGTCATCGGATCTTCCATTATGGAGTATGCTTTGAACCGCTTTAGATTTCCGTTAGATTTTACCTCTATATATTCATTTATATTCTTCCATTCTCCTTTTACTGGATCAAGAACCTCTCCTTTCTTAACAGGCTCATTTGGACCATGCTCGTTAATCTGGTAGCTGGCTTTGCAGTCTAGCCATGTATATGCTCCACAGAGACCTGGCCTCTGGGGGGTAACTATACAAACGTGGTTGGGAGCATACGATTGGCAGAGGGTACATGAATAAAACTCCTCCACATCTTCATCGGTCATACCACTTATCTTATCATCCCGCTGTCGATATACTTCTTTTGCCATCTCAAGTAATTTTTTTACCTCTTTTTCATCGGTGTATATCTTTACCTGTACCCTGTCAACTATCCTGGAGAATTCCTCATGCATTTTTGCCAGAAGAATCTCCCCAAAATGTTTCATCTTAAAACCTTTTTCATAAGCTTCTTTGCTTATTCTTACCCATACTATGGACCTCTGCCCCATGTGAAATATTCCATGGGCACAGGAGATGAACTCATGGATTCTTCTTTCAAGAACTGTTTCAAAATCCTCCTGAAACTCCCTTCCCGCTACCTCCACAATAATGCCAAGGGGATATGCCTCACCTTCCTTCATGTCATCAATTTCCGGACCTATAACCTCTATCTTACCATCCTCAACCTCTTCCATCGGTCTCATTCTAAGCAGCTCGAACGCATCTGTGTACTTCCCTCCAAACTGTACGTACATGTCTTCTTTTCTAACCCTCTCACCTTCAAATCCAGCTCCATAGGGAACGGGGATTGGGATCTTTTCAATTTTTATCTTAAGACCTCTGAGCTCTATCGCTCTGCTGATTATTTCTTCAAGTTTAATTCCAGAGATAACATGCTCATATGTACATATACCTGTTGGAAGTATTTCCGGAATATTAACATTGGAAATTACCGGGAAACCAAAGTTTATTGCTCCTGCCGCAGTTGCATATTTCTCATCAGTTATTAGTTGATCTTCAGGAACTCCAGGGTCAGCACCGAGAGCCATAACAAAAGCATGAACTCTATCCTTGTTGTACAACAGTATTTCTCTCGCTGCTTCCATCGTGCCGGGTTCGATACCACCAAAGGTCATTGCGCTTCTTGCAGCAAAATTAAGAGCATGAATCGCAGCTGTAATCTCCTTTCCGTAAGGAACTATAAATGTATCCCAGTTCATCTCAACATTTTCTTCAGCGAGTTGTTCGGCAATGGACTTTCCACCTGTGTTTCCTGCTATAAAAACAAGTATGTTTCTTTCCTGCAATCCCCTGACAAGCTCAACAGCCTGCTGGTTCGTTTCAGTACACCCTACAATTGCCGCAAATCCTGGCATTCTTCCATCAACCAGTTTAATACCCTGCATACGGAGAGTAGAATCATCAGTGAAGCCAAGCCAGATCCCTTCAACTGGGTTTGGACCTATAAGGTATTTAAGGGATTCGATAATTTCTTCGGCTATAAGCGTTGCAACGCCCGAATCAAGAGTATCGCCGAGGTATGGAAGCCACATGTGCTCATCGGGGATTGGCCTCAATAGCTTTTTTGCTTCCTGAAGTGACTCAACAAGGTCTCCAACCTTTGTGACTTTTTGGCCTAGAAAAAGTAGTATTATTGGCAGATAATATGCCGTATTTGGATATTCAACTGTTGCATCCTTGCCTTTAAGTTCGATTGCTTTTTCAAGCATCTCTTCGGCCTGTTTTACAATCTTATGGGCTCCTCTTATTGCTGCTGTGGCAATAATCTTAGACATATCTTCACTCCTTTGTAAAATTTATTTCCAGGTAGTTGTTGTATACATTTTTCTTCTGCATTCATAGCACAGTTCAAATACTTCATCTGACAATGGTACTTCTTTCCTTAGATGCTCTATATAAACTTTAGGTCCCACAGGTTTACCACACTTCTTACACTTTACTATTTCAAGACTGGCTGGCCAGCTTTCTATATCAAGACGATCTTTTCCTAGCTTTACCTTAATAGCCCCCGTTGGACAGACAAAAGCACATGCAGTACATCCTATACAAACATCCTGGGCAATATTATAGGGAGAAAGTACTTTTTTCCTTATCCCTCGATAGGCTGTGCCTATCACATCCGCATGGATCAATTCATGGCACGTTCTAACACATAAACTGCAGAGGATACAGTTGGATTTGCCTTTATCTACCGATTCAAAACGATCCTTTCTTGCACCATATTTCTCAGCCAATTCGTTCAGTATTTTTGATTCAGGGGCCCTTGACAGTAAAAGTTCAAGAATAACTTTCCGTTCTTTTTTTACCTTTTCAGAGTTTGTTTTTACAATCAAACCCTCCTGGCATGGGTAAACGCATGATGCATCTATCCATGTTCTCATTCTCCCGCGTTTTTCAATACTTAATTCAACTATGCATATCCTACATGACGCATATCTAGTTAGAGCTTCATGATAACACAATGTTGGAATTTCTATACCTATTTGCCTAGCTGCCTGAAGCACAGTTGTGCCTTCTTCAACTCTTGTTTTAATTCCATCTATCTCAATAGTAACCATCAAATACTCCTGATATTACTTTTTTACTACTGCATCAAACTTACATACACTTAAACATATTCCACATTTGGTACACTTTTCCTGAATAATTTTATGGGGAACTTTTTTCTCCCCCTCAATTGCTCCTACGGGACAGTTTTTCTTGCACATCCCACACGCTGTACACTTATCCTCTATAATAAAATATGTAATTAATTCTTTACAAACACCTGCTGGACATTTTTTTTCTTTTATATGTGCTATATATTCGTCTTTGAAATATCTTAATGTGGTCAAAACCGGATTTGGGGCTGTCTTTCCAAGAGCACAGAGGGATGCATCTTTTATTGTTTCTGCAAGCTCTTCCATTAGTTCAATATCATCCTCTCTACCCTCCCCTCTGGTTATTCTATCAACTATTTTGTAGAGCTGATATGTTCCTTCTCTGCAAGGGGTGCACTTACCACAGGATTCCTCTACCAAAAAGCTCAAAAAGTATCTTGCCACATCCACCATGCATGTATCTTCATCCATTACAATCATCCCGCCCGACCCCATCATGGAACCAACTTTTATCAGTTCATCGAAATCCACGGGCATATCAAGCAAAGATTCAGGTATGCATCCTCCCGATGGCCCACCGGTCTGAACTGCTTTAAACTTCTTATTCTCAGGTATTCCCCCTCCAATATTAAAAATCATTTCTCTAAGGGTTATCCCCATCGGTACTTCAACAAGACCATTATTGTTTACATTTCCCACCAATGAAAAAACCTTTGTTCCCTTACTCCCCTTGGTACCAATTTTATTGTAATTTTCAACACCCATTTCTATTATTCTTGGAACATTTGCCCACGTTTCTACATTGTTCAATACAGTTGGCTTTTCTCTTAGCCCCGAAACAACCGTATGGATATGTTTTACCCTAGGTTCACCAACTTTTCCCTCAATAGAGGCCATAAGAGCTGTAGATTCGCCACAAACAAAGGCTCCTCCGCCTCTGTTGATTTTTATATCAAATGAGAAATCTTTTCCCATGATATTTTTACCTAGAAACCCAAATTCTCCAGCAATTTTTATTGCTTTGTGAAGCGTTTGTACAGCCAGAGGATATTCGGCCCGTACGTATATGTACCCTTGATTGCTGCCTATTGCATAAGCACCTATAACCATACCCTCTAGTATACCGAACGGATCACCCTCAAGTGTAGCTCTATCCATATATGCACCCGGGTCTCCCTCATCTGCATTGCATATCACATATTTTGGGAATCCAGGTGCTTTACGACATGATTGCCATTTCACACCTGTAGGAAATCCACCCCCTCCCCTTCCTCTTAAGCCAGATTTTATAATATCATCTATTACTTGATCGGGTTCATATTCATGCAATACTCTGTACAATGAATAAAAACCACCCCTTGCCACATATTCGTATATATCTAATGGGTTGATAAATCCACTGTTCCTCAAAACTATCTTTAACTGTTTTTTAAAGAATCCCAAATCCTCAATTCTCTTTATCCCCGAAACTGGTTTTAGTATTCCTTCCATATCATCGAGATATGAAGGCCCCAGTTGGCCAAGAGCGTTTTTTTCTGGAAATTTACCTTCAAGCCATTGCGGTGCTAGTTCCTCAATTATTTTGGGTGTGAGGTTTGCATAGACTACTGGTTTCCAGCCAGGTACATATACATTTACCATTGGCTCCTGTTGACACAGACCTATGCATCCAACCCTTTCAAGAATTACATCCTCATCTTTTAATGTATTTTCAAGCGTACTGTAGATTTCATCTGCTCCTGAAGCTTTTCCACAGGTCGCACTTTGCACTGAAATTTTAAGCTTATCTGGAAATAGATGTTTCTTCCCTTCGAGTTTTAGTTCTTCCAGTATTTTTTTGAAATCCTTTTTTTCTAATACACTACTTTTTTCTGTATTCATCTATTATTTCTCCTACCTTTTCAGGCTTCAAATTACCAAAAGTTTTACCATTTATATTTATCACTGGTGCCAGACTACAACAGCCAAGGCACCTGACAGTTTCAATTGAAAAAAGGCCATCTTTTGTAACCTCTTTTTCTTCCACATTGAGCTTTATACACAGTTCATTCAAAATTTCCTGTGCCCCTTTAAGATGACAGGCTGTTCCCATACAAACCTGAATAATATATTTGCCCTTCGGTGTCAGGGAAAAAGCATTGTAAAATGTAGCTACCGAAAAAACCTGTTGCAATGGAACTTTAAGCTCCTTTGAAACTTTTCTTAAACCCTCTTCGGGGAGATAATGAAATATTTCCTGCATATCCTGCAAAACCGGGATAAGAGATTCAGAGTTTTTCTCATACTTGCTTATTATTTGCTCGATACTTTCTCTAACATCGATCATTTGTAGCTCCGGGTTAGATTTATATCTTTTTTAAAGAAGCATCTGCTTGTTCTTTTGCGGTTTTTAGTTTCTCAAAATATTCCCTTCTTTTCATTTCATTAAGTTCTTTAATAGATAAATATCTTATTGCGCCTGTGATACAGGCTTCTGCACAGGCAGGTATCTTTCCTTCCTTAAGCCTATCATAGCAAAGATCACATTTTGTAAGGCTTTTTCCATCAGGTCCAAATGTTATTACTCCAAATGGACATACTATAACGCATGCATGGCAGCCTATACATTTTTCATGATTCAATATAACTGGACTGTTAGGAGAAGGTCTTGAAATAGCGCCAGCAGGACAAACTGTAATGCATGGTGCATCTTCACAGTGTTTACATTGAATTGGAAGAGTACTATCTCCAAAACGCTCAAGGATAATTTTTGCTTCTACCTGCTCTCCTTCCTGAATTGCCCTGAGCAGATCTTTACTCTTCGAATGTGCTACCGAACATGCAAGTTCACAGGAATGACATGACATACATTTTTCGATATCAACAACAATAATTTTATCCATAATTTATCTCCCATTTTGAAAAAGATTTAATATTGAAATTATATATAGCTCTACCTATCTTTTTCATAACTCACTTTACTAAAAAACCGTAACATTTCTTCTATCTCTGTTAAAACTTCTTATTTCTATCAAAGATTGATTAACATAATTCACTTACGCAATTTTTGGAGCATATGCCTGTTCGTACATTACCGGTTTAAGCTTCAATGCCGCTCGCTTCTTATCTATGTGATCTATCATCATATGGGCTGCTTTAACCGGATCTAACTCGAACGCCCACTTTCCACCTACCTCTTCTTCGATTTCTTCTGTAAGATATTTATGTAGATTGGCACTACCCATCATTGGTAAGGGATGCCCTATCGTTGTATATACTCCTGATGCAACAAAGTAAAAACCAATTGAAACGGCTTTCTCCGACATCCACTCAGGGGCAGCACCTGCAACTGGAAGATCAGATATATCTTCCCCCAGGCCACCTTCTGCCACTACATTTGTAAGGATCCTGAGAATTCGACTATTATCCACACAGGAACCAACGTGAAGAACCGGTGGAATACCAACGGCTCTACATACCTCCTGAAGCCCTTTTCCGGCATACTTGAAGGCTGACTCGGGCTGAAGTAGTCCATGTTTCGCGCATGAAATGGCATCACAGCCTGTAGTTACTACGAGGACATCATTTTTTATGAGCTCTTTTACCATTTTAATATGTCCTTCATCATAGTTAACATTGGGATTAGAGCATCCAATTACTCCAGCAGCCCCCCTGATTCGGCCAGCAATTACGGCATCATTCAAAGGTCTGTATGTTGCCCTGTAGGTTCCTCCGAGAAAGTTAAATACGGACTCAGCACTAAAACCTGCTATTAGCCGTTCTGTATCATCCGGTACCATTACCTTTTCAGATTTTCTGTTCTTAAAGTTGTTAATTGCCTCCTCTATTATCTTCTTAGCTATTTCTACAGCTCTTTCTTCTTCGAACTCTATATGTTCGAAGCCCGGTATCTTTGCCTTTGGAGAAGTGGTTACGAGTTTCGTGTGGAAACACTTTGCAACTCTTTCAAGACCAGGCATGAGGCACTGCACATCAACGACCATGAGCTCAACAGCACCTGTAATCACTGCAAGCTCCTGCTGTAGAAAATTACCAGCCACCGGAATACCATGTCGCATAAGAATCTCAGTTGCAGTGCAGCATATACCACCTATATTGATTCCCTTTGCCCCAACTTTTTTTGCTTTTTCATTCATCTCGGGACTCAAAGCAAGTGTGGCGATAATATCCGAAAGTGTGGGCTCATGTCCGTGCACTATGAGATTTACACAATCTGGATCTATTACTCCGAGGTTTGCAGTGGATTTTAGTGGATTGGGGAGTCCAAAAAGAACATCAGAAAATTCCGTAGCGATCATCGAACCTCCCCAGCCGTCTGCTATAGCTGCCCTCAATCCAGCTTTTATAATATTCTTGTAATCTGCATCTACTCCTATATGGGTTCTGTGCATTATTTCTACAATTTCCCTATCTACTGCACGTGGCATAATTCCCAGACTTTTCCACAACTCCACCCTCTTTTTTGGAGCAGTACCTGCCATTATTAGCTCGCCTTCCTGCTTTCCAAACTCCTCTAAAACAGCCAGTGCCACCTCCTCTGCTATTTTTTTAATGTCCTTGTTCTCCGTTTCTATTCCATAAATCCTGGCTATTTTTTTCAGTTTATCCTCATTTTTAATAGAATAATCCTCTGTCTCGTTTCTTGCCACCATCAGAAGCGTATGGGCTATATCCCTTCCATGGTCTGAATGTGCAGCAGCACCAGCAGCTATCATCCTGGCAATGTTCCTTGCGGCAATTGTATCGGCGGTTGCCCCACATACTCCCGCTTTAGGTCCGTCACCGAAAGGATCTATACGACATGGACCCATACTGCAATTCCTACAACAAAGACCTAATTTACCAAATCCACACTGGGGTTGCATTTTTTCGTATCTGTCCCATACAGTTTCAATAGAGTCATTTTTTGCTTTCTCAAACAACTTTTGACTCGCATTATCAGCATATGATAGATCCATTTTACTTCCTCCAGATTATGTTATTTTAACCAGCTTTGCTACTGGCATGGATGCCAATTCTGTTTAAAACCTTGTCAGCCTTCAAACCGCCGTTAAACTTTCTGTTAGACCGCCAATTGAACCAATTATTTCATCTGAGAGAGCCCACGGTTTTATTTTTCCAAGACTGAGATTCTTTATCTCCTCAGAATATTTAATATAACCAGTAACCTCAATGTCCTTTAAATTTTGTATGATATACTCCTTCTCATCATCTGAGGTTATTTTATTTCCCATGGCTACCAGGTTCTTAACTCCAAGATCCCGGGATAACTTTTTGATTCTTATTGCAGTTTCCAGGCTTGTTTTATTGGGTTCTACAACAACAACCATCCTGTCAACCCCTATTGCAGTACCCCTTCCCAGATGTTCTATTCCCGCTTCCATGTCAAGGAGAACCCACTCATCCCTTGCAATCATGAGGTATGATAACAGGCTTTTTAGAAATGCATTTTCAGGGCAGGCACAACCACCACCACCTTTTTGGATGGTACCCATAATCAGAAGCTTTATGCCATTCACATCCAGTGAATATTTCTCAGGGATATCATCAACCCGGGGATTCATCTTAAAAAACGGAGCAGGTTCGTTTTCTTTAACACCTGTTCTTTCGTGAATTAACTCTTTCATTTCCGAAATTGGTCTTATAGGTAAATCTCCAGAAAAACCGAGGAGTGTACCCACATTCATGTCAGGATCTGCATCAACGATGAAAACTGGTTTTTTTCCCCTTCGGAGGAGCTCTGCAGTAAGTACAACTGTTGTGGTTTTACCAACCCCACCCTTGCCAGTAAAAGCGAGTTTCATTTAATGCACCAGATAAGATTTGATTTTCATTGCAAAGAGCCAGCAAACATTGAAAAGTTGACCATTTATTGTAAGAAAATTAATACGCTTAAAAATGTTATTTTCTTGACAAATACGATATGACGTTATTATACTATCATGTAATAGTATATTAATAAAGTATCTCACGTCAACATAAAATTTTTAATTATTACCACTCTGATTTAAATATTTTTCTACAACTATATTATATTTTTTTACTATTTAAAATTAATTCAATTCAACAAATATAATCATTTTAGTAATAAATATCTTTTTTCTGTATTTCTTTTATGTCGAGGAGTTCCGGGGTCGTTTCAGGCCTTATAAGGTTAATCTTTCCCTCCATAAGGTACGCCTTCCCATTCTTAATCTTCTCTTTTAAATCTTCGTTATTAACCAGTTTTCTGACTTCATCCAGATTTTCTGCAAGATCATATAACACATGTTTTCCATCTTCCTTTATGAAGATCAGATACATCATTTTTCTCCTTTTTATTTATTCTCTTTATTTATTCTCTCTTCAACTTCGTATGAAACCAAACAATTTTATATAGAGAATTACCCATCCTCTAATAAAAAATCCTTTTGTGCAGGTGGATGGCTTAACCAATGCTAACTAGCCCCAGCTAGCTTTCAAGATAGTCTTTAAGTTTTTTACTTCTTGTGGGATGTTTTAACCTTTTTAACGCCTTGGCTTCTATTTGTCGTATCCTCTCCCGTGTAACATTAAAAACATAACCAACCTCTTCGAGCGTATGGGTATAACCATCATCCAGACCAAACCTCATTCTCAACACTTTCTGTTCTTTTTCTGGAAGCGTTCCCAGAACCTCGTTTATCAATTCCTGAAGAAGAGTATAGGATGTTTTATTGGCAGGATTGTCTGCATCTCTGTCCTCGATAAAATCGCATAACAGTGTCTCGTCATCATCTCCTATAGGTGTTTCAAGAGAAATTGGATCCCTTGCAACACTTCTTATACACTCTACCCTTGAAACACTCCATCCAAGCCTTTTTGCTATCTCTTCCGAAGTGGGTTCTCTGCCAAGTTTCTGCATTAACTGCCTTGATTCCTTGATAACTTTATTAATCTGTTCAATCATATGTACGGGGATTCTAATTGTTCGTGCCTGATCTGAGATTGATCTGGTTATTGCCTGTCTTATCCACCAGGTTGCGTAGGTACTGAACTTATAGCCCTTTTTATACTTAAACTTCTCAACGGCTTTTATGAGACCTATGTTTCCTTCCTGAACAAGATCGAAGAAATGTAAACCCCTATTTGTATATTTTTTCGCTATACTTACCACTAACCTCAAGTTAGATTGGATAAGTCGGTTTTTGGCCCTCAGAATTTTATTCTTTCCAAAGTCAATGCATTGACAGGTTCTTTTTATGGTTTCCAAATCATCACCACAGAGGTTTTCTATCCCCCTCAATTTCTTTTCAATTATAGCAATATTCTCACCTGCTTTCTTTATTTCATCCGCATACGGATAGTAGGTTTCCTTAATTGATGCTATATCATTTCTTCCATCTAACTTTGTATTTAAGTTTTTGATCTCCGAGATTGTGAGTCCCATTTCACGTTCTATATCATCCAGCTCCTTTTCGAGTTTCAGAATATCCCTGTAGTACCCTTCGAGTTTCTTCGTTATTCTATTTATTTCCTCTCTATTAAAATTAATCCTTTTAAATATCTTAAAAATTTCTGCTTTTTCTTCCTCGGATTTGTTTAATTTCTCAAGTACCGGTTTGTGCTCTTCAATATACTTGACAAGTTCATTAAACCTTCTCTTTAATTTCCTTCTTTCCTCAAGGGACGCATTGTAACCTTTTTCAAAATCAAGCAGTGAGGGAATATCGAGTTGTTTATTTTTAATCTTCTGAACCGAATTGCAGATCTCTGATATGAAAAAGTTGGTCTGGAATAATACATTTCCTATGATTTCTTCACCATTTTCTATCTCTTTTGCAAGTTCTATCTCTTCCTCTGCACTGAGAAGATCAACCTTACCTATTTCTTTAAGATACAATCTTATAGGATCATCTACATGCTGGGTTACAGTATAACTTATTACTTTTTTGCTATCATCTGTAGACTTTGTCGCATCCTCAAACTCGCCTTCTAATTCTTTTTCATCTTCTAAACCTACTTTTTCTACTTCTTCACCCAGCTCTTCCTCAATAGAATCCACTATCGTTATGTTCTCCTTTGAAAGGAGAACAAATAATTCATCGATCTTTTCTGAACTTACAATGTGTTCTGGTATTATGTCATTTATCTGGTCGTAGGTGATGGTTTTGTTTTGTTCCTCGGCAAGTTTAAGAAGATATGATATTTCGGGCAGGTTTCTTAAATCTGACACTTTTCGCTCCCCTTAATTGAATTTTACTATTGATAAAAAATACACTTTGGGGAATCTAACTCATTTTTTCCTACATTGTTCACCTCCTAATAAAGGATTAAAACAATAAAATTTTCCCAGATTAAAAATCTTTTAAATTTTTCTTTTGCTTTCCCTCAATGCTCTGGCCTTTTCAAGTTCGTTCCGTAATGACTGTTTTTCAATTATAAGCTGGGTTAGAGATGCCTCGTCATTTTCTATTTCTGCTTTCTCAATCTTTGCATTAAGATTCTTTAATTCTCTCTTTATTTTCAGTTCTTTTAATGAAGCAAGCATATCCATTATTTGCTCTTTCGGATTAATATCGATTGGTTCGG
>Ga0190361_1000754_pt1 | contig 12682 bp, 11 predicted proteins | sample 48721845_MG_FD_161273 | JGI IMG/M metagenome (GOLD analysis project Ga0190361, IMG submission 161273) | Hydrothermal vent microbial mat bacterial communities from Southern Trench, Guaymas Basin, Mexico - 4872-18-4-5_MG | ecosystem: Environmental > Aquatic > Marine > Hydrothermal vents >...
CCGCCATAGTGGGTAAATTTCGCCCATGATAGCCATGTTCAAAAACAATAAAATATTTGCAACCTGGTCTGTTCTTAATGGCAAGCTTCATGGCACTTTCAGACGCTAAGGAGCCCTCAAGACAGAAATTCACTCTATTGAGATCACCAGGGGCAAGCTGGGTTAATTTTCGGGTAAGGGTAAGTAAAGGGAAACTGTCCAGATGATAGGCAATATGAGTTGCCTTTTCCAGTTGTTCTCTAACAGCCTCTATTACCCGGGGATGATTTGCGCCTATATTGAGAGAAAAAGCTTGAGAGGTGCAATCTATATATTCCCTTCCTTCACTATCCCAGAGCTTAGCACCTTTTGCTCTGGTGATTATGATTCCGGGACGTCCTCCCCAGCCATCCATTAAAGCCTTACGACCGGTGAGAATCTCTTCTAAAGTGAGGGTTTCAAACATAAAAGTCTCCTTTTAACAATTTCATGAGAACCTGGAAAGTGCCTGTTTTAAAACAGTCACCCCCTGGTCAATATCCTCTTTGCTTACGCAAAGAGGCGGTGTAAATAAAAGATTTACTGTATCACCCCGAGCATTAAAATGAAAGAGAAAACCTTTTTCTTTGCAAAAATCGGTAATCTTCTGAGCTACTTCAAAATCGGGAATTTTACTTTTCTTATCCCGCACTATTTCAATGGAAACTAAAAGACCCTTACCTCTAACGTCTCCAATAACTTCAAAGTCCTTTTCTAATTCTTTAAGTTGACCCATGAAATACTCGCCAGCCTCAGCACAGTTTTCTACAAGATTTTCCTCAATTATCGCTTTAATATTAGCATAGGCAATAGCATTGGCAAGAGGATAACCAGACATGGTAAAACCGTGGTAATTTGGTGCATATCCCAGCTTGCCAAGCTCCTCAGTAACCATCATCCCCGCAATAGCAGCATATCCTGAACTCATCCCCTTTCCCAGAGTCATTATGTCGGGAACTACATCAAAATGTTCATATGCAAACATTTTTCCGGTTCTTCCAAACCCTGAAACTATTTCGTCAAAAATTAGAATAATTCCATACCTGGTGCATATATCCCTTACCATTTTAACGTATTCCTCAGGAGGGACGACAACGCCTTTTGCACTTAAGATAGGTTCCATAATTACCCCCGCATAAACTTCAGGCCCTTCTTGAATGATATACTGCTCAATTATCTTTGCACACTCTATTTCGCAATCAGGATACTTTTTCCCAAAGGAGCAACGATAACAATAAGGAAGAGGAACATGGACAAAACCAGTTGGTAGAGGTTCAATCCAGGCAGGTTTGGACATAACAAGTCCTGTTGCTGCACAGGCACCGAAGGTGGCTCCATGATATGCTCCAAGACGGGAAATGAATTTATATGCACCCACCTTATATCTTGCCCTTCTGGCAAGCTTCATGGCTGATTCATTAGCTTCTGATCCTCCACTTACCGTATAGAGCATCTTCAATGGTTCGGCTGTTATACCATTAATAAGCTTTGCCAGCTTGGATTTCGGTTCATTGGCTGCCAGCATGGTACAAAAAGAGAGTTTTTCCATTTGCTGAATAGCTGCTTCAATAACCTTTTTATGATGATGCCCCACAAAAACATTTAAAGTCTGTCCCATAAAGTCAAGGTATTCTTTTCCTTCAAAATCCCTCACCCTGACCCCTTCGCCAGACTCAAAAGCGATTTCAAGTTCCGGCAATCCCACTCCAAGAACGTGCTTTTTATGCCATTCCCATATATTCTTCTTCAAGCTTTCCCTATCTCTTAGAGAATCCTCAATTTCCTCAATCACTTTTTTATAATCGGCCATAAAACACTCCTTATCTTTTTGATTTAGAAGCGAACAGTTTCATAAAGGTATTTAAGTAAGATAACAGAAAAAATAATAGCTATAATAAGCATTATGTATGACATTGCCGTTGACGTTCCTATATCCCAATAGTAAAAAGCGGTACGATAAATATGAATTGACAAAGTTGAAGTAGCATGACCTGGACCGCCTTTTCCAATGAGCCATATTGTATCAAAAACACGATAGGCATCCATTGTTCTAAAGAGAACTACCACCAAAATTACTGGTTTTAACAAAGGTAGAGTAATGTATTTAAATCGCTGCCATCGGGATGCTCCATCTAATTCGGCGGCCTCAAAGGGCTCGTTTGGTAATCCTCTAAGTCCAGCTAAAAACAAGAGAAAAACAAAAGGGGTCCATTCCCAGATATCCATTAATATCACTGTAAGCAAAGCCGTTGAAGCACGTCCCATCATACCTTCAGAGAGAACCAGTTGGTATAATCCTAATTTTTGCAAGTAATAGTTCAACAATCCGAAATCAGGTGAGGTCATGCACCGGAAGAATAGACCAACTACTACCGGTGAAATCACCATTGGTAAAAGCAATAAGGTTAGAAAAAGTCCTCTTCCAAAAATTGGTCTATTCAAAAGAACTGCAATATATAACCCTAAAATTAACTCGGCACTTAGAACACATCCAACATATATTGCTGTTATCTTAAGTGAATCTAAAAATAAAGGATCCAAAAATATTTTTATATAATTGTTTAAACCCACAAACTTTCTCTCCCAAGGTTTGGTCAATACCCATTGGTAAAAACTCAATCTCAAAGTTTGAACAAAAGGAAATAAATTAATAAAGACCAGCCAGCTTAACGCAGGAAGGACAAGAAAAAGACCTAAATACTTTTCTTTACTCATACCAGCACCCCTCCATTTGCTTTTAAGTGGAAACCTTCTTCCTCCGAATCACTTTAATAACCCAAAACTCAAACCTTTAACTAAATATTTCTGAAATAGAACAACAAAAATGACAACAGGCACTATTATAACAGTAGCTCCAGCGGTCATTTCTCCCCAAACGACGCCCTTTGCCGAAATAAAAGACATTGCTAAAACGGGTAAGGTAACGGCATTATGAGAGGTAAGTATCAGGGCTCCCATAAACTCATTCCAACAAAGTATAAATGATAAAGCTCCTGTAGCAAATAATGCCGGCATAGTTAATGGTAAAGTAATTTTCCAGAATACACCCCATCGTGAACACCCATCAATCATAGCACATTCCTCAATCTCCAGTGGAATTTCTACAATAAAACTTCTCATTACCCAGATTACCAGTGGAAGATTAAAGGCGGTATAGAACATTATTACTCCAAAATGGGTATCATAAAGTCCTATAGCTCTAAAAAAGAGAAATAAAGGTATTAAAGTAGTTATTGGGGGAATCATTCTTGTAGATAAAATCCAAAACATAATATCTTTCTTTCTGGCAATCTTCAGCCTGGCGAAAGAAAAAGCTGCCAGCGCCCCCATTATAACTGATAATAAAGTACTAAGAATACCGATTATTAGAGAATTTATTAGCCTTGAAACAACATCACTTTTGGTAAATAGATTATAGTAATTTTCAAACGTGGGGTGAAAAATCCATTTTGGAGGAACAGCAAAGGTAAGAAAACGTGCCTTGAAAGAGGTTTGTACAGTCCAATAAATAGGAAAAACGGCAATCAGTGAGAAAATTATAAGAACAATATATGTACTTACTTTGTTAAATTCCCGCTGCTTTACGTCCATTTTTCACCTCATCATTATCATCGTACTTTCCTTAAAGTTGAGATAGCAAACAACTAAATTATCCAGTAAAAGGGTTTATGCTCTCTTTGGAGCATAAACCCTCAATTTAATTATCAGAATAGATACAAGACCATCCTTATTACCTGTAGTACCCTGCTCTTTTCATTATCTCATCAACCTTAGCCGCAGCGATATCTAAAGCTTCTTTTGGAGTGTACTTCCCTGTGAAAGCAGCTTGAAGATACCCGGCTATTGTGATAATAATCTCCGGAGCTTCGGGAAGCTTTATGTCAGGTTTACATACCGGGAGCATTACTTTCATAGCAGGATACCACGGATGAGTTCGAACTAAATCCTCATCTGCCAAGACGGAATATCGAGAAGGAGTTTTTCCATGGGCTGCAAGCTTCTTAGCATTTTCTATATTTCCATAGAAAAATCTAATGAACTCATAAGCAGCTTCCTTGTTCTTAGAACTAGACATAATACTTATACCCCATCCTCCTCCTCGCTGTCTTCTAACACCTTTCCAGGTGGGTAAGGGCGCAAAACCAACTTTATCAGTAATTTTAGATTCGGGACCATACATCATGGGTGCCTGATCTGCAAACGTGGGATACATTGCTGCTTTCTCCAGAATAAAAGCCTCAAGAGCATCAAAGAAAGAATAGTTTATACTTCCCGGAGAAAAAGTCTTTTCTTGATACATTTGCACAAGATATGTAAGAGCCTCTACTCCTAATTCATTGTTAAAGACAGGATGCATGTACTTAGTAGGATCGTCTTTCATTGGAGGAAGATCTCCCTTGTATTGCCCTCTAATAAAATCGCCATGATTCATGTACAAAAAGTGAGCAAAATTATGAGTAACAGACTCATCCCGGAAGAGATTCAAAACTGCTCCCCATTGATCTATCTTACCATCTCCATTGGTATCCTTTTGTAACTTCTGGGACACAGAACGAAATTCCTCCCAGGTTTCCGGGATACTGACTCCTGCTTCTTTCAGCATTTCCTTATTGTACGCAATCATATTCACATCCGGATATAGAGGGATGGCATAAATTCGACTGTTCTCAATAAATCTGTAATAATCTATCACTTCTGGAATAAGATCGTCTAAAGCCGGATCTCCATATGCTTTAAAATAAGGTTCCAGACACTCAATGTACTTTGCCCTGGCAAACGAGTCAACCCACCAAAATGCTACTCCTGCAAGATCAATTATACCTGCTCCTGAGACAGCTTCCATCATGAGCTTTTCGTACATTGCCTCGTGCGGAACTTCCATCAAAGTGACTTTTATCCCGGTTTCTTTGGTAAACTCAGGTAATAGCTTCTTTACCGCATCCATTTCCGGGCTGGGATACCACATAAATGTGAGATGCACTCCCGGGAATTTCTTCCAGGTTTGAGCCTGAATAGCTACTCCAAAAGTAAAGAGCAAAACAACCATCAAAAAAACCGCAATAAAATATCTCATCTTTTTATAATTTACCATTTTACACCTCCGTTTTAGTTTTTAAACAAAAATCTTGTAGCTTTCTCTCTTCTACACAAACCTTACGGATCTGGCATTAGTTGTATATAAAGTTCTTTATCACCCCCCTTCCTCTCCTCTTATTTTTTCACTTTATAGCTCCAAACGTTAAACCCCTAACAATATATCTCCCTAATACTAAAAATATAAGCATTGGAGGAAGCATTGTAACTAAAGAAGTAGCGGCAATATAATTCCATGTAATCCCCGTTGTAGCAAAGAAGTTGAGAGTTCCCACGGGTAAAGGTTTAGTAGTTCGTGCACTTAATACTAATGGAAAAACCGCATTATTCCAGCTAAAAACAAAGGCAAACATAGAGGCAACAATTATTCCGGGTAAGGATAAAGGTATGACCACTTTAATAACTGCACCGAATCTGCCTGCACCATCTACCATAGCTGCTTCTTCAAGAGCAACCGGAATTTCATCAAAAAAACTTTTTATAACTAAAATAGAAAAAGGAATAGTAAAAGTTTGGTAAACAATAATCATTGAGAGGTAGCTTCCCACCAATCCAATTCGGGACATAATAATAACATAAGGTATTAAAAATACTATAGGAGGACCCAAGAAAAGGCTCAAATACCATAGCATAAGAAACTTTCTTCCAAAAAATTTGAATCTCGAGAAGGCATATGCAGCAAGAATAGAAAAAGGTAAACTTAACAGTGTGGCTGAGGATGCCACTATTAAACTGGAAATTAACCAATTCAAGGATACTCCAGGTTTCACAAAACAATAATAAAAATGTTTCAATGTAGGTCTAAATATAAGAGTAGGAGGCAAAGTTCTATTGGTAATTGATGGTCTTATTGATAAAAGAGCACTCCAGACAATAGGAACCACAAATACACATACTACAATTCCTAATAAAACATAAAGTAAAATTCGAGTTGGTAACGGCTTTTTCATACTGGCTTATAACTCCTTTCCTCTAAACGAAAAAATAATGAAAATATTGATAATGACAGCAATAATAATTATCATAATCCAGGCTATAGCTGAAGCATACCCGATATTATACTCAACTAATCCTCTATAGTAAAGGTTATAGCTTAATGTCCGGGTTGAAGTGCCAGGACCACCCATAGTCTCCGCGTAAATAATATCAAAAAGATTAAAAACCTGCATAAAACGGATCATAAGGATAATTAGTGATACAAATTTTAAATTTGGCAGCATGAGATGCCAGAAAGTTCTAAAAAAAGTTGCCCCATCAACTTGAGCTGCCTCAATTATCTCAGCAGGTATTGACTTTAAACCCGCTAAGAGAATTATGGCAAAAAATGGGGTCCACTCCCAGATATCAGTAAATGCTATTCCCCACAGGGCAGTAGCTGCATTTCCTAAAATTCCTTCTTGAGGAAGAGGAATTTTCATTGATGATAAGAAAAATGAAATTAAGCCGTCTGGGTAATATAAATAACGAAATAAAAAACCTGCGACCATGGGAGCTACAGTAGTAGGCATTATTAATATTGCTCTAATTATATTCACACCTTTTAGGTTTTCGTTGAGTAAAAGTGCAATACCAAGACCAAAAATAAATTCTATTGCGGTAACCGAAACTGACAACTTAATAGTATTAATGAATGCCTGAACAAAAGTTGGATCATTTATAGCATTAATATAATTTGTTAAACCTGCGGGCCCGAGGGGAACGGCACTTATCTGCAGGTTCCAAATTTGAAAACTATAGTAAAGGGAAAATCCTAACGGATAAACAACAATAAGCACAAGAAATAAAAGAGAAGGTCCTATAAACCAGTAAGGCAAAAAATGACGTTTTATATTCAACATGATATATTCCTTTTGTACATCACCCCCACTTGCGTCAAAACGCATAAGCGGGGGTGATGGGTAACATTTTTATTTTCTAAGGAGAAAGTTTCTTTATCAGCGCTATGGTTTTATCCAGAGTATCATCATAACTTAAACCCTTGTAAGGAAGATAGTAATTTTGTTTCAGTATAAGTTCAAATTGAGACTGAGCATCAGCCATTGCTTGTTCAGGTGTCTTATGTCCAGCGAGTGCCAGGTTCAACTGGAGACCATAAAAACCTTCTAAAGAAGGATAAAGAGCCATATGAGGTCTTGAAACCTTTCCATTAGCCTGTTTAACAGTGTAAAGTTGCGTGGGAAGCCAAGGATAGTATTTAATCAACTCTGGATCCTGGAAAAGCGGTTCCCTGGCAAAATCGTTAAAAGCATGAAGATGAGTAAGAGCCATAGCTTTCTGTGTTTCTTTGCTTGTTGCCCACATTATAAACTTCCAAGCTTCTTCCTTATTAGCCGAGTACTGGGGTATACCTAACCCATGAGCTCCCAAGCTGTATATTCGGGGTTCTCCTGGTTCATAAGGCATTAGAGCTACACCAAACTTTCCCACAATTGGTGAGGGTTCCTCTACCATATAACCTGCATGTCTAATTAAGTATCCATAGGGAGACCACCAGTAGTATATTCCAATATTCTTCTTAGCAAAAGCTGTTCCAGCATCAAACCACAGATAATTGATAGATTCTGGAGGAGAATATTTATATAGTTCTTTGTAGTATTTTAGTGTGTTAATACTTTTTTCGGTATTCACTGTAGGAGTAAAATCCCATGGTGCTTCTGGAAAATGTTTAAACCATCGCACTCCTTTGTTGACTTCCAAACCGGTGTACATGTGAACTATAGGAACAGGCTGAGCACCAACAATCACAGTTCCATAGATATCATCACCCAATTGATCAATTTTTTTTACGTATTCCATATATTTATCCCAAGTCCACCAATCAGCTGGTTCAGTAGGTGGAAATTGCAAACCCGCTTTCTGTAACAAATCAGTTCGGTACATCACAAATTGGCTGTAGGTTGCTACCGGTAAAGTGTAAATATCTCCACGCCAGGTACAACTGGAATATATGACCTCTGGAACAAATTCGTTCATCTTTACAGATTGCTTGTCCCTTTCAATATAGGAGGTAAGTGGAATTATCCAGGTATTTTCGGCAAATTGGGCAAGACGACAGTCATCTACACTTATCACATCTATCCCTTTCTCCTTTGTAATGAAAGAGGTAGTAAGCCTCGCTTGCAGAGCATCCCAGGCGAGTCCCTCCAGATTGACTTTGATCCCGGTCATCTTCTCAAATTCGGGAATAACCTCTTCTAAGGCAAAAAACCAGGGATCTTGAACACCCAGAACATTAAGGGTGACTTTTTGTGCATATGCAGATAAACTGGCAAGTAATAACACCCCCAATAAACTGACAACAATTATCTGCAATACTTTACGTGTATATTTTACACTTGAGAGTCTCACTTTCCGTAAACTCATCCCAATCCTCCTTACTTATTTTACATACAAGTTTCTACTAAATATTCACTTAACTTTCATCGTTAAACTAAATGACTATATTCTTCTCACCTCCCGTATAATTTAATTTAGCCCCAGGTACACGCTTTTTAATGGTTCTATCACCCGCTTTATTTGACTTTTGGCCAATTGAGTGCTGAAAGCAGTGTACCCAATAACCTGCTCTTTGACAACTTATCAAGGCAAGGGGTTTGCACTTCCTCAAGGAGCCTCCAGACTACCTTCCCTGAAAGACCGCCACCTTGCCTTTAAGACCATGTAGGGCAAACCACCACCCGTGTAGTTTTTAACTATTGCAGTAGTCTTCCCAGCCCGTGAGTTTCAGCTTATTTTTTAGCTGAATTTAAATATTTTTTTTGCATTTAAGCTTAAAATTTGCTCTTTTTCTGTAAGAGAAATTTTTGCTCCTAACACCCGTCCAAGATGAACTCGAGGTTCAATCCATGTCATATCTGATCCATACAAAATTTTATGGGCACCAATCTCTTTGACAAACCATTCAATTAATCCAAAACTAAAGGTAGCACCACATATATCCACATAAACATTTTCAAATTTTTTTACCATTTCAATAGCCTGAAGGTGTCCTCTATAATGCCCACCAGCATGAGCAAGAATAATCTTCAGGTCAGGGTATTTTTTAGCTATCTTATGGATCAATTTTGGCTGAGCATTAACTTGACTTGCCACAAGCTCGTAAGGATAAGTAGTCTGAGGTGTAGCATCCCAGGTATGAGTTAGTACCGGTATATCATTGGCAGCCGCATACTCCCATAGAGGGTCATAATTTTCTCCATCTAAAGGGTAAGCATGCATAGCAGGATGAATTTTAACTCCAACAAAGCCACCTGATTTCATGTATTTTTCTACAATCTTTAAAGAGTCTTCTGGAAAAATAGGGTCATAGATTGCATATCCAAAAATCCTTCCAGGGTAGTTTTGAATAGCATCAAGTGTTTGTTCGTGAGCATACTCAAAATGATGTGCCAATAATCCAGCCAGATGACTGCAACAGACTTTTTCAATACCAAACCTATCCATTACAGCAATCATCTTTTCAAGGGAGATATCTGGCATATAAAAATTTGCGCAATATCCTAAATGAACGTGGGCATCAATGATGAATAACTCTTTGGGTTTTTCTCTCAAGGGATAACTCCTTTCAAAAGACTTTCTAAGTTCTTGTGGGCGATTTTTTCTTTATCTTCCTCAGAAAAGTCTCCCTCAGTTATAAGCATCAAAGATGAATTAGGATCATCCACAGGTAAGTAGCTTCCAAAGATTAATCTATCTGCACCAAATCTTTTAACAAGTTCATCCACTCCAAGATAGATAAGGCAGTTGTGAATCTCCAGAAATAAATTTTCACACTGTTCTAATAGAGAAAAGAGAATACGTCCATTCCAGTAGGCTTCTTCATCTGGTTGTTCTAATACTATGGGTAAACGGGAGTACCCTCTACATATTTTATAAAGGGTGTCCCAATCAATTTCTCTTCCCCAAATAAAAAGGGGAATCTTTCTCTCCTCTAACTTTCTCAAAAGAGCACCAGCTGACCAATCCTCTAAGGAAAAATTGTGTGATTTAGGAAACAATCTTACCGAGCGAACTCCCCGTTTTATCATGGCTTTGATGTAATCATCTAAAGGATTTAACTCCTTAGTTGAAGCAGGAAGCAAGATAAAACAGCCCTCAAGTCTATCATTTCCCTTTATTTCCCTTAGCAAAAGCTCATTTCCTACAAGAGGATGATAGTAGCGGGATAGGGTATGAGAAACCATAGCTTTTTCTATACCATAGTAGTCCATCTGCTCTAATATTTCAGTTGATTTGCTGAAATAAAAGGGAAGAAGATTATCTGATCTGCCAACCCAGCAGTTACAATCAAAAAAGCGATATCTTTTCTTATCATTGGAGAATTTATCTATCCACATACTTAGAGAATTCATCTTGTTCCCTCATTAGCTTCTCTTTTTTTCTTGAATCTACTATCCAAACTTTCGGTCACAAACTCTACAATCTGTTCCTTGGGTGGAAGTTTGGATAGAGTTTCCCATAGAGGTACATAGTCCAGTTTTTTAGCATAAGATACTACTTCATCTAAATTATCAAACACTTTATAAAATGCATTTAAGAGTTTATCCTGGATCTCCTTTGAAGTGAACGGATGAATAAACCCTACATCCAGAGCAAGTGATCTTTCCAGGACATCCAGAGTCTGTGGATAATCTTCTATTCTGTAATCCACATCTCGACCGTACTTACAGGTCCAGGGACATCCCTTACCGTAACCTCGTTTTATCTGGAACAGAGCCTGACCTGGTATAGGTGTTCGCTGAGATATTTTAACAGGGACACCTTCAGCTCTAAGAACATCCTGAAGCGCCTGCCTAAATCTACCGGGAGAGACATCTACTCCTGCTTTTTCGGGATCGAGTTTAAAATAGTAAATGTAGTAGGAATGGGTTCTATCCTCTGGTACATAGGGGGGAATAATACCGGGAATTTCACTTAAAGCTTTAGAGATATAGGCGGCTTTTTCTCTGCGAGCCTGCATGTATTTATCTAATCTCTTCAATTGACTTCGAGCCATAGCCGCAGAAAAGGGTGAGATGCGGTAGTTCCATCCCATGGTATAGGCGTTGTACTCTCTCTCAGATTTTTTACTTACTATTTCACCAAACATTCTCACCATATCTGCAAGATCCCTGTAGGTTTCATTATTGGTGCAGAGAAGACCCCCTTCGCTTCCTCCTGGAAGAGGTTTAAGTGGCATAATGCTCATTCCACTAATATCACCCAAACTGCCAACTTTCTTACCTCTGTATTCGGCTCCTGCTGCTTGTGAACCATCTTCTATGACAACTAAATTATGTTTACGTGCAATCTCATAAATTTTATCGTAATCTGCTGGAAGGCCATGATAATCAACAGCCATAATTGCCCTCGTCCGGTTGGTTATTTTTTCCTCGATCTTAGAAGGGTCAATATTGAAAGTACGGGGATCAATATCTACAAAAACAGGGATGGCATTATGATGAAGAACAGCAGTGGCCGAAGCCAGAAAAGTTAGTGCAGGCACCAGAACTTCATCCCCGGGTTCTATCCCTATCCCTGCAATGCAGGCATGTAAAGCTGCAGTACCACTATTTAATGCCAGACAGTACTTCATACCGGTGTATTCGCTGTACTCCTTTTCTAATTGAACAACTTCCTCGTTTTCCTTACCCCAGAAATCTCTTCTATCTACAACTCGTTGAATGGCTGCAATGTCTTCATCAGTTACAATAGGCCAATCGGGAAATTTGAGATCTTCTGGCATCTCTTTAGGTCCACCAAAAATCGCCAATTTTGACATTTACTCCTCCTCTTAGTAAAGTTGATTTATATTAAGTCAAGATTTGACAGTTTTAGAATTTTTTCAGGAAAAATCATGTATATTGCCTTAGCTGTTTTCTTTCCAATATTTTCCACACCATGAGGTACATTTCCCCAAAACTGGATACTTTGTTCTTTTTTTAATATATATTCCCGGTCACCCAAGATGAATTTAATTTTACCATCCAGTACTAACACACACTCTATACCTCCGTGCTTACCCAATTGCTTTCCCGTGCTACTGCCAGGAGCGTATTCTATATAAGTAAACTCGAAATCCTTCTTGTAGGGAAGATAAAGCGATAAACACTTTACCCCATCAGATATAAATTTTGCCTTAATTGATTTTAAATGAGTTTTCTTTTCATCTTCTAAAGTAAAAAAGCTGCTCATTGGAATATCTAAAGCATCGGCCAAGGACCACAGAGTATTAACCGAAGGGTTAACTTTACCTCGTTCTATCTGACTTAAATGAGCTTTAGTCATACCAACCTTTTTTGCCACTTCTTCCAGACTTTTATTTTGACTTTTCCTGATTTCTCGTATTCGCTGACCTAAATTTAATACGGTCAATTTATTAACAAAACTTATATCTGCTCCATTCATTGCTTTTAGCTCATTGTTTACTTTAACTTAACTATGTTTATTATAGATTTACTTAAATTGAGTGTCAAGAAGGGCAGATTAATTTTTATTTACATAAAAAAGAATCAAGCAAAAAATATTAAGAAATGAATTAATTAAGTGTAAAATAAATTTTTTTCACATTATTTTCAACGAGATTCTCGGA
>Ga0190361_1000755_pt1 | contig 12681 bp, 12 predicted proteins | sample 48721845_MG_FD_161273 | JGI IMG/M metagenome (GOLD analysis project Ga0190361, IMG submission 161273) | Hydrothermal vent microbial mat bacterial communities from Southern Trench, Guaymas Basin, Mexico - 4872-18-4-5_MG | ecosystem: Environmental > Aquatic > Marine > Hydrothermal vents >...
CTGGGCGAGCCTCGCTCCTTTGGAGCGGGACTTTTGAGATTTGAGGTATTTTTATGTGGATTCCAATAAAAGATATTTTACCTTCTACTGTAAATAAATTAAGAGTAAAAAATGGTATAGATAGAATAAAAATTTGTAAATTAGCGGAAGAAAAAATAAAAGAAATATACTCTAAAAATATAAAGGTTTTAAATTTTAAAAACGGAGATTTAATTATTCAATGTGGTAGTCATTCTTTAGCAAATGAGATTCATTTGAATCAGAGGCATATAATTGAAAGCATTAATTCTTGTCTTGGAAAAGATAAAATAAAAAAGATAAAATTTGTTGTTAAAAATACAAGATAGCAGATATAATTTAAATAAGATGCCTTTAACTGCTGGCTTTTGTCGAGCAGTTTTTGTTTGCAAACCCCGCACCACGGCTTAACCCCCCCACCACTTTTACCCTGATTAAGTATGACAAAAAAAGTCTAAAAGACTTTTTTACTCCCCTTATCTAAAGAATGTTTTGAGTAAGGAGTTATTCTGTTTAATTGTAGTAAAAGTGGTGGGGGATGACTTTTAGGTATTACCCTTCGGGATATTTTTTCATTCATCCACGGATTTACACTCGTGGCTTTCTGGTGGTGCGGGGTAAAAAGCTTATTGAATTTTTTAACACCAATTATGCATCATAACACAAAAGAAAACAGAAATTCTGTGGTTATTTTTTTACATTTTATTTTACTTCTATTTTTATTTTTCTCTCATTTCTGTTTAAAACTTTATCATATGCTTTTATTTTTATAAAATGGATTCCTTTCTTTGTGGACTCGGGTATTTTGAATGAGACTTGATAAGGGAAGCTGGTGTCAGTGTTTATAAATTTATCATCAAAAAAGAAATCCAATTGTTTTATTCCTAGTGGAGCGTTGCATTTTGCTTTGATATTGATTTTTTGTTTCAAAGAGAAAGATTGATTTTCAGAAGGATAAATAATTTCTATTTTAGGTTTATTTTCGGGGATATGGATATCATCGTATTCTGAGGGAGGAGACTCATATTTAATGTTAAGAGATTTTGCCCATTCTAATACTGGTTTTTCCCAGTTTTTAAACTGTGGATCTTTTTCAGGGTGTTGAGGTATTTCTCCTAATGGGTTGTTTCTATCTACATAATAAAGTATACAGTGTGGTTTTTGGATATAGGCTTTTTCTTCTATTAGTTCCGGAGGTGTAAATTTTGTGGCTAATTTGCCTGAGATTTTATCAATTTTAATTTTTTTCTTCCATATGAATTCTCCGTTTAACATAGGCTTAAATTGTCCACTTGGTTCTTTCTCTGTGAGGGTTTCTTCGGTGGTAGTAGATACATATATTGATTCTGGGGGGTTAAAGTATTCTATTTGTTTTGGTAAAACAAATTCATTGTCTTTTAATTTCTCGCTTTTTGTTTTCGACTTTAATGTATAGGCGCGCGTCATAAATTCATTCCATATAGGAGCGGCTACATAAATTCCTGCTCCATTTTTCATTTTCTTTTTAAAATCATTATTTCCTGCCCATATTCCCACTACCAAAGATGGTGTATATCCAATAGTCCAACCATCGGCATAGTCTTGGGTTGTTCCAGTTTTAGCCCCCGCAGGTCTACAGGGTGGGGAAGATGTAGCGTTAGAAGATGGTGGTATTGGGAGGCATAGTTTGGATTGGTGTCCGAATACAGGAGCTCTTGCATTTTCGTCGGATAAAATATCATTTATTATTTTAGCCACACTAGAAGGTAGTACTCTTTTTGAGATATTTTCATATTTTTCCAATATGTTACCCTTAGAATCTTCTGTTTTTAGAATGTAACTTATTGGATGCTTTATTCCTTCTTGGGCAAATACAGAATAGGCGGCTACTTCATCTATAAGCTTTACTTCTCCGCCTCCTAAGACTAAAGAAAGTCCATATCTTTTAGGGTCGTTTAAAGTGGTAATTCCCATTTTTTTTGCTAATTTAATAGTATCTCTTATCCCTGCCAGATAGAGGACTTTTACAGAAGGAACATTTATAGATTGTGCCAATGCCTCTCTTACGCTGATTGGCCCCCTAAATTTATTATCATAATTTTTAGGTATGTAATCTTTGTTTTTGTATTTTCCAAAGTTTGTTTTTAAATCAAATAGAATTGTGGAAGGGGGATAGCCTTTTTTAAAAAATTCTGCGTAAGCGAAGGGTTTAAAAGACGAGCCAGGTTGTCTAAATGGAGAAGTTGCTACATTAAAATTGCCTTGATTTTCAATATCAAAATAATCTTTTGAGCCAACCATTGCTAATATTTGCCCTGTTTTCGGGTCCATAGCTACTAGAGCTGCATTTGTTGCTCCGTATTTTTTTTCATTTAAAGACGCATATTTTGAAATAATTTCCTCGGCCAAGGTTTGGAGTTCATAATCTAGCGTAGTTATAACTTTAAGTCCTGCTTTTTGAATATAATCTTTTCCGTATTTCTCTTCTAAGTGTTGAGTGACTTCTATTACAAAATGAGGCGCTTTGATTCCCTTATTCGCGGGAGCAAATTTTAGTTTTTCTTCCTTTGCTTTTTTTGCCTGAGAAGGGGATATGTATCCCAATTCTGCCATTCTGTCCAATATGTATTCCTGTCTTTTTTTTAATTCCCTCAGATGGCTTCCGTAGGGAGAATAATAAGATGGAGCCTTTGGTAGAGCAGTCAAAAGAGCGGATTCTGCCAAGGTAAGCTCAGATGCCGATTTATTAAAAAATGTTCTTGCCGCAGATTCTATTCCATAAGAATTAGAACCATAATAGATTTGATTTAGATAGAATCCCAAAATTTCGTCTTTGGAATATTTTCTTTCCATCTCCAGCGCTAAAATTATTTCTTTTATTTTTCTGGTAAATGTTCTTTTTGGGGTTAAGATGGTATTTTTGATGAATTGTTGAGTAATAGTAGATCCGCCTTGGGCAATTCTTTTCCCTTTTAAATTTGACAAAGCGGCTCGCAAAATTGCCTTAACATCTATTCCTATATGGTGATAGAAGTTTTTATCTTCTGTTGCTATGGTGGCATACTTTACATAATCGGGAATTTTATCTATAGAAATAGTTGTTCTTTTTTCCCCTCCATGGATTTCGTAGAGGAGTATTTCGCCCGTTCTGTCGTAAATTTTTGTGGATTGTATTATTTCCCTCTGGGAGATTTTAGTTGGGTCGGGTAGATCCTTTGCGAAATAGGCAAATACCCCTATACTTATAAACAGAAATAGGGAAAATAGTAGAAATATCGCTTTTACTGCTTTTTTGATTAGATTCATTTATTTTTTGACTTTATTATAAATTTAGGTAATATATTTCTATATGAGGAAAATTAGTTTATATATCTTTTCTTTAATAGGTATAATACTTTTTATCCTTCTCATTAAAAAAATCGGATGGTGCGAGATAAAGGATGCTATTTATTCCCTGTCTTTGTGGAAATTTTTCGTGGTCTGTTTGCTGATGTTTTTTGCCTTTGTTTTATCGGTATATAAATGGAAGGTGGTTTTAGGCGCATTTAGAGTTAAAGCACCATTTAAAGCCCTGCTTGTTTCTAGAACGGTTGGGTTTGCGTTAAGTTACTTAACTCCCGGAATTTATTTTGGCGGAGAGCCATTAAGGGCGATGATTTTAAAAGAGGAGATAAATTTGGATTGGGGCTATAATATTGCTTCTATCATAATTGATAAAACATTAGAAGCAACAATAAACGGAGTAGTTATTTTAATTGGAATTATTTATATCTTAACTCATTTTACTCTACCTGCCTGGCTATTTAAGGCGCTTGTATTTACTTTATTTTTTTGCATAGGGTTGATTTATTTTTTTTATTATAAAACAATTCATAAATCCGGTTTTTTTACATCTATTATTAGATTTTTTAATATAAACAAAATAAAAGAATTAAGAGGAATTCATGAAAATCTGAGAAATATAGAAGGGTATTTAGAAGATTTCTTTTGCCATAAAAAAGAACATTTAGTCTCCGCAGCGACAATAGGAGTATGCGCACAGATAATTAATCTTATTTCGTTTTATCTGATTATTTATTTTCTGGGGGCAAGAATTGATATTATAACCTTAATTTCATTTATCTCTTTGCTTTACGCTGTGTTTTTTATTCCTATCCCTGCCTGTTTAGGAGCTCAAGAGGGTTCTCAGGCAATTGCTTTCTCTTTGTTTAATTTATCTGTGCATTTGGGCATTGCTTTCACTTTAATTTCGAGAGCAATTTATTTAATAGGTGTAGTTATAGGGCTTTTGTTGTTGTTGTATTTTCAAATTAAGATATGGGGGAGAAGGGTTTTTGTAAACATTTCTAATTGGGGAAAAATAATAGTAGACGCTATTAACAATAAAACAGGAAATAATAGAAAATAATTTGCCGCAATTACAAGTTTATAAATTTAACTTCATAAAGATGGCGTTTTCTTTTCTTTTTCTGTAATATTTCTTTTTTATTTTTTTAATTTTAAATTTTAATTTTTTGAACAATTTTTCAGAAGGGATATTTGATTCTCTTATATGCACATATACAGACTTGACTCTTTTCTCTTTCAGTAATTTTATTAGCGATTTAATTAATCTTGATGCAATTTTTTGTCTTCTGTATTTTTCTTTCACTGCTATTTTAGAAATATATGCTTTCCTTTTTTCTATTTTATAAGTTAGATAAGCAATCACTTTTCCTTCTTTTTTTACTGTTATTAATTTTTTGTTGATTAATTCTTTTTTGAAGTTCTTTTTAGAGAACGGGGCAATGAATGACTCTTTTTCTATTTGGTATAATTCATTTAATAAATTCAATTTATCTTTTTTTGTTTTTATTTCTTCTAAAGACCATAGATATTTTTTCTCTATATAAGAAATTAATTTTCTGGGGACACTTATTTTTGTTGCCTGCTCAAATCCTTGAAACCCCGGAAATAGATTGACTTCTAGGATGTACAATTTGTTTTTATATTTAATGATGTCTACTCCTGCAAATTCCGCGTCTAATGCTTTTGCTGCTTTGAGGGCTAAATTTCTAAAATCTTTACTTACTTTAATTTTTTCTACATAACCTCCTAATGAAAAATTCGTTTTGAATTTTCCTTTTGGCGCCACTCTTTTCATTCCTCCGATTACCTTTTTCCCAATCACGATAATTCTGTAATCTTCTTTAGTGGGAAGATATTTTTGAATCATTACCCTTCCCCATCCATATTTTTCAATTAACTTTCTTATTTTTTCTTTATGATAGATTTTATAAACATCTCTTCCCTTACTTCCTTGAATGCATTTAGCGATGTAAGGATAGGGAAATTTTTCATATACTGAAGAAGGGATTTTTTTTCCAGTATAAAGGAGGGAAGGGACTACGGGTAGTTTTGCTTTTGCTAATTGATAATACTGAAAGAGCTTATCATAGTATGGAAGTTTTTTTATGACTTTCTCGTTTAGGACATGTTTTTTATAAAAATTCATATAATCAATAACTAAATAAAAATGACGATAAAATCTACTCATGGCTAGAGTTTTTACAAAGTGCCCTTTTTTGATTGTAGGCGGCATAGGGGAGCGACAGATAACAAAATCATAGTATTTTAGGTCTTTTCCTCTTTTTCTTCTTATTGTCACTCCTTTTTTCTTAGAAAAAGAAAAGACCAATTCTCTCCACAGAACAAAATTAACCCTATGTCCTCTTTTCTTGAGTTCTTTGATAGTATTTTTTGATTCATAGATTTTTGATTTAGATAATCCGATAAAAAGTATTCTCATGCCAATTTTCTCAGCGAAGCAAGCCAAGCACATAATACTTTATGTGCTTGGTGCAGCTGAGCTGCTAGAAAATTGAGCATCCAGCCGTAGTTTTGCGGTAAAATATGAGAATTTATACCCAATTGAGAATTAGTATAGATTTCTCCAGTGAAACAGTCCTTTGGACTGTTTCGCCAAGCATCTTGTCTGGCAAAACTACGGCTGGATAGACCAAGTCTTAACTTTTTTGCAACGCGTATTTCTTCTTTAATTCTTCTACCTCTTTTGAGCTCATAAAAACATTTTTTGATGGGTCTACCAGAAATCTTTTTAAATCTTTTCTTCCTACAATTACATCATATTTCATCTCTCCTCTTTTTGCTATGAACGCTTCTGTAGAAATTAATACTTTATCTAAAATAAAAGAAAGTTCAATAATTGGTCTTTCTTCTACCCCTAAGGCGCTTCTTACTTTTTTGTATTTTATTGGTTTATTTAATCCAAGTTTTTCTGCTATTTCATAGGATAATGCTGTTCTATAAGCACCTGTGTCAATTTTGGCCATTGTAGGATGTTTGTCCCAGTGAGAATCTATAATTTCAATAGGCTCGTTTATGCCTATAACTTTTCTTCCTGAGATTTCTTCAAGCTCTTCTTCCACCTCTCCACCAAATAAATTTTGCCCTATTTTTACCCCTCTTTCAATGGAGGGGATTTTTAATCCCTTTACTCTTTCTAGTCTATCTTTTAAAGGGGCTAAATTAGCAATTTGTATAGATAATCCCGGCCTGGCGTTTAGTTCTAAAATCATAGGTCCTTTGTCTCTGTCAATGGCAATGTCCACACCTAGAAATCCTATTTTAGAAACTTTTTGGGCGAGTACCGCTAGTTTTAAAATGTCTTTCCAGAAAGGAATTTTTATTCCTCTTAAAGAAAGTTTTATTCCTGGCATATATTCAATCAACCTGTCTTTATATATGGCAGTGGTAGTTATTCCTGTTCCTACGTCAATTCCTGTCCCTATTGCTCCTAAATGTAAATTTGCTCTTCCTTCTGATTCAGGAGTAGGGAGACGTAGCTCTGCCATCACCGGGACAAGATTGTGTACAATTATTCTTATATCGGGAATTCCTCTTCTGGTATACAGTTTAAAAAGTTTTAATAATTTTACCCTTTCTTCAAAGAAAGCAACATCTGGGAGCTTGTTTAAAGAAAATGCTCCCTCTAAAATGTTTAAGATATGCATTTTTAAATTCTCTATACTAACTCTTTTGTTATTTGCTTTTATCCAGTAAAATGGAGGTTTTTTTCGTCTCCCGTAGACTACCAACACTCCTGAGCCAAGAGAGCCACGGTTTGGTTTTAATGTAAAAGCGACCGGTAGATTTAACCAGTTGAATTCCTCTAATTCTTTAATAGAAGAAATGATTGCATAGGTATCGGGGACAGGAAGGCCTGCTTTTTTTAATACATATTTAGTTAATAATTTATTATCAGCAATACAAATAGCCCGTTTAGAATTATAGGGCCTTATGTAGTTTAGATTCCTTGCGTTTAATCCTAAAATATATTTTGATTTCTGAAAAAAAGTAAACATTTTCTTTATTTCTTTTTAGGGAGTTCTATATGTCTGATTGCTTCTCTGAATCTAAAATATTCTGAAATTCTTAGACCTGTCCATTTACCTAAAAAAACATTGATTAGAAGAATTGCCAAAATCACATATATTGGATAAGCAGAAATTATGTTTTGAAGCAATTCAAAATTGGCGATATAGTAGCATAAAATAGACAACCCTATTGTTTCCGAGGTTAGAATGAAAGCTCCTCTTTTCCCTCTTTCGATTTGCACATTAATAAATTTTTCCGCAAGAGCAATCATTATTAGAATAGAGAGAATATTTCTGGAGTAAATTTTATTTAAAAAATTGATTTGCAAAATCAAAAATACTACTAAAGTGATTAAAGTTAAAATTATGGCAATGCGTGGAAGATATAGCAATCTTGGTTTTTTTAACAACAATCTTAATCCTGTGCCGGTTAAAAGAACGGTTATAAACATTAAAAGACCATAATTTAATCCCATGCCAAAAAAAGAGATAGTTAATAAAAGTGGTATATATATTCCGAATCCTTTTATTCCTATTACTTGTCTAGCAAATGCAATAATCGTTCCTATAACCGGTATCATCATAAGGAGCATTGGTATATTTTGCTGGATATTATTTTGTATTGGATAGTTAATTAAAAAGTCCATAGAGATATGTTGAATTTGTGATTTACAAAGTGGTGTGCGCGCAGCAAATTGCTATAGCTAGTGCGTCTGCGGCATCATCCGGTTTAGGTATTTCTTTTAGCTTTAAAATCACCTTTACCATTTTCTGAATTTGAAACTTCTCCGCCCTTCCATAAGAAGTTACCGCTTGTTTTACCTGAAGCGGAGTATATTCGAAATAGGGAATTTTCATTCTGTTTGCAGCCAAGAGAATTACCCCTTTCGCCTGTCCCACAGTTGTGGCGGTCTTGATATTTTTGCAAAAGAATAAATTTTCTACAGCAATTTTATTTGGTTTATGTTTCTTTATTATTTTGATTATGTTTTTATAAATAATTTCTAATCTTTTTCCGTCCGAGAGACTTGACTGAGTTTTAATGCACCCATAATCCACTGCCTTTAAGTGTTTTCTTTTTTTATAAGTAAAGTTTTTTATCACGCCATATCCCGTTGTAGCCGTACCTGGATCAATGCCTAAAATAGTCACTAATTTACACTAATGTAGCACTAATTTACGCGAATATTACGAGTATTAGCGAATATTAGCGCTAAATTAGCGAACATTAGCAAGACATTAACGAAAATTAATGATTAGCAATATTAGCGAGATTGGAATAAATTTCCTGCACATCGTCATTTTCGTCTAATGCTTCAAATAATTTTTTTAATTGCTCTTCAGTTTTTTCGTCTACTTTAACCTCCTGTTTGGGCACCCAATCTAAACTTACTCTTTCTATGTTTATATTCTTTTCCTCTAGTTTTTTCTTTACTTCTTCTAATTGTTCTGGTTTTGTGATTATTTCCAGAGAACTGTTTGAATTTCTGATATCTTCTGCTCCGCAATCAATAGCAATAAGGGATAATTCGTCAGGATCTTTGTTTTTTTCTATAGTTATAGAGCCTTTTCTTTCAAATAGATATTTTACACTTCCTGGTTGACCAATTTTCCCATTGAATTTTGATAGGATATTTTTTATTTCCGCGAGAGACCTATTTTTGTTATCGGTGATAGTTTCAATGATTAACGCTACTCCCTTTGGCCCGTATGCTTCGTAAGTTACCTCCTCTATTTTTGCGCCCTCAATTTCTCCAGTTGCTCTTTTTATTGCTCTTTCTATATTTTCTTTAGGCATATTTACCGATCTCGCTTTGTCTATAGCCAATTTTAATTTCGGATTTGTATCCGGATCGGGATCAGTTTTTGCTGCAATGGTAATCAGACGGGAAATTTTGCTAAAAATTTTTCCCCGTCTTTCATCCATCAATTTTTTCTTATGTTTTATACCTGCCCAATGAGAATGTCCGCTCATAATTTTAGCGCAAAGCGTAAAACTCAAAGCGCAAAACTACAGCGCAAAGCGCAAAAGTAGTTAAATTCAAAATTCAAAGCACCAAATCCTAAACAAATCCAAATGACCAAAATTCAAAATTCAAAACAAAATTAAAAATTAAAGTTTTGAATTTTGAACATTTGAATTTTGATATTGATTTGGAATAATTTGGAACACTTTGAAATAATTTGGGATAATTTTTGAATTAGCTTTAAGCTTTACGCTTTAGCTTTGCGCTTTGAGCTTAATTTTGTTTTGAGATTTATTTAATTACCGAATACCAAATTACTTAAAAATCAACTGCTTATTAAATCGTTACCAAAGTGGTTAGCAACTACACTATTATATTTAATGGTATCATTATACTTTTGCTTAAGTCAAGTTTTTGATATTTGAAATTTGATAAGATATGTTATAATAAAACTATGATTAGTTTTACGGTGGATGATTTTAAAAAGATGAAAAGGATGGGAGAGATTTTAGGAAAGGAGATATTAAAAACTGCAATTAAAAAAGCATTGGTTATTGGATTAGTAGGTCAATTAGGAACAGGCAAGACTACTTTTGTTCAGGGGCTGGCGAGAGGATTGGGTATCAAACAGAGAATCATAAGCCCAAGCTTCGTTATTATAAGAAAATATAAATTTCCAAGAAAATCAAGATTTTCCTATTTTTATCATATTGATTGTTACAGAATCTTAACGCCGAAAGAAATGTTAGAATTGGATTTTAAAAAAATTTTAGAAGAAAATTCAGTAATAGCAATTGAGTGGGCAGAGAAAATAAAAAAAATTTTACCAGGGCATACTTTGTGGATGAATTTTGATTATATAGATAAAAACAAAAGAAAAGTTACTATAATTTATGAATAAGCTGATTTTATTCTCAATAATATTAATTTTGATTTTTTCTCCTTTATTGGTAAATGCCTCTTTAGTGCCTTGTGGTAGGCATAGTGACTCCGATCCCGATGACGGGATAGATGAAACTTGTCCTTGCAATATTTGTCATTTTTGGCTTTTGGCAGATAGAATAATTAATTTTATTATCTGGAATCTAAGCATTCCGGTTGCAGTATTGGCTTTGGTTATAGGAGGGATTATTCTTTTGACCTCCGGAGGAAACGAGAATAGGGTTACTTTAGGAAAAGAAATTTTATGGAAGGCGGCATTAGGGATATTTATTGTATTTGTCGCTTGGCTTTTAATAGATGGTTTAATTAAGACCATAGCAAAAGATGAGTGGTCTAATGCCTGGAATAATTTTGAATGCAAGGGATATCATTTTGACGATTGTACATGGGACCAATAATCTATGAAAAAAATAGTTTTAATAGACGGAAATGCTTTAGCTCACAGAGTTTTTCATGCTTTACCCCCATTAACTACAAGAAAGGGCCAGTTAGTTAATGCTATTTATGGCTTTTTTTCTGTGTTTTTAAAAGTGGTGAAAGAACTAAAGCCGGATTATATAGTTGCTGTATTTGATTTACCCTCACCTACTTTTAGAGATATTGAGTATAAAGACTACAAAGCAAAAAGACCGAAGGCGCCCAAAGAGATATACGAACAGATTTCTAAAATCAAAGAAATACTTAAGGTTTTTCCTGTTTCCATTTATGAAAAAGAAGGCTTTGAGGCAGATGATGTGATTGGAACCATTGTGGAGAGAGTTAATTCTTTGGTCAATAAAAAAAGCAAAGAGAAAATCAAATCAATTATTGTTACCGGAGATTTAGACACTTTACAGTTAGTTAACGAAAATACAGAGGTTTATACCCTTAAAAAAGGAGTTACACAGAGCATAATTTACAACAAAGAAACAATAAGAGAACGTTACGGGCTTTTGCCAGAACAAATCGTTGATTTTAAAGCATTAAAAGGAGACCAATCTGATAATATTCCAGGAGTTCCCGGAATAGGAGAGAAAACAGCTATCGATCTTCTTAGAAGATTTAATAGCTTAGAAAATATTTATAAAAATGTTGACAAGATAGAGAATCAGAAATTAAGAGCAAAGTTGCTAGAATACAAGGAACAGGCTTTTTTTTCTCAGTATTTAGCTACCATCAGAAAAGATGTGCCGATTGAATTTGATTTAAAAAAATGCAGATTCGATTTTTATAACAAAGAGAAGATAAAAGAAATTTTTGAAAATTTAGAATTTTACACCTTAATTAAAAGATTGCCATAATGGTTTTGTAATTAATCTGCAGATTTTACTTTTTCTATTATTTTTTTAAATATATTTGGATATTTGTCTGCTAATTTTGCTAAAATTTTTCTATCTAAATCAATCTTCGCCTTTTTTAGTCCGTATATAAATTTAGAATAACTTAGATTATAATTTCTTGCTCCTGCATTTATTTTTATCTGCCACAATCTTCTGAATTCTCTTTTTTTTCTTCTTCTGTCTACATAAGAATGATACAAAGCATGCATTACTGCCTCTTTTGCCAGTTTATATCTATTTTTTCTGCTCCATTTGTATCCTTTTGCCAGCTTTAATATTTTCTTTTTTCTTTTTCTTGAGGCAACTCCTCTTTTAACTCGAGTCATTTTTGTAAAATTCAGAGAGCTCAATTTTGGTTTTTATTTTTAAAAAAAATCACAAAACGAGCTTCTGAATGCCAAACATCAAATGTTTAAATATCATAAATAAATTTTCCGGCTGATGCACGGAATTATTTTTTTTACATTTTTTATCTGCGACTTTTCTATGGCTTTGTTTTTTCTCTTTGCCCTTGTTTTTTTAGAGGATTTTTTACTCTTAAAATGATTTTGGCCGGAAATTCTGCACAAAAATTTTTTTCGTCTAGTTATTTTTATCCGTTTAAGTATGAGTTTTTTAGTTTTTGCTTTGCCCATATTTCTTCTAATATCTTGTCTATTACTATAGATAGAAGATGATTTCTTGCGAATTATATTTTTCTTCTATTGTGTTTAATCTTCTGTTTGCGGAAGATTTTAATTTTTAGTAGATATCTCTATGCATTCGGTAAAAACAATACAAACACAATCAAGATTTATGTTTGTTCGATGTTATTTTTTCATAATTATTACGTTAACCCCAAATGGTTGTGATTTTACTTCCTGTTGAATAGTATAATCAATAGATATAAAACTAAGGAATTCTTTCAGCTTTTCGTATGCTAAATCTTTGTGGATTCTTTCTCTTCCTCTTAACCTTAATTCTATTTTTACCTTATACCCTTTTTTTAGAAATTTTTCCGCCTGTTTTACTTTTGTATTCAGGTCATGCGATGCAGTACGTAGTCCGATGCGGATTCCTTTTACGATATCCTTTTTCGTG
>Ga0190361_1000756_pt1 | contig 12675 bp, 6 predicted proteins | sample 48721845_MG_FD_161273 | JGI IMG/M metagenome (GOLD analysis project Ga0190361, IMG submission 161273) | Hydrothermal vent microbial mat bacterial communities from Southern Trench, Guaymas Basin, Mexico - 4872-18-4-5_MG | ecosystem: Environmental > Aquatic > Marine > Hydrothermal vents > Microbial...
ATACAAGCGGCAGCTCGGCATTATTAAAATACTTTTTCCAGAGTTTCATGAATTTTTCTTTGATTGCTAAATCCATGCCTGCCTCCTAATTGGATTATGACCTTATCTAAGAGTATCATTTAATTTACGTTTAATCTAATGTGTTTCTGGCTAATTTAAGTTAAGTAAACCGCGGTTTCAGAAGCTTTGATGGCTTTCTCCAAACTAAGTTAAGTAAATTAAAACAGGCAAGAGTTTATAAAAATTTGGTAATAAATCCTTGAGTTTCCAGATTTTCTTTTTGTGCTTCTATTTTATCCCTAATCAAGAAAATTAAAATCCTTGAAATAAGTCAAACCGTGTTACGTTTCTTTATACATTGATTTTTTATTTAAGCTAAAAAATCAGGCATATAGGTGATAGATAGATGATGTGTCCCCAGTTTTTCCGTAAAGCTAAAAAAATAGGTAAATATGTATTGTGGCCCCAGCTTTTCGACCCCAGTTTTTCACGGGAAGCTGAGTTACTTAATCACTCGCCCTTTTACATTGGAAATTTTGACGTCGCCTGAACCATCATCTTGAATAATGAGATCTTTAGAGACGGTATCCATCCAGATGGAGCCGGAATTATCGCTCAGAGTCACGCTCCCATGGATGTTGTCCACATTAATGTCGCCAGAGCCATCATCGATATGAAAATCACCTTCGACATTTTTAATGATTATTTCTCCTGAGCCGTCATCTAGGCGGACTGAACCGGTAATATCAACTATTTCCAGAGGACCTGATCCGTCGTCTACTTCTATATCGCCGGTAACATTTCGGATTCGGATCGATCCCGACCCATCGTCTATATTTAGCTGGCCTTTAATTTGATCAATGTTGATAAATCCTGATCCGTCATCTATCAAGATGTCCATTTCTTCTGGAATATGAACAATAAGATTACAAAGTTTTTCTCCCCAGCTGAAGAGATTAAAGCGAGGTTTAAATTTACCAACCAGGCGGGCGCGGTGGTCATATCTTTCCAGCCTTAATTCGAGGTTATCTTTAATAAATTTCTCGGCTTTTTCTTTCCCCATCCCGCGCACGAGGATTTCTGCTTCAACTTCAATATTTGTTAAACCTTTAACTCCAGTAATTTTTAGAAAACCAGCACCACTGTCGATCTCTAGGCGCTCAATCCCTTGAGCATCTAAAGTTAAATTTTTCGTCCTTTCCAAACCAAAAAGAAATGATGCGGAAAGTAAGAGCATGATGGCGAGAATAACTTTACTTTTCATCCCACCCTTTTCTCTTTTATTAGTAAAAACGCAAAAATACCCTCAATGGTTCATTTGAGTTAGTTTTTATAAATAAGTCAGTAACAAAAAACTTTTTCTCTAATTTTTCTTATTCTAAACTTAGTTCTTAATTTTTATCATGAATTTTAATGAAACTGAAACCAAATCATTGCTTTTACTTTTATTTCTTTTGACTTTATGATGGTTCTAGGAGTTTATCTTTTAGGGACAAGGAAACTTCTGGGAGGGTTGCTTGAATATTTATTTATTCTAGGTATAATTTAATTAAAATTAATTAATGAAAAAAAATAAAACCTACTTCTCAGAAAAAGTTTTTAAATTTTATCCCATCTTCTATTTAATTTTGCTAGGGAGTGCCTTAATTTTTTTTTCTTGTGCTACTTATAAATTAGAAAGAAAGTTGGATTCAGAAAGTAAAGAATTCCTTTCTATTGTAAGATATATTATCACTCCCCAAGAACGAAAAGCTTTTTTAAATTTACCTCCCTCCAAAAGAAAGCAGTTCATTGAAGAATTCTGGAAGAAAAGGGATCCCGATCCAAATACTGAGGAAAACGAATTCCAAGAGGAATATTTAAGACGGATTGAAGAAGCTAACCATTTATTTGGCCCTAATGGTTGGCTCCAAGATAGAGGAAGAGTATATATTCTTCTTGGCCCCCCGGAGAGGAAAGAGGTATATCCTCGAGGAAGAACATTTTACGGGAAACCAATGGAAATTTGGTATTATGGGTATTTTCCCATTGTATTTATTGATCATTATTGGAATGGAAACTATAAATTAGAAGCGCTTAGTGCTTATCAGATAGCCCAAATTAACAAAGCTCAGATGGAATTAAAGCCAAAGGTGGGTAAAGAGAGGGTGACTTTTGATTTTAATTTAAGAATTGAACCAAAAAACCAAGGGGAGTTTATTATTCAATTGGAAATACCCTATAAAAATATTTGGTTTAAACAGGAAAAAGATAAATTAGTGGCAACTTTAGGTTTAATTATAAAAATTTTAGATGCGCAAGAGACAAATGTTTGGGATTTAAGGAAAGATTACCATATTTCTATTGAAGAAAAAAATTTATCAGAGTTAATTCAAAAGTCTTATTTAATAGAGATTCCGGTTACTCTTAAAGAGGGTGACTTTATTCTTGAAGCCGAACTAGAAAACAAAGTTACTAGTGAAAAAATTCAAAAGAGGATTAATTTTAATATTTGATATTGAATTCCCAATAAAAAATGTCTTTGAAGATGAACAGTTTTTAATTGGTTGATGATAAATAGGAGCAAGAAGAGAATGGGAAAGAAAGGCGAAATTTAGAATAAATTACTATGCATTTAACTAAACCATAAATTTGCTAAAATTTTAACCTTAGGAAAGAGGAAGATAGGAAGGATGCTGATGAAAAAATGGATGTTGTTTTTATCCATTTTCCTTTTTCTTTTGTCCTCCTATTCATCTTTCTCCAAAATTAAGTCTCCTCAAGACTTACCCCCTAAGTTCAGAAAATGGCTTGAGGAAGAAGTTGTTTATATTATTTCCCCCAAAGAAAAGGAAGTATTTTTAAGTTTAGAGACAGACAGAGAAAGACAAATTTTTATCGAGGCTTTTTGGAGACAGCGTGATCCTGATCCACTTACCCCGGAGAACGAATTTAAGAAAGAACATTACCGGCGCCTTAATTATGCCAATCAGCGATTTGGAAGAGAAGGGCCAGGTAAGGGTTGGCGCACAGCAATGGGTAGAATTTATATTCTACTAGGTGAACCGGCTCAAATCTGGCGATTTGAAAATGAATCTGAGATTTATCCTACAGTGGTGTGGTTCTATCAGGGGATGGGCAAATTTGGTCTTCCTGATTCGTTTTATGTTGTTTTCTTTAAAAGGTCCGGAATTGGAGAATATGAACTTTATTCTCCCATTAGGGATGGGCCCCAAAGTTTGATTATCCACTACCAAGGAGACCCCGCTGACTATCAAAGTGCTTATAGTGATCTTTATAGCATTAATCCCACTGTAGCCAATGTTTCTTTGAGCTTAATTCCTGAAGAAATGGGCCGAATTGTTTCTCCCTCTTTGGCTTCAGAGATTTTGGTCAAAGATAAAATTCCTAAAACAGCTTATGAAAAATTAGATGTTACTTATGCGGAAAAATTGCTTGCTTATAAGGATATTATTGAAGTTGAATATACCGCCAACTATGTGAGCAACAATGCGTGTGTAAAAATCATCAAAGAGCCCAGGGGAATATATTTTGTTCATTACTTAATAGAACCAAAAAAACTTAATTTAATTCAAGTAGATGATAGATTTAGAGCTAATTTAGTAATTAATGGAAGAGTGGCTGATCCTAACAATAAAATTATTTATCAATGGGATCGATCAGTTTCTATAAATTTTAATCAAGATCAGTTAAATAACATAAAATATAAATTATTTAGTTTTCAAGATGTTTTTCCTTTAATTGAGGGAAACTATAAACTAAATGTACTTCTTAAGAACACTATGACCAAAGAGTTTACCTCCATTGAGCAAAAGTTATCTATTCCCGGTGCTGAAGGTTTATGGATAAGCCCCTTAATTTTAGCGAATAAAATAGTGAAGAACTCCAAATATCAAGGATATATTAAACCTTTTCTTATTGGTAGTACTCAATTAGTTCCTTCTCCCAGGAATGATTTTACTCGCCAAGACCATCTTTATCTTTTCTTTCAGATAACCAATATTCCTGAAGAGTTACAAAGACAGGATAATTTGGAGATTGAATGCAATATTCTCCAGGAAGGGAAAGTAATTACTTCTCACCGTCGCCGTATTAGTGGATTTTCCGATCCCTTAAATATAATAGAAGAATTTTCCTTAGAAGAACTTTCTCCTGATTATTATCAACTTCGTGTCTCCTTATTAGATTCAAAAAAGCAAAAAATTGCTTTTCAGGAAGAAGACTTTCTAATAAGTAGTTTTCCCCAGATTCCCCGTCCTTGGGTATTATCCATCCCCCAACCTCCTTCCATTGATCCTCTTTATCTAAACATCTTGGGAAAGCAATGGTTTCAAAAAGGACAATTAGCTAGGGCTCGAACCTTTCTCAGCGAAGCTTATAGACATAACCCATCTTCCAAGGAATTTACCCTTGATTACAGCCAATTTCTAGTTAGAAATAAGGAATATTTAAGAGCCAAAGAAATAATATCCCCTCATCTAAAAGGCTCAGAACGTATTCATTTTCTGTTAATTTATGCTCAATCATGCCAGGCTCTAAAGGAATATACCGAAGCCATTTCTTTTTATAAAGAATATTTATCTCATTTCGGAGCAAATCTTAATGTGCTTAATGCATTGGGAGAATGTTATTATCAGCTAGGCCAAATGGACGATGCCCTTCTCGCTTGGGAAAAATCGTTAGAGCTCAACCCAAATCAGGAAAAGATTAGACAATTAGTCGATTTTCTTAAAAAGAAGCGCTAATATAAACTAAATAGATGGTTTATTTAAAAGGAAAGCTAATGAAAATAATAGTTTCTCTAAAGGAGCATTTATAATGAGCAGGAAAAAGTATTCACTTTTTGACTTCTGGGTTATTTTTTTAATTGTATTTTTTTTGAACTCTCCTTGGATTTTGGGGCAAGCTGGGCGAGGTAAAGCTAGATTAAAAGGAGTAGTTCTTGATGAGAATGGCCAACCTGTCCCTTCAGCCCAAGTGGTGCTTGAGCTCCTTTCGAGCGAACAGATCAAGAGAGAAGTAAAGACTAATAAGAAAGGAGAATGGGCTATTCTGGGGCTTGGTTCTGGAAATTGGCGAGTAACAGCCAGCGCTGAAGGTTTTATTCCGACGACGACGACTATTTTTGTTAGTCAAATTGAAAAGAATCCTAAAGTTGTCTTGAAGTTAAAAAAGATAAAAGTAAGCCAAAAAGGGCTCCGAGATGAAGCCTCTTTAGATTACCTGGAAAAGGCTGCTTCTCTTTATACAAATAAAAAGTATGATGAAGCTTTAGCTATCTTAGAAGAAGCTATTACTGAGTATCCGGAGACCTATCAAGTTAGAATTTTAATGGGTGATTGCTATCGAGAGAAAGCTGAATTGGATCGAGCCTTAGAATTGTATACTCAAGCTGTGCAAGAGATTCCAGATGATGAAATGGGTAAAGAAATAAAAGCTAAGACTTTTTCGGCTATCGGCGATTGTTATCTACGAAAGGGGGATTTGGAAAAAGCTCAGACTTTTTTTAAACAATCAATTGAAACTTATCCCGAAAATGAAATAATACCTTATAATGTCGGTGAAATTTATTTTGCCAATCAAAAACTTGATGAAGCTATTCAATATTTTTCTCTAGCCACTAAAATAAAACCAGATTGGGCCCTTCCTTATTACAAGTTGGGATTAGTTTATGTTAATAAAGCTGATTATGCTCATGCTCGAGAGGCTTTTACTAAATTTTTGGAGTTGGAACCCGAAGGAAAACATTCAGCTGAGGTTAAAAATCTTCTTGAATATTTAAAAAAAATAAAATAAAAAAGAAAGCCCTACTTTTTAAGCTGTCTTTCCAAGAACAACAATTCTTGTTTAATGCGAGCAATTTTTTTTGGGTCTTCTTCAGGATTGGCGAGATATAGTTTTAAATTTTCAATTGCTTTTTCAATATTTCCCACTTTGCGGTAAGCCACAGCTAAATTTAAGTAAGCTAAAGGGGTGGGATGTAAGGCTATTGATTTGCTTAAGTTGTCTATTGCCTTATTTAGATCTCCTGCATATCCATAGGCAATTCCTAATTCTTCTAAAATTTCGTAGTCATCTGGATAATTTTTCTTTAACTCTTCATAAGCTCTAATAGCTTCACTAATTCTTCCTGATGTTCCTAGCGTGCGAGCATAATTTTTCCTGAGGAATTTATTTTCGGGTTCTATATTTAGAGCTCTTTCGTAGTAGTTAAGAGCCTTTTCTTTTTTCCCCATTAGATCAAGAATCCAGCCCGTGCCGAGAAGGCCGTCAAAATATTGAGGATCTATTTCCAGAACGGAAGCCCACGTTTCCAATGACTTTTGCAATTTACCCATTACTAAATAAGTATGAGCTAATCGGGAAAGTAAAGTAATGGATTGGGGAAATAGTATTAATCCCCGTTGAAGAGCCTTAACTGCTTCATTAAATTGTTCACACCGAGCATACATAAGGGCAAGGTTTACGTAACCTGTCTGGTTTTCGGGGCGGAGGGAGAGCATTTTTTCATACACTTTTGCTGCCTCAGCAAATTTTCCTTCGAGCTCATAAGATTCGGCTTGCTGACTCAGCTGGAGTTCATCGAGCATGTCTTTAGGATCAGGTAAGGGGCCTTGAGGAATTTCCGTGGAATGAGCTACATACCCAAGGGATCGAAGTTTGGCGATTTCTTGGCTGGATAAATTCCTTTTTGTGGGAGTAAGGGGTGAAGAGTACTGACTAAGTAGTTTTTCAAGCTTCGTTCTTTGTTGCAGAGCAATTTTTGCATGTACCACAATTAAATTATTCTCCTCAAGTGAATCTTTTTTTAAGTCATATAACTCTTCTTTAGGCGCCTTGATATATTTCCACCTGCCATCTATAAGTCCAATTAGTGGGGCCCAACCGTAGTTTTCTAAAGGGAAATATGTTTCGATATAAGTTGTTAAATCTTTTTTCTTTTTACCTTGCATGAAAGGAACAAGACTTACTCCTTGGATCTCCTCAGGAACAGATATTTTTAGTAGATCGAGAATAGTTGGGACTATATCAATGAGTCGAACACGCGATTTTATAGTTAAGCTGGGAGGGAAATGGTTTTCGGCATAGAAAATTAATGGAACCTTCATTGTTTCGTTATAAAGGAAGATTCCATGCCCTCTTTCTGTTTTTTCTCCAAATGCTTCCCCGTGATCGCCAGCGACAACGATCAATGTTTTATGAAGAAGATTTTTGGTGCGGAAAGCATCTATTGTCTTTCCGACATACTCATCCATGTAGGCAATTTCCCCATCATAAAGATCATCGACAAATTCGGTCCTATAAGGTGGCGGTGGGTCATAAGGGAGATGGGGATCAAAGAAGTGGACCCAACAAAAAAATTGTTTGTCTTCTCTATTTTCAAGCCATCTCACAAAGGATTGGTAGACTTGTTCTGCCTTTCGCTCAGAATTAAGGGCCTTAAAAGCCTGATTTTCAACAAAAGTATCATCATAGAGGTCGAATCCTTGGTCTAGTCCAAAGCGAGAATCAACGGTGAAAGAACCAACAAAGGCTGCTGTGTCAAATCCCCTTTCTTTTAGAATTTCAGCCAAAGTTTTAATTTCGGAAGGGAGTCGGTAAGAGCCATTATTGTGAACTTGATGATATATCGGATAGGTTCCGGTTAGAATTGAGCAATGAGAGGGAGTAGTTAAGGGGACTTGGCAGAAAACGTTTTCAAAGCGAATTCCATTAGCGGCTAGATAATCTAAATTGGGAGTTTTAGCTTTTCCATATCCGTAACAGCCGAGTCGGTCAGCTCTTGTTGTGTCTAAAGTGATAAGCACGACATTAAAACTGGGATCTTTTTTTATTCTTTTTCGGGGAAAAAATAAATACCAGCAAGATAGGCTAATGATAATTATAAAAATGAAGAAAATGATTACAAAGAGGGATTTGCTCTTTTTCTTTTCTTCGGCTTTAGGTAATATATTTTGCTCAACCGGGGGAGAAAATGATTTTTCTCTCTCTTTTCGATGGTGCTTAGTTTTTTTTCTTTTCTTTCTTTTTTTAGCCATCTTCAAAACTCAATAGATTAAATTATTATAAATTATTTTTTTTCTTCTTCAAATCAAGGGAGAGGAGCATAGAAGGAAAATTCCCGCCGCCAATTTATCTAGTAGAGCTACCAATTGACAAAAAGAGAATCGTTTTAACAAGGATTATATTCATGAAAAAAGATATTAAAATTTCTTTTAATTTTTATTTTTGGATTAATCTAAAAAAATTTACCCCGCCTCCTTTCCAAAGGAGGCGGGGCATTTTAGCTTTATGGAGCTTGGCTTAGAAGATAAACTTGATTCCCAGTCGAGCTGAGATGGGAGGATAGAAATCCATTTTCATCATCCACATTGGGTGTTGAATGTGGCCAACTCCAGGGGTGTCAAGGTCCCAATTCTTAGAAAGCACCATGTCTTCACTGACATTTAACTGATAGAGATTGCGGTAATCATACAATCGGCGTGCTGTACTGACATTGAACACATTATCAATATTGATGTTGAAGTTCAGAGTGTATTTACCTAATTTGAGATTGTATTCAACATAAAGATTTGCGAACCACAAGAAAGGAGTCCGTTTATGCTTGAGATTACCTTGATCGTCTCGATAGTAAAATCGGTTAAACGGAAACCAATAAGTACTTAGGATACTCCATCTTTCGGTAAAGGGAGTTCCACTCATAGCATTAACGACCGCTCCTACTGTCAGGTTAAAAGGAAAAGTATAGGCACCATAAACTTTGATGTTGTGCGGTCGATCAGTGGGCAGAGGACCATCTACAGGCTCAAGATTCTTAGTATAGGACATTGCCCAGTTATCAAAAGACCTTTCTACATAGGGACTGACTCTTCCATACTCATCTGTTGAACCAAGGCCAGAAAAATTTCCTACTAAGTGAGACCAAGTATAGTTAATTCCAGCTAACCAATTATTGGATAATCTCTTGTCTAAGCTGAGGTTAAGCCCGTAATATTCGCGTTTAGCCCGAGGAGTTTCGGGATATTTGGGGTCAAATTTGCCTCCGTGAGTGGTCCAGAGAGAATAACCATAACCAGGATTACATTCATAGTAAACCTCTCCTACTCCAGGAACGATAACCCCTACGTCTTCAATTGCATACCGGAGATGCTTCTGGACGAAACGGGCGGTAAAGGACACATTCTCCATCACTTGCTTTTCTATTCCGAGGGAAATCTCTCGCTGGCTAACCGGTTTCAAGTTAGGGTCAGTAGATTCGAAAGAAGGATGGCGCCAGTCATAGATAAGTAAAGTTTTACCAGGGAAGTAACCGTTTACTCCAATCTGTTCCCAATCGAGTGTATTCAGTTCATGATAAGCACTCTTCCACTTGAATCCTGCATAGGAATGAGCCGCCATGTAAGTTTTAATGACATCATAATAAAGACCGTAAGAGCCAAAGATCTTTAAACTAGCATCACCAAAGACATCGTAAACAAACCCGATTCGAGGAGCTAACTTGTCCCCCCAATCAAATTCCATAGGCTTAAATCCTTCTGGAATCGAAGGATCTTCAGAATATGGCGGAACGTATTCTGTTTCTGCTCGAACACCAAAATTCAGGGTGAATTTATCAGCTATTGTCCAGCTGTCTTGGATATAGAGAGCCCAACGGTCATTGTAAACGTCATAAAATTCACCGAAGGGTCCTGTTTCTGGGCTTCCTCTTACTTCATAATAGCCGTAAGTGCCCATGCCATAATTTACCCCACCTATAATAAGAGGTCTTCCCCATCGGAAATACACATCAGGATAGTCTGGGTTGATTGTTCGGTCAACGTCTTCGCCCTGTCTCACCCATTCGATACCAGCCTTAAAAGAATGTTCTCCAGCTAAATCAAGGTAATAAGTAACATCAAGATTTACATAGTTTTTGTAATGGAGACGTTTCTTTGTTTCGTAGATTCGTCCATGATTCTGCCAGCCTCTGACTCGGTACCGAGGATCAGTAGAGGGGAGATAGATTCCTATCCCGTAACCTGAATGATACTGACGAGGAGAATTAGACTTGAACTGCTGATTAGTTATATCGTAAGCGAAACGTCCACCACGGATATTGATCAGCAGGTTATTTCCAAAGGTAAAATCAGCAAAAGCACTGGCTGTATAGTCTGGATAATCAAATCCGTAGGTTTCTAGAGTAGGATCAGTAGGACTACTTGTTCCGGCTTGGGAAGGAAGATTTCCTCTGAATTTACTGAAGTTATTAACAAAGGAAACTCCTGTCCGCATAAATTCAAAAGGTTGAGCTGTAAGTTTAATAGAAAAATTGTATTGATAGTCTTTTCGAGTATAGTCTTTGGTAAAGGTAGGATCAGAAAGAAAAACTCCTTTCCTGGTTCGGGTTTGATAAACAGGCAGGAAAGAACCAAAAAACCATAGCCGATCTTTTAGGATATAACCACCCAGACTAAAACCTACTTCATAACGATGTCTTTTATCTTTGCCTGGATAAAGCTCTAGATTTTTCCCGTTTTCGTAATTAACATATTCAGCCACCATTATATCGTAAGGATTCAAGCGTAATACGTCTCTAGCTGTTCCTCTTAATTCATTCCCTGAGTAATAACCAATCACCTCGCCATGGTACTCATTGCCGCCCTGACGAGTGATCACACTGACCACTCCTCCTAGAGCACCACCATGTTCTGCGCCGTAGCCACTGGCTATAATTTTGATTTCATCAACAAATTCGAAAGCAGCACTTAACTGGGGTCGACCGGTGTCAACCCGCATGACGTTACTTCCATCAACAAGGTAGACATTCTCAGCTACGGTAGCACCGTCAACAGACAAACCTCCAGCCCATGGTTCTGAGTTTACTCCAGGAACAGCAGTAACCAGAGAATCAAAATTTCTACCTCTTGGCAGAACAGTGAACATATCCTTGGTTAATGTCATACCTTTGGTGGTGCTCTTAACATCGATTAATGGAGATTCTCCGATAACCGTTATTTCTTCCTCTAAAGTTCCAATCTGAAGAGTTACATCAAGTTTTACTGTCTGGTCGATGGTAATTCTAATCCCTTCTCTGACCAAAGGTTTGAAGCCTTGTAAGGTAAAAGTAATCTTATACGTTCCTGGAGTTAAAGCAAAGAGTCGGTATACACCATTTTCGTCTGTTACCGTGGCTGCTTTCCCCACGAGGCTTGGACTCTCCGCCACAACGGATACCCCAGGGAGGGGGGCACCTTCTTCGTCAGTCACGGTTCCGTAAATTTTCCCGGTAGGAGCTGGAGCTTGGGCCAGAAGTGAACTAGAAATAAGGGTGGTGGCAACTAGAAGAAAAAATAAATTTTTTAGCTTACTCAATTAATTCCCTCCTTCCTAATGATAATTTAATTTTCTTCCCCGAAGCGGAAATTTTCCGCTTCAACCTAACCCCTTTTTACTCATTTAATTCCCTTCGACCACCTCCTTTAATAAATTTTTTTCTAGTCTAGTGGAAATAGATCAATTAATGACTTAGAGATAAATTTAGAAAGAAATAAAAGAGAGAAATAAAGAAAGTAAAAAACAAAGAAAAAAATCACTACCCTTACCCTTTCTTTTATTAAAAAATGCAAAAAATATGCCAAATAATATACTATTATAATTATAGAAAAATTAAATATTTACATTGATTAAATCCCTAGTCAAAATTTAGAAAATCCATAATATCGTATTTTTATCCAAAAAATTGGATTTGTGAAAATTCCAAGGAAATTTTTATCGGTGATTTTTAAGTTGTTTTTGTTTTCTTAGTAAAATAAAAAAGGATTTCCTCATTTTTTGCCCATCCCTAATTATTTGGCCAGGAGATTAAGATTTCCTGGCCATCATTTTTCTAATCCTTTCTTCGATGGTGAGTTTGCCTTCCTTGGTTTTAATGTTAAATTTAGTTTTTGGTAGCAAAAACACGCAGTCCTTATTGGTTTAAATCCAGTGATGGGTTTTTAATCTCTCTTGGCTTTTTTATTCTTCAGGAGAATTTATCTTCCGGAAGACTATTTTTAGTCGTTGTTTTTATTTGTTTTTGTTATTCTTGTTATGAACTTCCCCCCTCATAACGTAATATCTAATACGTTAGAACAAATAGAAAAACTGTGGCACCTAGAATAACTGGAAAAAAGTGGGGACAGAATACATATTTGCTTATTTTTAGAAATGAGGCTTAGGCCTTCCCCAATCTTCCCATTTAGTATTTATAAATTTTAAGTTCAGGATCAATCCTCAATTAAGCCAGTGTGTTATCCTTTCAGCGTGTCGTTCGTTAAGGAAAATAAGTTAAATGGAAGATGAGAAGGACTGCTTCATCTCAATGTTTATCTCAGAGATTATAGCTTTTTTTATCTTTTCTCCTTAAAAAATGGAAGATAACCAGAAAAAGAAAAGTTTTAATTAAACAGCTGAGTTTTAAAGGGATTACCTCTATTCATTCCTGGTGAGCAAGATTCTACCACGGGCAATTTAGACAATCTGCGAAGGTAGAGCCTCCCTTATAAGCTAACTATTTTACAAAAGACGAGAAGGATATAAGTTTTATGTGTTAATGAAAAGAATCACCTGTTCCATCGATAAGTTAATTTTAGCAGGAAGATATTCTCTCCGGGGGCACTGAAAAGCCTGCTTAAATCTCGTCCTAGTTGTAATTCT
>Ga0190361_1000761_pt1 | contig 12648 bp, 11 predicted proteins | sample 48721845_MG_FD_161273 | JGI IMG/M metagenome (GOLD analysis project Ga0190361, IMG submission 161273) | Hydrothermal vent microbial mat bacterial communities from Southern Trench, Guaymas Basin, Mexico - 4872-18-4-5_MG | ecosystem: Environmental > Aquatic > Marine > Hydrothermal vents >...
TTCTTTCAACTCCTCAGCCCGAAAAAATTTAATCTCGGAAGGGACAGTAGCTTGTAAAGTCAAATGTTTTCTTTCTCTTTTAAGTAAATCGATTATTTCTCCATCAAGTTCTGTTCCCCAGAGATTCACATCATGTCCACATCTTGTAAGATGAGACGCACAGGCAGTCCCCATCATACCAGCACCAAGTACCACTATTCTTGCCAATTTCAGCTTTCCACAATAGATTTTAAAAAAATAAAAATCTTTTTATATTTTATTTACATTCAAACAAAATATTTTTCACCTGTCAAATTTGAGTTAAAAATAATATTTTTATGTCAAGAAGTCGTAATCCGCTGTGGGAAGTTGACAAAAAAAATTTGTATAATATTATACATTCAGCCAATTATCATGATGATGGTTAATAAGTGTCTAAAAAACTGAGAAAGAATATTGGTCGTCCTCTAAGTAACCAGCTGATAGAAATACTGAAGGATTTAATTTTAAAAGGTAACTATAAGGCCGGGGATCCATTTCTGACTGAGAATGAAATTGCCGAAAGATACGGTATAAGTAGAACCACGGTAAGAGAGGCCACTTCTCGTCTTGTTTACGAAGGACTATTAAGAAGACAGCGTGGTAAAGGAACTTTTGTAGTTAAACCACGAATCCATGAAGAAAGCGGTGTTCTTTTAAGTTACACTGAAGAAATTGTAAATAGAGGTCTGAAACCCAGTTCACGGCTTATAGAAATCACATGTGAAATTCCTCCTCTAAAGATAAGCAATATTTTACAGTTAAACAAAAACGAAAAAATTGTAAAATTAGCCAGAGTTCGTCTGGCTGATGAACAACCAATGGCAATTCAAGTTTCATATCTTCCCTACTCTTTATGTCCGGAAATTTACCAGCATAGTTACGACTGGAAAACACAGTCTTTAACCGTAGCCTTAGAAAATCTCGGCTTTATAATATCCAGGGCAACTCAAAGGGTTTACTGTAAAGTTGCCAATCAGAAGGAGGCTTTGTTGCTGGACATTCAAGAGGGAGACCCCTTACTTGTGATAGAAAGAATATGCTTTCTGGAAGATGAGACACCGGTGGAATATGCTATCATTTATAACCGAGCAGATAGATGGGATTTTATTATGGAACTTAAACGTCAAAGGAGAGTGTCTTATGAATACAGAAATGAATGTAGCTCCTGAAACACTTATATGGATGTATGCCACCATGGTGAAGATAAGGCAGTTTGAAGACAGGGTTTATCTTCTGTTTTTACAGGGAGAGATGCCAGGAACAATTCATCTTTACCAGGGACAGGAAGCTATTGCCGCAGGTGTTTGTGCTAATTTAAGAAAAGAGGATGTGATAACAAGCACTCATCGACCTCATGGGCATGCCATAGCTAAGGGGGTAGCTTTAAAATCTTTAATGGCCGAGCTTTTTGCAAAAAAAACCGGTTGTTGTGAGGCTAAAGGTGGATCCATGCATGTTGGAGATATTGATGTGGGGATGATTCCGGCAATAGCTATTGTGGGAGGTAGCATTCCGGTAGCTACAGGATGTGCCCTTGCTTTCAAGATGATGAACCTTGACAGAGTAGCCGTTTGTTTTTTTGGAGATGGAGCTTCCAACACGGGAGCTTTCCATGAAGGGATAAATATGGGGGCAATATGGAATCTACCTGTAGTCTATGTATGTGAAAATAATCTCTATGGAGCTTCCACCCATGTAAGCAAGGTCATGAAAATCAAAAATATCGTAGAAAGAGCATCTTCCTATGGTATTCCCGGAAAGATAGTTGATGGCAACGATGTATTTGCTGTTTATGAGGCTGCAAAAGAGGCTATCCATCGGGCAAGAGAGGGAAAGGGTCCCACTTTACTTGAATGTAAAACTTACCGCCGGGGGGGACATTCTCGCACCGATGCCTGTAGATATCGGCCAAAGGAGGAAGTAGAATACTGGCTGGCAAAAGATCCCATTCCTCGAGCTAAAGAGAAACTGATAAAAATGGGCATTTTGACCGAGGAGAAAGCGAAACAGATAGAGGAAGGTGTTAAGATGGAAATTGATGAAGCCATTGAATATGCAAAAAAAAGTCCTTCTCCCAGGCCAGAAGATACCTTAACCAATGTATTTGCTTAAACGAGAGGTGAAAGGTGAGAAAATTAACTGTAGCTGAGGCTATAAGAGAGGCAATCAGGGAAGAGATGCGAAGAGACGAAAGAGTTTTCTGCATAGGGGAAGATGTTGGAATAGAAGGTGGTTTTGGTGGTGCTTTCGGAGTTACACTTGGTCTATCGGATGAATTTGGACACCAGAGGATTCTGGATACACCCATTTCTGAGGCTGGTATTGCCGGGGTTGCCATAGGAGCAGCGATTATGGGAATGCGTCCTGTAGCTGATGTTCAATATGGAGATTTTATCTTTATTGCCATGGATCAGCTTATCAACAATGCAGCAAAGCTCAGATATCTTTCAGCAGGAAAAATTAAAATTCCTCTTGTTATGCGCATACCTGTGGGAGCATCTGGAAGAGGAACCCAGCATGCTCAATCTCTTGAGTCTATTTTTGCCCATATTCCTGGACTCAGAGTGGTCTGTCCTTCAACTCCATACGATGCCAAAGGCTTATTAAAAACAGCCATCAGAGATGACAACCCTGTTATGTTTTTTGAGCATAAACTCCTTTACGGGGCTAAGGGAAGAAGAGAGGCCATTGATGTAAGCATGGAAGTCCCTGAAGAAGAATATCTCATTCCCTTAGGAAAAGCAGATATAAAAAGAGAGGGAAAAGATATAACTGTTGTTGGACTCCTCAGGACTGTTCACTCTGCTCTTGGTGCAGCGAAAAAATTAGAAGAAGAGAAAATAGACATTGAAGTTATAGACCCACGATGCCTTGTACCACTTGACGTAGACACCATACTGGAATCTGTTAAAAAAACGGGTAAACTTGTAATAATCCAGGAAGATAATGTTTTTGCTGGATGGGGCGCCGAAGTTGTTGCTCTGATTACTGAAAAAGCTTTCGACTATCTTGATGCACCTCCCATAAGAATAGGTCCTCCTCCTACTCCTGTTCCCTTTGCACCGGTTATGGAAAATTACTATGTACCAGGCGAGGAAGACTTAATTAGAGAAATTAAAAAGCTGTTAGGAAAATAACCTGCACAAGGAGGATTTAATGAGACCTTACTATAATCCTATTATGTTTAATCAGACCTTTGATGGTGTGGATTTAAAAAGACACATCATAGGTACCTATTATCTTGAAGATCCCCTTCCTGGGGACGACCCTATAGACCATCTCTCTCTTGTACAGAGTCTTGCTTTCGAGGGGTCAACCGGAACCTGGGAGGAGGTCAAGGAACACTCAGAGGAAGTTGTAAAAAGTCTTTCTGGAAAAGTGGTTGGCTACTACCAGATTCCCTCTCCTGATAATGTGAAAAGAGCGGTTATCCAGCTTGCCTTCCCCATAGATGCCTGGCAGACCAATGTCCCTATGATGCTTTTATCTGTGGCAGGAAATTGTTTTGCCTATTCTAACAGATTAAGGTTTCTGGACGTCTTTTTTCCTCCAGATCTTTTAAAGGAGTTCCAGGGACCTAAGTTTGGCATAAGTGGGATAAGGGAAAAAATGGGAATCTTCGGAAGACCGCTTTCCCTGCACATTATAAAACCTAAGATGGGAATGACACCCGATCAAACGGCAAAGCAGGTTTACGAGACAGCTCTGGGTGGAGTAGATATGGTTAAAGATGATGAGATGACAAGTGACGTTTATAACTCCAAAATGGAGGACAGACTCACTGCAGTGATGGAAGCTCTGGATAAGGCAAAAAGTAAAACTGGAAAAGAGGTTATCTATTTTGTTAGTATTACTGATGAAGCTGATAAAGTGCTGGAGAAGGCAAAACGAGCGGTGAAGCTGGGGGCAAATGGTCTTCTTCTTGCTTACTCTGCAGGTCCGTCTTTGCTTAGAGTGCTGGCAGAAGACCCTGAAATCAATGTACCCATTCTCCTGCATCCCTCCCATATGATTGCCCTAACTCCCAGTATCGCCTGGCCAGCAATGGCCAAAATATGTCGTATCTGTGGAGCGGACCTTATGCTTACTCCCTGTTACTGGTCCACCATTCCCCTCGTATCTCATGAAGAGGGAATTAGAACCGCCCAGGTAAAACTTGCTCCTCTCAGACATATAAAAAGAACCTGGCCCATGCCAGCTGCTGGAATGTATCCCGGACTTGTTCCTGTCCTGGTGAGGGAGTTTGGACCGGATATTGTAATTCCTGCCGGAGGGGGAATGCTGGGTCATCCAACGGGTTACCAGGCTGGAGCCCGAGCCTGGCAACAGGCCATTGAAGCTACCATGCAGGGTATTCCTCTGGAAGAAGCGGCAAAAACTAAAAAGGAGCTTAAAGCTGCTCTGGAAAAGTGGGGAGTACTTGAAAGGCCTGAAGTGCGCTGGTTTAGAGCATCCCCCAAATATTATCCCAGACCTTTAAAATTTGAAAGTTAAAGGGAAGTTTAAATGAGTTTGATGGGACTTGATGTGGGAACTACCGGGGTAAAGGCTATTACCTTTACCCCGGAAGGAGAGGTTCTGGCCAGAGCCTACCGTGAATATCCAGAACTTTACCCAGAAGCTGGCTGGGTGGAAATGAACCCAGAGCAAATCTGGGACTGTACCCAGAAAGTTATAAGGGAAGTTGCCTCAAAGACAAAAAGAGATCCTGTTAAAGCCATTGGTCTTTCCGTCCTGGGAGAAGCCGTCACTCCAGTTGCCAGAGATGGAAAACCTTTGTGTAACAGTATAACTGCTGTTGATAGAAGATCAATCGAAGAAACTCTCTGGCTGGAAAAAACCATAGGTAAAAAGCGTATATTTGAAATTACTGGTATGCCGGTTCATCCCTCATTTTCTATAAGTAAAATCCTCTGGATTAAGAATCACAGACCTCAAATACTGGAAAAAACCTGGAAATTTGTTCTTTACGAAGACTACATCCTTCTTAAACTGGGACTTGAGCCTGCACTCGATTTTTGCCTTGCCGCTCGAACTATGGCCTTTGATATCCGTGCTAAAGACTGGTCAGAAGAAATTCTACAAAAAACAGGAATTGACAAATCTCTCTTTTCCAGAGTTTTCCCCTCAGGTAGAGCAGTCGGAAAAATAAGTTCCCGGATAGCAGATAAGCTCTGTCTGTCTAAAGACACGGTTGCTGTCCTGGGTGGGCATGATCAACCGGTAAGCGCCCTGGGGGCAGGCGTAGTAAGAGAAGGGCAGGCTACAGATAGCTGTGGAACAGTGGAGTGTGTAGCCTGCGTTCTTGATAAGCTGACTCTTCCTGAGTCACGACTTTCCTTCAACTATGCCACTTATCCATACGTAATTGAAGATAAATTTGTAACCCTGGCTTATTTTTACACCGCAGGTGCCCTTCTTAAATGGTATAGAGACAACTTTGCTGGGGAGGAAAGGAATATAGCCAAAAAACAAAGAAGGGATGTCTATGAACTGATCATCCAGCAAACAGAAGATGAACCCTCACCGGTTCTGGTACTTCCCCACTTTGTAGGAAGTGGAACTCCATGGTTTGATCCAGCCTCTAAGGGGGCCATAGTAGGGCTCACTCTTGAAACAGGACGAAAAGACATCGTTAAAGCTATTTTGGACTGTGTTGCCTATGAACTTAAACTTAACCTGGAATTTTTGGAGAAAACAGGAATAAAAGTGGAAAAATTGCACTCTATTGGAGGAGGAGCAAAATCCGATAAGTGGCTGCAAATTAAGGCAGATGTAACCGGCAAAGACTTTTGTCAGCTTGAAACTTCCGATGCCGGGTGTCTTGGAGCTGCTATACTGGCAGGAAAAGGTATTGGTATCTACAGTACCTTTGAGGAAGCTACTCAGAAACTAATCAAGTTTAAAAAGGTTTTCTCGCCCCGGAGAGAACAAAAAGAAAAGTACGATAAAAAATACAGGATTTACAGAAAACTGTATTTTTCTCTTAAAGAGATAAATTCACAACTTTAAACTTAAATTCTTTTTTGTTTGACTAAAAAATAAAAGGTCTGTATAATGTAATTAAAAATAATGTGCATAGATACCGCTAAAGATGAGAGGAGGTGAAAAAATCGTACAATTTTAAGGAGGTGAAAAATGAAGTCCATTAAAAGCTGGAAAAAAGCTTTAGGATTGGTGGCTGGTGGTATGTTAATCATGACTCTTGCTGCAGGAGGGGTATCTGCCCAGAAACCCTTTGCCGGAGAAACCATAACTGTAGCTGTCCATGCCGTTCCACATGCAACTGGTGTGTACAAGTTTAAAGATCAGTTTGAGAAAGAAACTGGAATAAAGATTAATGTGGTGGAAATGGCGCCTGAAGCGATTTATGAAAAGGAGATGACCGAATTCACTGCAGAAAGCGGGGCCTACGATGTAGTTCAATTCAATCCCGCCTGGATTGCAGACTATAGCTATCACCTGGAACCACTCGAGCCTTTAGCTAAGAAATTCAATCTTGATTTTAAACTGGAAGACGTAATGCCCATGTTCAGGGAACTTTACTGCAGCTGGGCAGGAGTTTGGTATGGTATGCCCTGGGATGGAGATACTCATATGCTTTACTACCGTAAAGACCAGTTTGACAAATACGGGATTACCCCTCCAAAAACCTGGGATGAATACAGAGATATTGCCAGTTTCTTCTCTGGTTGGGATTGGGATGGTGATGGACAGGTTGAATATGGGGAAGCTTCATATTTGAAAAGAGGAAGAACCTACTGGTGGTTTATAGGAAGATTGGCTGGCTACGGTGGCAATTATTTTGATGAAGATATGAATCCTCTGATCAACAGTGAATCTGGAGTAAAGGCACTGGAAAATCTGCTTTCCACCATTCCTTATATGCCTCCTGGAGTTCTCAATTATGCCTATATGGAGGTAAGAACGGCTTACACCAAAGGCGATGTAGCTATGGTCCTTCAGTGGACCTGTGTAGGTAAGGCAGCAGAAGATCCCGCTGAATCAAAAATAATTGGAAAATCTGGATATGCAGTATTTCCTCAGGGAAAAACTATGATTGCTGGAGGATGGGACCTGGGGATTCCAAGATATTCCAGACATAAAGGTGCTGCAGCTACCTTTGTTCATTTTATCACCCGTCCTGACATAAGCCTTAAGATAGTAATGGATCCAGCCACTTCACTTGATCCTTATCGCATCTCCCACTATCGTGCTCCAGAGTTTAGAGCTGCCTGGCCAACTGCAGGAGAGTATCTTGATGCTATTGAAGCAAATCTGCGTCAGGGATTTCCTGATCTACTTATTCCTGGATCAGCAGAATATATGGATGCACTCGATTATCAACTTACTTTAGCTTATGCTGGACAAAAATCTGCTCGAGATGCCCTCAATGATGCAGCTAAGGAATGGAGAGAGATAACCAAGAGACTTGGGTTCGAGGAGCAGAAAAAAGCCTGGCTGGCACAGCTTGAAGCCATGAAGGCTATGGGTGCTGTTAAATAAAAGAGCGATGGAAATTATAAAAAAGAAGGGGAAGAGCGACTCTTCCCCTTCTTTAATTTGATTAGGTCTGCCCGATAAAATGAATCTTCACAAATCTGTAGTTTCTAATCTCATTTACATCTTACCTGTTATAGCTGTTCTCCTTGCTATAACTATTTTTCCTCTTATTTACTCCCTTTCTCTTAGCTTTTTTTTCTGTGACCTTAGAAGAGGAGGAAGGTGGATATTTGCGGGTCTATCCAACTATGCAAATGCAATTTTTAGCGATAGCAGAGTCTGGAGTTCCTTTAGAAATACTTTTTTTATTGGAGGTCCGGCTATTGGACTGGAGCTTATCATAGGGCTGGGATTAGCTTTACTTCTTAACAGAAAAATCCCGGGAAGACGCATTATTACCTCTTTACTTATAACTCCCGTTATGATCTCTCCCATTGTTGCCGGACTCATATGGAGAATGCTTTATCACGAAAAATACGGAGCTATAAATGGATTTTTGAACATGATAGGAATAAATGTTGAATGGGCCTGGCTTGCTGACCCGGATCTGGCTGTGCTGGCAGTTATCCTTACTGACGTCTGGGAATGGACACCCCTTGTGATGATGGTGCTTCTGGCGGGATTACAATCCATCCCGATTGAGCCTTATGAATCCGCACGAATAGATGGAGCCTCTTCTTTTCAAATTTTTACCTACATAACTTTGCCCCTGATTAAATTGCCCATTCTGGCTGTTCTTCTTATCAGAGTGATAGATACAATCAAGCTTTTTGATATAATTTACGTTTTAACCATGGGCGGACCGGGTGGAAGGACAGAAACAATTAGCTTCTACACTTACCTTGTAGGATTCAGGTACTTTCGCATGGGATATGCGGCTGCTTTATCCTATCTTATTTTGATTATAACCGTAATTTTAAGCACCATTTTTATTAGATTGATGAGACCAAAGGCAGCATAAAGGTGAATAAGAGAAAGATCAAACACTACACAGGTACTATTTTTATCTATCTGGCTTTGGGAGTTGCCCTTTTTTTTGCCCTTTTTCCCATTGCCTGGGCAATTTCAACATCATTCAAAACAATTGCCGAATATTATACCTATCCCCCCGTTTGGATACCTCGAATGCCCACCTTGAATAACTACAAATACATAATTTACACCGCAGGACTGGGATATTTAAAGAACAGTCTCATTGTTGCCTCTCTTAACACTCTGCTGGTCCTGGGCTTAAGTATACCTGCAGCCTATGGCATTGCTCGTTTTGGAATTGGAGGAGGAAATTTATCTTTCTGGATCTTATCACAACGAATGTTCCCTCCCATTGCCGTCATTATTCCTCTTTTCTTACTTTTAAAAAGATTGGGGCTAATTGATACTTATGCCGGGCTTATAATAGTTTACTGCACCTTTAACATAGCCTTCTCAGTCTGGCTTCTAACCGGCTTTTTTGAAGAATTTCCTCGAGATATAGAAGAGGCGGCCATGGTTGATGGATGTTCCCGGGGAGGTGCTCTTCTCAGAATAGTTATACCTCTTGTTGCCCCAGGGATTGTGGTTACGGCAATATTTTGCTTTATCTTTGCCTGGAACGAATTTATGTTTGCCCTTATTTTGACCCGGGAAACTGCTAAGACCGTGACAGTTCAGCTTTCAGCCTTTCAATCCCCTACCAAGATTCTCTGGGGAGAAATGTCAGCATTGATTGTGATCGCTATAATTCCTATTTTAGTTATGACCCTGGCAGTTCAGAAGTACCTTGTAAGAGGTCTCACCCTGGGAGCTGTAAAAGGCTAAAACTAAGAAAGGAAAAGGTGTCAGTTACGAGCAAAATACCTATTGCCACCAGTAAACACCCACTTATAATTGAGATAAGTCGTAGATTTTTCCTGAATCTCGCATAATAGTGCAGGAAGAAATTAAGAGCCAGAGAGGATAGAAAAAAAGGGATAGCAAGGCCCAGGGAGTAGAAACTTAAAAGAATAATACCTTTTACTATGGATTTGGTGGTACTGGCATAAAATAAAATGGAGCCTAAAATTGGTCCCACACATGGGGTCCACCCAGCTGCAAAAGTGGCTCCAATTAAAGGTGTTCCCCAGTAACCAATTGGTCTTCGGGTAAGATGAAATCTTTTTTCCTTGTCCAGAAAGGAAAGACGAAAAACCCCCATGGTGTAAAGACCAAAGAAAATCACAACACATCCACCTATTCTGGTAATCCACAGGCGATGCTCATAGATGAGTTGTCCAGCAAGAGAGGCACTTGCGCCAAGAGCAACAAAGATTGTCGAAAATCCAAGAATGAAAAGAATGGAATTAAAAATGATCCTTTTTCTTAAATCATGATCACCAGTTCCTTCGGTGATTTCAGAGAGCGAGCTACCTGCTACAAAAGAAATATAGGAAGGAATAAGAGGTAAGATGCAGGGTGAAAGGAATGACAAAAATCCTGCCGCCAAAGCTATGAGGACAAAAAAATCAAACATGAGAAAGCTCATTTTTATATTATACTGGTAAGTCAAAGAAGGTCAAATTTTGCCCTCTGAAACTGAAAAAATTAGAAAGGAGAGAAAAAGTGACTTCCAAAAGAGAATCCAAACATTCTGACCGTGAGCTTTTAAAAGCGCGACATCGAGCCGAGGAAGATTTTACCAAAACCGATCCCTGGCGGATCTTGCGAATTCAAGGTGAATTTGTGGAGGGATTTGATGCACTTTCCAAGATTGGACCAGCAGTGGCAATTTTTGGATCGGCCAGATTCTCCTCCGATAATCCTTACTATAAAGCCGCCTGTCAAGTTGCCGAAAAGTTATCCAGAGCTGGACTTACCATAATTACAGGTGGTGGACCGGGAATAATGGAAGCCGCCAATATGGGGGCTTACAGAGCTGGTGGAATTTCAGTGGGCTGCAATATAGAACTTCCAGAAGAACAAAAAGCTAACCCTTATCAGAACATCTCTCTTCGTTTTAGATATTTTTTTGTCCGCAAGATGATGTTTGTTAAGTACTCGGTGGCTTTTGTTATCTTTCCGGGTGGTTATGGAACCATGGATGAATTTTTTGAGTCATTGACACTTGCTCAGACCGGAAAAATAGAACATTTCCCCATTATCCTCTTTGATTCTCCCTACTGGAAAAATCTTATAGATTGGATGAAGAAATTCATGCTGGAAACAGGTTGTATTGATGAAAAAGATCTCGAACTTTTTCACCTTATTGACGACCCGGAGAAAGCAGCCAATCTTATAATTGAAAATTCAAAAAAACACGGATATATCTAATCTGCTTCTCCGGGCACAAAATAAAGTTTTCAAGTCATTTTGGGAAGATCTGGATTCCCTGGTCCAAAGTGCTTAAGCATAACCAGATTTTCTGAATCACTCAGATTGATTATTTCTAACTCGGAAGCAGCTTCTCTGGTAACAAAAAGCTCATCTTTAGTGAGTTCTCCAAATCTTATGAGAGTAGGACTTTCCACTTCTAAATTGCCGACTTTTCCGTAGCCCTGAACCACTATTAAACCGTAAGCTGCACTATCTTTAATCTTTACCGTTTGACCCGGAAAAACTGTTAATTCCTTAGCACTAAAGTAACTTGATTTATAAGCTATCCAGTTTTCCACATATCCTGCATCTTCCATCTCCTCCTTCGGGTTAACCGGGAGAGGTTCAACAAAGTGGTTTCTGGCAAATTCAGGATCAAGATTTGCCTCCCAATCCAGCATGTCCACAATGTAATCAAGATCGTGGCGATGATCCTCGGGAACATCCTTAACCAGAAGATCCCAGGGAACAGGTCTTCCTTCAACCAGAGACTGGAACATGGCAAAAACATCACTTGCTCTTTGAGGTTCATAAGTTACCAGAGTCCCGGGAGCATGTAAGATTCCAGGTGGAACATCCCAACCAGTTCCAGGTTTAAGCTTGTAAGCTCTTGAGTGATAGAGGATACCGTTGTCTCCTTCATTCCAGCGTTCTAAACACCGAATTATATCTTCCCGGGTGGTTCCTGGCTCAAGACCGAAGAAAGTATAGGGGAAACTTCCTTCTATGAAATTAAGCTGAGGTGGGAAATAATAAGCTTCAGGTTTTCCCATCCTTCCAACTCTGGCAGCATGTTTATCTGACTGATGAAGATGATGAGGAATGGGTCCCTTGTTGTCAAAAAACTTGCACAGTACCATCCATCCACCATACTGATCCATTACCTCTTTTCCCAGGAGTTTGTCTCCCATAAGCTCAATTGCTTCTTTTAGAAGTATTTTTTTTACCGAAGAGCCATTTTTTATCACGACGTAACTCAAACCTTCATCTGGAGGAGTTCCTGGACCATTGTCGGCATTGGTAGTGGAAGCAAACCATCTCTCACATATTCCACCTCTGTGGGCGCCCAGAGCATAGAGGTCTCGAGGATCGAGTTTTAATCTTCCTCCGGGAAAAAGAAATGAGCGAGGAACCCAGCAAGGTGCAAGTCTTAAAATTCCACCTCCTTCATCCAGCGCTTGATCAAGCAGTTTCATTTTTGTTTTATCGTCCATTAGATTACCTCCTTACACAACTCTCCTTGTATGAATTGAAATTTAAGGTATTAATCTCCCTGTGGAGAGAATATCCTGGTCAACTTTTAATTTTAAGTTCTTTAAAATGTAGAAATAGAAAACTCCTTTATCTTTGATGGTTAGTCCCACCACATTTTCCCCGGTTTCTCTCTTAAAATGATTTCCTTTAAAAAAGCTACGGCCTTATAAAATCCTTCTTCTAAGGAAGCAAGAGCATCTTCATGCTCAATAGATAAGACATCATCGTATCCCACCATTTGAAGAGCACTAACTATGTCTTTCCATATTTTATAGTCATGTCCGTAGCCTACACTTCTGAAAATCCAGGATCTTTTATCTACTTGAGAATAAGGCTTGGTGTCAAGAATACCATTGACTGATGCATTAATAGGATCAACTGCAACGTCCTTGGCGTGAACGTGGTAGATAGCATCTCCAAGTTTTCTTATGGAGGCTACAGGGTCTATACCCTGCCAGAAAAGATGACTGGGATCAAAATTTGCTCCGATAGTATCTCCTACTGCTTTCCGTAGACAAAGAAGAGTCTCTGTATTGTAAACAG
>Ga0190361_1000765_pt1 | contig 12624 bp, 10 predicted proteins | sample 48721845_MG_FD_161273 | JGI IMG/M metagenome (GOLD analysis project Ga0190361, IMG submission 161273) | Hydrothermal vent microbial mat bacterial communities from Southern Trench, Guaymas Basin, Mexico - 4872-18-4-5_MG | ecosystem: Environmental > Aquatic > Marine > Hydrothermal vents >...
GTAGCAAAGGACTCGAGAGTAAACTTATTGGAACTGTATCTAGATGCACAAAATGTAAACCATCAGTAGGTTGGCTTGGCAATTATTCACCAAAGAAACAAATAAGAATGTCTGGACTTTGGCTTACCCAGCATCTTAATGCAGAAGGAATAACGGTGGAAGATATGCTAGTTATTGAAAAACTAATTCAAAAAACTAAAAAGTGGATTGAAACCAGATGGTAAAATGATTGAGAGCTATAGCGACGGTGGGTACTCTGTGGCAACTTCGTTGTCTTGTCCCTATCGGGGTCACTTAACAGGCGAGTGTGTAACTCGCCTACGTTCGCTCAAATTTAGCAAATCCTGACTTCGCGTATCTACAGCACTTTAAACGAAATCGGGTGCGATGGGTTAACTGATACAATAAAAAATAACGCGAGGTGAAAAATATGACTGAAAGAGACATAAACTTTGAGGATAAACTGTGGAAAGCTGCAGATAAGCTTAGAAAAAAGGTTGAAGTTCACGAATATAAGTATGTGGTTTTGGGTTTGATCTTCTTAAGATACATCTCCTTTGCATTCGAAGAAAAACAAAAGGATCTAAAAAACGAAGTCAAAGAATTTTCGGATGAGTTTGGATATTATCTTATGGAAGACAGAGATGTATATGTTGCTGATGGTGTTTTATATGTGCCTGAAAAAGCAAGATGGGATTACATAAAGAAAAACGCAAATCAGCCAAATATTGGGGAGATTTTAGATGAAGCTATAGAAGTTCTGGAAAGGGAATATCCCAAACAATTAAAAGATGTCATTCCAAAGATATACACCAAGATCAACCTAAGTCCGGATGACCTTGCATACCTCATAAATGTTTTCTCCACAATCGATTTTGGCGACGGACATAAAGGGAAAGATATATTCGGCAGGATATACGAGTATTTCTTGGGAAAGTTTACTGAAGCAGAAGGTAAAAAAGGTGGGGAGTTCTATACACCCAGGAGTTTAACCAGATTGATAGTTGAAATACTTGATGTTAAAGAGGGAAGGATATTTGACCCTGCCTGTGGGAGTGGTGGTTTCTTTGTTTCTGCTCTTGAGAAACTTGAAAGGGAAGGCAAGGAAAAAGCGCTTCTTTCAATATATGGACAGGAATCAAAAGAGTTTGTCTGGAAGATAGCAAAGATGAATCTTGCAATTAGAGGAGCCGAGGGAGACATCAGAATTGGAGATTCCTATCATGATGACAAATTCCCTGATTTAAGGGCGGATTATGTGGTTTCGAATCCTCCGTTCAATGATAGTGGATGGGGGGCAGACAGAGTTAAAGATAACGATCTAAGGTTTAAATACGGCATTCCACCAGATAACAATGGAAACTACGCTTGGATTCAACATTACATATATCATCTGGCACCAAATGGGAAAGCTGGATTTGTTATGGCAAATGGCGCCTTATCCAGTGGTGGAATTGAGGGAGAAATCCGAAAAAAGATAATCGAAGACGACCTCATATACGGTGTCATCGCCACTCCTGAAAAGCTATTTTACACAGTATCTTTACCCGTATCTCTGTGGTTTCTGAGAAAATCCAAGCCGGATCACATGAAAGGGAAGGTTTTGTTTATCTATGCAAAGAAAATGTTTAAACCAATTTCAAGGAGGCAGAACGTTTTCACTGAGGAACACATAGCAAAAATGGTTGAAAAGTTCAGAATGTTTGAAGCAGGAGAACCAGAGGAGAAGATAAACGAAGTGGGATTTGCAAAGGTGGCAACAATTGAAGAGATCAGGAAGAATGGTTACGTTCTAACACCAGGAAGATACGTTGGAATAAAGATTGAAGATGATGGCATTCCTTTTGAGAAGAAAATGGAAGAGTATTCTCAGCAACTGTACCTACTGTTAAAAGAAGAAGAGGAACTGACAGAGAAAGTGCGCGAAGTCTTCAAAGCGTTGGGATGGGAGGTTCAGCAATATGGAAATGGAAACTATAGACAGAGAGTATAAAGAAACCTTCGGAGATTCGGTGTTGAAAGCGATATGCGCTATGGCTAACACCAAAGGTGGAGAGGTAATAGTCGGTGTAACTGATAATGGGGAAGTAAAGGGTATTGAGATAGACAATAAAGAATTGGAAAGGATCACTCAGAAAATAGCGGGCAAATTGGGATTGCATCCAAGAATCGAAGTAAAAGAGAAAAACGGGAAAAAGATTATTGTAATCACTGTTCAAAGATCAAATGTGCCCATCTCTCTCAATGGAAGGTATTATGAGAGAGTTGGTAACACAACCAGAGAGATGAAACCTGAAAGGTTGAGGGAGTTTTTCCTGAAAAAAGCAAATTGGGATTCTCTCATAAACGAAGAAGCAGACTTTGATGAAATAGACGAAGAGACCGTAAAGATGTTTATAAGAATGGCAAATGCAAAGGGAAGACTTACAGTATTTGATGAAGATGCAGATACGAAAGCTCTTTTCAAACACTTAAAATTATCAAATAAGGGTAGATTGACAAATGCGGCGATAATTTTGTTCGGAAAAGAGCCTCAGAAATACTTTTTAAATGCAGTGTTGCGTGTGATAAGACTCAAAAATGAAATAACTCCAATTGGAGATAGACTGATAGGTGGTAACCTTTTCAAACAGGTTATTGAAGGGGAGGAAGCGATAAAAAATTTTCTTGGAGTAAGGTATGAAATTAAAGGACTTGTGAGAGAAGAGATATGGGATTATCCGTTGCCGGCAATAAGAGAGGCTTTGATAAATGCATTGATCCACAGAGATTACTTCAGATGGAACGTTCAGACCCAGATTAAAATCTTTGATGATTATATATGGTTTTATAACATTGGTGGATTACCAGAGGGTATAACCATTGAACAGTTAAAAGAACCCCACCCATCAGTTCCAAGGAACCCCTTGATAGTGCATATTTTTTACCTTGCTGGTTTCATAGAAGAAATGGGCTCTGGAACAGGCAGAATAATAGACAATATGAAATCAGCAGGACTCCCTGAACCAGAATTTAAAGAAGAGTCAGGCGGGTTTTCTGTTTACTTCAGAAAAGATATATACACTGAAGAATACTTGAGAAAGCTCAATTTGAATGAGAGGCAGATAAAAGCGGTGATGTATGTGAAAGAGAAGGGGAAGATAACAAATAGGGAATACAGAGAAATGTTTTCTATAACAGACAGAACTGCACTCAATGATCTAAAGGATTTATGCGAAAAAGGCATTCTGGTGAGAATCGGCAAAACAGGAAGATCAACTGAATACATATTAGCAGAACCAGGCAGTAAACCCGAAAAACCCGAAATAAACCCGAAATAAACCCGAAAATTTGGGGTGAGCTATGTTGAAATTCAAATGGGAAACGGAATTTAAGAAAACTGAGATTGGAGAGATCCCGAGGGATTGGGAAGTAAAAAGCATTGAACAAATTACAAAAGAGGCAATAGTTGGTTCTACTCCATTAAGGAGAACCAAGGAATATTGGGAAAAAGGAACAATTCCCTGGCTTACTAATAAAGAAGTTCAATATAACCAGATTAATTTTATAGAGGACACAGCAGAAAAAATTACCCCTTATGCTCTAAAAAGAACAAATTTAAAGCTTATCCCTCCATTTTCTCTGATAGTATCTTTTACAGCATCTGTTGGGAAGGTAGCAATAAATAAGCTACCTATTACTACTAATCAACAATTCATTTCTTTCGTTTTAAATGATAAGGAAGATGTTAAATTTTATGCCTATTATTTGCTCCTTTCTCAAGAACTTATAGAAAGTTTTAGTGGAGCAACACCTTTTAGTTTCATTACTAAAGAAAAAGCCTTACAAATTCCAATCCCTCATCCCCCTCCAGAAGAACAATCCCGCATCGCTACCGTTTTATCGTGGTTTGATGACCTGATAGAGAACAAGAAAAAGCAGAATGAAATTTTAGAAAAAACCGCAATGGCGATTTTCAAGTCGTGGTTTGTGGACTTTGAGTCTTTCCAGGATGAGGAGTTTGTTTATAATGAGGAGCTGGATCGCGAAGTGCCGAAGGGATGGAAGGTGAAAGGACTTGGAAGCTTTGCTGAAATTATTATGGGACAATCTCCATCTTCAAAATATTATAATGAGGAAGGCGAAGGTTTACCTTTTATTCAGGGGAAAGGTCAGTACGGAAAATACACACCACAAACGACTGTCTATTGTTCAAAATTAGTAAAGGTAGCTAAACCTAACGATATTTTGGTTACTGTAAGAGCACCTGTTGGAGAATTAAACTTAGCAGATCGTGAATATATTATCGGAAGAGGTGTAGCAAGTTTAAGAAACAAATATTGGGCCTTCTTATTTTTGTATCTGTTAAGCGATAATGAACGGTTAAAATCGTATGAAAGAGGAACAACTTATGATGCTATAACTAAAGAAGAATTAGATTCTTTTCCTTTACTTCTTCCTCCCCAGCACATTTTAGAAAAATTCCATTCCCTCGTAGAACCACTCTTCCAGAAAATCATCTTGAATCAAAAGCAAATTATGGTTTTGCGAAAAGTAAGAGATGCCCTGCTGCCACAACTGGTTTTTGGGAAATTAAGGGTGGTGGAGATTTAAGATGCAAGAACAAAGAGAAAGTAAGAAAGTAATAATTAGCAGAGAAGAAGTTAAAGGAAGATTGAAAGAATTGTTGGATAGAAACGAACCTATGTGTATTGCAATAAAAGGAGAGTGGGGAGTGGGTAAGACTTATTTACTGAAAGAATTTTTAGACAACGAACTCAAAGAAGAAAAACATGCTTACATATCTTTGTTTGGAAAATACTCTTTGGAAGATATAAAAAATGATCTTGGTTTGCAGATCGTGCTAAAAAAAGTTTACAACCACAAGTTTATAAAAACATTCTTTAAAGGTGTAAAATTAAGTCTTGGTCCCTTGAGTGTAAACGTAAATGTAAATATTTTTGATTTGATACCAAAAGAGAAACTTAAAGATGTAATAATCTGCTTTGACGAATTCGAAAGACTCTCGCCTAATTTGGAAATGAAAGAAGTTCTCGGATTTATATCTTATCTCAGGGAAAACTCAAATTGTAGAATAATTCTCATACTGAATGAAGAGAAAGTCACAGAAGAAAATGAAGGAGCACACAAAGTATACAATGAATACAAAGAAAAACTCGTAGACTACGAAATAACGCTAAATCCCTCTGTTGAAGAAAACTTAGAAATAGCAACCAAAGAAATACATAACATATCTCAAAGCTTCGAAGAAGCTATTGGAGAGTTTGCTCATTTGTTGAACATTAAAAACATAAGAATTTTAAAAAGGTTGGTCAATGCTTATAAAGATTTTTCATTTATTGAAAATATAGATGTATTAAAAAATGAGGATGGTTACTATGTAAAACGGGATTTCTATAGGAAACTTATTTTATTATCATATATTGCATATAAATATAACAAGACGAAAAACCTCAAAGAAGTATTAAAAGCTATCTCAGAAACTCTTATTCAGAAGTTTTTTTCAAAATCAAGTGACCATGAAAAAGATCTTAAACCAGATGAGAAAGAAATAATGGAAATCATGGAAAATTCTCCTGTTCCATTATGGAAATCTTTTTTTACTTTTGAAGAATCAGAGGATGTCAAATATATTTGTGAATATATAAAGTATAACTTGCTCACAGAAAATATAAAAAATGGATTGCGTGGTTTCCTAATAAAGGAACATGAAATTATTAAAAATATGAACATAACAAATGAATTCGAGAAGTTAATAGAAGAGTTAAAATTTAATTTTCTCAAAGAAGTTAGTGATGTGGAGAAAGAAATTTTAAACCTTATATCTGAAAGTTCTAACTTAAAAGCGTTAATTTCATCTCAAGGTATATTTTCATTTATTAATACACTGCTTTTTATCAAAAAAATAACTGGCAATGAACGATTTTTTGAAGTTGCAAAAGAATGCTTTAAAGAGTTTGTAAATCTAAAAAAACAAGAATTATTTCGCTATTATGACGACATCAAAATGCATGTAAACCATCTTTTTGATGAAGATTTTAGAAAATATGCTAAAGAGATTTTGGAGAAAGAAATGGAAGAGGCAAGAAAAGCTAATACAGCTAATATTTCCTGTGAGAAAGTCATAAACGTTATTGGAAACATTTTCCAACAAAGTGGATGGAATAAAGAAGATGAGTTTATTTTAAATAGTTTATCGAAAGAATTTATTAAGGATTGTTTAAAAAAATCTTCCGAATTTACTAAACTTGGCATAGGCTTTTATAGAAGAACAAAAGGTAGTAGTAATTTTGAAAAATTTCTAAGATCCTTAGAAGAAGCCATTGAAGATCTTGAAATAGAAAAATCAAGAAAAGATTATATTAAAAACTTGCTAAATTCCGGATGAGGAGTAGAGAAAAGTGAGTTCCAAGTTCACAGAAGATTACCTTGTAGAACAACCCACTATAAACTGGCTCAAAGAACTTGGATATTCATATATCCATGGCTCTAATCTATCTCCTGATAATGGAGAAAGAGCGTCTTACAGAGATGTTATTCTCAAAAAGAGGTTTATCAACGCTATAAAGAGGATCAATCCATGGATTGATGATCATATTGCAGAAGAAGTTTATAAAGAGATTTCAGATATTCCACACCCTGACTTTGTGCTCAAAAGCAAGATTTTTTATGACTACCTGACACAAGGTGTCAAGGTTACCTCCAGGGAAAAAGAGGATGATAGAGCAAGGTTGGTTAAGATCGTTGATTTTGAGAACGTAGAAAATAACGAGTTTTTAGTTACAAATCAGTTCACTGTTGAGTATCAATTTGAAAGAGGCCTTTATAGAAGGCCTGATATTGTAATTTTTATCAATGGCATTCCTCTTGCAGTATTTGAACTCAAGAGTTTTAATGCCAACGAAACTGCAAAAGACGCTTTTAATGACCATAAGACAAAAATGAAGGATATTCCTCAACTCTACGTATATGCTCAAGTGTTGGTTGCAAGCGATGGGCTGGAGACAAAGTATGGTTCTACCACAAGCGACTGGGAAAGATTCTTTGTGTGGGAGGGTATCTTCAGTGATGATGATGTGGAGATTGAACAGATAGATGATGAACACTACAAATATGTTTACAATGGTAAAGAAATCACTTCTCTCGAACTTCTTTTAAATGGTCTTTTCAGAAAAGAGCATTTTATTGAGTACCTAGAGGACTTTATTTTCTTCCTTAAGTCAGGGAAAACATATACCAAAATGATAGCAATGTACCATCAGTTTTATACAGTCAAAAAGGCGATAGAGAGAACCAAAGAGTGTGTATTGAAAGGGAACAAGCCAGAAGACAGAAGAATTGGTGTTGTGTGGCACACTCAGGGTTCTGGAAAATCATTCACAATGCTTCTTTACGCAAGAAAGGCTCTCAAAGAAAAAGAACTGGAAAATCCGCTACTTCTTTTTATAACAGACAGAAAAAACCTTGATGAGCAACTTTATGGGCTGTTTTCTCAACTAAATGTTGCTAAAAAAGCAGAGTCTATTAAAGATCTGCAGGAAACGATAAAGACATTTGCGGGTGGTATTGTCCTTGCCACCATACAGAAATTTGGAAAGAAAAAAGCAGAGGAATATCCTTTCCTTACAGATAGAAGAAATGTAATTGTCATAGCTGATGAGGCACACAGAAGTCAGTACAGAGAACTTGCTCAGAATTTGAGAAGAGCCATCCCTAACGCGTCATTCATGGGTTTTACTGCAACACCCATAGAACTCAAAGATAGAGATACATATCTTGTCTTCGGTGAACCTATAAGTATTTACTCAATAGATAAAGCAAGAAGACACAGGGTTGTTGTGCCGATCTATTACGAAGCAAGACTTTCTAACCTGCATCTGACAAATGAGTTCATAGATGAAGAGTTTGAGGAGATCTCGGAGTTTATGGATAAAGAAGAAAAAGAGAGATTGAAACGTAAATTTGCAAGGCTTGAAAATTTGATTATGGCACCTGAAAGAATTAAAAACATTGCTAAGGACATTGTAGAGCACTTCAATAAAAGAGTTAAGGAAATCGATGGAAAAGCAATGGTGGTCACAATATCACGGAAAGCAGCGGTAAAACTCTATGAAGAAATGATAAAACTCCCTGATGCTCCCTCACTGGCCGTTGTTATGTCTGGAAATAAGCAAAAAGACCCTGAAGAGTTCAGACCACACATAAGAAATAAAAAGGAACTGGAAAACCTGCTCAACGACTTCAAAAATCTAGAAAAAGACCCTAAAATGGTAATTGTTGTTGATATGCTTCTTACAGGTTTTGACGTTCCTTGCCTTCATACCATGTATTTTGACAAACCCATGAAGGGTTACTCCCTTGCTCAAGCAATAGCAAGAGTTAACAGGGTGTTTAAAGATAAACCGGGCGGTTTGATAGTAGATTACATAGGTATCGCAGATGACTTAAAGAAATCTCTCCGTATCTATACCATGGATACGGTGGACTATATTTTAAGTGACATAAACAAAATCATTGAACTTATGAAGGAAAAATACGACATAGTATCCTCAATGTTCTATGGTTTGAATTATTCCAGCTGGCAGAGTTTACCCTCGGAAGGATTGGCAGAATTGACTACGAAAGCATATACCAGATTAAACACTGAAGATGCAAAGAAAAGATTTGTAAAAAACTATCTTGCATTAAAAAAATTATATGTTCTTGCCAGCCCGCATCCCGAGACGATCAAGATAAAAAATGACCTCAGATTTTTTGAAATGATAAAAAAGATGATTGTGAAATATTCTATAAGAAGACGAAGTGAAATCTCAAGGGACTTAGAATATGAGATAAACAGGTTGATCTCAAAAAGCATATCAGCGGAAGAGCCAGTGGATGTGTTTTCAATATTGAAGAAGGACAAACCAGACATATCAATACTGGACGATAGTTTTCTTGCACAATTTGAGAAAATGCAATACAAAAACTTTGCAGCGGAGATATTGATGAAAGTACTAAATGATGAAATTAGGGTGAGATTGAGGAAAAATCCAATAAGATATAGATCACTATATGAAATGCTTCTTAAAACCATTGAAAGATACAACGTGAGATTAATTGATACCTCTGATGTAATAGAAGAACTTATAGAGATAGCAAAGAAATTAAAGAAATCTGTTGAAGAGGGGAAAACTCTTGAATTATCAGAGGAAGAATTGGCATTTTATGACCTTCTTTATTCTAAAATAGGCTCAATAGAAACATCGGAGAAAATAAGAGAAATTGTCAAAAAGATACTTGTTGAACTTGGACCTTATGTAAAAGTTGCAGACTGGCATAAGAAAGAGAGCATAAGAGCTAAAATAAAAATGATAGTGAAAAAGTCATTAATAAAAATGGTTAACACTAAAATGTCATACAAGCAGATTGATGCGGTTGCTAATGAAATGCTTTCCTATATGGAAACTATATATGCCGCAGCATAGTTTATACCCGTCGTACCTGACTCTCCATTCTCTAACAGTCGTTTCGAGGCTAAGCCTTCGTTCTCTTTGGAGCAATACCTCACCATTGTTGACAGGGCAACAGAAAGAAAAAGTTTTCCTGGGTAGCAATTAACATTCTCGGTCCGGCAGGTTACCTGGTGCCGGAAATTCCATGCAGATAACAGCTTTTAAGGGAAATGACGCGTGGTGGATTTCAAAAATCAAGACAAAAGGGTGAAACCATGCATCAGATTCAAAGGTTGCAGAAGATATTTGAAATTCAAAAAGAAACAATGGACATTCCTTCTCTCTTAGAGAGAGTGTTCCCTGGCGCAAGGCTGTGTCAAGGATCTGCTGTAAAAAGTTGTTCACCTTTTCCAATTAGAGTGAGAGTTTCTTTTATTCCACCGGGATACAGAGCCTTTTTCATTTTTACAGCATTTATTGTACACTACCAACGAATCGGATCGAACACTTGTTATGCGCTGTTCAGCACTACGAGTTGAATTCGATATATTCATTTTTACATGGATTACCAGAACATATCCGCATTTTCAAATCTCTAGGTCTTGCGATGAAGAAACCGATGGTAGTGGTGTTGAAACCGTGCTGACAAATGCCTTTGCCTCTTGTTTCACCTTCACCGTGATCTTGGACGATCTCCGTCATAACGTTCTCTGTTTAACTTTTCAGTACTGTAAAGTCATAATAGGATTTTTTAGCAGGAGTTGTGAGCTTACAAATCCTTTATCTCAAAACCTTTCGATCATAATGTTCCAACCTGTCCTTCAAGTTTAAACTGTGTAAACCTCAAACTTGAAACAAAGGGGCTTTAAATATCTTCTTCAAGGTGATGATAAAGAGTTCTCCTAGGAAAGCTTTTTTTGCTTTGGTTCTTTAAACCCTCTTTTCGAGCTTTTCTCTTTACCTAAGAAAAAAGCGATCTAATGAGAATTTTGTCAAAAATAGTTCTTAAATAAAAATATCAACTCACCACTAAACTTTTATGATAAACTTCCTGTGAGAGGTGGTTGCTGTGAAGTACAAATTCACAGTGGTTATAGAAAAAGATGAACATGGCTACTTTGCATATTGCCCAGAACTTCAAGGTTGTTACACTCAGGGAGAAACATATGAAGAAGCTTTGGAAAATATAAAAGACGCTATAAAACTTCATGTGGAAGATAGACTCGCTTGTGGTGAGGAAATACCTCAAGCAGAATCTGTGTCTTTAACGATAGTGGAGGTTTAATTTAAATGCCTAAATTACCTCGAGTTACAGCTGAAGAAGTTATAAAAGTTCTTAAAAAGAGAGGATTCAAACTGGTTCGTCAAAGTGGTAGTCACAAAATATTTCGAAATGAAGCGGGAAAAAGAGTAACAGTTCCTTACCACTCGAAGAAAATTCTTCATCCTAAAGTTCTGAAAAGCATCATACACGATATGGAATTGTCAGTCGAGGAATTCATAAATTTGCTCAAGGGGTAACTCTCGTTTTCTGTATCCTTTCACACCTGTATTTTCTATCTTCATCCCCTTCCTTACATGCCCAACTTTCTCCATAATTACTTCATGAAATAGCCTGGCATTACCCATTTTTGTGATAAACTTCCTGTGAGAGGTGATTAAGTTGAAATTTGCTGCTGTTGTTTGGAAAGAAGGAAATCAGTGGGTTTCTTTATGCCCAGAACTCGGTGTCGCAAGCCAAGGAGACTCTCCAGAACATGCTATTGAAATGCTGAAAGAAGCTGTGGAACTTTATATAGAAAACGCAAAAGAATTGGGAATCTGGAAAGAAAGAGAAGAGGGTATCACCTTCACCACTACAATTGAGGTGTGAGGTGTGAAGAGGTTATACAGTAGTGATGAAGTTATCAAAGCACTTCTTCGCATGGGATTTCAGTACGCTCCAAAAAGAGGAAAAGGAAGTCATATTGCTTTGTATATGGATTGGGAATACGTGAAGTTTGCCATAGCAAATTTGGGCTAGCCAAAGGCGAAGATATATATATACTTGTTATACGCCGTTGGCTCAATCACACTTTTCACCAAATGTTTCTTCAATCCATCTTTTGATTTCATCTCTTACCCTTTGGAATTCAGCTACTATTTCATTTTCATTTCCTTTAAATTCAGAAGGGTCTTTGAAGCCCTTATGAAGGTATGTTTTACCGCCAGGAAAAAATGGGCAAGCTTCTTTGGCATTATCGCATACCGTAACTACATAATCAAATTCTTTTCCACGAAATTCTTCAGCACTTTTTGAGCGGTGATTGGAAATATCTATGCCGATCTCAGACATTACTTTTATAGCATAAGGATTAACTTTCGTTGGTTGAGTTCCGGCGCTATATGCTTCATAGCGATCACCATATAATGTTCGAAGAATACCCTCAGCCATTTGAGATCGAGCAGAGTTGTGTGTACAGATAAACAGAACTTTCTTCTTCATTTAACAACCACTCCCCTTGTACCAATTCTCATTCCATACTGTGGTAAATCTAAACGGCATTCTTTAAATAAATAATACTTTTACGAATCGAAACAAGCAAGAGCATTGCTGGAACCTCAATCAATAACCGACTACTGTCGCTAACGCTGCTCTAGATTCCAATCCGAAAAGCATAGTTGCTGTTGCAATTGCTACCTCAAAATTATTTGATGCACCAATCATTGCAAAAGGGACAGCATCATGACGGGAGAGTTTGAGCAACCTTGCCAAAACAAAATTAAAAAGGATAGTTCATTATGACCTCTTCCTTAAAAGAGAACGAAAGTACCAATGTGGCAAGAAGAGCAGATATGCTAATCGGTGTGAGATGATGCAAAAACTTTGTATTAAACCAGTCTATTCCTTTGGACTTGATAACCCACTTTTGTGAAAAGTATCCAGCAACCAATGGTAAAGCTACATAGATCGTTACCGAAAATATAATTGTCTACCAGGTATAGGAGTCGCATTTACACCAAGTAAAAATTTTCCAAGAGGTGCATAAAGTACAAGCATTGTTAGAGATTTTATGGCAACCATGACCAAAGTAAGTCCATTATTGAAAGAGAACCTCCGGTCCTGTGTTTATCTTTCCAAAACCGAGGAGTATCACAATCGATAATGTTGCCAACGTAACATAGAGAATCGTGAAGATGTACCTTCTCA
>Ga0190361_1000766_pt1 | contig 12613 bp, 10 predicted proteins | sample 48721845_MG_FD_161273 | JGI IMG/M metagenome (GOLD analysis project Ga0190361, IMG submission 161273) | Hydrothermal vent microbial mat bacterial communities from Southern Trench, Guaymas Basin, Mexico - 4872-18-4-5_MG | ecosystem: Environmental > Aquatic > Marine > Hydrothermal vents >...
AGGAAATGTATATGGAGCCACAAAGGCATTTGTAAGGCAATTCAGCCGTAATCTCAGGGCAGATCTCTTGGGCACAGATATAAGGGTATGCTGTGTGGAGCCCGGACTTGCAGAGACGGAATTTTCTATTATAAGGTTTAAGGGGGATAGAGAAAGGGCAAAAAAGGTGTATGAAGGGACAAGATCACTTGAGGCGAAGGATATTGCAGAGATAATTTATTGGATTTCAAACCTTCCTTCTCATATTAATATAAACACCATTGAGATAATGCCTGTTTGCCAGGCATGGAGCACATTAAAAATTCATAGAAAAAATGATAAGGAGGAGCTATGAATCCGTTGGCAGCGGAATTAAACGAGATCATTAAGGGCTCTAACCCCCATATATATGATATGTTAAGTGAGGTAGGAAAAAGGCTCTTCTTTCCCAAAGGGATTCTTACTCAAAGTGCAGAGGCAAGAGAAAAGGCATATCTTTTCAATGCAACAATAGGTATGGCAACGGAAAAGGGTGATACCATGTATCTACCTTCAATAATGAATATTATCCAGGGTCTATCCCCCAAGGATTCTTTAACCTATGCCCCTTCCTTTGGAATAAAAGAGCTTAGAGAGGCGTGGAAAGAGTCCCTTTATCAAAAAAATCCCTCTCTTAAAGGCAAAGAGATAAGTCTTCCAGTAGTAACAAATGCCATCACACATGCCTTAGCTGTGGTGGGGGATATGTTTGTGGATTCGGGTGATGTGCTTGTATTACCTGATAAGATGTGGGGCAACTACAATATGATATTTTCAGTCAGAAGAGGTGCAAAGATAGTAAATTATACACTATTTAATGAGAACAACGGGTTCAATATTGAAGGATTTAACTCCTGTCTCAATGAGCTTTCCAAAAAATACAGGAAGATTATAGTTGTGCTGAATTTTCCCAATAATCCCACTGGATACACTATAAGCACAAGGGAGGCAGATGGAATATGTGAGGTTATAGCTGGAGTTGCTCAAAAAGGTGTAAATATAATAGTGTTTTCAGATGATGCATACTTTGGCCTGTTCTATGAAGAAGACTGCCTTAAAGAGTCCATATTTTCAAGGCTCTGCGGCATTGATGAAAGAATACTGGCCATAAAACTGGACGGTGCCACAAAAGAGGATTATGTATGGGGTCTTAGAGTGGGGTTTATCACCTATGGTGTAAAAGGAAAAGATGATATTTCAAGGCTATATGATGCGCTTGAGAGAAAGACTGCTGGTGATGTGAGAGGCTCCATTTCCAATACATCCCACCTGAGTCAAACCATTATCTTAAATGCCATGAGATCTCCCAATTATCTGATGGAAAAAAGAGAAAAATATGATATTATGAAAGGAAGGGCTGAGGAGGTAAAAAGGGTCTTATCGGATCCTAAATATAATGAGGTATGGGATCCTTATCCCTTTAATTCGGGATATTTTATGTGCTTAAAGCTTAAGGATATTGATGCAGAGAATCTTCGCAAATATCTTCTTGATAGGTATGGTGTTGGACTTATATCTTTGGGAGAAAGGGATCTAAGGGTAGCCTTTTCATGCATTGAAAAGGTAGATATCAAAAGACTATTTGATACCATATATAAGGCCGCTTTGGAGATTAAAGAAGGGTAGCTTAGATGTTAAAGCAGTTAAATGAGCTGGTAGGCAGTATCAGAGAGGAAGAGTGGTTTAAGAGATGTAAAGAGGAGAGAATACTCCATAAAGATATTGCCAGTTGGGCAGAGTTAAGATTGCTACCAGAGTTCTTATCCCTATTTGTGGAAGAGATAGAAAAGATAATAGATATAGACCCTGAGCAATCTGAACAAGAGATCCTTAGCAAAGTAACTGAACATATGGTGCGTTTCTTGGGCGCACATTCTGCCTCTGTAAGGATCTATGATCCTATTACAGAGCAGATGCTTGCCTATGGCTCCTATCCTTTAGAAGATAGGGCCAGAGAGAGCTATATCCCCCTTGAAGGAACCATTGCAGGCACAGTAATAAGTGATAGAAAGATCTATACGGTTCCTGATATATCAAAAGAGAAGAAATATATGGACAAAAAGAGGGTCATACAGAAAGGCGTTAATTCTCTAATGGCCGTTCCCTTAGAGATTCCCCAATTTTTCCCTTATCAGAGGGATACTACAGGGGTTATACAGATATACTATGAGGAGAAGGGTAAGACATTTACTCCTCTTGAGATTCAGTGTGCTGAGGTTATGTCAAGGAGACTCAGCTTTGTAATTGCAAGGAAAAAGCTCCTCTCTTTGCATAGGGTAAATGAAAAGAAGGAGACCATTGTAAAGAAGATATTTTCCAAGCTGGGCACACGAGGAGGTATCAAGCTTAAAGATGTATTTAATAGCCTCATACCTGAACTTGCAGACATACTTAATTTTCAAAGCTGCGCCCTATTTAGCCTTGCTTCTGATTATGAACACTTAGTGCTTGAAGCAGGATATCCTGATGATCCTTCATATCACGGCATTGGAAAGAAATTTTCCATAAAAGAAGATCCCGTATTTGAAATACTGCTCAATAGAAGGCCCTATGAAGGAGATAACTATTACGAATTAGTAACCAATTCCTATGTATTGGTAATTGATCCTCAAAAGAGCAGTATCATCTCAGATAAGGTAAAGAGATTTGCAAGGGAGCGAAATATTAATTCCATACTCTATATTCCCCTTCTTATGGGTGATGAGATCACCCAGATTCTTACCTTTGATGCACTGGATCAAAAAAAGTTATATACTGAGGACGAAATCGAGGTATTGATATTTCTTGGTAGAGAGCTCATGAAGGCATACAGATTGGAACAACTGGATGATATTCTCCATGATTTTAAAAATCCTGCCATAGCTATTGCAGGGTTTGCAAGAAGGCTTGATAAGATGATGAAGGAAAAGGGGCTTGTAGATGCGGATATAAGGATATCCCGATACTTGGATATATTGCTTGAAGAGACAAGCAGACTACAGGAGATGGCACTCAGCATCTACCACATTGGTGAAAAACAGGTAATAAATCTTACAGAGGTATTGAAAAAGAGATTTGAGATAAATAAAGAGGCTATAAAGGAGCAGCTAAAAGAGCTTATATTTACCAAGGAAGGCCCCTTTGAAGATCCTCTTTATGTGGAAAGCTATCCCCTCCATTTAGAAAGGATTCTGGATAATCTACTAAATAACGCCACCAATGCTATTCCCACAAAGGGAGGGATACTTTCCATCAGGACCTACAGAGAAGGCCCGTGGGCATGCGTAGAGATAGCAAATACAGGCAAGATATCAGAAGAAGAAAGGCTAAGATTTATTGAAGGGGAAGGGAAGGGTAGAGGAATATATATCACTTACAGAATTGTAAAGCTACTAAATGGAAAGATTGATATAGATACCACCATGAATAAGACTATTGTGACTGTAAAACTACCTCTAAGGGAACCTCCTACTTCATAATATTGAATACAACTCTCTTTTCTGTCTCATCCACCTTTAATTGGAATATATCTGGCCTGGAATAGTGGCCAACTGGGTCAAAGTCCAGTTTTGCCATGATAATATCAGAGAGATTTAGCTTTGCATATAATATCCCTTCTTTATTGTAGAGAGGCCCCTTAATAATGGAACCAAAGGGAGAAATTATTGCACTTCCACCCCTACATATAATATCTGGAAGAGAATCCAGATCTCCAATCCCAGGCAGATCACGAGGAAACATATCCTTCTTTACAAACTGATTACATCCCAAGACAAAACACCTTCCCTCACATGCAATATGGACAAGGGTAGAGATCCATGTATCTCTTGAATCTGCTGTGGGAGCCAGATATATCTCAACACCTTTTCCATAAAGGGCGGTTCGTGCAAGAGGCATATAGTTTTCCCAACATATCAATCCTCCCACTCTTCCATATTCGGTCTGGATAACAGTTAATGTGCTTCCATCTCCTTCAGCCCAGATAAGCCTCTCTATTCCAGTTGCACGCACCTTTCTATGTCTTCCAAGGAATCTCCCTTGTGGGCTGAAATAGAGTATGGAACAATACAAAGTCCCGCTTCTATACCCTGAAACTCTTTCTATCGCTCCTATTGCTACATATACCTTTAGATCACCACTGACCTCCGCTATGAGATCTGCTTCTCTTCCAGGAATCTCCAAAGAGTTTTCCCAATAAAGCTGCCACAGTTTTCTACCTTCATTGCTTCTGCTTCCCCTTCCAATTCCAAAGGCTAATCCCCTGGGATATGCAGGAATGAATGCCTCTGGAAAGAGTAAGATCTTGGCCCCTTCCTTAGAGGCCTCCTCCATAAGCCTTACCGCCTTATATGTTGTATCTTCCTTATTGAAAGGGATGGGTGATGTCTGAATAACTGCTACCTTAACTGTGCTTTTGAAATCCATATTCTATATCCCAAAATGGATAAATTTTCTATCTAAGCTCCTATACTGAATAGCCTCTGCCACATGTTCTACCCTGATAGATTTAGAGCCTTCAAGATCAGCTATGGTCCTTGCCATCTTAAGTATCCTGTAGTGTGCTCTTGCACTAAGACCTAAATTTTCCATTGCCTTTTCAAGCATAGACATAGACTCACTATCCAAAGGGCAGAAATGTCTGATCTGACGTGTATTCATCCTGGAATTTAACCTAATATCTGACCCTTTGAATCTCATTCTCTGAATCTCCCTTGCCCTTTTTACCCTCTCTAATATCTCACTACTTGTCTCAGCTTTTATGGTTTGTTGTAGTTCAGAAAAATCCACAGGTGGCACCTCAATATGGAGATCAATCCTATCCATGAGAGGACCTGAAATCTTAGATCGGTATCTCTGAATCTGCATAAAAGTGCATCTACACTCTTTCTTAGGGTCTCCTAAGTAACCACATGGGCATGGATTCATTGCGGCAACAAGCATGAACTCAGCCGGGTAGCTTATGGAAGTAGTTGCCCTTGAGATGGTTACCTTCCCATCCTCTAAGGGTTGTCTGAGGACCTCTAAGACATTCTTTTTAAATTCGGGGAGTTCATCTAAGAAGAGCACCCCATTATGGGCAAGGCTTATCTCCCCCGGTCTTGGGTATTGACCACCACCAATGAGTGCCACATCTGAGATGGTATGATGGGGTGCCCTAAATGGTCGCACCGTAATAAGTGGAGAGCCTTCTGGCATCAGCCCCATGACACTGTAAATCTTGGAGGTCTCTAATGCCTCTTCAAAGCTCAACTCAGGCAAGATGGTAGGAAGCCTCTTTGCAAGCATGGTCTTTCCTGCCCCTGGTGGCCCAATCATTATAACATTGTGCCCCCCTGCAGCCGCTATCTCCATTGCCCTCTTGGCATTTTCTTGACCTTGAACATCACTAAAATCCATCTCATAAAAGGATTCATTAAATAGGGCTTCAACATCTACTTTTATAGGTTCAACTTTCTCATTTCCCAAAAGATGAGATGCGATCTGACTCAGGTGTCTTATCGGAAATACCCTAACTCCCTTCACTAATGCCGCCTCTGATGCATTATGAAAGGGTAAAAATATGGAGCCGATCCCCTCTTTTCGTGCATTAAGTGCAATCGGCAGAGCACCCTTTATAGGTCTTAGAGAACCATCTAAGGAGAGCTCTCCAAGGATAATGCAGTCCTTTGTAGCCTCTTTCTTGATTATTCCAGTGGCCGAAAGTATACCAATGGCTATGGGAAGATCAAATGCACTTCCTTCCTTTTTAATATCAGCGGGGGCAAGATTTACAGTAATTCTATCAGTGGGGAAATGATAACCGCTGTTCTTTATAGATGCCTTTACCCTCTCTTTACTTTCCTTAACAGCACCATCTGGGAGTCCCACAGTGGAAAAGGAGGGAAGTCCTTGAGTAATATCAACCTCTACCTCTACAATATATGCATCAATACCATATACAGCACTGCTCAATACCTTTGAAAGCATAATGATATTTTTCTCCTTCAAAAGTCTTTTAATAATGAGAGCTTTGAAAAATTCAAGGCTCTCATGATTTGACTTTAGAGCCAAAATTCTTAAATTTATCTGTTCCTTGTTTACATAAAGCATAAATTTTGATATTTAGTAAAGTTTATTTTTGATATATTTAAAGGAGGCCATATGGCAAGGATAACGGTAGAAGATTGCCTCAGACAGATAAATAATCGCTTTATATTAATTCATATGGCTGCAAAGAGGGTTAGGCAACTACGCAAGGGAGCGGAGCCATTTGTAGTAACTAAAAACAAAGATATTGTCACAGCACTTAGAGAGATTGCAGCTGGAAAGGTAAGACTGGCAAAAGAGAAGCCCCAGAACAAAGGAGAGGATATAGAGAAGATAGAGGTTCAGGAAGAGCAAAAAAGATCTTAAAGGCTATGGGATATGTATAAGAGGGACTACTATGAAATCTTAGCCGTAAGTCGGGATGCCTCTGAAGAGGAGATCAAGAGGGCATACCGAAGGCTTGCCTTAAAATATCATCCTGACAGAAACCCTGGAGATAAGGAGGCAGAAGAGAGGTTTAAAGAGGCAGCTGAGGCATATGAGGTATTGAGGGATCCGGAAAAGCGTCGTATCTATGATATGTATGGCCATGAAGGGCTTGAAGGAAGAGGGTTTAAGGGTTTCAGCGGATTTGAAGACATATTCTCTGCATTCGGTGATATCTTTGAAGAGTTTTTTGGCTTTGGGAGATCTCGCACTCATTTTCGTGCACGCAGAGGAAGAAATCTCAGATATGATCTGGAACTCACTCTGGAAGAGGCATATACCGGAAAGGATGAAAAGATAGTATTTCATAGGCTTGAGACATGTGAAAGATGTGGAGGCTCTGGTATTAGCCCTGGTAGCAGACCCAAGGTATGTTATAAGTGTAGAGGCATAGGGCAGGTGATCCGAACTCAAGGATTTTTTGAGATCCGCACCACCTGTCCTGTCTGTAATGGCCAGGGGCAGATAATAACAGATCCGTGTAAGAGATGTGGAGGAGAGGGAAGGGTCAGAATCAGGAGGGAGATCACTGTGAGGATTCCTCCAGGAGTGGAAACAGGCTCCCAGTTGAGACTCAGGGGTGAGGGAGAGCCCGGTGAAAATGGCGGGGAGAAAGGGGATCTGTTTGTGGTTATTCATGTAAGAGAACATAAGTTTTTCACCAGAGAGGGGGAACATCTCCTATGTGAGGTTCCTATATCCTTTATTCAGGCAATACTTGGCGATATGATAGAGATTCCCTACTTTGGGGATGAGAGACTGGATGTTCATATTCCTCCTGGAACACAGCCTGGTGATATATTGACCATTAAGGGAAGGGGAATGCCCAGGTTAAATTCTAATGGTAGCGGTAATCTGTATGTGAAATTGAATGTTACAATTCCAAAAAAGATCACCCAACGCCAGAGGGAACTCTTAGAGGAGTTTTCAGATATTGAAAGATCCTCAAAGAGGGGAAAAAGTATCTGGCAGAGACTAAAAGGAGATTAAGAGATGTTAAGTAAGGAAAAGCTTGAAGAATTTAGAAGACTTCTGGAAGACAGACTAAAGGAATTGCTTGAAGAGGCAAGTAAGACTCTCACTGGCATGAGTAATAGCGAGGAGTCCTTTCCAGACGTATCGGATAGGGCCTCGTTTGAATCTGACAGATCCTTTATGCTGAGACTAAGAGACAGGGAGAGAAAGCTAATTGGAAAGATAAAAGAGGCCTTAGAGAGGATAGAAAATGGAACCTATGGTATATGCGAGCAGTGTGGAAAAGAGATATCAGAGGAAAGACTCAGAATTAGGCCAGTTACCACGCTCTGTATTGAATGTAAGAAGAAACAGGAGAGGGAAGAGAAGATAAAGGGAATTTAGGAGTATATAAACCCGAATTATGCAAGTAATTCGGGTTTATAAAAGTAAATGTTTCTTTTCTGTCGAAATTCGGGATAAAAAGAGATCTTTAAAGTCAGCATTCCCGCCTGTCAATATTTTTTGTGTTTAATATTTAGCTTGACTTGAAAATCCTTATATTTATATATTCAACACCTTATATGCCTCCAAAGGCAAAAGCAGGTTATCATATGAATAATGAGAGCTTTGAATTTTTCAAAGCTCTCAGAAAAAAGCTGTAATTAAGGGTTATTTTAAGTTAATTTTTGGGGGTTTGGTCTCCGACCCGGAGGGTTATCCGACCCGGAAGGGGGTGCAACCCCCAGTGTAAAAAGGGGTTATGCAAAGGTCTCATAATGACTTTCTTATAGATGGTATGATTCATGATGTATTTTTGGATCATGTAAATGACCTTCTGTCTTGGCGGAGATGAGGCAGTAATATTGATAGCATATAAAAAAGATTAATAATTTTGAATCGTTATTAGAAAAATTTAAAGTAATTTTTCAAAAAAGGAGGTGTCATGAGAGAGGTAGTTATTGTATCAGGAGTCAGGACAGCAGTAGGTTCATTTGGTGGGACGCTCAGAGGTATTTCGGTGGTAGAGCTGGGCTCAATTGTGATAAAGGAGGCATTAAAGAGGGCGGGTATCAGGCCTATTGTATCAGAATCACTTAAGGAATTTGAACCCGATATCTTTAAGGGAAGAGGAATGATTGAATTAGAGAAGCGATATTATGATTATGATGACTCCCTTAAACCTGTTCAGGTAGATGAGGTCATAATGGGGAATGTGGTGGGAGCTGGCCAGGGTCAGAATGTGGCAAGACAGGCCATGATTCATGCGGGTATTCCCAAAGAGATCAATGCATTTACAGTAAATAAGGTATGTGCATCTGGTATGAAGGCTGTTACATTAGCAGCACAGGCCATCAGTTCAGGAGAGACAGATGTGATAGTTGCAGGAGGGATGGAAAATATGAGTATGATCCCCTATGCAGTTCCTTCAGCCCGTTGGGGAGCGAGGATGAATAATGTGGAATTTGTGGATCTCATGGTCTACGATGGACTCTGGGAGATATTTTATGGATATCATATGGGGATTACAGCCGAAAATATTGCAGAAAGCTATGGGATATCCAGACAGGAGCAGGATGAACTGGGTGCCCTGAGTCATAAAAGGGCAAGGGATGCCATTTCAAAAGGAATATTTAAGGAAGAGATTGTAGAGGTGGTGGTGCCTCAGAGGAAGGGAGATCCGATCATATTTGATACCGATGAAAGACCTATGGATACTAATGTGGAAAAGATGGCAAAGCTTAGGCCTGCATTTAAAAAAGATGGAACTATTACTGCAGGAAATGCCTCAGGAATCAATGATGCGGCAGCGGCCCTTGTGCTAATGAGCAGGGAAAAGGCAGAAGAGCTTGGAGTTAGGCCTATTGTGAAAATTAGGGCATATGCATCAGGAGCGGTTGATCCTGCATATATGGGGCTTGGCCCTGTGCCAGCGGTTAGAAAGATCCTTAAAAAAGAGGGATTAAGTATTGATGACTTTGGAGTGGTGGAGCTGAATGAGGCCTTTGCAGCTCAAGCAATTGCAGTGATGAGGGAGCTAAGGCTTGACCTTGATAAGACAAATCCGTATGGAAGCGGAATATCCATTGGTCATCCCATAGGCTGCACAGGAGCCAGAATCCTGGTTACTCTGATAAATGAGATGAAGAGAAAGGGCCATAACTTAGGCCTTGCAACCCTCTGTATTGGTGGGGGGCAGGGTATGGCGACTGTGCTTGAACTGATCTAAAAAAGGAGAAGATATTATGAGCTATAATACCATTGTGTTTGAGAAAGAGGATGAAATTGCTATAATAAGGTTTAATAGGCCAAAGGCATTAAATGCCATAAATCCTGAGATGTTAAAGGAATTAAATAGTGTAATTGATGAGATTGAGAAAGACTCTGGCATCCGTGTCCTAATACTTACAGGGGCTGGAGAAAAGGCATTTGTGGCAGGGGCAGATATTTCCCATATGGTAAATCTAAGACCTCTTCAATTGAGGAGATTTTCCATTGAAGGACACAATCTATTGCATCGCTTAGAGTCTCTTCCCATACCTGTTATTGCAGCAGTAAACGGATATGCCCTTGGAGGTGGAACTGAGATTTCCTTGGCATGTGACTTTATCTATGCATCTGAAAATGCCAGGTTTGGACAACCTGAGATAAATCTCGGTATAATCCCAGGATTTGGTGGCACTCAGAGATTAAGCAGGCTTGTGGGAAAGGCAATGGCAAAGGAGCTATGTATGACAGGAGTAATGATAAGTGCTCAAGAGGCAAAGGAGATTGGACTGGTCAATAAGGTTTTTCCGGCGGAAAAGCTTTGGGAAGAGACAATGAAAACAGCTAAATTACTTGCTTCAAAGGGAAGGGTATCGCTTAGAGCAGTTAAGGAATGTATAAACAGGGGATACGATCTGGATCTAAGAAATGGATGTCACTTGGAGACAGATGCCTTTGCACTTTGTATGGTAAGTCCTGATGGCGAAGAGGGTATGAAGGCATTTTTAGAAAAAAGAAGACCAAATTTTCAGGGGGAGTTTGAATAACCATGGATTTTGAATTAACAGAAGAACACAAGATGGTAAGGGAGATGGCAAGGAGGTTTACAGATACAGAGATTAAGCCGGTGGCTGCAAGGCTTGATCAGATGCATGAACACCCAAAGGAGATCATTGCAAAGATGGCTGAACTGAAATTCATGGGTATATTTGTGCCAGAGGAATATGGCGGAGGTGGAATGGACAATATCAGTTATGTGCTGGCAGTGATAGAGATATCAAAAGGGTGTGCAGGCACAGGAGTCATTATGTCAGCACACAATTCTCTGTATTGTTTCCCTGTTATGAAATATGGAACCCATGAACAAAAATTGAGATATCTTACACCTTGTGCATCTGGACAGAAGATAGGTTGCTATGGACTTACCGAGGCTAATGCCGGGTCAGATGCGGCAGCTGTCAGAACTACAGCTGAAAAGAAGGGGGATAGATGGATAATAAATGGGGAGAAGAGATTTATCACAAATGGAAATGTGGCCTCTTATGCTGTAATTGCAGCAGTGACTCAAAAGGGTAAGGGATATAAAGGGATAAGTTCATTTGTTATTGATCTTGAAAACACGCCTGGATTTCGTGTGGGTAAGGTGGAAGAAAAACTGGGAATCAAGGCATCTGGAACTGCTGAGCTCATATTTGAAGATGCAGAGGTTCCAGAAGATGCCCTATTGGGTGATCCCGGGTCAGGATTCAGACAGATGCTGACCACCCTGGATGGGGGAAGGATAGGGATTGCTGCTCAGGCTGTGGGAATAGGCAGGGCTGTGCTTGAGGAGGCCCTTGAATATGCTAAGCAGAGGGAGCAGTTTGGGAAGTCCATAATCTCTTTTCAGGCAATCCAGTGGAAACTTGCAGATATGGCCACAGAGCTTGATGCTGCAGAGCTACTCACCTTAAGGGCTGCCTGGCTTGAAGATAATGGCAGGCCCTATGAAAAGGCGGCCGCCATGGCAAAGATGTATGCCTCAGATGTGACAATGAGAGCGACAGTTGAAGGTATCCAGATTTTGGGTGGATATGGATACTGTAAGGAGTATCCCATGGAAAGACATATGAGGGATGCAAAGATCTGCCAGATATATGAAGGGACAAATGAGATTATGAGATTAGTAATTGCAAGAAATCTTATAAAAGGGAGGTAAAACCACAAAAAGATAAAGGAGGACATTATGTCCAAGACATTTAATCCAAAGATATTTGAAGATATTGAAAGAGAGCAGGAAAGGTGGCAGATGGAACTGGAAAAGGCCTTTGCTATTAGAGCAGAAAGAAAGAAACGGTTTACTACTGTATCTGATAGGGAGATAGACAGGATATATACACCCCTTGATATCAGGGATCAGGACTTTCTAAGAGATATAGGATTTCCAGGACTCTATCCATTTACACGAGGTGTTCAGCCATCCATGTATAGGGGAAGACTCTGGACAATGCGGATGTTTGCAGGGCTTGGAACCGCAAAGGATACTAACAAGAGATTCCATCTTCTGGTAAAAGAGGGACAGACAGGCCTTTCCACTGCCTTTGATATGCCAACCCTTATGGGCTATGATACAGACTCTCCTAAGGCAAGAGGGGAGTGTGGAAAGTGTGGGGTTGCCATTGACACCCTTAAAGATATGGAAGATCTCTTTGAGGGACTTCCGATAGACAGGATCACCACCTCAATGACCATAAATCCACCTGCACCTGTGATATGGGGAATGTATATTGCAATGGCCGAAAAGAGAGGTATAGATAGAAAGCTTCTGGGTGGAACCATTCAAAATGATATGTTGAAGGAATTTATTGCTCAAAAGACCTTTATGCTTCCTCCTGAGCCCTCATTAAAACTTATTATAGATACAGTGGAATTTGGGACCAAAGAGGTGCCCAAATGGAATACCATAAGCATAAGTGGATATCATATAAGGGAGGCAGGATCTACTGCGGTTCAGGAGCTTGCATTCACTATTTCAGATGGGATCACCTATGTTCAGGCTGCAATTGAAAGGGGATTGAATGTGGATGACTTTGCACCCAGACTCTCTTTCTTTTTTAATTCCCATATGGACTTTTTTGAAGAGATCGCAAAGTTTAGGGCTGCACGCAGGATGTGGGCAAAG
>Ga0190361_1000769_pt1 | contig 12598 bp, 16 predicted proteins | sample 48721845_MG_FD_161273 | JGI IMG/M metagenome (GOLD analysis project Ga0190361, IMG submission 161273) | Hydrothermal vent microbial mat bacterial communities from Southern Trench, Guaymas Basin, Mexico - 4872-18-4-5_MG | ecosystem: Environmental > Aquatic > Marine > Hydrothermal vents >...
AAAGAACCAAGGAAATATATGTCCATTGGAGATGTTGGCAAAGCTCTATTCCTTTCAATGCAATGCGGAGATAGGGTAGGAGTTGTGTTAGATTTCGGGCATGCATTAATGTCGAAAGAAAAACCTTCAGAATCTGTTGCACTGCTATGCATGAATAACAAACTTTTCAATGTTCACATGAATGATGCTTATGGTGATTGGGATGACGATCTTATCGCTGTGAGTGTACACCTTCAGGAGACTGTTGAGTTTATGTATTATCTTGAAAAGTTCAGGTATGATGGCTGGATTGGACTTGATATTTTCCCATTCAGGATGGATGGTAAGAGGGCGGCTGAATTGTGTATGAAGAATCTAATTGGAGCAGAAAATATTCTTGATAATATAGATAAGAAAAAACTGGAAGAGGCCATGGGAACACTGGATGCAGGCAATTCACAGCTTGTGATATCTGAAGCTATTTTTGGAAAATAATGGGCACGAAATACCGCTTTTGATAAGGTTTTTGGTTGATGATACAGCATTCATTGTATATTCCAGAGTGAAAAAATAGAAGCGTCAGAAGATTATTTATTGATTAAGAGAATAATAACGATTTACTGTAATTTAATTTTTTATGGAGTGAGATATGGGAAGGGACAAGAACTACACAAATTTTTATAAAGAACGAGAAAAATTTAAATTAACTGAGCGGGAGCTAAAGGAAAGGATAGATGGGGCACCTTTTGGTCAGAAATCTAAAAAGCTTGCGAGGAAATGGGCTGAATATGGATCTTTTGGTGAGGTAGGATGGGGAATTTTCAGGGTTACGCCTATTGTAGAAAGGGCAAGTGGTTCTTTTTTATACGACGTGGATGGAAAAGAGTATATCGACATGCTTGCCGGATTTTCTGTTTCTTCTTTAGGGGAGTGTAATGAGGAGTTAACAAGAATAATTTCAGAACAAGCGGCAAAATTGACGCATTATTTTGATTTTCCACATGTGGAAAGGATAAAATTATCAGAGAAACTGGCGGAGCTTTCTGGCATCAATGGGAAAGTGAGAGTGGCTTTTGGTGTAACTGGATCAGATGCGATAGAACTTGCAGTAAGATCGGCAAGGTATTTCACCGGGAAACCATATATATTAACAGCGTATGGTGATTATCATGGAGTCACATATGGGACAATGGGGTTAACGGGTAAAGGAAATATGCAGCCGTATTTCTATCCGATTCTGCCAGACAAGGCTATTGGATACTTTACATTCCCCTATTGTTACAGATGTTTCTATGATAAGGAGTATCCTTCCTGTGATATGTATTGTATGAAATCTTTTGAAAGACTTCTCGAGAGTAAAGAGACACCATTTGCAGATGGACTGAAAGAGGTGAATAACGTTGCTGCGATTTTGGTTGAGCCGTTTCAAAGTTCTGCCGGATACTATATTCCTCCCTTTGAGTATTTAAAGGAGTTAAGAAGGATTGCTGATAAGTTTGAGATATTATTAATAGTTGACGAAATTCAGGCAGGATTGGGGCGCAGCGGTAAACTCTGGGCCTACCAGCATTCGGATATAGTACCGGATATGGTTGTAGCATCAAAGGCACTTGGTGGTGGTATACCAATTTCTGCTGTTATGGCGAGAGCTGAGATATTTGAGGAATGGGGGCCAGGTGCCCACGTTTCAACACAGGCGGGTAATGTGATAGCATGTGCATGTGGTAATTATGTTCTTGATGTGGTTTCTTCGAATAGTTTTCTCAGGAGAGTAAATGAGATGGGTAAAATTTTTCGTGATGGGTTTGAAAGTTTAATGAAAAATCATCCATTGATTGGACATATAGATAACTGCGGAATTTACACTGGAATTGAGCTTGTCAGGGATAGAAAGACGAAGGAACCTGCTGTAGAAGAGTCGGATTATGTTAGAGACAGGTGTGTGGAAGAAGGTTTATTATTTGAAAAGGGAGGATATTATCATAATAGACTTCAATTGATACCACCACTTACAATAGAGAAACATGAAATTGAGAGAGTAATTAATATTTTTGATAGGGTGTTTGGTGAAGCGGAAAAGAAGTACAGTATCGGTTAATGTGAAAGAAATAAGGATGATCCGGATAATAGTTTTACAAAACTTGAGGGAGAGGTGGAAATGAAAAACATTATATCAGATATAGATAGCTATGTTGATTCTCAAAAGGAAAATATTTTATCCACCTTAAAAAGATATATAGGGTTTAAATCAATTAATGTTGAGCAGCTGGAAGAGGGAGGAAAATCTGAAATTGTGGAATGTCAGGAGTGGATTGCAACTGAACTGGAATCTATGAACTATTTTGATTCTGTTGATTATTATGAAGTTGAAAAAGGTAGACCGAATGTGGTTGCCCTTAAAAAGGGAAAAGGAGGTGGAAAGAGCCTTTTGTTCAATGCGCATTCTGATGTTGTTACAGTGAGTAAAGAGCAGTGGGAAAATTGGAGTGTGTTGAGTCCGTTTGATGGTGGAGTTAAAGATGGGAAGGTGTGGGGCCGGGGGGCCACAGACATGAAGGGTGGTGGAACGGCAATGCTGTTTGCGGCGAAGGCAATTAAAGAACTTGGAATAGAGCTTAAAGGAGATTTACTACTCAGTTATGTTGATGGAGAAGAATCAGGAAGGGCTGAGATAGGTATATGGTCGATCCCAAATAGAGGGTACAATGCTGACTTTGCTATAATGTGTGAGCCAACTAACTTGTTTAATGTTTATAATAAATCTAAAGGTGAAATATATTTTGATATTAAGATAAAAGGACAATCTACCCACATATGTAACAGATATAAGACTATATGGCCACAGAAAAGATGGGAAGATCAGATAGGGGTTAATGCAATAGACAAGGCTGTAAAGTTGATAAACGCGTTTGCAGAACTTGAACGATCTTGGGGGATTGAGTATAATGACCCTTCACTTGATCCCGGATGCACCACACTTACGGTATCAATGATTAATGGGGGTGAAAGTTTCTCAGCTCAGGCAGGCGAATGTACTTTCACTATTGCTTCGATGTTTGCTCCTTATCTAAGTGTGGATGAGATCAGAGATCAAATTGTATCTACTATAGAGTATATTTCAAAGACTGATTACTGGTTGAAAAATAATATGCCTGAGTATTCCAATCCTTTTCCACCGAAGATTCCTCTGAACGTGCCGGAAAGTGATCCGGGGATTCAGACAATTGTCGGGGCTTTTGAAGACATTTTTAATAAAAAGCCAAATATTTGCCCTTCTCCATTTGTTGGAGATGTGAATTACCTATTTGAAAAAGGGGTAAAAGGCGTGAACTGGGGTCCTGGTGACCTCAGTATGGGTATCCATGGAGCTGACGAACATGTGCCGGTACAGCAGGTTCTGGATGCGATAAAATTGTATGCAGCTACAATTATAAAGTGGTGTGGATTATAATTTTTTCTTCTTTATTTTTATATATTTTTACCTTAATATGTAAACAAAAGTATTACAGATATGATACTTATGGAGGTTTTATAAAAAGATTATGGAGATCTCAAAAAGAGCTGCTTTAAGTAAAAGTTCTCCCATAAGAAAATTGATCCCCTATGCGGAGGAAGCTCAGAAAAGGGGAATAAAAGTTCTTTTCATGAATATTGGTCAGCCTGATATAGAAACTCCTCCCGAAGCACTTGATGTTGTTTTAAATTTTAATGAAAAAATACTTGCCTATAGTCCATCACAGGGTTTCATGTCATTGAGAAATAAAATTTCGGAGTATCTCCAGGGTTATGGTATCTCGTTATCTTCTGAGCATATAAGTATAACAACGGGTGGAAGTGAAGCAATACTGTTTGCATTTGCTGCTGTTTGTGATCCTGGCGATAATATAATTGTAATTGAACCATTCTATGCGAATTACCATGTGTTTGCCAAGCTCCTTGGTATTGAAATAAGAACTGTACCAACGTCCATTTTTGATGGCTTTCATTTAAGGCCGAATGGAAAGAGTGTTGAAGATTTTAGATCAAGAATAGATGATCGGACAAAGGCGATTCTTATCTGTAATCCTTCAAATCCATCCGGTGTGGTATATACCCGAGAAGAGATAAATATGATTTGTGAACTTGCCATTGAGCATGATCTTTTTATTATATCTGATGAGGTTTACAGGGAGTTTGTTTTTGATGGTTTGAAGTTTACGTCTCCAGCAATGATAGAAGAAGTTGTGGACAGGGTAATTATTACGGATAGCATATCAAAGAGATTTTCTTCATGCGGTGCAAGAATTGGATTTATTGCTTCAAAAAATGCGGATGTAATGAACGCTGTATACAGATTTTCTATGGCAAGGCTTTCGCCGCCTACCATTGGTCAAAAGCTCGCTGAAGCGGCTTTTGGAATAGGTGACGATTATATTGAACGTACCGTTGAAGAGTATAAGAAAAGAAGAGATGTTCTGTGTACCCATCTGGAAGGTGAAAGAGGTATAATTTTTTCAAAGCCCGAAGGAACGTTCTATATGATTGTGAAGCTTCCAGGGATTGATAGTGAGGGGTTTGCAAAGTTTTTACTGAAGGATTTCAGTATAGACGATGAAACCCTTCTGATTGCCCCGGCTTCCGGATTCTACGCTACCGAGGGATTGGGCAAAGATGAGATCAGGATTGCTTTTGTGCTGGATAAAGAAAGAACAAAAAGGGCAGCAAGAATCCTAATTGAGGGTTATAGGAGTTATCTCAAAAAAGCTGGAATAAGCAGGTCATATACTGTAAAGGTGGATCTCTAGGATACCAGATAAAAAGCATCAACTTATTAAAAGAGCGGTGAATTGATTTAAAGTACCTTTTATTAAAAAATTTTGATATATTTCGGCAATGATATAATGATTAAATCAAGATTATAATAAGGTTTATAGTATAATTGATCTTTGAATGCAAGTATCTGTTTCCAATCTGATCTTTTTATAATTATATTGATTTTACTATTGTGGGTTGCAGTTTCGGGAAAAGTGGTGAAAATCCACTGCGGTCCCGCCACTGTAACCGGGGATGAAAGCAGCATAATGCCATTGCCCGATATGTTTCTGGTACCGTTTTTGGTAAGTTTGCCTGTCCAGGATGTCTTAAAGAAATCTTTCTGAGTGAGCTGGACGGGCGGTTGAAGTTTAGATCCAGTTTGAATGGTACCAGAAAGACTTGGGTGAGAAGGCGCTGCGAGTAAGTTGATCCGGAAGCCAGGATACCGGCTGCAACCTGTGATAACCCTCGAGGGTAGGGCAATGTCACAGTTAACATTATCTGGACATTTACCCCTTACCCGTGAGGGTAAGGGTTTTTTATTAAGAATTTTGCCTTTTAAGTGGTTGATGTACAAAGATCGTTCGGATTACACGAACGGGGTCTTTATTGTGGTTTTTTACCCGTTAACATTAGGAGATTTATCATTACATGGAATAAAAATAAATGATGGGAGAATAGAACAATGAAAGGTATCCAAATCAGAATAATCCAAATTCTTATTATTGTTGTTTTATTCTTCATTGCTGGGGGATTGTTATATGGGGGTACTGGTCGGGATACTATGGGGAACTATGTAAGCATTCCAGATAAGGATATCAGAGCGGTTGTACTTTCACCGGGAGCTGCTGAAGTATTGTTTTCTATTGGTTTGGATGAAGAAATTGTGGGGGTTTCGGACTATTGTAACTGGCCCCCTGAAAAGGTTAAAGCTAAGAAGAAGGTGGGTGGATTCTCCACTCCAAATATTGAAATTATAAGTGTTTTAAAGCCCCATGTGGTGGTACTGACTTCGGTGGTCCCATACAATATCAAGGAGCAGCTTGAATCCCTGGGAATAAAGATTTTTGTCTCCGAGCCTTCAAGTTTTGTGGAGCTAATTGATTCTATTGTTGAGCTGGGGAAATTATTCAATAGAAAAGAGGATGCCTATAGGATCGTTTCATATATGAAGGATGAAGTTGGAAAGGTTCAGAGTTTAATCAGAACTAACTCTCTTCGTCCTGTAAAAACAATGGTAGAAATATGGGATAATCCTCTGTATGTTGCTTCTCCGGATACTTTACCTGCTGATATAGTGAGACTTGCCGGTGGGGAGATTGTTCCATCAGATACATCTGGATTCGTAAGAATAAGTGAGGAGGTGGTTATCGCCCTTAAACCTGAAGCCATGGTTTTGGGGCATAAAATAAGTGTGGATGATTTTATAAGCGCGCATAAAAATCTGAGTATTATTCCAGCTATGAGAAACAGAAAGATTATTGTTCCTGATCCAGATGAGTTTTTAAGACCAGGTCCAAGGGTAGTGAATGCTTTAAAGGAGATTGCCAGGTATCTTCATCCAGAGGCTTTTTCTGAATAACAGGTGATTTCTTATGAGATTGGGATGTTTGATACATATGAAAGTGAGAAGAGAGTTGGACGGGAAATTTTATTAAAAAATTATTTGATTAAAAATCCCATAAGTATTCAGTGGGTTACGGTTGTCGGAAGATGAAATTTATTTATTCCAATGGTTTTAAGATATTTCTTTTATTTTTGGCCTTCTTACTGGGGTTTATAGTTAGCGTCTCGGTAGGGTCCGTTAGGATTCCTCTAAAGTATACATTTGAGATTTTCTTTTCGAAATACCTTGGGATAGGAATAAATGAAACTTTTCAGAGTGAATACTATGAAATCATAACAAAGGTCAGGTTACCGAGAGTATTGCTGGGAATGGTTGTTGGGGTTTCGCTCTCAGTAGCCGGGTTGATATTCCAGGCTCTTTTAAGAAATCCACTTGCAGATCCTTACACCCTCGGTATTTCGGCTGGTTCTGCTTTTGGTGCCGGGCTTGCCATACTATTTTCATATGTGATTTCATCGGTTTTTAAGTCTCTAATCCCTCTCTTTGCTTTTATAGGGGGAATTTCAACCGTTTTCATTGTCTATTTTCTTGCAAGGGCCAGAGGAAGAATTCAGATTCTGACAATTATTCTTTCAGGAGTTGTGGTAAGTTATCTATTCTCCTCAGGACTTGTGTTCATAATGTCTATTCTTGGTGATCGTGCACATGAAGTTATTTTCTGGTTAATGGGAAGCCTTGCAGGGTACCATAAATCACAGTTGACGGCTTCTATCTTGATAATTCTACTTTCTATTTTCACCTTTGGATTTTTCAGGGATCTGGATATTATCCTCCTGGGAGACGATCAGGCTAAAGCTCTGGGGGTTAATGTAGAGCTTGTAAGGATACTTCTGTTTGGGATTGCTTCGTTGATCACCGCAACTGCCGTTTCACTCTCAGGAACGATAGGATTTGTTGGTTTGATCATACCCCATACAATGAGACTTGTATTCGGTCCGAAGCATAAAAAACTGATCCCGTCCACTATTGTTGCAGGAGCGACATTTTTGCCCCTTTCGGATACACTGGCTAGGACCATTCCTGGATTTATCCTTGGTGGAGGTGTTGAAGTACCTGTAGGGGTTGTTACCTCGATTTTTGGTTCTCCTTTTTTCCTATTTCTCCTTATTAAAGGGAAGAAGAAATACTGGTTTTAGAATTTTTAATTTTAAGGTCTTTTAACATGAATGAGGAATTGTAAAAAAATATGTGGAGAACTGTGGTTAATGGACTTTAAAGCCCGCATCGTTGTGAAGATTTTTGGTTTATTTGTATAAAGGTGAATTTGTTAGAAATTTTACCAGAGATATGTATCATGGTTAGGTAAAGATGAAAGCAATAGAAGCAGAAGGGCTTCATTTTGGAGTAAATGGATATAAGATATTAAAAGGGATTGATATTGACATTGATGATGGAGAATTTATATCAATCCTGGGACCAAATGGAGCCGGGAAAACTACACTGATAAAGGTTTTACTGGGACTTTACAGGGGAGATGATGGTGATGTGTATATATTTGGCAAACGACTCAAAAGCTACAGGAAGAAAGACCTGGCCAAGATAGTGTCTTTTCTCCCGCAGTCTCCTTCTATGGATATTCCATTTCAGGTGAGAGATATTGTAATGATGGGGCGTGCTCCGTACATAAAACGGTTTGAGTTTGAATCCAGAAGGGATAGGGAGGCGGCTGAATACGCCATGGAATTGCTGAATATTTCACATCTTGCCAGCAGGCACCTTGTAGAGTTATCTGGAGGTGAGGTTAAAAGAGTATTTATTGCTCAGGCACTTGCCCAGGAATCCAGGATACTTTTTCTGGATGAGCCCACGGCAAATCTTGACATAAAATACCAGGTGGAAATATTTAATATTCTGAAAAACTTTAACGAAAAGCTCAAAAAAACGGTTGTTTTAATAACCCATGATATTAACCATGCTGCAAGATTTGCAAGAGAGATTATGCTTATGAAAGATGGTAAAATACTCAAAAGGGGTTCTCCTTCTTCTGTTATTAATGAGAATATTATTAAAGAGACTTTTGGGATTGATGTTGAAGTAAAAATCGATGAGCTTGGGAAGCCTTATATATTGATTTAATATATTTTAGGAGGTATGAAATGTCGGAGATTAAAATCAAGAAGCTGAGTGATAGAGAAGTTGAGGAAATGGGCATTAAAAATTGGGGAATATGGGAAAAGGAAGTTTCTGAGTTTGATTGGGCATATACAGATGAGGAGCATTGCTATATTATTGATGGAGAAGCAGAGATAGTTACGGATGATGGAAAGGTTGAGATCAGAAAGGGAGATTATGTGATCTTCCCCAGAGGATTGAAATGTCGATGGAAGGTAAAAGCACCATTTAAAAAATACTATAGCTTTAAATAGATAGGGAATTCGTATCGCCTGTTTATGTTAGCATCAATTTATTTTAAATCAATGTTTTTTAATTTTTTAAAAAAAGGAGGGATATACCCTCCTTTTTAGTTATAGTTTTGGTTTGATAATCTAAATTTAGTAGGATTCGCAATATACTTCAAAATAAGATTGTGGTTTTTTACATGTTGGGCAGATTTTGGGAGGTTCAGTTCCTTCGTGGACCCTTCCACAGTTCCTGCATTTCCAGTACACCTTCTTGTCTTTCTTGAAGACCTTTCCTTTTGCAACGTTATCGATTAGTGCATTGTATCTTTTCTCGTGCCATGCTTCAACTTCTGCGACTCTTCTAAATAACCTTGCTGCCTCATCGTATCCCTCTTCTTCTGCTATTTTGGCAAATTCTGGGTATATCGATATGTGCTCCATGTTCTCACCGGCTGCAGCTGCTTTCAGATTTTCCAGAGTAGTACCAACTTTGCCGGCATGGTAGGTTGCGGTGATTTCTACATCGCCGCCTTCGAGAAGAGAGAAAAACTGCTTGGCGTGTTCCCTTTCATTCTCGGCAGTTTCCATGAATATTGCGGCAATGTTTTCGTACCCTTCTTCTCTGGCTTTTTCAGAGAATAAAAAGTATCTTGTTCTTGCCTGGGATTCGCCTGCAAAAGATGCAAGCAGATTTTTCTCAGTTTTCGACCCTTTGATACTTTTCATATGTGCCTCCTTAAAAAATTTATTTTTTGATATTTTTATTGCTTTTAAATGCATTATAATGAATATAGTATTTTAATTCATACATAAATGAAAAGAATACAATTCTTATTTAAGATTTTTATCTTTTCTATTCATTGAATATTGCAATATCTACAATTTAATAGCTTTCATTGACTCGAGGTATGTTTAACCAATTAACAGTGAACTCAATAGGTTGCCTTTAAATTATGCGCAATCAGCACATTTACCCTTGTAGTATATATGGATTTCTTCAATCTTGTTTGATTTAACCTCTTCAGGGATAAGCTCTTTAACGTCCAATTTTCGTGGTATAGGGAGATCAATAACCTTTCCACAAACTTTGCATTTAAAATGTGAATGGGGCTCTGTATTTATGTCGTATCTTACCTCGTTTTCCTCAATTGTGAGTGCATTTACAAGTCCGTGCTGCTGGAATAGATTAAGGGTATTGTATATAGTTGTTTTTGATAGCGTTGGTATCTCTTTCAGAAGAGCCTTATAAATTGATTCTACTGTTGGATGTGTCCGGTTATTTAATAGCCATTCATAGATCTTTAATCTCTGATATGAAGGATTTATGCCCCTTTCATCAAGGTAACGTTTGACGTCTTCTATTGTTTTGAATTCTTCTTTCATTTTCCTTTACTTCCTCTGGAATTTATTTTCTCCCACCTAGTCTTGAATCAAGCATAAATAGTGCATTTGGAGAATCTTTGACCCGTTTTAACATTTCTAGTATTTCGTTTGCAGATGCTTCTTCTTCGACCTGTTCATCAACAAACCAATTTAATAAGCTTTTTGTTGTGTGATCATTTTTTGAGGTTGCAAGATCTACCAGTTTATAAATTCTCTCAGTTACACCTTTTTCATGTTCGTATACATGTTCAAATACTGCAAGTGGAGAATCCCATTCAGTCTCAGGTTTTTTTATTTCTGACAGAAATACACGGCCACCTCTTTCATTCAGGTAAGAATAAAACTTCATTGCATGTTCAACCTCTTCTTTTGCCTGAACCTGCATCCAGTTTGCAAAACCTTTAAGGTTTTCACTTTCAAAATATGCAGCCATAGAAAGATATAGATATGCAGAATAAAGTTCTGCATTAATCTGATCATTGATGGCTTTTTCTATTTCTTTATTAATTAACATTTATACAGCCTCCTGTTCAACCTTTTTTTCGATTTCCCACAATCCTTCTTTACTGCAGAAAGCTCTTATTTTGTAGCTTTTCTCATTTATTCCGAATGATGTTCTGATGGGTAGTGAACTTTTCAGAAACTTTCTGTATGCCCTATTTCCTGCGATAAGCTTAATCCATTCAAGGATATGTTCGTTTTTTCTGACAGATTCCTCGCCGATTGTAATTATCGTACCTCTATTACTGAATTCAACTGAGGTAAGATGAGCTGTGGGTGTGGTAGTTTCTTTTCCTGTAAGTAATTTCATAGGGATGCCACAGCATACCAGTGTTCCTGTACCACTTCTGATAACCTCTACTATATTTCCACATCTTTCACACTTATATATTTGAAGTTCTTCGGTCATATTTAACTCTTTAAATTATTTTGAGGCAAGTTCCTTTTTCTTATTCGTCAATGTTACAAAATGCAGTCTTTCCTCCGCTATAATATTATCGAGAGTTTCTTTATCCTTATTACTTGCGTACTGCTTCATATCCTGGTAGAGAAGGATCGAATCCAGTTCTCGCCTGATGCTGAAATCAAATGCCGATGTTATATCGTTAATGCTATTAGCCTGCTTTTCAAGCTCTTTGTTAAATATAAGTGTATCCCCATAGGCCTGTAGATATTCTTTGTATTCATTTGGGTACGCAACTTTCAATTCTTTATCAGATGGGCTTTCCAGGAGTGACTTGAATATATTGTAGTGTTTTTTCTCTTCTTTTGCAAGATCTCTAAATAACTGGGAAGCTCTTTCATCGTTAATTTTCTGAGAAAATTGTTTATAAAATTCCTCCCTATTTTGCTCTATTTTCATCGCCATTTTTAAAACGTCTTTCGAACCCACAATACTCATTATTTTTTCCTTTGAGTTTAAAGCATTTCTGTTTAAAACTGCACAGTTTGAAATCAAATTATTTTTCAAGCATTTTTTAATCTTAACAATTTTTTTCTGTGGATTACACAGCTACAACTTCTTTTACCTCAGGAACTTCTTCCTTGATAATTCTTTCAATACCCATCTTTAATGTAAGCATGCTCATGGGGCAGGAACCGCATGCTCCGGTAAGTTTTACTTTGATAACACCATCTTCGGTTACTTCAACCAGTTCTACATCGCCCCCATCTGCCTGTAATGAAGGTTTTATTCTGTTAATTATATCTTCTATTTTTTCTCTCATTTTATTACCTCTCTATTGTTAAATATTTTTATTTATTTCAGTTTTGTAAGAGTTACAAATATAATAAGGTATATATGATATAATATCAAGTTTTTTATTTTAATATACAAGGGAAATTTTATTTAATATAGATATTTTCTTTAATGATATCCTCAAGCGTTATAGAATCCATGAATTCTTTCATCTTTTCGCCAAGTTTGACCCATATCCCTCTTGCATTACACCTGCTTGATCTATCGCATATATTTGGCGATCTTACACATCTGCTGGGCAGATAATTACTCTCAAGAATCTCAACTATATCTGAAAGTTTTATCTCTTCTGGAGATTTGGCTAGCTCAAATCCACCGCCTCTTCCTTTTGTACTGAGAAGTATACCGCCTTTTTTCAGTTTGTAAAAAATATTTTCCAGATATCTTAATGGAATGTTTTCTCTCCTTGAGATATCTCTGAGGTATATAGGCATCCCCTGGTAATGTTTTACGAGATCAATCAGTGCCCTTATACCGTATTTTGTTTTTGTTGAAATCATTTTTTCTGTTCTTCTAATTCATCGTTAAATATAACCCTGACTTCTTTTACATCCCATAAAGGTTCAAGCATCTCCTTTATTTCGCTCCTTATATTTTCCGCGAACTGGTGATCGCTGTCCAGATTAAAAAACACGGTTATAATCCCATCTTCGATCTTTATATCTTTAATGAAATTGACTTTTAGTACGTCCAGTCCAGTTAAAGGATTTATTA